>Ga0163150_10008179_pt1 | contig 11983 bp, 10 predicted proteins | sample OliLakLV19P2IB_FD_148628 | JGI IMG/M metagenome (GOLD analysis project Ga0163150, IMG submission 148628) | Freshwater microbial mat bacterial communities from Lake Vanda, McMurdo Dry Valleys, Antarctica - Oligotrophic Lake LV.19.P2.IB | ecosystem: Environmental > Aquatic > Freshwater > Lake >...
CCCGCGGCGATGGCTCCCGCGCCACCCAGCACCATCCAGGGAGCGGGTCGCCAGGGGAATCGGAGCGCATACCGCCGGGCATTGGCCGCGGGGTTGGTGCCGTCAGATGCCGAGAACCGGATCGCGCCCTCTTCCAACCGATACCGTCCCCCGCCCAACTCGCCCACCAGACGGTTCAAGGTCGCCGGGCCCGGCAATGGCTTCCCATCCTCCAGGACCCGGGCCCGGAACCCGGCGGTCCAATGCAACTGCCAATCCGTTCCCACACCCGCCTTGACCGCCAGCCCACCCGCCGCCTTCAACCTGCCGGAATCCAACCGCTTGGTTCGCGAGAACGGCACGCCCGTGATGGACTGCACCATCATCAACAGCCCAACGGTCAGCAGCATGATCCCCAGCCAGTCCTTCCGCATAGATGCTTCCCATCTATCCCCGCCCGGGTTCGCACCGCAATCCCCATGCTTCCCAGTTCGAGCACCCGCCCGCATAATCCGATCCCACCCAACCCGTGCGATCCCGCGCGATACCCATGCCGTTCGGAAGATTTGATCTGAGCCACCCACGCCCGCGCATGCCCGCCAACCGTCCCACGCATCGGGGAGAGAAGTCCGCGCCACGAAGGGAACCCGCCTGATGCGTGACCCCCTTGAACGGGTGCTCGCTGTGGTGACCGGCGAACGCGGTCAACGCGAGATCGTGCGTCCGCTCCGCGCCGTCGGCATCGAACCGGCCGTGATCGATCTCGAGGAACTGCGCGCCGCGGGGCCGCGATTCCGGGCCGGCTGGAACCACGCCATCGCCGGGGCCGCACGCCACGGGCCCACCGCCGTGGCGACCGACATGAGCTCGGTTTATCTCGCCCGGCTTCTCTCGGATCAACAGGGGTTTCGTCCGCACCTCCTCATGCGCCTGCGCGGCGATCTTCCGGCGGAGCGGCGGGATCAGATGCGCTTTCATGCGGCGCGCGGAAACCTCTCGGAATGGGCGCGCACCGCCATCGGCCTGTGGCTGGACCCCGCCAACGTGCACAAAGTGTGCGGCGTCCTTCCCGTATCGCACTGGGTCGTGGACCGCATGCGGTTGACCGCCAATCGCTGGCGTGTGGTCGGCATTCCCTGCGAGGTCGGCGACCATGATCGGGCGCCGATCCGGGAGATTCCCGCGAACGATCCCATGCGGATCGTCGCCGTGACCAACTTCGATTACCCGGAGAAGATCGCCCCGCTGGCAACCTTCCTGCGCGCTGAGGGCCGTGCCCTCGCACCGGCCGGGCTCGCGCTCGACGTGGCGGGCGATGGGATCTCACTGGAACGATTCCGAAACGAGTTCGGCTTACTCCCGGGCGTGCGCGTGCTGGGCCGCGTCGGGGTGCCGCGCGATTTCTATGCCACCTACGATCTGTTCCTGCATTTGTCGGGCCTCGATGCCCTGCCCTACGTGGTGCTCGAAGCCCAGGCGGCCGGGCTTCCCGTGATCTGCAGCGCACGGTGCGGCATGATCGAGCAGGTCACGAATGGAATCACCGGGCACCTGGTGGACGACACCGATCCACGGCCCGTGCGCGACCTGTTGGAAAGTTTGCGGGCGAACCCCTCCCGGCGCGCCAGCCTTGGCGATGCGGCCCGGGCGCACGTCTCCCGAACGGCCACCCACGCCGCCATCGGGCACGAATTAAGCGCCGCCATGCGGGACCTGCTCGGACCCGCAGCTCAACGCGGCTGAGGCCGGCGTGGCATTGCCCGATAGAGCGCATAAGCGCGCTCCCCCAACAGCATCAGGGCGGCCGAACGCCACCAGGGAAACGACCGGCTCAATCCCGGGCAAAGCCGGAGCGCCCGGACGATCAACCCCAAGGCCTCTCGTCGGTGCCAGGGAAGCAGGCGGTATCCGGCATCCAGACTCAGCCGCGCAACCGCCGTCTGAAACTCCGCATCAGCCCGCGCGCCCGGGTTCCGTTCGAGAAACCGGGCCGCCATGCGCCCCACCGCGTCAGGGAAACGCGGGGCGTCAGCCGGCGTCAACCCATGCCTCCAAGCCTGCGCAAGCAGGAGGTCGTCGGGCGGGGTGGTGCCCGCGAGAAAGTCGGCATGGTTGGCGGCCAACACTCCGTTCCCCGCCAGCGCGGCCTCCTGCCGACGCGTCGCATCGGCAGACCCATAGACCGAACCGGCATGAGCCCGGTACCGGACGAGCGGCTGCGGCAGATTGGCCGGGGTCCCCTGGCGGATGAGCGCAGACCAAAGCGCGTAATCCTCGTTGGCGGTCACGCTCGGATACCCGCCCGCCTTGCGCACGGTTTCGGTGCGGAACAGCACGGAGGTGTGGATGAACGGGTTGTCGAAGCACGACCCCCATCGGATCGCGTGGGCACCGGACGGACGCCGCAGGGGGCCGAGCACGCGGCCCGCCTCGTCGATCTCCTCCGCCTGCGTGCCGACCAGCGCGCAATCCGGATGCTCATCGAAATGGGCGCATTGCAACGCGAACCGGAGGGGCAGACTGATATCGTCCGCATCCTGCCGGGCGATCCAGGGCGCCGCCGCCTCGGCAAGGCCGCGGTTGAGTGAAGCCACGATCCCAAGATTCTGTTCATTGCGAAGGATGCGAAGCCGGGCGTCGCCCCAGGCACGCGCGATCTCACCGGTGGCATCGGTTGACCCGTCGTCAATGAACAACAGCTCGAAATCCGGCATCGTCTGGCACGCCAGACTCTCCAGCGCGGCCGGGAGATGGGCTGCGGCATTGTGCGCGGGAAGCAGGACGGAAAGGCGGGGCGTCATTTTCGTGCGGCCAGGCCGAGGAAAACTTCCCGATGCCGGGCGAGCCAATGCTTCGAGTCGAACCGGGCGACTGCATTCGCCCGGGCGGACGCTGCATACGCCTCGAGCGAGCCGCAGACCTCCTGGACCGCAGCGGCCACCGCACTTGATCGCGGCCAGTCCTCCCGCTGAAACCGGCCATCCGCCGGGACGAGAATCCCGGCCGAACCGGGCACAAGCTCGGGCAGCCCGCCGGTCCCGCTGCCGACGATCGGGACCCCGCAGGCCATGGCCTCGATCACCACCGACGGACAGGGATCGTTGTGCTTGATGTGCAACAGGACATCCGCCCCCTGATAGATGGCCCGCGCGCGCTCGGGTCCATACGCCGGTTCAATCTCGATCCGGTCGAGCACGCCAAGTTCTCCGGCCGTGCGCCGGACCTCCATGTCCGCCCCCGGCCAGAGCAGCCGCCCGGCAATATGAAGCCGCGCATCCATCCCCAGGGTGCAGAGGCGGGCCAGCGCACGAATCGGGACCAGAACGCGCTGGGACTGGTGATGACTGCCCGCGACCAACAACCGGATCGGGCCGGGCAGACGGGACTCCGGCGGGCTGAAGAACTCGGTGTCGACTGCGTTGTAGAGGATCTCATGCGGACATTCTGCGCGCCCAATGAACAGGTCCGCCGTCTGCCTGCAAAAGGCCGACTGATAAAGGACATGATCGGCAAGCTCCACCAACTGTGACATCGGATGGTTGATGACCCTTGCGTACTGCCGTCCGGCCCAGGCCCGATACCCGACGCCGTTCTGATTGTAGACGAACCGAACCCCGCGCGCTTTCGCCCAGCGCACCAGCGGAAGCGCCAGCGGGGGAAGCGCACTGCTGACCAGATAAAGCACATTGAATCGGGGATACGACTCGGGAAAGGCCGCGGCGAGCAGGCGCAGCTTGGCGGCTCCGCCGAACCCGGCCCCGGCGAGTCCCGGGACGCCGCCGTAGTGGAGCGCGGGCCCGCCGGGAGCCGGCTGCGCAGATGCGGCGTCGAGCCTCCGCCGGAGTTGCAGGGCGGCGGGAAACTGTTTGACCGCCTTCAGGGCAATCGTGAGCGGAGCGGGCAACTGCTGCTCGAACCAGCGAGAGACGGGCGAAATCATCCGACCACCTCCAGGCAGAGGTCGAGCAACCGGGCCGCAAAGGGGCCAATGTCACCCTGGTCCGCAACCGCCCGGCGTGCGTCCGCCCCCAATCGCGCGGCCTCCGCCGGACTGTCCAGCAAACTCCGCACGGCATCCGCCAATGCCGCCGGGTCATGTGGCGGGACAAGGAGCACGCCCTGCTCCGCGGCAGGACGCGGCCGATCCCACAATCCCTCGGTCCGGGTCAGCACGACCGGTTTCCCGCAAGCCATCGCCTGCAACGTCACGCTTTGACCCGAGGGTTGGAGCGTCGGGTGCAGCGGGACCACCACGCAGCGCGCACCGCGATAGAGATCCCGCAACCCGGCATCGCGGATTCCCTGGCCACCCCAGGTTCCCCGGATCCGCTCGACATTTGCGGGCAACGGCTCGGGAAGCGCGCGTTCGGTGAGAATTCGGACCGGCGCCTGAAACCGGCCAGCCGCCGCCACGAGCGTCTCGAAATCGCGCTGGGCATCATTGCCGACCGACAGGACGTAACCCCCGCCGGTCTCGTGCCCGGGCGACCAGAATTGCGTATCGACCCCGAACGAGATCGCTTCCGCGGTTTCCAACCCGAACATCCGCCGCATCGCGTCCGCCTCCGGAACCGCGAAGCAAACAGGATGCGTCTGCCTCAACAGCTCCCGGGACAAGGCACGTCGCAGGAAGGGGTGCGGATAATTTGGGAGGCCGGACTGGATGCCGAGCAAGGGCCGGTCAAGACGACCGAACCGCTTCCAGACCGCCGCCGCAAACGCGAGGGGGGTGGCGGTCGCGACCACGACCTCCGCACGGCGCAGCGACGCGAGCAACGGGGCCACGGCCGCCACGGTGGCCCAGGTGGTTTTCACCGGCAACATCCCACGCGGAAACAGCCGATCCAGGACCGCCCACGCCCCGCGCGCCGAACCCGCAGGCTCGATCTCATGAAGCGTGCAGACGTGCCCCGCCCGCTCAATCTCGATGGCGCCGTAAAAAAACTCGGACGGCGCGAACCCCTGCCGCACATCGTCGAGGCGGGCGAGCCGTCCGGGGGTGTAAAGAAACGCGATGTGCATGGCGTCAGGCAGAGAGGATTTCGCGGACCCAGAGGGAGTGCCCCTCCGCCACCACGGCGGCGGAGTAATGACGTTCCACCACCGCCCGGGCGGCCTCCTCCTCGCTGTCCCAGTCAAAGGAATGATCCAACACGGCATCCAACGCCGCCTCCCAATCCCCGGCCGACGCGCAGATGCGGATTCCCCGCCCTTCGGCCCGATCGGCAACCGCGCGATAGCTCGACAGCGATTCGCCAAGCGCCACGCGGCCGCAGGCCATCCCGAGCGCGAGCTTCCACTCCGTGTGGCCGGCATTGTAGGTGTTCTCGAGAAAGCGCGGGGAAACGAGCACGCCTCCCTCCGCGTACCGCGCGAGCAACGGACGGATTCCTCGAAACGGTTCGATCCGGTGCTCGACCCGCGCGAGCAGTCGCTCGAAACGCGCCCGCGCCTCGGGCGTCCACCGTTCCAGCGCGCGCAGATCGCCGGTGATGAGATGCAGCCGGAGCGCCCCGGCCCGCCGGACCAGTGCCTCATCGATCCGGCAGAGATCGTAAAGTTTCATCGCCTCCCCCGACCAGAGAAGATCGAGCTTGCTGTGTCGGGGCGGATGCCACGCCCGGCGGGGCGGCACGAGATCGAACTCGACGTTGTCGGGGATCCATCGGACGGCTGAATGATGCGCCGCCCAGACGGATTCAAGATGGGGCGAATCGGCGATGATGGCATCGGCGAGGCGGGTCATCTCGATCGCCTCGGCGCGTTGCGCGGCCGATGGAAGCAGATGCGGGGCATGGATCACACCGTCCGCGGGCGTGAGGTAATCCACATTCGCATCGAACACGATCCGGGTGTCGTCTCCCCGTAATCGACGGCCCAGCCGCGCGCACCCCGACCCCATCGATTTTAGAAAGACGACGGCATCGTGCCGCACGCCCGGACGCCAGAGCTCATACTTCAAGGATCCCGAGCGGTTCACGTGACGCGCAATCCAGCCGAACCGCATCTCTGCAACCGCCGAATGCGTGTTCCACCCGGTCAACGGCGCCCAGGGCGGACACTCCCCGCGAAACGCCGCACCCCAGCCGGGCAACCGGCTGTCGATGACGAATCCGATCCGTGGCACACGAGCCTTCACGCAGGTGGAAAAAAGGCCGACACATCCAGCTCCACTTCCGGTCCCCGCCGGTATTTCTCCAACTTCCACTCCGACTGCGCCCGCCGCCCGGTCAGGCGCAGGCAGAGCCGTTGGAACATCCGGAGCGGCTCGGTGCGCGAACGCTCCGAAACGTTCCGGCGCGCCACCTCCCCCGGGGGTTGGATCGAGCTTCGGGAGACAAAACAGGTGTGCAAACAACGGTACCAAGCCTCCGCCCATCCGACGCGCTCGTGCAAATCGAGCCGGAGCGACGCGTCGTATCCGGGTCGGAACCGGATGTCGCCCGCCGCGAGTCGAAGCGTGACCTTCCCGCCCCAATCCTCGATGGCCCGGAAATTGTAGAGCTTGGTCATGCTGCGGCACGGAGGTGCGAGATGGCCACGGGCCGTCCCGGCCACGGGATCGATTGCCGTGCAATTGAGGACGTTGCCGAACAGCACCCAGGACCGATCATAATCGCCGCGCAGGAGCTCGACGCGCAACCGGTCGAGCCCGGCGGGATCGTAGATCTCGTCCCCGTCGACCCCGAAGACCCAGGTCGCCGTGCCCGCATACCGGCGGATCACGGCGTGCGATTCGCGCGGGTGATCGACGCGATGGATGTCGAACTTTCCGGGAAACTCGGCCGCGAGCCCGTCGAGAATCGCGCCGGTTCCATCCCGGGAATGATGATCGCTGACATGGATGAAATCGCAGAATCGGACCACGTTGCGCAGGGCCTGGCCGAGGAAACGGTCCTCGTCCTTGACCAACACGCTCCCAATGATACGGGCCGGCTCGCTCATGGAATGCGCTCCAGTGCAAACACGGTGCCGAGAAATGCCTTCGGAAGAAAGCCTTCCCGGAGGAGGGCCCCCAGGGCGGCCCCGGCCGTGTCCGCCCCGATGATCGCGGGATGCAGCTCGACCAGCACCCGCCGGACAAAAACCGGCAGGCACGGCGCGTGCGTCGCCCAGACGCGCTCGGCCCCTTCCACGTCGATCACGAGTGTGTCCGGCTCGAACACCGCCCCCGCACAGATCTGCCGGAGGGTCCGCCAGGGAACCGACGGCACGACCCCGGCCCGCGCCTGCCCGTCGAGGCTGCTCCCCGAGGTCACGAAACCAAGCCGCGCGAACTCAGGCGGGGTTTCGTCGAGCCAAACCGGACACCCCAGGGCATGCACCAGCGCGGCATCCAGTCCGTTGAGCCGCATCTGCATCTGAAAATTCTCGGCGAGGGAGGCGTCGGGTTCGACACAGAGCAGGGCCCCAGCGTGCCCCACCCGACACCCGAGGATGCTCGACAACACCCCGGCCGATGCGCCGAGCTCGAGCACGCGCGCCCCCGCGGGAATGCACGCCCGCACCAGGGCGCGCTCCGCACTCTCATACCCCCCGCGCATCAAACGGCGACGGGCACTGTGGGAAAGGGCGCTGTCCCGAATCCGGATACGAGCACCATCCGCCTCAATCCACTCCGGCCACCGTCCGGGAACCGGCAGATGCGTCGCGGCGATCCGGAAATCCAGTGCAGAGAATTTCATGGGCTGCGGCGGATTCGGGAGAGAAGGCGCATCGCGAAAGAGCGGAGCCGCTGGCCGCCGGTCTGGTGGAACCCGATCTCGGAAGGAGCGTATCCGATGCGCAGCAAACGGTTGTAGCCATCGTCCACGGACGAGATGCCGTGAACCAAGTAAGGATTCCCGCGCTCGGCGGGGTGTTTGAGGAGCCAGGTGTAATCGACGATCCACGGGTTGAGGTGCCGGTCCGAGGCGAGAAGTTTCTCGCGGCTCATCGAGAGCGCCTCGGTCCAGGCCCGCTCGTCGCAGTTCCATTTCGAATACACAAGATCTGCAAAGCGCCGCATGTCGGTCGCCCGGTCATAGAAGACCACCCCGCATCCCACCCCCTTCTGCGCCGAGGCGTAGTTGGGCATGTAAAGGAACATCGGACCGCTGACCAGCCGGGCCTCCAGTCCAGTGTCGGGCAATCGCCGCACCAGTATGTCGAAATCACAGTAAAGAATGCGCGGGAACCGCTCCAGCGCGCGCACCGGCCACCACGCTTTGCAGGCCCACTTGCGCTGCCGGTCGACGTGGGGGGGAAGCTCGTGGTCGGGGATCACCTCGCGGAACCGATGGGCGACGGGTTCGACGTGCGGCCAGGTGTCGCGGTCGCAATAAAGCACCGCCTGCCGCCAGAACTCCGGGTTCTGGGCCAGGGACCAGTGAAACTCGGCGAGTGCCTTCGGGAAACTGGCTCCGGCCTGGAAAAGACCGGCCACGATCTGGGTCTGGTCCATCACGGGGTTCGACTGGCAAGCAGGCCCTGCAGCAGGGTCGCATACTCGACGCACATCCGGTCCCCGGAAGGCATCCTGCGCAGCACCCGTTCACGCAAACCGGGCAGATCGGCGGCGGCGGCGCGCAGCGCAGCCGCCGGATCCTCCCGGAACCCGATCCCATAACGCCGGCCCGCCTCCACCACCCCGCCTCCGTCCTCATGGTAGAGCAGCGGCAGCCCGCACTGGGCCCCCTCGACATGGTGCATGCCGCACGGTTCCCACCGGGTCGCCGTGAGATAGAGATGCGCACCGCGCAACAGCCCGGCAAGCCGGTGCCCCGCGCAGGGCGGATGCGTCAGGGCGGCACGCCAACGGATCGAGGCGGGCCATCGCCCGACGACCTGCAACTCAAACCCCGGCAACGCGCCGTCCGCAATCAGCGCATCCACCCGCTCATACAGGTCGAACCCCTTGAGCGGATTGTCGGACCAATGATGCGTGATCACGCGGAGCGGCCCCGACCCATCCCACAACGCGGCGCCGATGGGGTGGAAGACGGCGGGGTCCGCCCCGTTGTAGATGACGGAGTGCGGACGGTCCGTGGTGAACCCACGCGCCGTGAAATAGTCCCGGAGCCACTCGGAAATGAAGATCGTGTGGTCAGCGACCGTGTTGGCTTCGCCCAGCAGGGCGTCCATGAAACCGGAACCTTTTCGCTGATCGCACTCGTTGATGCGGTGAACGACCCGGACGCCGGGATGCCGCTCCTTGTGCGCCCGGATCTCGCGCATGCCGAATGTCCCGGATTGCAGATCATCCCGTGGATCGATCAGCAGGATCGCATCCACCGCGGGGTCGAGCCGGAACTGCACCCGCCACCCGCGCAACCCGAGAAACCGGCGGAGCTGTTGGACGAACGGGCTGCTGCCGCCCCACGGCCCGCGCACGGGACGCATGTTGACGGCGAGCGTGGCGATCGGGGCTCGGAGGAATGGCGTCTTCATGGAAAAAGCCGGTTGCAATCGATCACCTGAAACTGGGCGGACCGGAACACCACCGCATCCGGCGGGGCGCCCGCGAGCACGGGCCGTTGCCCCTCGGAAACACGGGTGCGCGAAGGGCCGACACTCTCCTGCATGTCCCGGTCACGCAGCCATCGGTTGGACTGGAACACACCCGGTTCGAGATCGCCCTGCCGCACCAGCCAGTATCGGACGCGGTACTTCATCAGGAACGCCATGAGCACCGCGGGGTCCGGCGTGAAATGCGCCTCGATCAGCGCGTCGGCCCGCTCCCGGAATGCCCGGTGATACCCCCGATGATACGGCGTCGCAAATTTCCTGCCCGCAACCGTTGAGCGCCCGGCAAACACCGGGACGTTGTCCGCCTCGTCACAAATGCCCGCGACGACCGTGTCCACCGGTTGCGCGCGGAAGAACCGGTGCATCCCAATCTCGGCGCTCACCTCGAAGTTGTTGCCCTTGGGCAGCCCTCCCTGAATGAGGGGAGCGGCACACACCATCGCCGCGACGGATGCAAACGTGACCGGCCCCAACCCGCGGGCTCCGGGAAAAGCGGTCCGGAGCCGCCGCACCAGCGCATCGAACAGGGCCACCAGCACCACGCCAGCGGCGAGGGCGAGCAACATGCGGAACGTGAACCGCACGTAACGGTTGGGTTGGTGCAACGAGAAAAGCAGAACGTGCGCGGCGCCAAACAGCACGCAGGAAGACCCGAATAGCCGGGCGAGCAGGCTGCGCGCCTCCGGGGTCAAACGCCCGAGCAACGCCGGCCTCAACCGCTCGGGCAGGGCCAGCCACACGGGCAGCGCGAGACCGGCCCAGAGCAGCCAGGGAATGGAATCCAACGGCGTGGGCAGGAACCCGCTCCGGTTCGAGGTGAGCCAGAACCGCACGGGATCGTCCGTGAAAAAGGGAATCCGTCCGCCCTTCCAAAACTCGGGGAGCAGACGCGCCTCCGCCCCGTGGATCACCGGTCCGAACGCGTGGGTGCTCAGGACGAACGGAGTCAACGCCACCGCGAGCACCCCGATCATTGCGGCGCCCCGGAGATAATCGGCGGCCTGGCGCGAGGGAAGCGGCCATCCGCCCCGCCAGCGAACCACTCCCAGCAGAACCGCGCCCGCCACGATGAACAACGTGCCGGGGTAGAAGAATCCGAGGCCCAGCGCGGCCGCCAGCCCCGCAACCCATCGCCCGCGGATCCAGCACAGGAGGAAGGCGAGCACGAACGGATACACAAACGCGCGGGGCGTGCCCGATGGGAGATCGTTCTGCATCCAGAGCATCTGGGTGGTGAGCACGGAGACGAGAAACGCCCCCGGCGCGCTCGGCACCAAGGCCAGCCCGAGTCGGAAGGCGAGCAGCGCACAGAGCACCCCGAGCCCGGCCGGCAGGACCTTCGCGATCCAGAGCGGTTCGGCACCGAGCAACGTCCCCGCACGGTAAAGCGCCGCGTATGCCGAGGGGGCCATCGCCTGGTAATAGTCGGCAATCACGTCGCCCGGGAATGCCCCGGGTTCGACATAACGCTGCATCCAGAAAACATGATGCCGGGTGTCGGGGGGGGCGACCAATTCGGATTGGAACGCCACCCGCAAACCGAGGGCGGCGCAGACGATTGCGTAAACCACCGCGAGCGTTGCCCAGACACGGCGCTCGTGGACCGGGGGGGGGAGGATGGAGATCGGGGTGTTCACCGTTGGGCTCGGGTAGTTCCCGACACGTGCCGGTCCAGACGCAGCCGTCGCACATCCACCTGCACTTCTTCGAGGATCCGGCGATTCACCGCCTGCAGATCGGCCAGCAACCCGACCACCCAAAGCAGCAGACCGGCCAGCAACAGGATGGCTGCGAGGATCAAACTCGGGATCCGGGTGCGCTCGGCGCCTTCCACAAAATACCAGACCCATCGCACACCGAGCAGAACCCCGCCGGCAAACGGAAGCGCGCCCAAGAGGGCAAAGAATCGCAGTGGCTGGTACACCATGAAGATCCGCAGGATCGTGAACATCGACCGGGCCACATACCCCGGGATGCTCCGGATCAACCGGGAGGGTCGCGTCAGCGGGTTGGTGCGGACCGGCACGGACGCGATGTGCATCCCTTTCTGGCCCGCCTGAATGATCATCTCGAGGGTGTAGGTGTAGCGGTCGAAGATATTGATCCGGAGGGCCGCCTCCCGACTCAAGGCACGAAAGCCGCTGGGCGCATCGGGCACCTCGGTGTTGCTCGCGGCGCGGACCACCCCGCTCCCGAGCCGTTGGAGCCACTTCTTGACCGTCGAGAAATGAGCGATGGAATCGATGGGGCGCGCGCCCACCACGAGATCCGCGCGCCCCTCGACAATCGGCAGAACCAGCGCCGGAATGTCATCGGCACAATATTGATTGTCGGCATCCGTGTTGACGATCACGTCGGCCCCGAGCGCAAGGGCCTCCCGGATCCCGGTACGGAATGCGGTCGCAAGCCCCCGGTTGCCGGGCAATCGCACGACATGATCCACCCCCCCGCCCACCGCCACGTCCGCCGTCCGGTCAGTGCTGCCATCATCCACCAC
>Ga0163150_10008183_pt1 | contig 11980 bp, 7 predicted proteins | sample OliLakLV19P2IB_FD_148628 | JGI IMG/M metagenome (GOLD analysis project Ga0163150, IMG submission 148628) | Freshwater microbial mat bacterial communities from Lake Vanda, McMurdo Dry Valleys, Antarctica - Oligotrophic Lake LV.19.P2.IB | ecosystem: Environmental > Aquatic > Freshwater > Lake >...
CGTTGGCGTCTTCATACTTGGGGGTGATCAGTTCGGCGTTGTAAAAGCCGTGGTGTGGGCTGGTGGCCACGGGTGATTTCGCTACATCGGCGTGGTTGCCGATCATGATGTAGATCAACCCGTCGGGTCCGAGCACGGGAGCATGTGGACCATGCTCGCCGATACGGCCTTTGAATTTGAATAGGGTCTCGACTTTTTCCGCCTTGCCGTCGTTGTCGGCATCGCTCAGACGATAGAAGGCGGTTTCCGCCGGGCCTTCGGCGACAGCGAACACGTGGGGGCCAAGCGGCAAGATGCCTTGGCAGTTTTTAATTTGATCGCAAAACGTGCCGACCGTTTCGAACTGGCCGTCGTGGTCTTTGTCTTGAATCAGTAGCAGCGGACCTTGCTCGCGCGAAGCCAGAATGTCGCCTGCTTCGTTAAAGGCCATGGCGACTAGCGAACCGGTAGACCCGGGCGTAACCACCTCTTGAACCGAGAAGCCGCTGGCCGGTTTGAAGCGAGCGGCGGTTGCCGGCGCAGGCTCAGCGGCAACTGCGGAGAGCGAAGGGAACCCCGTGGTACTCAAAAGACTGCTGATCAAGCAGGTGATCATCAAATTAGCGCTCGTACGAAGCGTAGTCCGAAACCGTTGCATGGAAAAAGTGCCTCGCGGAGGGTGGAACAAGTCGAGAAGAGCTGGCAAGGAAATCGAAGGCTGGTGGGTCCAGTCAACGGCCTAGTATAAACAAACCCCCGAGGCGATGCACGGAGGGGCGTTTCCGGCTGTTTTGACCGCTCGCCAATTGACTTGACTCGCGGGCTTCCAGGGTCGAAGCTAAGCAGGTGCAGCGATTCGGGCGGACCGCTTTGCGCGTTCAGGCAGAGCGTCTATGTTTCAGCAGTGCTGATGAGCACCACAGCTTGAAGACCGCCATGAAGAAGCCCCACATTCTCGTCGTCGACGCACAACCGGGATCTCCCCAACGCTATCAGGTGGCGCTCGCGGGTCTGGACGCGCCGGAATTCTGCTTTGTATCCTCCGCCGAGCAAGCGCTCTCGAAGTTGCGCAATGGCCCCATCGACTTGTTGATCGCCGACATCGAGCCTAACCCGGCCGAGGCGCTCGAAATGCTCGCTTCCGCCCGACAGATCGACGGCGAACTGCCGATGATCGTAGTGACGACGAGCCAGAATCTCGAATCGGCCACGGCGAGCCTTCGCCTCGGCGTCGCCGATTACCTTCCCAAGCCCGTGGATCCGGAGCTGTTGGCAACCACGGCCGCGCGCTTGCTCAGCGGGCGCAGGCGAGAGGCCGAATATGAACTGCTGCGCCGGCAGGTCGAGCGGCCGTATAGCTTTGACGATATAATCGGCGGCTGCCCGGCGATGCGCAAGGTGTTCGACACGATCGAGCAAGTGGCCAACTCGAACGTGGACGTGCTGGTGGTTGGCGAGACCGGCACAGGCAAAGAGCTGGTGGCGCGTAGCATCCATCGGCGCAGCGGTCGGGCCGCCGGACCTTTTGTGCCGGTCGACTGCGGCGCCATACCCGACAGTTTGCTGGAGAGCGAGTTTTTTGGTCACGAGAAAGGCTCGTTCACCGGCGCCGACAGCCGGCGCATTGGCCTCTTGGAATTTGCCGACCATGGCACGTTCTTTCTCGACGAGCTGGGCGAGCTTCCGATGCTATTGCAAGCGAAGCTGCTGCGCACTTTGCAAGAACGCAAGATTCGCCGTGTCGGTGGCCGCGAGGAAATCGAGGTCGATCTGCGCATCGTGGCGGCCACGGCCCGCAATCTGGACGAGATGATTCGCGAGGGCCGTTTTCGCCAGGATTTGTACTACCGCATTAACGTAGTGCGCATCGATCTGCCTCCCTTGCGAGAGCGGGGTGACGACATCGGGCTGCTGGCCGAATATATGGTCCAGCGCTATGGCCGCGAAATGGACCACCCGATCGACCGGATTACGCCGGAGGCCTACCAGGTATTGGCCCAATACCGCTGGCCGGGCAACGTTCGCGAGCTGCAAAACGTGATTCGCCGGGGCATTGCCCTGTCGAAGGGCTCGATGATCGAGCTGGATGACCTGCCGGATGAAATTGTGGCGGCCGCGGGTGAAGGGAAGTCGAGCGGGGCCGTCGGGTACTTCGAGGTTCGCAACGAATACGTGACTCGATTCGAGCAGCAATATTTGTCGGACCTGCTCGCCCGGCATCGCGGCGATGTGCGGACCGCGGCGCTGGAGGCCAAGCTGCCGCGAGGAACCTTGTATCGGTTGATGAAAAACCACAATCTCGACGCCGGCAGCTTTCGTTAACGGTGCGGGTACGCCTTAGATGGCTGTCACATACGTGTGAACGGGTCTCTCAAACGCGCGACTCGGCCCTAAGTGCTGTAACAATAAGCAGAAAGACGTTTCTGGCCGGCGTCGTGCGATGGATTCAACGGACGATGGTTCTCAACCATGCGAAAGACAACGCTGGAATTTCCTAGGCGACAGGGACGGCCAGAAAATTTATAATCCCGCACGGGCGCAGGCTTTAGCGGCGAGGGTTCCGTTTTCAGGATAGTCGCGGACGACTGCGGCACAGCGCTTGCTTTAACAACCGTCAATGAGACCAGGACCTGCGACCGAGCAGTAAATTCTGGCCAAGCAACTTACACCGGTGTCGCGAAAAGATATTGAGCGATCACCTTTTCAACGAAGGATGTGATGCCATGAAGAAGATTGAAGCCATCGTCCGCCATTTCAAAGTTGAAGAAGTCAAAGACGCGCTGAATGCCAAAGGCGTGCAGGGCATGACCGTCACCGACGTGCGAGGTTTTGGCCGCCAGAAGGGGCACATGGAAACCTATCGCGGCACCGAGTATGCCGTCGAGTTCATTCCCAAGTCGAAGATCGAAGTCGTCGTTGCCGATAGCCAGGCGCAAGCCGTGATCGATGCGATTCTGGTTTCGGCTCGCACGGGCCAGGTCGGCGATGGCAAGATCTTCGTCAGCGATCTGTCGGGCGCGATTCGCATTCGCACCGGCGAGAGCGGCGACACCGCGGTGTAATCGACTGGCACGCTCTTAAGAGATCAAAGGGCGTTCACGTTTCAAAGGCGGCAAAACGGACGCCAGCGGCTCGTCTCACTCGACACGTTCGAGGGTGACCTGCAAGCTGGTGTCCGTTTTTGTTTTTGCCGCCGGTCGATTACGATTTGGCGGTTTTTTTGGGAACCGGAACCTTGGGCCCCGCACGCGGTGGGCTCTTGGCTTTCTTGGCTCGCTTGCCGGCGGGCGGAGCGTCGTTGGGCGGGTCGTCGGGGGCCGCTTGCGGAACATCGGGAACGAGCCGCGGATTCGCCGGCTGCGCGGGATTGGCTTGCTGTCCAGGGTTCGCCTTCATCGGCGCGTTGAGGCCGGGGATGGCGAGGTCTTTGTCGGCGCCTTCCGGGACCACGCCGGAATCGACCAGCATGTAGCCGGCCCAAAAGAACGGATGGCTGGCCTTGGGAGCTTCGCCAGCGGCGCCGTTCTTCTTGAGCCTTGGTTCGCGGTCGACTTCGACTTCCGTATCCGCGGCGATTTGCACGCTCCGCTGCCAGGCCTCGGCTGGCGAAACGTGAGGAAGCTCTTGCGCGTACTCGCGCACCAAATCGAAACTGGTCTGCCCGCCGGTTCGCCAGCGGCTGATCAACACCGTTCTTGCGCCGGCGGACATCAGGCCACAGAGCGATAGGAACAAGTCGTTGCCGGCCGCGGAGCTTTTGCGCATGCCGCTTTCGGCAACCGTGTGAAAGCCGGGCAAGATGATGTGCTCGGGACCACCCCAGGGCAGCGATAACCAATTCGCTAGCGCGCTTCCCGGCTTGCCCCGATCGAGCGCCGCGGGCGACCAATCATAAGGGCCTTCGCCGGGCTTGATGTCGTCCAGCACGATCAGGCCATCAAGGACCGATCGATAAACATTCGAGGCGGCCGGCAGCGCGCGCGGCAGTGCCACGGCGCCGGTCACGGCACGCCCCAATTGCTCGAAGGCGGCGGTGGCCACAGTGTCGTCATCCTGCGGATAAAGCTTGCCCAACACCACGCCGGTCGTCGAGCGCGGTTTGCGAATGCGGCTATAAGGAACGGCCAGGCCGACGGTCGGCGCGTAGCGCACGCGAGCCTGAGACATGAACAGTTTTTCCTGGCCGGCTTTGCCCACGCTGAGCAGCTCGAACGGCAAGTTCCACAGGATCCCGTCAGGTACGATCACGATTTCATCGAAGTTGCCCGCGAGATCCACGTTTGATTTGTCCAATAGCCCGCTCAGCACTTTCGCGGCCGACGTGCGCCACGTGCCTTTGGCCAGATCGGCGGCGGTCAGCTCATGGTTTTGATCGAAGTTGCCCAATTCGCGTAGCAGGTTGCTGAGATTTTTTTGCAGGTTCGTGGGTGAATTGATGTGCCAACTCGCGTACTTTTCGCGGGAGTACAGGAAGGCATAGAGCTGGCGGCTGGTGGCGAAGAACGACAACAGCACCTGGCCCTCGGGCAAGGCTTGCTGAATGTCTTTCGTTTTGCGCAACGGCGGAAACACCATGTCGGCCGGTTCTCGACGGACGCCGATTTCGCGCAAGATGACTTCCTGCTGCTGACTGATGTCGGCCAGCGCGGCCAATTGGCCAGCCTGCTCGCGACGAGCATCGACGGTTTCCTCGACGGCCGGTTTGGCCGCCAGGCTAACGCGAATTTTCGCGGCTTCCTTGGCCAACTCGCGATACTTGGGAAATCGCGCTAGCAAGTCTTGGCGCTGGAGCAAGCCTCTTTCGCCGAGCAACTCGGGCGGACCCTCCAAGATCCACCGCAATGACAGCAGGCGTCCACCCATCGGCAGCGTGCTGAAAAATCGATGTCGCCGCGCGCGATCGGAGATTTCGAGCGCAATCTCCTGCTCTTTGCTGTTCTTGAGTGCCGCTTCGAACCAATGCTCGAACGCCGCTCCGTGGGGAGCTGTCAGCACCGACAGACACTCCAAGGGGTTATAGCTCCAATCGCCCGGCGTCGGATCGCGCAACAACGAATCGTAGAGCGCCATGCCGACCCGATCGCTAAAGTCGCCGTTCAGATACCGGGTGTCGGCCAGGCTCAATTGAAACATCCAGAGCGAACCGGTGCGCTGAAAGGAAAGTGCCGAGGCGATGGCCTGGTCGCCGGCGGTGACGTTGCCCGATTGATAAGAGCTCAACGCGGTGAGCAGGTTCAGCTGAGCGCCGAGATGGCTGATCCCCAAATCACTGCGGCCAATCGTGCCGCGAGCGGTGTTCAAGAACGTGGCAGACTGCCCCGGATCTCCGAGTGCCGCCAGATTCTCGGCGGCCGAAACCAGCAGCGAGACCTGCAAGTGCCGATATGCTTGGGCTTTCGACCAGGCGATCGCCGGCATGAGCGGCGGATAGATCGTTTTTTGGTTTAGCAGCAGATGCGCCAGCGTGCCGAAGCGAAAAGCTTCTTCCAAATTGCCGGGATTCGGAAAATTGGCGCAAGCATAGGTGGTTTCTTCGAAGTAGCGCGCGGCCGCCGGATAGTCACCCGCTTCGAGCGACAATCGGCCGAGCTCCACAAGCGCCGTGCTGGTGAGCGGGTGATCGTATTCGCCGGCCACGAGAATGGCTCGCTGTAGCGCCGTGTTGGCTTGGGCCGAATTGCCGGCCGCGGCATAGGCGCAACCCAACTGCACGTTGACCCAGGCTTCCGACCAATGGTTGGGAGGTCCCGGGCGGCGCGAAAGCACGTCCACAAGATCGTTGGTGAGCGGATCGAATTTGCAAATCGGGCCGAGCAGTTCTCGTCGCCGGCGAATGGCCAAACTGGTGCAGCGAATGATTTCGACGGCATGAACCGGAAACAGTTGCGCCTGCTGAACGACGCCGCCGCGAATAAAGGCGGCGCTATTGTCGACCAGGCCTTGGCCCATCAGAAAGGTTTCGGGAAATTGCCCGACGCGCGCTCCGCGCTTGCTTTGGCCCCAGGGAGTCGCGCGCACGACTCCGGCAGTTGCCGGGCCAATGGCCTGTGGAAACTGGACGCGCATCATCCAGTCGGGATACGCGACGTAAAGTTGCAACGCCGAGTTATAGGCGCCGAGCGCTTCTTTCAATTGGCCCAACTGGTAGTAGCACTCGCCAGCCATGGTGAAGTAGCAGATCGAGTCGATCCATCGGCTGCTGGCCGTTTTGATTCCTCCTTGGCTGACAAAACCACCCAGCGCAGCGCGATATTCGCCATCGGCATAAAGCGGAAGCGTGTTGATATAGAGCCGCGACGGAACGCTGTCGCCGGGCGCAATCTGGGCGCATGCCGGGCGCAGTAGACTGCTTGCCATCAAGCAAGCGGCGACCAACACGACGGCGATTGCCCGGCGGCAGCTAGCGCTACAGGACATTGGCGAAGGCCCCTTCAAAAGCCTGGCCTGGCAATGCGGCAACACCAGTGCGTGTTTTCAATCGGCGAAGGGTCGACTTGCCGCAATGGAAAAAGCGCTGCGAAGACAGGCCAAACTATATCATACCCAAATTTCCCAGCCTGAGCGAAGCGCCGGGGGGCATTGCTAGCAACCGCGTGGCGGCGACTCGCCTTCCGAGCGTCCAGCGTGCAACTGGGCATTTTCCGAGAACTTTCCCAATGATGTCAAAGTCCTCCGAATCTTCCGGCCGATAAACGTGGTGCGGATTGTATCGGACACGGTGACTTTGCCGATTTGGTTTGCTGCCAGATCGGCGGTTGTCCCGGTTCGCTTAACCGGAGGGGAGTTTAATGCGGCAGTCACACGAACGAAGACACTCCTGGCGGCGTGCGCTGTATAGCGTGGGGCTTTGCTCCACGATCGGCTTCACCGGCTGCCAGGTGGATATCGGCGGCCAGACTCTGCCGAGTGCGCATTACCAACAAGACGACATCCAATACTTCCCCCCGGGACCTGAGTTCAAGCTGACTCGCGAGGCCGCGGCGCAAAAAGCATTCAAGGAAAACGAGGCTGCCGAAGAGCAATAAGAGACCACAATTCACAGCGGTCGAACGGCACGCGAGAAGCGGGCCGTTCGTAGTACGAGTTTCGTCGAGCATCCTTACCTGAGACTGTCTTGCCGGCAACGCGCCGAACCGATGAGCGGACAGTAGGCGGTAAGGATGTTGGGGGGACGACGCCCTTGGCGGCTGACGTCTGAGAAAAAATCATGTCGCGCTTTTAGCGGCGCGCCTTGGACGTCAGCAGCCGAGGGAATTTTATTTCCTGCCCGGGCCAGTTAACGAGGAGTGAATCAGCGATGGATATTCAACTTCCGGCGGCGGCCCAGCTTTGGGCCAACGATATTCTCGCCTGGGTGGGCTTTGGAACGTTGGTGGGTTTGATGGCTAAAGCGATCATGCCCGGGCGCGATCCTGGCGGCGCGGTGGCCACACTGGCCATGGGTGTGGGCGGCACGGTCATTGGATGTGCCTTGCTGATGTACTTCACCGGCGGCCAGCGTGTGACCCCTATTAGCCCGGTGGGTTTTGTCGTGGCCACGGGCGGCGCGTTTGCGCTGCTCTTCTTCTACCGATTATTGGGCGGCAGGTTTTTTATCGAAGGCGATCGGGCCACGCAGCTTCGCGCACCGATGTATTCACGAGGCCGTCGCCAGACGACTCGGTTCGACGACTAACAGTCCGTTGAAAAATGCCGTCGTGGCATTTTTCAACCTCGCCAAGTGCGGAGCAAAGCTCCGCACGGAAGCGCAAAATAACGACTTGCGTCGCTATTTCGTCATCGCATCCCTGCGATGGCGCAGCCTGTTGAGTAAATCAACAGGCTGCTAACCTGGCGCGAGATCAACGCCATCCTAGATTCTAAGTTGCGTCGCCCGCGAGGCGACGCTTTCGTTTGCCGAACCAACGCTGTACACCCCGCTTCGCTCGCACCAGTTGGGCCCACGGAGCACCGGCGGAAAAGTGGGTGTACCGATAACTCGAGCGCGTTTCGGTGAGCCAATAACGCTTGGCCTCGAGATAATCCGTTCCGAGGTCATACGTATGATCTCCGCGGGCAAAGCAGTCCTCGATCATCCGCGCTTGCAGGACCGACCCGGCGCCTTCACTCGTGGCCTGGGGATCGTATCCGGTGCGCAGGCCAAAGACGTAACCGCCCAGCTGATAGGCGTAGTTGAAGGCAACTGGCCGGCCATCCAGCAGCAGCAGATTCAGATCGAGCGCTCCGGCCTCGGCAGCCACCAGGTGACAGTCGCGCAGGAAGGGGCGAATCGCCTCGTGCGTCAGGGTGGTTCCCGTTGACGAATGGCCCTGCCAACTTGCCTCGGCAATCCGCTCGCACTGGTCATACCAATCCCAACGCGGGTCGGCGTCGGCTTGGGCAATTCCGCGCGGACGATAGCGCAAATAGGTGACACGGCCGGTCTCGGCGAGCTTCTTTTCCGAGCGCCTGACGTTGTTTCTCCAGCGACTGGTGCGCGATGCCCAATAGCCTTCCCAATCGGCCAGCGCGGATAAGTCGATGAGCGCGGCGGTTTGCCAGGCTTCCACGCTCACTGTCAGTTTGGCCTGCTGAAACGCTTTCAGTGTGCAACTGACGTCGCTTCCCAAGGCATCCACCCAAGGCAATTCGAGGAGGTCCCAATCGCGCTGGGAATGGTGAATATGTTCCAGTGCTGATGCCAACGTCACGGCGGGGCTGGCGCCAATCGGGCCATAAAAGCTGGCCCAGTCGTCCAGCGGATAGGTCAATATCTTCACGGTTCCCAGCCGCCGTCGCTCTTTGCGGACGACCAATGGGACAATGCCGATGGCTTGTCCACCCTCATAGACCATCAGTACTCGCAAACGTTTGTCGGCGCCGAAGTGCCGCCAGTAGGCTTGGAGCCAATCGAGCGACTGAAAAAACGAAGCCGCCCGGGTTTGCGATAGCAGGGATTCCCACACCGCACGAGTCGCTTCCGACTCGCGAATATCATTGATTTCGTGGACGGTAATCATGGGGTTTCGGAGCGACAAAGACGTTAGAATCGGACCAGTTCCGGCCACGGGCGGCCAAGCCTTTGAGCGGGTTTCTCTAACTTAAATGTGCGTCACAGTTTGACTTCAGGTGAGCCGTTTGGGGCGGAATATGCCCTGGAATCAGGAAAGTCCTTCGCAATAAAGCGGCTTTTTGGGTAGTTTATGGAGGATGCCGACGACGCCCTCGCCTGGCCGATCTACGAAAGGGTCAGAATTTGCTTGCTCCTGGGGGTTAGCCAGAGAAGATTTTGCGCCCAGTTATGTTTGGCAGTGCGAAACCTAGCCGGCCAGGCCGGTGTTGAATGGCTAGAAATGCTGCGAAGTTCGAACCGCCGTGCCTGGCGGGTTTCCTCAGAATTCAAAGGGTTTTTCGATGATGCTTTGCCGATCGCTGGCGGTGGTTTGTTTGCTAGTGCTAGGTGCAGCCGACCGCTGCCTGGCAGCTCCCCTGGACCCACAAGCCACGGCCACGCACGTCGATGAGCTCTTGTCCAAAGAGTTGTTTGGCGGCACCGGCGAGGCTGCGGCTGCCGCGGCGCCCAAAGCCGACGACCCGACGTTTCTGCGACGCGCAGCGCTCGATCTGATCGGCGCGCCGCCAACGCCTGAAGAGATCACGGCTTTTGCGTTGGATGCTTCGAGCGAAAAACACGCGGCGGCCGTCGAGCGACTGCTAGCCAATCCGAAGTTCGGAGACAATTGGGCCCGCTACTGGCGAGATGTCATTCTCTCGCGCCGCAATGAGGAGCGTGCCTTGATTGTTGGGCCAGCGCTGGTCAAGTTCCTCACCGAGACTTTCAACGATGCCGATCCGCATTGGGACAAGATTGCTCAGAAGTTCATCACCGCGACCGGCGACGTGCGCGAGGATGGGGCGACGGCGATCTACATGGCGCAAATGGCTAATACGGAAGACGCGACGGCGGAAATCTCGCGCATCTTCTTGGGCATCCAGATTCAGTGTGCCCAATGCCACCATCATCCGACCGATCGCTGGAAGCGCGAACAGTTTCACGAACTGGCCGCGTTCTTTCCGCGCGTCTCGGTGCGTCCTCTGAAGCAAGGCCCTGAAAGAACGTATATCGTGGCCTCGGTCGATCGAGGTGGCAAGGACAAGAAAGATAAGCCGGGCCGAGGGAACCTCGAGCATCGGATGCCCGACTTGAACAAGCCGGACGAGGAAGGCAAGTTGATGAAGCCGGTGTTTTTTGTCACAGGGCAAAAGCTGGACGAGGGTCTGAAGGATAGCGAGCGACGAGAAAAGATTGCCGAGTGGATCACGGCGCGCGGCGATCATTGGTTCGCCAAGGCCTTCGTCAATCGGATGTGGTCCGAATTGGTGGGACACGGTTTTTATGAGCCGGTCGACGACATCGGGCCCGATCGCAAATGTGCCGCGCCGCAAACGCTCGCGTTCCTGTCCGAGCGGTTCGCGGCCAGCCGCTACGACATCAAGTGGCTGTTTCGCGTGATCACCGCGACGGACGCCTATCAGCGCCAAAGCCGTTCGCGCGAAGCGGGCGAGAGCGCGCCATTCGCGGCCAACTGCCCTCAACGTCTGCGCGGCGACCAGTTGTACAACTCGCTCCTCGAAGTGCTAGGGATCAAAGAGGACGCGAAGGCCGAGGCTCAAGCCGACAAGAACTATCGTCAGATGTTTGGCGGCCCGCGCGGCAAAGTAAATCAGACCTTTGGGTACGATCCGAGTGTTCGCCGCGATGAAATCGCCGGCTCGATTCCCCAGGCATTATTTTTAATGAACGCCCCGGAATTGAACCGCGCGATCAATGGCCGGGAGCCTCGCACGTCGCTTGGCCAGCTTCTGGCCGAAGTCGACAAGGATGACGCGGTCGTCGAAGAGTTGTACCTGCGGTGTCTAGGCCGCGAACCCAAGGCAACCGAGCTGCAGACGTGTTTGGACCATCTTCGAACAGTGGGCACTCGGGCCGAGGCTTTCGAAGACATTCAGTGGTCACTCGTCAATTCGACCGAGTTTTTGAATCGCAAATAGCCGCGCTGCCACGAGCGCTGGCCAATTTTTTACCAATCACAACCCCTTGCCACGGCGAATCTCCCATGACTCTGCATTTGCGACACCAGGTCGACGTGTCTCTCAACCGCCAGGGCGTCATGCGCCGCCGCGATTTCTTGCGCGGCATCTCGATGGCCAGCATTGCTGCCGGCACGCTCAGTTGGCGCGACGTGGTGACGCTTGAGGCCGGCGAATTGCAAAAGCGCGGCATGTCTTGCATTCTGCTGTGGATGCAGGGCGGTCCCAGCCCGTTCGAGACCTTTAGTCCCAAGCCGAATCATCCCAATGGCGGCGAGACCAAGGCCATCAACACCTCGGTCTCGGGCATTGAGATTAGCGAAAACTTTCCGCACATGGCCAAGATGATGCACGAGGCCGCGATCATCCGCTCGATGACCAGCAAAGAGGGCAGCCATCCGCGGGCCAGTTATCTGTTGCACACCGGCTACCTGCCGACGGCGAGCGTCAAGTATCCGGCGTTTGGCTCGATCGTGGCCCAGCAGATTGCGCATGCGCAGTTAGAGTTGCCCGCATTCGTCCGCATCGGCGGCAATGGTCAAAGCAACACCGGCGGCGGACTGCTGGGCGTCGAATTCGATCCCTTCCTAATGCCCGTGGCCGGGAAACTGCCGACCAATACCACGACCACGACCGACGTGCCGCGTTACAACCGGCGTTTGGAGCTACTCGGCCGCCTGGAAGCCGACTATGCCTCGAGCGGCGCCAAAGAGGAACTGGCCGAACACCAGAAGCTGTATCAAAAAGCTTCGCGCATGATCCAGAGCTCGCAGATGACGGCGTTTGATCTGGATAAAGAGCCTCAGGCGATGCGAGATGGCTACGGCTCTAGCCAATTTGGGCTGGGCTGTCTGCTGGCCCGACGATTGATCGAAACCGGCATTCCGTGCGTCGAAGTAACGCTCAACGGATGGGATACGCACTTCGAGAC
>Ga0163150_10008187_pt1 | contig 11976 bp, 11 predicted proteins | sample OliLakLV19P2IB_FD_148628 | JGI IMG/M metagenome (GOLD analysis project Ga0163150, IMG submission 148628) | Freshwater microbial mat bacterial communities from Lake Vanda, McMurdo Dry Valleys, Antarctica - Oligotrophic Lake LV.19.P2.IB | ecosystem: Environmental > Aquatic > Freshwater > Lake >...
TCGGCCGAGACAAGCAAGTCCCCGGATTCATCAAACGCCATCGCGATTAGTGAACCAGCCTCGGTTCCCAGAATTTTCTCGACAGCAAATCCTGGCAGTGCCGAGAACCGACCATTCTCAATTCCCGGGTTGTCCTGCGCAATTTGCACCTTGGTGCGCATTTCAGGGTGACTCGACCAAGGCCCTGTCTTGCCGAATTGACCTAACTCGTTGGCAGGTTGCCACGACTTGTCGTCTGGCTTGATTTGAAATCCGGGGGACTGCCATTTGTCGGCGGCGACCTTGCTGGCCAACCACGACTTGTCGGTGACAACGTGTACTCCTTGTTTGCCCTTGCCTTGTTTGCCCTTGCCTCGTTCGACTGTCAACGCAGCAACCAATCCGGCGTGTCCTTGTGCTTCGTTCTTGGCATGGATGGCAACGACGTTCTTGCCAGCGGCAATCAGTTTTGCGATATCATACGTTTCGATGTTCATCCAGTCCGAGTCGGCACCGACCTTCGTGCCGTTCACGAACAATTCGTACTCGTTATCGCAAGTAATCTGAATCTTGGCAGACTCCAGCCGCTTGACTTCAAACTCCTTACGAAAATAAACCGAACCGGCTTCGGCGTTGCCCGTGTCCTTGCCAGGAATCCAAATCCACTGCGCATCGGCAAGGCTGTTTGCCGGATCCTCGGCGACCGCAGGAGAGCTACTCCCTGCAACTGCCACTAGCAGCAACATGTAAAATCCAACGAACTGAAACGGTCTGACAGATTGCATAGAATTGATAGCAGTGCGCATTGCTGGAAAAATCCAAACCCTGGAGTACATATGGTGCAAAGAGTGCGTGAGGCGAGCAACAAAAGGCGGGAGATTCTCGAGACCTTTAATATAAACTAGAGTCGATCCGTTCGCACGCGGTTTTTTTGGCAAAAAACGGCGTGAATCCGTCCATTCCGTGATGGCACTTTCGGTCAAAAAACGGACATCAAGACAGCAAGACCACCGGAACTCCGGCGGTTTTCCCAGAAAATTTCCAGATACTGGCGTCTGGTAGCAAGCGGCCAGACGCTCAGCGATTTGCCGCAAAGGCTACTTTTCCGCGGTAGTGCTCAGCGAAAACGAGAACGAGTTTGGCTCTGCGATGGCTTGCACACGTAGGCTCGATTGCTTGTTATAACTGCTCGGAATGACCGGCGCTTTTGAGGGAGGGGTTTTCGCTACCTTACTGGCCACGGGTGGATGCCCGCCGAATTGGGGAGCAATGTAAGGCTCGATCTCGACACGATACTCGCCCGGGATCAAGCCATCTTCGGCTGCGATCTCGAACTTGCCTTGCTTGATTTCGGCTCCAGTCCGGCGTCCCTTGCCACCCATCGGCACGAAGCTGATCACCGCTTGATCGAGTGGCTTTCCGTCCAGGCTGACATCGCCAGTGGCGGCAAACCGTTCTGGCTTGCTGTCACAGCCCCCCAGCATGAAGAGGCAAAAAATGCCAGCGATGCGCCAGTCCAAGGCTTTACCAACCTTTTCCCACGGATTGACCATCGTTGCGTTCCGCCAATCGATCAAGAATGTCAGGGTGAGTTTCTTCGCTGATAAATTGAACCGAGCCATCCACCATCACGAAGTTGACACCGCCAGAGTGATCGCTGCGAAAAGTCTCCCATTCTAGAAAGCCGGTGACAAGCCGGTCGCTATTAAATACTCCGGCCATCGAACACCAAGTCATGCCTGGGTAGGCAGTTCCCCAGACAGTTGAACCGCCGTCGATCGAGCCACCAGAACGCTCCTTGATGTTGATCAGGCCATAGTCCAGCTCGCCGACCATGACCGTTTTGGAAGTGCCATCTTGCATTGATATGACGGCTACTTTCGTCGGCCCGCGAATCGGATCGACTATCGCTCCGTTGTGATTGGTGAGGTCTGGTTTTTGGTCACTGGTGCGAAGTGGATAGCGACAGTACCCGCTACCGGTGCAAACTCCATAGCTGGCCACTCCACCATCAGTGCCCCCTGATGGCGTAACCATCGATGGGCACAGAAACACTGGCAGCTTCGTTCGCGTGACTTCCAGATTGGTCCCGTCGGTCGGCCCCTTGGTCATGTCGTAGCGGCTGTAGAGCACCGATTCCTCCATGAATGGCAAGATCGATATGAACGCACTCCCCATCAGGTGTTCACCGGTGCTCGGGTGAGTTTGAATCGCCGCCGGCAACCGTTTGTAGTTGTGGTCAAACAGCAGCATTCCCATGCCAATCTGATGCAGATTGTTGGTGCAGGTGATGCGACGAGCCGCCTCACGCGCGGCTTGAATGGCGGGTAAGAGCATTGCTACCAGAATGCCGATGATCGCAATCACCACCAACAGCTCGACCAGTGTAAAACCGGCGACCGACTGCGTGCGACGAATGGGAAACAGCAGGCTCTTCATGATTGCTGCACGGTCGAAAGGAAGATCACAGGATCACTGCCTGCAAAAATGCCAACTGAGATGTTCAAATCAAATATTATAAACTGACGAAAAGCCTGCCTGACCGACGTCTCGGTCAGGCAGGCTCACACTATCAGGTGGTCGCAGGAAGTACAAATCTGTGAAGCAACTCTTGGTCGAAATCCTACCGCGCCACCTCAAAAAAATGCCGCTTCAATCCTGATCCGGCCCTCGACGACTCTATTTTCTTGCGAGCAAAATTCCAGCACGACCAGCAAACGAACGCACTAACACTACTGCACCGATACCCGTGGCAAACAGTGCCAATGTCCCTGGTTCTGGAACGGGCGTAATTGGAGGATTGCCACTCCCCCAACCTCCCAACACCTGGTTCAGGTCATCCTGTCCGACTGAACCGTCGCCACTCGGATCTCCTTGCAGCGGCCCCCCTGCGCCGACCGTTTGCCCCCAATTTCCGAGAATCAGATTTAGGTCACCCTGCCCAACAAAACCATCACTGTCCAGATCCCCAACAATGGCTGCCCCCGGCAACGGGCTCAAAGCCGACTGCGTGGTGAAAGTGTCAATCGCCAACTGATCCAAACTGAATGATGTTTCGATTGCCTTGAAATCGAACAAGAAGGATCCGGCATTGAAGCCAGCAATGTCGAACACCACAAAATGGTCCACCAGATCTCCACCCATTCCACCTAGCTCAACGCGAGCACGTTCTTCGTAGTAGACGTTACCAATCGTCTGCGTCGTCGCTCCATCAAAGTACGCCAGGTCAAAAGAGTTCAAGTCGATCATCGTGCCCAACGAGCGAATTTGTGCCACCACGCGCGTATTCCAACCGGCACCGTAGTCATGACCTGGGATCTCGACTGTAAAAGCAGATGTCGCACCGAGCGAATAGATGTTGCCTCCGGTGGTGATAAATGCGCCGTCGACGTTCTGCGTGACAGTGACTCCTGAGCCAAGTGGCGCCGGGGCAGGCGAAACCGGCCAGCTTCCATTGTCCGGTGAGTTCGGCAACGCATACGCGCCCGTAAAGACGTCGAAGCCAGCATACAGCGAGTTCGTAGTCACCCCGCGCGTCCAACTTTGAAATGGCGCGGTGGAACTATTTGGAACGAGAAAATCAGCGCTGGCGATCGAAGTCACGCCCGCCAAGACAATCGCAAACATCGCACTTTGAATTGCAAAACGCACCGTTGTTTTGATCATGCAGACCTTCCAGCGTAAGCAGTAAAATCAAGATATTCTGGTACCGGCATCCATCGCTCCAGCACTCCAATAGCAACCGGTCCCACTATTCAGTCTAAACAGAAACTTTGCTGCCGGTATCGCCCGGTATCTAACCAGCTCAGCAACTATCATTCAGGCGACTAAGGCAGGACAAACGGGTGTGGCAGACCCTTAAAATTCAGTTGAACACCCCAATTCTCGGGCACCCTCCCTGCTGTTGACACTCAGTATCAACAGTGTTTGATTTTAGCGGATGGCCCCCCTCTGTCAAGCCAGTCGGAAAGGAAATGGACTCTCAAGTTTCCATATGCGCTCCCGTTCCGCCTCAACCGCGAAACTCGCGAAAAAAGCCGTATCGCCAGGGCTAGCATTCGCTTGTGGACTAATCTGGGGATTGGCGAAATCCTAGTTTAAGGCGGCGTAAACTATAAAATGACTCGGAACTTGCAAGTCTGGTTGAGCAATAGCGCTCAACCAGCCTTGCATAAGTTCATAGGTACATCCATGCACGGCATTCGCAGCGAATTGCCTACGCCACTCGATTGCGGCGTTTCCACCACCGGCAGGCGACACCGCTTAGGCCGATCGCCAATAGCGCCATCGTCGACGGCTCTGGGACTGGGCTGAGAGCGGATTGCGTGGTGAAGGTATCAACGGCCAGCCGGTCGAGACTGAGCGATGAACCTGAAGCAGTGAAACCGAACGAAAAGCTCTCGGCATTGAACCCCGGTATATCGAACACATACATGGTGTCGACTTGAGTTCCGCCAAATCCACCTAGCGAAATGCGCTCCAACTCGGCTGTATACGTCGATCCGATCTCCACATCGTCGACGCCATCGTTGTAGATCAGACCAATGGAGCCAGGGGCAATCTCGGTCCCCAGCGTCCGAACCTGTGCCACAACTCGGGTATTCCAGCCAGAACCGTAGCTATGGCCAGGAATATCAACCGTAAAATCCGTAGCGACGGAGAACGAATAGATATTCCCACCGCCAGTCAGAAATGCACCGGCCATATTCTGTGTGACCGTGACATCCGAACCGAGCGGCGTCGGATCGGGAGAAACCGGCCAGCTACCAACATCCGGCGAATTGGTACTCAAATACGCCTGAGTAAAGAAATCGAAGCCCGCATACACCGAGTTGGTCGTGACTCCACGAGTCCAATCGCCAAACGGTGCCGTGGCACTGTCCGGAACAATAAACGCCGCTTGCGACTCACTTAGCAAGGCCGCAACTGCAACCAACACAACGGCCAACAACTTAAAAAACATGCTTCTCATCTGTAGAAACCTCCGCAGCAATGCCTCCGAGATCCTGTCATAGACGGACCTTCAGCGACGAAAACCAAAATTGGTATAGGTGGTCCAGAGAGGACCGCACCGTCGCGGGCTGGCAGAGAAAGCGAGCTGGCAGGTTTATTGACACCACGTATCAATAACGAGTCCGATTCTACTTGCTCGATTCGGTGTGTCAACAGCCCAACAAGAAAACTTCAAAGTAGGAGATGGCTATTCGAGAACCTGAGGTCACCTTCCGCGACTCCAGAGCAAGTCGCAACCTAGGCCGATCAAGAGTCCGATGCTGGAACAGATCATCAAGGTGATAAACGATCCAGTGCCGTAGTTATCACTTGGCATCAGAAACAGGGATACGAAAGCACCAACTACCACTCCGCGAACCATGTACCACTTGAACACCTTCATTTGCTAATCCTGTGGCACCTGACAATTCGCCGCTGAGCTTCTAAAAGATGCCGGCACCGAAGCCCGGTTGTTCGCCTTCAGAATTGGATCGAAAGATCGGTTCGCTAGGGCGAGAGTCGGCGGAGGGACGTTCAGAATAGCTGCGGTGCATTGGCTCGCGGTTGGCACCACGCTGAGCAAATTGCTGCGGGCGATGCGGGCCACGCGGCCCAGTCGGCCTGCTGTTATAGGACTCATCCAAATCGAAATCGTCGTAACGCGAAGTGTACCCTGGCAGTTTGGCACGCTCTTTCTCTTCAATAAACTCCTTAACCACTCGCTCTTGGATCAGTTCGCGGCAGGCGGAATTGATCGGGTGCGCGATGTCGGCGTATAGTTTTGCGCGACCGTCTTCATCCTTGATGGCACGGTCGTCCTTCAGTCGCAGCCCGCACTGATTGCAATAGGCAGCTCGCAGGTGGTTTTTGCACCCGCACTGGGTACAGTGGCCAGTCAGTTTGCGGCTGGGCATGGCAACGAAGGGGCCGTTGGTCCCATCGATAATTTTCAAGTCGCGGATGACAAAGCAATCGTCAAAGGTGATCGAGCAAAAGGCCTGTAGCCGTTCGCCGGCGTCTTCCATCAGCTTGATGCGTACCTCGGTGATTTCCACAGCGTACTCCTTCCCTTGCGTACACGGAGACCTACGAAATCGAAGTGGCAGTAAAAACCAGGCCAAGTTTTCTCGATCGCAGCTTTGCGGCCGCGATTCTGGCCTGACGAGCAGATCGGCACACACCGAAATAACTCGTTCCGCTACCACTCATTTGTGCTGCCAGGCAATCCAGTCTGGCAAATTCGTTACTAAGTCGTTCGATCCATGGTGATAATTTTCTTGCCGGTGGCTCCAGTGCGTTGAGGAGTTGGCTTGGCAGTCGTCGCCAGTCCCCGAGTCGCAATGAGCAAACTAATTCTTTCACGTTACACGATTTAGCCAGCTTGGAAGGCTGACAACTACGATAAACTTCAGCGGTGGACAATCCGACTGGCGGACGAACTACCACAAAGTGGAGCTTGCCAAGTCCAGTCACTGGCTCGATCAATTCTCCGCGACCACGACAGATAGCCGATCCATTCTGCAGGAAGAACGGGACATCGCTACCTAGCTCGGCAGCCAAATCCGCTAACTGCCTGCGTGACCAACCAACTTGCCAGGCAAGATTGGCCGCTACCAATGCCGCCGCCGCATCGCTGGAGCCTCCGCCTAGGCCAGCCGCGGACGGGATCCGCTTGACCAGACGTATCGCACCGTTCTTCTCAGTTCCGGTACGTTGTCGCAATAACTCGACTGCACGGACGACAATGTTGCCACTTCCAGTCGGAAGCGATTCCAACATGGCCGGCGGCAAATCAGGGGCAGCTTGATATGACCCAGCGCCTGCTCCATCCGCCAGACGCATTCCTGTTGCCCAATCGCATACTAACTCGATCGGACTGCCGGCGGGCCTGTCGGCCGTTACTGCAGTGTCACAAAAAACCAGCGTATCGTAGCAATCAATCGGGACCATGAGCGTCTCGATCTCATGAAATCCGTCGGGCCGCTTTGCCAGGACCTCGAAATACAGATTCAATTTGGCCGGCGTCGAAATGGTCACTTCCGCATCAGCAGTGCGGATATTCACAGGGAGGACCCTTTATCTAATGGCGCAGTGCATCCTAAGTAGTTATCCCGAACTAGCCGTAAATGCGAAGCTTTTTAACTAAAAACTTCTGGCGACCCATGCTAATGAGGGATCTCACACGAATTTAACATGAATCTATCGCTCGGCAAAATGCCAGTCAACGTGAATCCCCGCAAGTTTTGTGCACAGAACGCCGAAAAATCACGGCAGTGTTAAGATGTACCGCCTGCTGGGCACCACAGAGATGCTTCTCCTTCGCCACAAGGGAGAAAATCGCGATAACTCGGTCGGCCGCTTATCTCATAAACTGGATTCAGATCCAGCATTCTTCGCGAAGAAACACACAGCCGCTACGTGGCAAATGCCGGCGCGTAGCGATACTGCCTACAGCGATCTTAGCCGACCCGCCGCTGCTTCACCGCTAGACTGCTACACCTCTTGCAACCGTGCGGCAGGGACCGGGAACTGATCGCACAGATCCCCCACCTCTTCGCGGATTCGCACCCGCATGGCCTGATCGTCGGGATTGCGAAGAATTTCTAGAATCCAACCGGCAATCCTCCGCATTTCCCGAGCTTTCATGCCGCGCGTGGTCACCGCCGGTGTCCCCAGTCGAACCCCGGACGGATCCATCGGCTTGCGAGAGTCGTACGGAATCATGTTTTTGTTGGCAGTGATTCCGCAGTGCTCCAGCGCGACCTCGGCAATCTTGCCGGTCGTCCCGAGCGTGGTCACGTCGACCAGCATCAGATGGTTATCGGTCCCGCCACTAACCAGTCGCGCACCGCCGCGCATCAGGCTCTCGGCCAGTTCCTTTGCGTTGTCCAGAATCTGCTGGGCATAGACTTTGAAATCTGGCCGCAAGGCCTCTCCGTAGCAAATCGCCTTGCCCGCGATGACATGCATCAGCGGGCCGCCTTGTAAGCCAGGAAACACATTGCGATCGATGTCCTTGGCATATTCTTCCTTGCACAGAATCATGCCGCCGCGTGGGCCGCGTAAGGTCTTATGCGTAGTCGTCGTGACAAAATCAGCGTACGGCACCGGGCTGTTGTGCAGGCCAGCCGCAACCAGCCCGGCATAGTGGGCCATATCGACAAACAGCTTAGCACCCACCTCGCGCGCGATTTCAGCAAACCGATCGTGCGGAATCTCGCGCGGATAAGCGCTCGCTCCAGCGACGATCAGCTTCGGCTTGTGCTCGCGTGCCAATGCCGCCACCTGATCAAAGTCGATCCGGTGATCGTCCTGCCGAACGCCGTAATTGATAAAGTTGTACAAAATGCCAGAGATATTCAGCTTCATACCATGTGTCAGGTGGCCACCGTGCGCCAAATCCAGCCCTAGCACGGTATCTCCCGGTTTCAGAGCGGTAAGGTAGATGGCCATGTTGGCCTGGCTGCCGCTATGTGGCTGGACATTGGCGTGCTCGGCACCAAAAAGCTGCTTGGCACGATCGCGAGCCAGCGTTTCCACCTTATCGACGTATTCGCAACCGCCGTAATAACGTCGGCCAGGGTAACCTTCGGCGTATTTGTTGGTCAGCACGCTCCCCATGGCTTGCATGACCGCCGGGCTGGTGTAGTTCTCGCTGGCGATCATCTCGAGACCATCCTGCTGACGGTCGATTTCTTCCTGGATGGCGTTCCAAACCTGACGATCTTCGAGTTCGATAAAATTCATGCGCGGGCGTCCGACAAAAAGTATGTTCCAAGAGAATGCGGCAACCGTTGGCCGATCAAACTCAATTGTCAGCACTGCTGGACAAGTCGTCAACCGGGTAGCGCGCTGCCGGAACAGTATTGAACACTTCGATTCGCTGGGCGGCGTCCACGCACTATGTATGCAGAATGCTGGCAGCTGGTTTTTTTAAGTCATTCAGTGCCGTTTTCCACGTTGTCACGTCTGTTCCGAAACCTCTATTGCGGTTCAGCCGGTGCTCCGGCAATCGTCCCGACTGCCTTGCCAGATCAAGTCCAGTAACGTGTAATAAGACTGGAAAAGCGAGGTGGACGAGTCGCCGACAGATGTCTATTTCGACCAGACGGGCCACCAATTGAGCGGCTGCATCAAATGCACGTTCTAACCCACAAGATAGCGAACCTGGAGAATTTATGGCACGCGTATGGGCACCCAACGCTGAGACAGTTGAACTAGTCATCGGTGAAAAAACCTGGCCAATGCAACGCACCACTGAAGGCTGGTGGCGCAGCCCTGATCGACCGTTGCAACCAGGTGACGACTACAAGTTCCGGCTCAACGGAGAGGCCACGTATCCTGACCCACGCTCCCCCTGGCAGCCATTCGGAGTCAACGGGCCCTCTCGGCATCTCGATCATTCAGATTTCGTCTGGCATGACGAGCATTGGCAGGCCAGGCCACTCAGTGCGGCAGTGATCTACGAAATCCACATTGGCACTTTCACGCCAGAAGGAACTTTTCTTTCAGCCATCGCACGTCTCGATCACCTCAAGGACCTAGGTATCTCTCATATCGAAATCATGCCGGTGGCCGAGTTTCTTGGTGACTTTGGCTGGGGATACGATGGTGTGTTTCCCTTTGCCCCGCAACACAGCTATGGCACGCCAAACGATCTAAAAACACTGGTCAACGCCTGCCATCAAAAGGGAATTGGTGTGCTGCTGGACGTGGTCTACAACCATCTTGGTCCGAGCGGAAATTGCCTGGCCAACTACGGGCCGTACTTTTCCAAACGGCACACCACCGGTTGGGGTGACGCAATCAATTTTGATGGTCCGTACAGCGATGAGGTCCGCCGTTACTTTTGCGACAATGCCCTGACCTGGCTGCGCGACTATCACTTTGATGGTCTGCGTCTGGACGCTGTGCATGCGATTGTTGACACGTCGGCCGTTCCATTTTTGGAACAGTTGGCAACGGAGGTCGACGCCCTGAAGGCGCATCTCGGTCGGCATCTGGTGCTGATTGCCGAAAGCGACTTGAACGACCCGCGCGTGGTACGGCATTGGGAGCTAGGCGGATATGGCTTTGATGCGCAGTGGAGCGATGACATCCACCATTCAGTTCACTCTGTATTGACCGGCGAACGCGAAGGGTACTACTCTGACTTCGGTTCGCTCGACGATTTGGTTGTGGCGATGACGAGACCATTCGTCTATGCCGGGCGGCACTCAACCTATCGGCTGCGAACGCACGGTCGACAACCGCTCGGCATGTCGGCCAGTAAATTCATCGCGTTCTCGCAGAACCATGATCAGCTTGGCAATCGAGCTTGCGGCGATCGATTATCCACTCTAACCAGCAAAGATCTGGTGAAAGTGGGGGCGGCGCTGATCCTGCTCTCACCTTACGTTCCCATGTTATTCCAAGGTGAAGAATGGGGAACGCAATCGCCATTTCAGTACTTTGTCGACTTTCAAACCGAGCCCGATCTGGCCAAAGCAGTCGCGGAGGGCCGGCAAAAGGAATTCGCCTCGTTTGGTTGGAAACCGGATGAAATGCCAGACCCCAATAGTATCGAGACGTTCCAGCGATCAAAGCTGGACTGGTCGGAAGTTTCGCAAGAGTGCTATCAGGAAATATTGGACTGGTACAAGGCATTGATTCGGCTGCGGTCGCAAGTGTCCGCATTCACTGATGGTCGATTGGATATGGTCTGTGCCGATGCTGACGTGGCAGAGTCTTGGATACGGATTCAGCGCGGCCCGATTTTGATGGCCTGCAATTTCTCAGACAAACAGAGGACGATCTCCTTCATGGAGCAAGGACGACATCACACCATGCTGATCGCATCGAAGCCACCGGTCGAGACCAGTGCCGTAGCGGTCACAGTCCTGCCAGAGGCGGTAGCGGTGTTCTATAACAACGACTGGAACCAACCGTCGGTTTAACTCGGTTTTCATCAGCCACGGCGCGATAGTTGCACCGTCATTGGTCGTGGATCTGTATTACACCGCCGACTCATGGTAGAGGAGTTAATCATGAAACCAAACAAATCGCATCGACCGAGCAAGGCAGAAGCTGAAGCAGCCAAGAAATCAACCAAAGATGGTCAGCAAGTGACGCGCAATACAACCGCGAGCCGCAAAGAAGTCCGCCAGCAGACCTTGCACAAACAAGGCCACCCCAAGTAGACGAATCGCATGTGTCCGATAGCAACTGCGGCTGGGTCTTTAGCTCGCCTGACAGGTACCGCAGTGCCCTTTCAAAAGCACCTCGGTTATCTGCCCGAGAGGCGTTTTGCGATTAGCCTGCGTTGGCGTCAGTCGAACCGAATAGTCGTTCAGGCATTGCACCTGACCGCAATCAACGCACATAAAGTGCGGGTGTTCCATCTCATCACTCTGCGACGCAGTGCGCAGCTCAAACCGCCGCACCTGATCCCCTAAGTCCAGCTTCGAGATAATTCCGGCATCCGCCAATTCGTGCAGTACGCGAAAGATAGTCGACTGGTCAAAGCCGAATTCGCGAAGCTTGTCGACCACATCACCATGACTCAACGGGTGATTGGCATGTGCAAGCTGCTGCAATACGGCGATCCGTGCGGCAGTTGAACGAAGAGCCGCCCCTTTGAGGAGCGACTTGGCCCAGGTGATGTCGTAGGTAGTCATTTTTGTTGGATGAGAATTCGCACCAAAACCCCATCGTATGGTGCGTGAAACGCACTAAAACACCGTATTACCTTAATTCTATTCGTTTGCAGGTGAATTGCAAATGCAATCCATTGCGACCGCGTCCCCATCGGCCCAAACGCGGCACAAAGCTTGCACAATTAAGCACTTGCAGTGTGGGAATGTCGCATGAGGGACGAACCATGACAACACAGAATGCACCGATCTTTTGAGGGGATTATGCTCGTTTTCCATTCAACAAACTGATCTGCCCCCGTCTGGGGCTGCTGCGTATAATTCCGCAGGCGCAATCACCAGCGTAGTTGCGCAACGTGTAATCTGAATGTCC
>Ga0163150_10008188_pt1 | contig 11975 bp, 10 predicted proteins | sample OliLakLV19P2IB_FD_148628 | JGI IMG/M metagenome (GOLD analysis project Ga0163150, IMG submission 148628) | Freshwater microbial mat bacterial communities from Lake Vanda, McMurdo Dry Valleys, Antarctica - Oligotrophic Lake LV.19.P2.IB | ecosystem: Environmental > Aquatic > Freshwater > Lake >...
ACTTCGGCCCGGGCGCCAGTGACATCGAGGGGCGACATCACTCCGATGTCGGCTCGCTGGGTGTTGTCATCCAACAGGCGCTGGGCGAGCGAACGCGAGCGAAGCTCCACTTCGAGATTCTCCCGCGCAAAGAGCAGGTCGTGATAGATCAGCGCGGTCCGGGTCACCACATCCATCACGGTATTCCGAAACTGCCAGACGCTTTCCGCATGGGCAATCCGCGCAATCCGGATCGGGGCGAGGTTCACATCGCTGCCGAACCCTCGGAACAGGGGTTGAGCCACCCGGAGACCGGCGAAGGTCTGGAACGATTCCGGACCCTGCGTCTCCTGACGAAGCACCTCGGTGGAGAGATCCCAGGTCGTGCCGGGTGCGAGCAGTCCTCCGACGCCGGCGGTAATCGACTCCGAGCGGCTTTCGGGTGCGGCGATCACCCGCTCGACCCCGAGCGCACCGGTCCCGAATTCGAGTGGCTCGCCGGCCCCCCATTCCCAATCGAATCGAAATTCCGGGTCAAACACGCCACGCGCTTCGCGGATGCGGGCCGCGGCCAGGAGTGGGGAATAGGAATCAACGCGAATTTCGAAGTTCTTCTCCAGCGCGAGTCGCACGGCTCTGGCCAGATCGATCCGGAGCGGTTCACTTCGCTGTTCGAGCGCCTCGAGCGGGCCCGCGAATATCGAGAGGGTGAGCAGCAGGGAGATGAGAAACCGTGGGATTGGCATCATGGGCGCGCCACCAGGGAGCGCCTGGGGAATTCAACCCGAATCATCCCTGTTGCAGCCGCGGGGAAGCAAACGAATTATATCCGGGAACGGGACCGGCGCAGCCCGTGGCCCACTCAGGGGGCGACCAGGGCTCGCATCAGGACATCGTCGCAGATCGGCTCGTAGGTCACCTGGTTGAGGCGCAAACTTTGCTCGTTGGTGCCAACCCCCTGTCCGCCGATTGTGCCGCCCGTGGCACCCGAGAGGCGCGGGGCAAGAAACACCCAAACCTCGTCCACCAGCCGGGCATCGAACAGCGTTCCGAGCACCTCGCCACCGCCCTCGACCAGGAGGGTGGTGCATCCCCGGCGTCCGAGGTCTCGTAACACGCTGCGCATCGATTTTCCGTGATAGACGAGCGTGCGTTCCCGATGCCGGTCGGTGAAGAGCCGCGCATCGGCGGGAAGCCTGCCCGAACGGGTCACCACGACACGCCACGGCTGACGTGCTCCCGCAACCCCCCGCACGGTGAGACGGGGATTGTCGGCACGAACGGTGCCGGCTCCGACAAGGATCGCGTCGACCCGGGCCCGCAGTTCCAGCACCCGGCGACGCGATGCCGGGGAGGAAATCGATCGGGGTTCACCGGCGGGACGGGCGAGTCGGCCATCGAGAGTCATCGCCCATTTGGCGATCACCCACGGCATCCCGCACGTGATCCACTTGGCGAAGGGACGAATCAGGGCGAGGCACTCCGACTCGCACACGCCGGTGGTTACTTCGATCTTTGCGCGGCGCAGGAGGCGCACCGCGCGTCCGGAGTGGCTCGGGTTCGGATCGGTGCACCCCATCACCACGCGCCGGATGCCCGCCTCGCGGATGGCGTCGGTGCAGGGCGGGGTGCGACCGTGCGTCGAGCACGGCTCCAGCGTCACGTAGAGCGTTGCGCCTTTCGCATCCCGGGGGGATGCCAATGCGCGCAACGCCTCGATCTCCGCATGGGGAAGTCCGGCCCCGCGGTGATGACCGCGCGCGACCATTCTCCGGCCCCGCACGATCACCGCCCCGACCGGCGGGTTGGGGCTGGTATGCCCGACCCCCCGCTCCGCCTCCGCAAGAGCGGCCCTCATCCAGCGATCATCGGAACCGGCTCGCATGCCGCTGAGTCTGCCGACACCCGGGCTCCGGTCAAAGGGGAATCCAGTCGCCACCACGCCTGAAAGCGGTGATAGTGCGGCAAATGCGGTCCGGCGAACTGGCCTCCCTCTACCACGAACTGGCGCAACTGCTCCGGACCGGGCTCCCCCTGTCCCGGGCGGCGGAGACGCTGGAACGCGGCCCGCTCCCGCCCGCGTCGCGCGCGATGGTGGGGGCGCTCCGCAAGGCGGCAGACCGGGGTGAAGGAGTGGCCGAGGTGCTCGCCGCCGTTCCTCCGCTGGATCGGGCGGTGCTGGGTGCCGGTGAGAAAAGCGGGCACCTCGACCGGTGCCTGGGCGCGCTCGCGACTTACCATGAAGCACTCGATAGAGTGCGGCGCACCCTGATTGCACGCTGTGCGTACCCGCTGTTTCTGGTCCACTTCGGCGCGTTGGTGCTGGCCCTTCCGAAGCTCATGATGGGGGGCGGACCCGCGCGTTACCTGGCCGACGTGGCCGGCATGCTGGGCTGGGTGTATGCGGCCCTGCTGATTGTCGGGGCGGGCACCTTGTTCCTGCTGCGAACTGCCCGCTCCTCGTCGGCGGTCGAACGCATTCTGGGACTTGTCCCCGTGCTGGGCGGCACGGTCCGCCAGTTTGCCGTGGCGCGATTCTGCATGGCTTACGGGACCCAGCTTGGAGCGGGCATCCCAGTGTTGCAGGCGTTGGGCACGGCGTCCGAGGTTTCCGGAAGCGCCCGCATCCGGGCGGCGGTAAACTCCGCACTTCCCCGGGTGCAACGCGGGGAAAGCCCCACCCCGTTGCTCGCCGGGGCGTTGCCCGACCCGCTGGTGCGCGGGCTTGTCGTCGGTGAGGAAACGGGCACGCTCGACGAAGAACTCGACCGCTGGGCCACGTGGCACCGGGAGCGTGGACTTGCGGGTTTGGAGACGCTGGGCGAATGGGTGCCGCGCCTCCTCTACTTCGCGGTGGCGGGGCTGCTGGCGTGGAAGATCGTGGGCGCTTACCAACAGGTGCTGTCCGGATACGCCAGGGCGTTGGAGTTCTGAGCGATCACCGGTCTCTTGATGAGCGAGCAACCGGAAGCTGGCAACGCGGAACCGCTGTCCGAACGGGAGGTGCGCCGCTCGCTGCGGACCAATATTGTAGCCGGTTCCCTGGGCATGTGGTGGGCGGCGGCCACGTTTGGGATGCCGCTGCCGATGTTCATGGAGTCGCTGGGGGCAAGCGGCCTGCTGATTGGCCTGGTCACGACCGTCCGCCAGTTGTCCATGCTCGCCCAAATCCCGGGAGCCGTCTATGCCGAGCGGCTGGCGGAACGCAAAGGGTTCTGGGCGATCACCACGATTCTTCACCGGGCGGTTTGGTTTCTTCCGGCAATCCTGCCCTGGATGTTTCCCGCGATGGATCCGCGCCTGCCGATGATGATCGTGATCACGGTGGCGCTGAGCGATATCCTGGCCAATGCGGGCACCGCTTCATGGTTTTCATGGATGGCGGAGCTCGTTCCGGAACGGACTGCCGGTGGGTTTTGGGGGGCGCGCCAAAGCATCCTCACCGCCTCGGGCCTGGTCGCGGCAGCCGCGATGGGATGGATTCTCGATGCGTTTCCCGCTCCCGCCGAACCGGGCGGAGGGTTCACCGGGTTCTCCATCCTGTTCGCCCTGGCCGCGTCCCTCGGCATCGCCGACATCATTTTGCATCTGCGGGTCAGCGAACCGCGTCCGACCCCCGCCCCGCGGCACCGTCCGCTCCTGGATCGCCTGCTGTTGCCATTGCGCGATCCGGATTTCAGAAGGCTGACCTTTGCGATGGGGGCCTGGAGCTTCTCGGTGGGCCTCGCGGGATCGTTTGGGGCGATCTATCTCAAGCGCGATTTCGGAGTGAGTTACACCGAGCTGTCGTGGCTGTATATTGCGGCGTCGCTGGGGGCGGTGATCTCGGGGTTCGTGATCGGATATCTCGTCGACCGGTTGGGCGCCCGTGCGATGGCCACCATCCTGATGGCCGTGGCCCCGCTCAGCGGGTTGTCCTGGTTCCTGCTGAGCCCCGGCGATGTCGAGATTCGAATGCCCGGACTCCAGGTCCTGCAAATCCCGCAACCGATCTTCGTCCAATTGTTCGCCCACCTCCTGGCGGGCGGACTCTATTCAGGAGTCGTTCTCTGCCAGGTCCGCCTCGCCACCGGACTCGCGCCCGCCGAGGGACGGACCCTTTCAATGGCGGTCCACTGGTCGTTGATCGGGCTGACGGCTGCGCTCGGACCCGTCTGCGCAGGGGCGATCATGGACGCCCTTGATCGCTCTCCGCTTGACCTGTTGCTGCCCTCGGGGCTGCGCTGGTCGTTCTTTCAGGTGCTGGTGCTGTTGCATCTGCTGACCGCGTGGGCGCTCGCCGTCCCGCTGATCAGCCGGCTGCGCACCCGCAAGGGCGATATTCCGGTGGGCACGGCGCTTGCGCGAATGATGGTTGGAAATCCGCTTCAGTCGGTCCGCAATCTTTACACCATCTATGCGGCGAGCGCCCCCGCATCGAAGGCGCGGGCCGCACGGGGACTCGGCCATGCCCGCACCGCGCTGGCCGTATCGGACCTGGCCGCCCAGCTCGATGATCCCTCACAGGAAGTCCGCGAGGAAGCGGTCGCCGCGCTGGGCAGCATCGGCACCGGAGAGGCCGCCGAGGCGCTCATCCGGAAAATCGACGACCCGGGCACCGACCTCGATGCGCAGATCTTGCGGGCGCTCCGTCGGACACCGACGGCCGCAGTGCCCGCGGCCCTGGCGCGACTGACCGCGGCCGACCGCGAAACCGTGTCCGAAGCCGCCCGCCTGCTCGGCCGCGCCGGTCATGCCGACGCCGTCCCGGCGCTGGTGCGGTTGCTGGAGGAGACGACGGATCCAAAAATTGCCGAGGCGTGCGCGGAGGCGCTCGGTCATCTGCGGGCGAACGAGGCGGCACCCGCGTTGCTGAGTCGGTTCGTTGCAGCCCACGGGGATCGTCGCCGCAGTGCGCTTGCCCTCGCGATTGGAACGCTGGCGGGTGAACCGGAAGAGTTTTACCTCACCCTCACTGCCGACCTCCGGGAACGCGGGTCCGCGCTGGGTCCGATCCGCGAAGCCGTGCGCCGGGCCGCGAGAAAATTCCGCCGAAGCGACGCCGCCCGCGCGGAGACCGTCGAGGATGCCTTCGAGTTGTTCACCGCACGCCACATCGAACGCGACGATGCCGGAGCCCGGACCGAACTGCGCCGGATCGCGGGACTCCTGGAGCCACCTTCCACGGACGCCGGCAATCTGCTTCGCCGGATTCTCGCCACGGACAATTCCGGGCCGGACCCGATTGGCAATCTGTTGCTGGCCCATGTGCTCGCGCAGGCGGTTACCGGGGGGTAACCCTACGGGGCCATCGGGGGGCCGTTTGCGCTTCCTTTCCCCTTGCATACGGGCCGGGGTGGGCCACCATCCCGGGCCATTGCATCTTGCTCTGGAAGGAGGTGAATCCAGAATGATCAAAACACTTACGATTATCGCTCTCACAGTGACGGCCCTGGGCCTCGGCGCCTGCGCCAGCAAGCAGACCCAGCCCGTGACCAGCACATCGGCCAGCGTCGGCTACTCCAAGTAAGCCAGGCCACTGGTTTCCACGGGCCAGCTCCGGTCACCCCGGGGCTGGCCTGTTCATTTTGCCCGGCGGACGGCCTGGGGCTGTGGGCGACTGACATGCGAATTACCCGCCAGCGAAAATCTCCAGGGCAGCCGCTTCGCCAGCGAAATCCCGATCCTCGGCCCCGCCACAATCTCCGGCTCGACCGGGCGGGCTTGAAATCCCCGATCCCCGCGTAAACACAGGTCGGTGCCGTGATGACGTCCGTCGATACCGAACGCCTGCGCCAGGCGGCCGGGCCCGGAACAAAGGTCCCCGACGAGATCGCGCCCCCGGCGGCGGCGCATCCAGTGCAGCCCGGTCACCGGTTCCAGGGCGCGCAGGAGCACGAAGCCCTCCGAGTCGCCCAGTGTGTCCTTCACCAGCACATTGGCGAGCCAATGCATGCCATAGTTGAGGTAGACGTAGGCGGTTCCAGCCGGATTCGACGCCACGAAGCGGCGGGCCGCCGGCCTGCGAAAGGTGTGGCAGGCCTCGTCCCCTTCGGCGGCATACGCCTCGGTCTCGACCACGATCCCGGCACACCCCCCCCAGACCAGCGTGCAGCCGATCAAGCCGGACGCACAACTCACCGGATCGCGCTCGAAAAACGCACGCGTCAACGGCGTCATGGCCTCAGCGCCCGGTCGGATGATCGAAAAACTCCCAGGGCACCCGGAACCGCTTCGCAAGGGAAGCGGCCAGCGCCTTCACTCCGAACGTCTCCGTGGCATAGTGTCCGGCATACAGGAGGTTGATGCCCGCCTCTTCCGCTTCGATATAGGAATGGTGCGGGCCCTCCCCCGTGATGAACGTATCCACGCCCGCCGCCACCAACTCCGCGGCGCCGTTCCAACCGGCCCCGGTCACAATCCCGATCCGTCGCACCCGGTCAGGGCCGCCGGGGCACCGTTGCACCGGGCCTCCACAAACCAATGAGAGGCGCGCGACGAGGGCCGTTCGCGTGAGGGTCCGCGTCCCCTGGACACCAATCGGCAGACCGCGTGGCGCGAGAAAGGGCTGAAGATTCCGCAGCCCGAGCGCTCTGGCGAGCAGAGGATTGTTTCCGAACACCGGGTCACCATCGAGCGGCAGGTGCAGGCTGAGAACCGCGAGATCGGATTCATGGGCAAGCCGGATCTTTCGTCCAAATGCGCCGGTCAGCGGCTGCACCCCGCCCCAGAACAGGCCATGATGCACGAGCAACAAGGACCCCGAGCGGGCTCCCGCCCTCCGGATCGCCGCTTCTGAGGCGTCCACCGCAGCAACGATCCTGCGCACCCGCCCGGCGTTCGCGACCTGCAGGCCGTTCAGGGCATTGGGCCAGTCGCAGTAGTCGGCAACGCGCAGCTTCTGCGTGACATAACCCACCATGGTTTCCAATTCGGCCATGCCGACATCCTTACCGTGGGGAGGCTCTGGAAACCAACCCTTCTTCGGGCGGGCCAACTTTCCGATGGCCAACCGCCAGCGTGGCCATAGACTCCCCCGGCTATGCTGAGCGCTGGAATTGTCGGACTCCCCAACGTCGGAAAATCGACCCTGTTCAACGCAGTCACCCGCACCCGCAAGGCGCAGGCCGCGAACTACCCCTTCTGCACCATCGATCCGAACGTCGGCGTGGTCACCGTTCCCGACCCGCGCCTCGAAGTGCTCTCGAAAATCTCGGGCTCGCAGAAACGGATCCCGGCCGCCATAGAGTTCGTCGACATCGCCGGCCTCGTCAAAGGGGCCAGCCAGGGCGAAGGCCTCGGAAACCAGTTCCTGAGCCACATCCGCGAGGTGAACGCCGTGGTCCAGGTGGTCCGATGCTTCGAGCATGCCGACATCCACCACGTCAGCGGCTCCGTCGATCCGTTACGCGACATCGAGGTGATCAACACCGAGCTGATCCTGGCCGACATCGCCTCCCTGCAGAAACGGATCGAGCGCCTGCAGAAACAGGCCCGCACGGGGGACAAATCCGCAAAATCAGAAATCGCGCTGGCCGAGCGTCTGCTCCCCCACCTCGATTCCGGCAAACCGGCGCTCACCCTCGAAGCAACGGACGACGAACGGCGGTTGCTGCAGTCCTTCTTCCTGCTCAGCGCCAAGCCGGCGATTTTCGCCTGCAACGTTCTCGAAGCCGACCTGGGCTCCATCGACAGCGACCCGACCCTGCCGGCCGCCGGCCACGTCAAGGCTGTTCGCGAATATACCTCAGCCCATTTCGGGACAGAAGCCGTTGTCATCAGCGCCGAAATCGAGAGTGAACTGGTGGATCTCCCGCCCGAAGAGGCAACCCAGTATCTGAACGATCTCGGGGTCAGTGAGAGCGGGATCGGCGCACTGATCCGGGCCGTCTACCATCTGCTCGGGCTCCGGACCTATCTGACCACCGGTGAGAAGGAAACGCGCGCCTGGACCATCCGCGCCGGGGACAAGGCCCCCGCCGCCGCGGGCGTGATCCATACCGATTTCGAACGCGGGTTCATCGCCGCAGAGACCGTGTCGTACGAGGATTTGGTGGCGCTCGGTTCCTTCGCCAAAGCCCGGGAAGCCGGCAAACTCCGGATCGAAGGGAAGGAATACATTGTAAAGGACGGCGATGTGATGGAGTTCCGATTCAATGTGTGATCTGCCGTGCCGGAGCCACAGGTATGGACACCGCATTGACCTGACTTGTGCGGAGTTTTGAACGCCGGGGGCCTCTGCACGCTCCAACCCCCCACGCATGCGCACCCATTCCCGACGGATCCCGGTTCTGGCGGCCCTGCTCTGCTGCCTCCTGGCGGCGGGAGCGGAGCCCTCCCGGGCCGACAGCACAGCGCCCATCCGGGTGCGGACCAGCCTGGTCCGGGTCAACACCACCGCGGTCCTCCCTGACTATCGAATGCCGTGGATCGCCGGTCGATCCGCGGGCGGGGTCGGCGCCGGGTTTGTCATCGCCGGCAACCGGGTGATAACCAACGCGCATGTGGTGAGCAATGCCCGGTTTCTCGCGCTCGAAAAGGATGGCGATCCGAACCGGTGGTTGGCGGACGTGAAGTTCATCGCGCACGACGCCGATCTGGCGCTGCTCGAAGTGCGCGACCCACGATTCTTCGAGGGGATGCAAGCGCTCGAGTTCGGCGGGATCCCTCCGCTGGACTCGACCGTCTCGGTGTACGGGTACCCAATCGGAGGCGAACGCCTCTCGATCACGCGGGGGGTGGTGTCACGCATCGATTTCCAGCTCTATTCCCACTCGGGCGCCGACTCCCATCTGGCGATTCAGATCGATGCCGCCATCAACCCGGGCAACAGCGGCGGCCCCGTGCTCCAGGCGGGCAAGGTGGTCGGGGTCGCCTTCCAGGGATACTCGGGCGACGTGGCCCAGAACACCGGCTACATGATCCCCACCCCGGTCGTCCGCCGCTTCCTCAAGGATATCGAGGATGGTGCCTACGACCGCTACGTCGACCTCGCCATTGGATATTTCCCGCTGCTCAATCCCGCCCAACGCCGCTCACTCGGCCTCGCGGCGAACGGGCACGGCGTGCTGGTCACCCGCGTCTATCCACAGGGAAGCTGCGATGGAGTTCTCGAAAAAGGGGACGTGCTGATCGAGATCGACGGTCACCCCGTGGCTTCGGACAGCTTCGTCGAGCTCGAAGGTGAGCGGGTCGAGATGCCGGAGATCGTCGAACGCAAATTCCTCGGCGACCCGGTGACGTTCCGGATCCTGCGCAACGGCAGCGAGAAAACCGTCACCGCCACGTTGAAATCGGCGGCGTCGTTCATGATCAACGCCCGCAATTATGACGTCCGACCCCGCTACGTCGCCCTGGCCGGGCTGCTTTTCCAGCCGCTCGACCGCGAGTTCATCGAGACGTGGCGGCCCGAAGATCTGCGGATCCGTTACACGTTCGACGAGTTCGCCTCCGACGACATCTACCTCGATCGCCCGGAGGTCGTCGTTCTGAGCGCCGTGCTTCCGGATCCGGTGAACACGTTTCTAGCGGGCTTCGCCGGGGGGATCGTCGACACGATCAACGACCGCAAAATCCGCGGGCTCGCCGATGTGGCGGCCGTCGTGGACGAAAAACCCGAGCGCTATATCATCCGCCTGCTCGGCGAAGGGCGCCCGCTCGTCCTTGAACACACCGCCGCCGAGGAGGCGGCGACCCGCATCCGGTCGCGCTATCAAATCCCGTCGGACCGCAACCTCGAGGCCAGCCGATGAACCCCCGCCTGCCCCCGCTTCTCGCCGCGCTCTTCCTGGTGGGCCTGAGCCCGCTGTCGGCCGCACCCGAGCCTTCCGAAACCACCGGCGTGGTGAAAGTACGCGTCACCAGCCAGGCCCATGATTTCCTCCGACCCTGGCTTAAGAAAGCCCCCGCCACGCGCGAAGCGGTCGGCGCCGTGCTGAGCGGCAATCGGGTGCTCGTCACCGCGGAACTCGTCGCCAATCACAACTTTGTCGAGATCGAGCACCCCGACTCCGGCGAAAAAAGCGCGGCCATCGTACGGGCTGTTGATTACGACGCCAATATCGCCCTGGTTGAGCCGTCGGGAAAATCGTTCCTGCCCCGGATTCGTGCGCTGGCCCTCGCGGACGAACCGGGCACCGGAGACACCGTCCAGGCCGTTCAATTCGAGAGCACGGGCTCCCCCATGCGCACCCCCCTCACCCTGACCACGGTCGAGGTCGGTCCGTATCCGGTCTCGGACATGGCGCTGCTGCTCTACCGCCTGAGCGGTTCGCTCCAGTATCGGGACGGAAGCTTCGCCCTGCCGCTGCTGAGCGAAGGCAAACTCGTCGGCATCGTCATGCGCTACGACCCGCGCACCCAGGCCGCCGATGCCATTTCCAGCCCGGTCATCCGCAAGTTTCTCGCCGGAGTGGCCCGCAACGCCACGGGCATTTTTCCCCGTGCCGGCGTCGCCTACGCCCCCACCCGCGACCCGCAACTGCGCAAGTTCCTCGGACTCGAGAACGGCGCGGGCGGAGTGCTCGTCACGTTCATCGACCCGCGCGGTCCGGCCGCGGAAGCCGGGATCGAAAAAGGGGACGTCCTCGTGGACATCCAGGGGGAACGGATCGATCAGGATGGCAACTTCGCTCATCCACGCCACGGCCGAATCAGCCTCTCGCACCTGATCAGCACCGCAGACGAAAAGGAGATGCCCTTCCGACTCCTCCGCAACGGCGAGTCCAAGATCGTCTCCGTGAAGCCGCGCCCGCGTCCGCCCACCGAGTCGATCAGCCCGCCGCACCAGCTCGACTCCGCCCCGCGTTATCTGGTGTCGGGCGGCTTGGTGTTCCAGGAACTCGGCCGCCAATTCCTGCGGGAATGGGGCGCGAGCTGGGACAAGCGGGCCCCGCAACGGCTTCTCTATCTCGACCGGTTTCAGCACGAGCTGTATCCGGAGGGCAATCGTCGGATCGTGTTCCTCAGCCACGTGCTCCCCTCCCCCGCCACCATCGGCTACGAGCACCTTTCGCAACTGGTTGTGACCAGGGTGAACGGACGCGACATTCGTTCGCTTGAAGATCTCGACGCCGCCCTGGCGGCACCCGTGGATGGCTTCCAAAAGTTCGAGCTCGACGGCGAGCCCCACCAGATCGTCCTCGACCAGGCCGAGGCGGAGAAGGTCACGCCGGCCCTTCAGCGACACTACGGGGTGACGGAGTTGAAGCGGTTGTAGTCCGTCGCTCCGTTGGAGCGGCGGCGGCTCACCCCCGGCACCGTCGTACGCTTTCCGGCTTCCCACCGGATTGAGTTCCCGCCACTCTCCGCGGCGCATGCAAATCCGGGGTGCCATTTTTGACTGGGACGGCGTGGTGATCGATTCCTCGCGGCATCATGAGGAGAGTTGGGAACGATTGGCCCGCGAGGAGGGATTGCCGCTCCCGGAGGGGCATTTTAAGCGGGGATTTGGGATGAAAAACGAGGTGATCATTCCCGAGCAGCTTCATTGGACCACCGATCCCGGCGAAATCCAGCGACTCTCCCTGCGCAAGGAAGCGCTTTACCGCGAGGTGGTGGGTGCATGGGGCATTGAACCGCTGCCGGGGGTGTCGGCTCTCCTCGCGGACCTGGCCGCGGTCCGCATCCCTGCCGTGATCGGCTCCTCCACCCACCGGGAGAACATCGAAACCGCGCTCGACCTTCTGGGATTCCGTCACCGGTTCGCCGCCATCGTCACCGCGGAAGATGTTCAGCGCGGAAAGCCCGACCCGGAGGTCTTTCTGAAGGCGGCTCAACGGATCGGACGACTCCCGCCAGAATGCGTGGTGTTTGAAGACGCCCTGGTGGGGATCGAAGCCGCACGGGCGGCGGGCATGCGGGTGATCGCCGTTGCAACCACCAACCCCATCGATCTCCTCCTCCATGCCGACCTCGCGGTGGAAACGCTCGAGGCAGTCACCGCAACGCGCCTCGCCACCCTGTGATTTCGGGGACCACACGCTACATTTTCGCTCCCCTTCCCCGCCGGCCGAACC
>Ga0163150_10008190_pt1 | contig 11975 bp, 9 predicted proteins | sample OliLakLV19P2IB_FD_148628 | JGI IMG/M metagenome (GOLD analysis project Ga0163150, IMG submission 148628) | Freshwater microbial mat bacterial communities from Lake Vanda, McMurdo Dry Valleys, Antarctica - Oligotrophic Lake LV.19.P2.IB | ecosystem: Environmental > Aquatic > Freshwater > Lake >...
AATTACTCTTAAATAAAAATATTGATTTACATTTCTCTGACAAAGCCAGCCGGAGACTTGATTGTCAGATGTAAGACAAAGTGAAAAAAAAGAAAGTGGAAAGATTCTGAAAGAAAAAATCGCAATTACATTTGCAGACAAAATACTCTTAAATCTTTTTCTGTACTCGATCAATATGAAACAACGAGACAACAAATCAAGCAACGGCAATGGAAGCAATCTGCCCAAAAAAGGAGTTGATTACCTCATGGACACCCGCAATTGGTGGGGGCCTTTGACTTTTATCTTAGTCATCAGTTTGGCTGGTGTAGGTATGATTGGTTATCAAACTTATTTTCAAGCGCCGCCCGAAGCGGCTTTTGCGGGGCCTTCTGGAGAGATTGTCATGGACAAGGATGCCATTGTGCGGGGGCAGAAAGTTTTCCATAAATATGCGTTGATGGAGTACGGGAGCTATTTCGGCGACGGAGCGCAGCGCGGACCAGACTACACCGCAGAGGCACTCCACCTCACGGCGAGTTATATGACGGAGTTTGCCGTTCAAGCGTTTCGAACTAAAAATAGTCGGGAGCCTTCGCAGGATGAGGTCAAAGTAATGGAAGAAGGCACCAAAAGAGATTTAAAAACCAACGGCTATAAAAAGGAAGCGGAGAAAATTTACCTGACAGAAGGTCAGGCCTATGCATTGGGTAGACTCAAAACATACTATACAGGCGTATTTATTGACCACAATACGGACAAATCTTTTCCTCCTCCAGGGTATATTAGCGACCGAAAAGAAGTAGAAGATCTGGCCTCCTTTTTCTTCTGGGGGGCCTGGGTATGTGCCGTCGAGCGCCCCGGCTCTGATTTCAGTTATACGCACAACTGGCCCTACGACCCACAAGCCGGCAACACCCCAACCTCTCCAGTCATCTTGTGGAGCGTACTGGGCATGCTCGGCTTCGTGTTGGGGTGCGGCATTGTGCTCTACTTCATCGGGCAGTACAACCAACTCCCGAACAAGTTTTTTACCCCCCCGAAAAAAGACTTGCTAACCCTCGATAAAGTCGGCAGTTTCAAACCAACGCCTTCACAACGAGCCACTTTTAAGTTTTTTGCAGTGGCAGCGCTGTTGTTCCTGGTGCAGGTAGGCAGCGGCTTCATCACCCTAAATGATTTTATTGACTATCTCGGGTATGTGGGTATTCACGTGACCGATGCGATTCCGGTAACGCTGGCACGTAGCTGGCACATCATGTTGTCCTTGTACTGGATATCCACCTGCTGGATCGCTTCCTCTATTTTTATCCTCCCAATCCTTGCAAAAAAAGAGATACCGGGCCAATTGGCGCTGGTCAATTCCATGTTTTGGCTATTGTTCCTACTGGTAGCGGGCTCCCTTGTGGGCATGGTGTTGGGGCCACTTGGCCTTTTGGGGGAATGGTGGTACTGGCTGGGACATCAAGGCTGGGAGTATGTGGACTTCGGACGGCTGTTTCAAGTATTGCTGATGGTCATCTTCGTGCTGTGGGGCATAATCGTCTTTCGAGGACTGCGCCCGGTATTCGCCAAAGCTGATACCTGGAGTTTGCCTAAATGGATTATGTACTCGGTGATCGGCATTCCGCTACTGTTTATCAGCGGGTTCGTAGCTACTCCAGAAACCAACTTCGTCATTGCAGACTTCTGGCGCTGGATGGTCATTCATATGTGGGTGGAAGCATTTTTTGAAGTGTTCATCACCGTTATCGTCAGCTATTTGCTGGTGCTGATGGGATTGGTGAGTCGACAGGCCGCCGTTCGGGTGGTGTATTTTGCCACGCTTTTATTCCTTGGCACTGGTTTGTTGGGCATCTCACACAACTTCTACTGGAATGCCAAACCTGTGGCCACCATGGCTTTGGGCAGCATTTTTTCCACCTTGCAGTTTATCCCCTTGATCTTGCTCACCGTAGAAGCCTGGCGATTTAAAAACATGCCGAAGATCGCAGTAGGGGATGTAGAACACAAGGAGTTGGGAGGCAATTTTGCCTTCCCGGAAGTCTTTCTTTTCCTCGTAGCCGTCAATTTTTGGAATTTCTTCGGCGCCGGTGTGATGGGCATTATCGTCAATCTTCCGATCATGAATTACTTCGAACACGGTACTTACCTGACCATCAACCATGCTCACGCCGCCCTCATGGGAGTGTATGGCAACGTATCACTGGCCGCCATGCTTTTTGCCGCTAAAATGGTGACGCGCCCCGAACGCTGGAACCCCAAAGTGATTCGAAACGTGTTTTGGTCCATTAATGCCGGCCTGATGCTGATGGTCATCCTGGATTTATTTCCGGCAGGCGCGGTTCAGTTCAAGGCGGTGGTTGACAAAGGGCTGTGGTATGGTCGCTCAGCAGCATTCATCCACGGGGGTACTTTTGAAACACTTACCTGGCTCAGGGGCATCGGTGCCACGCTGTTCTTCTTTGGGGGCGTGATACCGCTGGCCTGGTTCATGGTTTCGCGTATGCGCTCGCTTAAGTTGAGCAGTACGGAACAAACCGTGGATGACCTTGACGAGGACGAAAAGTCCAATCTCGACGGCACGTATTAGGAAGAACTACAACAGCAATCAAAAATTTAAACAATGAAATCATCTTTCAATATCCTTCGACTTCTGCTCGCAATGGGCGTCGGGTTCATTTTATGGCCCGGATGCAAAGAGGATTACTCCCTTCCGAAAGCGATGGTTTTTGTCGCCAATGAAGAAAGCGGCAGCATTTCGGTGCTTGACGCGGTATATTTTACAAAATGGAATGAGATTGACCTGACTGAATCTGGAGAAAGCCCAGTGTTGGTTCATAATGTCCAAGTAGCCCCTGACGGTAAATCAGTTTGGGCAACAGTGATCCCAGGGGGTGCTCACCAACATGGAGGGGCAATGGAAGAGATCATCGTCATGGATCCATTTTCTTCAAAAATTATGGCGCGTATCGAAGTCGGTGCTGGTTTGCACCTCGCCCACGTGGTGCTTGACGATGCTTGTGAGTACGCTTATGCAACCGCCACGGACTCGAATCAGGTGCTGGAAATTAATGCAAGAAATTATCAGGTGACAAGGCGGTTCAATCTAGGTTCGGGTCATTCCCCACATGGCTTGCGTTATTTTGGAGGCAAACTGTTTATTGCCAATTTGGACGCAAAGAGCTTGTCCATCCTCCATATTGCTACCGGAGAACAAACCGAAGTTGCGCTGGGAGGAGTCGCGGTACAGACGGCGGTTTTGCCAGACGGCAAGTTTGCCTTCGCATCCTTGTACGACACCAAAGAGCTCGTTCGCTATGACCTGGCAAGTGGTGCGCTGTTGCGGATTTCCTTACCAGCCGGTTCGCTAGGCCCGATTCAACTCTACCCAAGTCCCGATAGCAAGCAGGTCTTTGTCTGTGACCAGGGTGGGCTGAATAGCCAGCCTTGGTCTGACAAGGTCTATATCATTGATGTTGAAACTGCCCAGATCAGCGGAACCATCGCGGTAGGGTCGGGCGCTCATGGTGTGGTAATCAGCCATGACGGGCTTTATGCATTTGTGACGAACACAAACGACGATTCAGTTTCTGTGATTGAGATTGCTTCGCAAAAAGTCGTTTCGACTTTAACGGTAGGCGAGCGTCCGAATGGCATCGGGTATTGGTATCGGGGCGGCGGTATGCCATAATCGCGCTGGGTGCTTAGTAGAATTAGGTTCAAGAGCCTTTTGTAGAAAAATGTATCATTTTTTGATTTAGAGAAGGCAAGGCATGCTTATGTTTGCGGACGTTTTAGTCTTAAATATAACTGAATCCATGCGTGTCATTTCAAAATCAGGTGAATATGGGCTGCGTGCCTTGTTGTACATGGCAGCACATCGAACGAGTCAGGAGTATGTGAACATTCGGGAGATGTCTGAGGAGCTGGATATTTCTTTTCATTTTTTGACCAAAATACTGCAAAGTCTGACCCAAAAAGGCATTTTACAATCCTACCGAGGCCCGAATGGAGGTATTGGCTTTTTGATTCAGCCCGAAAACATTTTGCTGGCCGATCTCTTCCGCGCCTTGGAGGGCGAGGACTTTTTTAGCAAATGTTTGCTCGGCCTTTCTGGATGCAATGAAATTCACCCTTGTCCGATGCACGATTTTTGGAAAACCATCAAAGCCAGTTTGATCACAGAATTTGAATCCACCACACTAGCCGATTTGGCTCAAACAACCCGCGAAAAAAGATTCAGATTGATTGGGTGATTTTTTTGGTCTATTTTTAAGACAAAATACTCTTCAATATGAATTCCGGGTATTCGATAAACTCTGACGCATCAATCGAAATACAGTTCCCAACCTGATGGCAACTAAGAACCTGCCCCCCGCTTTTCAAACTTTTAATTTAAACAGAATGTCATGAATTTTTTAAAACACATCCGAATCCTGCTGCCGACTATCCTGGTGGCTGCCATGCTTTTCCAATCCTGTAAAAACGATGTAGTCGAACCGATCGAGAATGTGCCGTTGACAAGATCTTATGACTACAAGGTGTTCAAGTCCTGGAACGAAAAGTTTCTCGAACTCGACCGATATGCCAGCGGCAACCGACCAGGCACCGGGCCACGCGCCTTAGCCTACCTGGGCTTGTCTGCTTACGAATCTGTCGTGGCAGGAATGCCGCAGAACAACTCTCTTGCCACACAGTACGGAGGACTTTCGCTACCGCAAGCAGAGAAAGGCAAAGAATATTACTGGCCTGCTTGCGTCAACGAATCCTACGCCTACCTGATGCGAAAGTTCTTTTTCCAAATGGAAAATGGTTACCCAGGCCTTTACAACGGCATTGAGCACCTTCGTGGGCTATTGCATGAGCAGTATGCCGAAGCAACAACCCCCGAGATTTTGGAGCGTTCCGAAGCATACGGCAGAGCCGTCGCGGTGGCCATTTACAATTGGGAAACGCAGGATGTTGCTGGCCACAATGCTTTTCTCACCCCTCAGCCTGCGGATTATCAACCGCCAGCAGGCCCAGGTCTGTGGCAGCCAACCTGGCCGGATTACGGTGCAGCCATGTTCCCCTATTGGGGCAGTGTGCGCTGTTTCGCCATGCGTGAGACCGATTTGCTTTGCCGGCAGCCACTGCCGTATAGCGAGGATGTGAATTCCCAGTTTTACGGACAAGCACTCGAAACGTACAATACGGTGAACAACATCGTGAACAACGGCCCTGGTGCCTACGAAGCAAAATGGAGAGCCGAATTCTGGAGCGATGATATTTTGGGCCTCACTTTCGGCCCGCCGCCACGCCTTGCAGCGATCGCAACACAGGTCATCGAAAAGGAAGACCTCGACCTCGCCCAAACCGCTGAACTGTACGCTAAAATGGGCATGGCCCTGAGCGATGCCGGCGTTTCGGTTTGGAAGTCGAAATATGTGTACAATGTCGAGCGCCCCATTTCCTACATCCGGCGTGTGATGGCACAACACGACCCGGCGGCGGCCAATTGGAAATCGTTGTTGAATAATCCAATTTCAGGTACAATAGGCCTTACACCTGCTTTCCCGGCATATCCTTCCGGGCACTCCGGTTTCGGGGGCGCTGGAGGCAGGATTCTTTCTTCCTTCTTCGAATACAATTCGGAACACCCGGGGGGCTACACGTTTACCGACCTCTGCCACAAAGACCGCGTAGAGTTCATCGGTATCCCGCGTACCTTCACGTCCTTCAAAGAAATGGCGGACGAAGATGCCTATTCGCGCATCCCACTGGGCGTGCATTTCAGAATGGATTGTGAAGAGGGCGTACGAATAGGTGAGCTGGCCGCACAGCGGGTACTAGAATTGCCCTGGAGAAAATGAACCATAGGTGATTGAAAGAGGCCTACCGTGATAATCCTTGTTTCAGAACTTTCTATTCGTCTGCTGGGCATCCATTTTGGGTGCCCAGCTCTTTAGAGAACGGTATTAAAGCAACAGTAAAAAATGCAACAACCGAACAACAACATTTACCAGCAACTCCCCGCCATCGTAAAACGCTATCAAAAACCGAGCAGCCTAAAAGCGACCATCCAGGTTCTCAATTCGTTCCTGCCCTTTTTCGCGATCTGGGTAGCGATGTACCTCTGGCGTGATGTGTCCATTTGGCTCACGATAGCGCTCGCCGTGGTCAACGCTTTCTTTTTGGTTCGGATTTTCATCATTCAGCACGATTGCGGCCACCAGTCGTTCACCGCCTCCCGGAAGGCGAACAACATCATCGGTTCGCTGAGCAGTTTTTTGACTTTCATTCCTTACCGATATTGGGCAAGCGTTTTTGCTCGTACATCTCCCCATACTCGTGGCCTTTGGCACCATTGCCATCTGGTTCTTTTACATCCAGCACCAGCACGAATTCACCTACAAGGCATTTAAGGATAATTGGGATTACTTCCGTGCCTCCATCCAGGGTAGTTCGTACTACAAATTGCCACGCCTATTTCATTGGCTGTCGGGCAATATCGGTTACCACCACATCCATCACCTCAACTCGCTCGTCCCGAATTACGAACTCGCGCGCTGCCACCACGAGAACCCGGTGTTGACCAAGTGGCAAACGCACTTACTTTCAGGCAAAGCCTGCGCTGTGTTTTCAACAAACTCTGGGACGAGGACAGCGAAAAAATGGTCAGCTGGCGGGAATATTTCAAGCTAAAAAAATGAATTTCAAAACCATCATCGAACCGTTCCGCATCAAAACCGTCGAGCGGATCCGCCTCACAACCCCGAAAGAACGGGAGACTTTTCTCCAAAACGCCCATTACAACCCTTTTTTGCTCCACTCCAATGAGGTCATCATTGATTTGCTGACCGATAGCGGCACCTCGGCGATGAGCAGCGAACAATGGGCGGGCATCATGCGCGGCGACGAAAGTTACGCGGGAGCCTCCAGTTGGCTGCGCATGGAACAGGCAATACAAGACCTGACGGGTTGTCCCTATATTTTACCGACTCATCAGGGCCGCGCCGCAGAGCACTTGCTGTATTCACGCATTGGCGGGGCCGGAAAAGTATTCATCAGCAATACGCATTTCGACACCACGCGAGCAAATATTGAGTTCACGGGCGCGACAGCGATTGACTGCCCCATTCCAGAAAATAGCGACCCATCGTTGCTGCACCCTTTCAAAGGAAATCTTGACACGCGGAAATTGGAGGAAATCATCGCCCTACACGGTATGGAAAACATTGCCGCAGTGATCCTCACCGTCACCAACAACAGCGGTGGTGGGCAGCCCGTGAGTATGCAGAATGCCCGCGATGTTTCAGGAATCTGCAAAAAGCATGGCATCCGTTTTATACTCGATGCCTGTCGGATCGCCGAAAATGCCTGGTTCATCAAACACCGCGAACCGGGCTTTGAAAACACGACTTACCGCGAAATTGCCCAGCAAATGTTTGCCCTTGCTGATGGCTGCATCATGAGCGCGAAAAAAGACGCGCTGGTAAATATGGGCGGTTTTCTGGCACTCCGCGACCTCGATCTAGCCGTTCTTTGCCGCACAGTACTCATCGTCACAGAAGGCTTTTCTACCTACGGAGGGCTGTCGGGGCGCGACATGGAAGCGATTGCAATCGGTTTGGAGGAGGTATTCGAGGCTGATTATTTGAACTACCGCATCAAAAGCACGTCGTATTTGGCCGATAAACTGCACGCACTGGGCGTTCCGATCATGCGCCCGGCGGGAGGTCACGCTGTGTATGTGGACGCTCGGGCATTTTATCCACACATTCCGCTAGACCAATATCCCGGGCAGGTCATGGTTTGCGAATTGTACCGATTGGGCGGCATCCGCTGTTGCGAAATCGGGTCGGTCATGTTTGGGAAATATGATGCAGATGGAAAGTTGATTCCAGCCACGATGGATCTGGTGCGACTCGCGATTCCGCGACGGGTGTACACCCAAAGCCATATTGATTATGTGGTGGAAACTTTTTGCGAACTGGCAAAACATCGCAATAATAAGTCGGGGTATAAGATCACATATCAGCCGCCGTTTTTGCGCCATTTTACGGCGCATTTTTTGCCAATATAGCCTTGAAATTATCCAATAAATACCCCCTCTTACGGTGTGGAAGGTTCTATATTTACCGATCTAAATAAAGAAGAAGCTCCATGAAAATGCTAGATCCAACACCCATTGCTGCCACACCGAAAATATCAGAAAGGCCCATCTTTTCACACGAAGAAGCCCTTGCAGCAGCCACGGAATATTTCGGCGGAGACACCCTCGCCGCCGGGGTTTGGTTGAGCAAATACGCACTCAAGGATTCCTACGGACATATTTACGAAAACAACCCTGATGCGATGCACCACCGCATCGCCGCAGAAATTGCCCGCATCGAAAACCGATATCCCAACCCCTTGCCGGAGTCCGAGATTTACCAATTGCTGCGGCGGTTCCGATACCTCGTACCACAAGGCAGCCCCATGGCGGGCATCGGCACCCCGTTCCAGGTAGTGTCGTTGTCCAACTGTTTTGTGATTGGGGCGGAAGGCAATGCGGATTCTTACGGCGGCATTATGAAGATTGACGAGGAACAGGTTCAACTCATGAAACGGCGCGGTGGGGTAGGGCACGACCTCTCGCATTTGCGCCCTGCGGGTACGCCCGTGATGAACAGCGCCCTTTCAGGTACTGGAATCCTGCCTTTCATGGAACGGTATTCCAATTCCACCCGCGAAGTGGCACAAGATGGTCGCCGAGGAGCCCTGATGCTCACGCTTTCGATACAACATCCTGATTCCCCAACCTTTGTGGACGCCAAACTGGATCACACAAAAGTGACCGGCGCCAACATTTCCCTGCGGATTGACGACGAATTTATGATGGCAGCCGTCAGTGGCTCAACCTATCGTCTGCGCTTCCCGGTAGGTTCGCAAAACCCGACGATGGAAAAGGAAATCAATGCCACAGATCTCTGGAAAAAGATCGTGCACAACGCCTGGAAAAGTGCCGAGCCAGGGGTGCTTTTCTGGGATACCGTGCTGCGCGAATCGGTGCCGGATTGTTACGCCGATTTGGGTTTTCGGACCGTTTCTACAAACCCCTGTGGGGAAATCCCGCTTTGCCCCTACGACAGTTGCCGCTTATTGGCCATCAACCTGCTCAGTTATGTGGAGCAGCCATTTACCAAAGAGGCCAGCTTCAATGTTGAACTGTTCAAAAAACACGCGCAACTTGCCCAGCGCGTCATGGACGATATCATTGACCTTGAGTTGGAAAAGATCGAGGGTATTTTGGCCAAGATCAAACGCGACCCCGAGCCCGAGGCTATCAAGACGACTGAACGGGACCTTTGGCTGAAAATTCAGGAAAAATGCCAACAAGGTCGCCGCACAGGCATCGGAATTACTGCCGAGGGCGATATGCTGGCCGCCTTGGGTATCCGCTACGGCTCGCCCGAGTCGCTCGATTTTTGCGAAAACCTGCACCGGACACTTGCTCTTGCAGTGTACAGAGGTTCTGTAAATCTCGCACGCGAACGCGGAGCCTTCCCAATCTACGATGCCCAGCGCGAAGCGCAGAATCCGTTCATCCAACGCCTCCGCGAGGCCGACCCGGAATTGTATGCCCACATGGCCCAATACGGTCGGCGCAACATCGCGCTGCTGACGATTGCTCCTACTGGCACCACCAGCTTGATGACCCAAACCACGTCGGGCCTTGAGCCGGTGTTCCGTATTTCGTACAAACGCCGCCGCAAGGTGAACCCCAACGACCAAAATGCCCGCGTCAGCTTCACCGACGAAGTGGGCGACGCTTGGGAGGATTACCACGTGTTCCACCATCCCTTCAAACTTTGGCTACAGGCCAATGGCTACGACCCGGCACAAGTGGACAAACTGTCTGAACCTGAACTTGACAAAATCATCGAAACCTCGCCTTGGAGCGGCGCAACTGCCGAGGATGTGGACTGGGTGAGTAAAGTGCATTTGCAAGGCCGGGTGCAAAAATGGGTAGACCACAGCATCAGCGTCACGGTGAATGTACCCGAAGATGCCACCGAATCCCTGATCGAAAAAATCTACCTCACGGGCTGGGAAGCGGGTTGCAAAGGCATGACGGTGTACCGCGAAGGCTCGCGCAGTGGGGTGTTGTTGAGCAACAAAGCGGAGGAGAAAAAAACGGCATTTACCGAAACCGTCGCGCCCAAACGCCCTAAAGTGCTGGATGCAGTGGTGCAAAGTTTTATGAACAACGACGAGCGATGGGTGGCTGTCGTAGGGCTTTATGAGGGTCGGCCCTACGAGATATTCACCGGGCGAGCGGTAGATTCATTCATCATCCTGACCCAAATTTCAGAAGGTAAAGTCCTGAAAAACAAAGAAGACGGGAAGAATCGCTATGACTTTCAGTATGTGGACAAAGCCGGCTACAAAGTCACCATCGAAGGCTTGTCGCGCACTTTCAACAAGGAATTCTGGAACTACGCCCGGCTCATATCAGGGGTACTGCGACACGGAATGCCCCTAGCTTATGTAGTAGACATGGTGGACAACTTGCACCTCGAAACGGCCTCGCTCAACAATTGGAAAAATGGGGTGGTGCGTGCCTTGCGCAAGTTCATCCTCGATGGCACGGAGCCTTCGCACAATACTTGTCCGGCGTGTAAAACCGAGGGCCTGGTGTATCAGGAGGGGTGTTTGCATTGTAAGAACTGCGGGCATTCGGAGTGTAATTGAAGGGGGACGGGTGGCAGAGCAAGCCGTTGCGTTTCAGCAATGGCTCGCCAAGGCCCCAAAAAGAACCACAACCAACCCGATAATAAGCGAAGCGATCAGGAATAAATAGAAGGCCGAAATACCTACTCTTATTACAGCCGAGAGGTAGTCCATGGCAAATGACCAGTGCATCCTGCTCTTCAGTTTTTGCTGAATACTGCGGGTTATTGACAACAAATACAGATTATCCAGCAATCTGACGGCAAAAGGAGACCAGCCAACGAATTTTTCCAAAAACGTGAACGAGCGGGCGGGTTTTAAAATAATCGGTTCCCCATCGTTATTAAAGGTGGCCAAAACGGCGTATCTCAATTCATTGGGATAGGGAGGGAATGGTTTTGTTACAAACGGGGCCATCCCACGCGTAAACTGCTGGTATCCTTCTACATCGGTATAGGAATAATCGCGGCTCAAGGGAAGGAAAAACAGCAACTTAGAAGGGGCGGCCTTGGATAAGATTTGTTCAATCTCTCCCTGGGATTCTTTGGTTTTGGTCATCGGAATTACAATCATGCTGGCCTTTTGCATCAACTCAAGTATCCGGGTTTCCCTTTCATCTTCTGAAAGGTAAATCTTGGGGGCGTCCAGTGTTTGGAATATCTCATTCGGTTTTCCAATAGCTATGCTGTGGTGTGACCCCTCGAAAATTTTGATCAATTTCTGCTCCCAGATATTGGTCAGTTCACCCTCATTGTCCGTCGTGGTTGATTTTAAAAACAGGATAAAACCTTCACTTTCCTGCGCCAAAACATCCTCTCCAGATGGCGCTAGCATGGAACTACCATAATCCCATAGCCCTAGGATGGGTGAAAAAATCTTTAGTAGAACCCCAAAAATGATCATTGACAAAAATAAAGTGACATCGAAGCTCAAGGTGAGACTTGGGGAATCCGCTTATCACCACAAAGATCAATGGCCCCAAAATGAGCGCGAAGCTTATGCCGGAAATGATTTTCAGGGCAATGCCTAAGCGTTTGTTTTTGTAGGGCTGGTTGGTGGTTTTGTGTTGGGCGGCCAGGCGGTTTAAGTAGGCTTTGATCATCGGCAGCATTACGTTGACTAGGTAATAAGCGGTTGAGCGCAATCAAATGTAGGCGAGATTTTCATTTGGTGAAGAAGGAGCGGTGGCTACATCTTAGCGAGCGCTTATTTAACCTGGCTTATTCTTAATTCCGATCAATCTCAATAACCCGGGTCGGCTTACCGGTCCAGTTTTCAGGCATACACTGGTAAAAAAC
>Ga0163150_10008192_pt1 | contig 11973 bp, 7 predicted proteins | sample OliLakLV19P2IB_FD_148628 | JGI IMG/M metagenome (GOLD analysis project Ga0163150, IMG submission 148628) | Freshwater microbial mat bacterial communities from Lake Vanda, McMurdo Dry Valleys, Antarctica - Oligotrophic Lake LV.19.P2.IB | ecosystem: Environmental > Aquatic > Freshwater > Lake >...
CGACGTCTTGTGCCACTTTGGCGGCGGCGTTCCCAGCGGCTGAAAATCAATGACGGCGCCCTTCATCCACTTGGCTTTGTCCAACTCGCCCCTATCGTTTTTCGGCGTGTGGCACCCGGCGCACTGGCCGATACTCTCCACCAGATACCGCCCCAATTCAATCTGTTTCTTGTCTTGCGCGCAAGCCGGCAAGGCCAACGTCAAAACCGCCAATCCAATAAAATGCCACATATTAACTATCCTACTCGGAGCGCAGGGATGCAAGCAAAGGCAGGCGCACCGCCACCCGCGTCGCGACCCATGTCGATAGCAGTCCCGCCGCCGCGACCACCAGCAATAACAACGCCAACGATCCCACTGGCAGTGTGTGCGCGCGCTGCGCCAGCGCCGGACTCACCGCCAGCAAAGCGCACAATGTGCCGATGAACAATCCCGCCGCCAGCAGCGCCGAATTTTCCACGAAAATCAGCCGTATCACTTCCCCGGCCGTATATCCAACCGCCCGCAGCAGCGCCAATTCCCGCCGCCGTTCCAGCACGTTGCGGAGCAGAACCGCCGCCATTCCCACCGTGCCCAACAACAACCCCAGCGCCCCCAGCGCCTGGAAAGTCGACAGATATGTGTTCTCCACGCGATGATATTGAGCCAGCCGGTCACCGGCCGCGGTCACGTCAAAACCGCTATCGGACAGCGCCTCTTCCAGCGTCGTCGTGACCATTCCCCACATCGCCTCCGGCGCTTCCAGCAGAAACATCCGCTGCCCCTGCTCTTCGGGGAATAGGCGCAGGAAGTACTCTTCGGCAATCAGAATTTCGCTCTGGAACAGACTGCCGGCCAGCGTGCCGACAATCCGCAGGCGGATAGGCTCCACGCCATGGGGGATTTCAATGGTGTCGCCCACCTGCTTGTGCAGCACGTACATCATCGTGTTGATGTCCACCATCGCGGGCACCAAACCGTTTGGCAGCGGCTTTCCCAACTGCGCCCACGCGTCGTCCGGCGATACGCGGAATCGATTCTCGGCGCGGAAGGCAGGCGGCACGCCCGCAATCTTCGGCCGCGTCGGCTGATACAAGTTCAGGCAGCTCACATCCTCGCCCGGCCGCACGCGGAACGCCGCCACTTGCAGGCCCCGCACGGCGTCTTCATTGATATTCAACGCGGCCCGGCCGTCCTTCGTCGCCAGGTTCTGATAGATCGGCCATTGCGATTCGGCCAGCAGCGGGAAGCCGCCTGTACCCGATTGTTTACCCGCGTCGAAGTGCCCCGGGCTTTGCCGGAAAGCCTCCAGCGCCACGAGCAGGAAGACCGCCAACGCGATCGATAAGATGGTGAAGAAACTCCGCGCCGGCTGTTGCGCCGCGCTCGCCAGGGCCAGATCCGCCAACGATTGCACCGGTTGCAGTCGCGGACTTTCGAGCCACAACCGGCAGTACAGCGCGCCTCCGGTCAGCAGGCAGAAGCCCGCGCCGAAGAAGCCGCCTACGGGCGCCATCAGGCCCAGGGCGCTCAGAATTACCAGTCCGCCGCCTACGCCCAGCAACGCCAGCGCGGCCAGCCGCAGCCACCCCGGCGTGCGTATGATCGTCTCCGGCCGCGCCCCCGAAAGCAACTGCCGCGGCGACATTTTTCGCAGCCGCCGCAGGCTGATCGTAATGATGATTACGGCCAGCACGACGCCCTGAAATATCGCGGCCGTAAATGGCGCCGCCGCGAAATGCAGCGTCAGCCCGGTCGTTCCCACGGCGTCCACCCACCAGGTTCGCAACGCATACAGAATGAACGCGGAGTAGCCGATGCCCAGCCCAATGCCCGCCAGCGCGCCAATCGCCCCCAGCAAAATACCTTCGCGCAAAAACACCATTCGGACAGCCCCGTGATCGAGGCCCAAGGCCTGATAAAGCCCGATCTCCTTCAGCCTCTGCTCAACGCCCAGCCGGAAGAAAAGCGCCGTCAGCAGCAGCGCCGATACGAGCAAGAAAAAGCTGAAGTAACCGAAATATTCACCAAAATCCGTGGTGCCGCGCGAGGCGTCCTCGGCTTGCTGCCGCGGCAGCAGCATGGTAATACCGTCGCGCGGCAGATCGGTGCTTGGCGTCAGATTAAGGGAGGGAATCGTTACGCCATCGGCAGCGTAAAAACGAATCGCCGTCACTTTTCCAAAACGCGTACTCCACAGTTTTTGCCCGTCGGCAAGGCTCACGGCGGCCTTCGGCGTGGTCCGGAAATCGTCCCAATATTTCTCGTCCTGCGGGCGAATCTTGTTCAGGTCCAAGGGAAACGGCGGATCCCAATCGCTCAGGCTCACGGTATCGGAAATGCCCGGATAGGCTGGCGCCATCTGCCGGTCCCCCAGCGCTTCCAGGGCTTGCACACCGTTCACCACGAACGTCGACGACTCGGTCAGCAGCCGACCCTCCTGCTTCCACAAGTAGTAGTCCAGCGTCACCGCACCGCCGAGCTCGGCTTGCAATTGCGCGGCCGTCCAATCGTTCAGAATCAGCGTTCCTTCCGGCACGCCCTCGCGCGCTATCACCAAGGAATATGGCACGCTCGCCGTCGCCGTGCGGATCGCGTTCGCCATGTACATCAGGAACACTTCGGCGCGCAGCCCATCTTTTTTGCCCGTCGCCACCGCCCGTTCCACCTGATCCTCGCGCAGCAATCCGGATGGGCTTTCGAGTTGAATGCACTTGCAGGCCGCCGGTCTGGTGACGCGCAGCCCAACGTCCTCCAATCGCAAATGGCCCAGCAATGGCAGGTCGCTGCGCAACTCATCGGAGAGCAGCAATACATTGGCACGCTCCTCCAGCGTCAACTCTTTTTGCAGCGTGTCCAGTTTCACGAACGCCGCGCGCACCGCACCCTGGCGCGGCTGCAAAGTAAAGCCGCCGATTCCGCTATCGGGCAGCGAAGAGCGGTAGCGGAATCGCGCCGTCCGTACCGCCCGCTATCGGGCAGCGAAGAGCGGTAGCGGAATCGCGCTGTCCGTACCGCCTGCTCTTTGCGCGAATGCATCGTTTCCTGGGGAATCTCGCTGGGCTTTTCAATGCGCAGCAATATGCCTTCGCCGTCCTGCGCGTTGAACTCCTCCGCCAGCGGTTCGCTGAAGACAATGTCGCGTTCGGCTCGCAATGGATTCGGCAGCTTGTGCAGCGCCCAGAAGCGGTCGTCAACGCCGTAGACCAGCACCCGGCTCGCCGTACGGCCCGTGCCCTGATGCTTCATTACAGACTCGAAAAACAACAACGGCGCCGCGGACCCGCCCACTCGCGTTGCCAGCGCTTCGGTGAACGGCTGCGCCGCCACTATCGCCGTGCCGGTGTTTCCCAGGCGTCCGCTCGCGATCGCGCGCAGACTCTCCCGCACCGATTCGCCCACTATTGCCGACCCCGCCAACGTCGCCGTCGCGATCGCCAGACCAGCCGCCACCGCCGCGTTCGTCCGCCAGTAGTGCCGCAAGCTCCGTCGCGTCAGGTCGCTGCGTGTCATGGGGCTACGCCGTTCGCTCCAGCCGCCGGCCGCGCATCGCGTACCGCTGTGGGAATTCGGCGGCGATTACCGGGCTATGCGTCACGATCATCAGGATGCTCCGCATCTCTTTCTGCAGCTCCGCCAGCAACCCTAGGACTTGCCACGCCGTCGCTTCGTCCAGATTGCCCGTCGGCTCATCGCACAGCAGCAGCTTGGGCTCCCGGATGAGCGCCCGCGCAATGGCCACGCGCTGTTTCTCGCCGCCGGAGAGTTGCGCCGGAAAGTGGTCGATGCGCGGCATCAGACCCGCGCGTTCGATCAGTTCCCGCGCCCGCGCCGGACTGCTTTCCTCTCGTTCGCCCACCAGCGTCGGGGCCAGCACGTTTTCCAGTACGGTGCATTGCGGCAGCAGGCAATGATCTTGAAATACGAACCCGATTCGTGTGTTCCGGAACCGCGCCTGCTCGGCTTCGCTTAAGCTCCACGGCTCCACGCCGTCAAAGACTAACTGTCCCGCCGTCGGCGGATCCAGCAATCCCAGAATGTAGAGCAGCGTGCTCTTACCGCTGCCCGATGGCCCCATGATCGACAGCGCGTCGCCCAACTCCAAGTCCAGGTCCACGCCTTCCAGTACCGGGACCGAACCCGCCGCCGATTCATAGGTTTTCGAAATTGCCCGAGCTTGTAGCATGTGCCTCTACGCGAATGCCGCTAACTGCGCCGCCGCCATCGCCGCCGCGGAATAATGCCGGCGAACGCCCGCCGCGCCTTGCGCGGCCAGTTCGGCGCGGCGCGCCGCGTCACAGATCATATTCTCCAACGAATCGGCGAGCGCCTGCGCGTCCTTCGGTTCTACCAGTATGCCCCCTCCGGTCCGCGCCAGGATTTCCGGAAACGCGCCGTGCGCCGGCAGCACCACGGGGGTGCCGTTCGCCAGCGCTTCCAGCACGAAGAGCCCCTTCGGTTCCACGTACTCCGTCGGCACGCACAACAGGTCGATATCCTGAAGAAATCTGGTCTTTTCTTCCCGCGTCAACGCGCCGTGATACGTGAATTCATCGCCCAGCCCGACCGCCGCCAGCCCCGCCTTCTCTTTCTCAAAGTACGCCCGATGCTCCGGCAGCATGTACCCGGCGGCTTCCAGCCGCGTGGCGGGAAGCCCGGTTTTTTGGCGCAGCAGCCGGTATGCCTCGCACAGACGATGAAACCCTTTCGCCGGATCCATTCGCGCGAAAAAGCCGATTTTCACGACGTCGCGCGTCTGCTTCGGCGCCGCCTCGAAGCCGTCGAGCGAAATGCCGATCGGCACCACGCGCATCTTCTCCCGGGGGATTTGCAGGTAGTCGCTCATGAACGCCGCGTAGTAACCGCTGACCGCCAGAAACCGGTCCACCTTCGGAATCGCCGCTTGAATCAGCCGTTTCGATTCGGATCTGTACGGCTCCGGGAGGCCTTCCAGAAACAGATCCTCTCCCTGTAAAGTGCAGACGATCATCGCCCCTTGGGAAACGCGCCGCAGCGGCTCCGCCATCGCAATCAGCAGCGTGAACGGCAGGCCGATCACATCGAACTTCGGCTCGCCGCGCAGCCAATCGGCCACCTTGCGGAACTCCTTCGCAATCGGCCCGTCTTCGCCCCGCAGCATGTCCACCGTCATCTCGCCCAAAAACTGCGGCGTCACTCCAATCGACTTCTGCGATGCCTTCCGCAGCGCCCAGGAATTATCAAACAATAGCCTGTCCAGAAACGCCGGCGTATAGCGGAAGAACGAGGATTTCTGTTGCAGATAGACGCTGATGCCGCCGAAGAAAACGCGCCCATCGGAGACGTTCTCTTCGTCGGTCAACGTCGGCGTGTAGACCGGCATCAGCACCACATCGTGCCCCTGCCGCTTGAGTTCCGCCGCCAGCGCGTTATCCCTCATGCAGGAGCCGCAGTACATATTGGCGGCCCCCGCAGTCACGTGCAGTATGCGCATCAGGCCGAAGTTACCAGCTCGCTTTGGAAAGCGCGCCGGCCGTACAGGTGGTCAAACAGGTTGCCTTCGTGCGGCTGATCCCAACTGATCTTCATTGTCGAAATCGGTCCGAAGTTCAACCGGCCGATGTGGCTCGACGAGAGCAGCCGCTGCTGCAGCGCGCGGTCGTTGGTGATCGCCGAACAAACCAGCGTCGGGCCCAGGCAATGCGGCAGGTCCGCCGCGTCCACCTGTACCACGCTGGCATAAGGAAACAGGAATTCGCGGTTTGCCAGCGGGTGTTCTTTCGAGCAGTGAACAATCGCCGGCAACACATACGTCGAGCCGTCTTTGTCCGCCACGCGGGGGCTGCCGCGCTTCTTCTCCACCAGGTCCTCCAGGCCATCCATTTCGGCATCGATCATCGCCGAAATGCGCCGCGCAATATCCGGTGAAGCGAATGGCGCCACCGCGGCTTCCGGATCGTCCTCGGCCCGGGGCTCAATTTTCGCAAACCGTTCGGCGAGCGCGTCGGCAATTTCCTTTCCGTTCGCGGTCGTCCAGACGCTGGAGCAGTTGACGCAGGAACGGCCGGAGTTTTGGGCGATGGAATCGGCCATCAGGTCAATGTACTTCTCCCAGTTCTTCGCGCCTTCATCGGCCAAGACGATCTTCGAATAGCCCGGTCCATGGATCTCAATCCGCGGATCGCCCGCCCACGCCTTCGCCGCTCCCACGTCGCCGAACAGCATCCCACGGCCACTTTGGCGCAGAATCTCGCCGGCCCCGCCATGGTTCGTCGAGTAGTATCCAAACACTTCGGACGGCACGCCCGCCTTTATATACGCCTGCGCGATGCGATAAGGCGTCCACGGTTCGGAGCCGCCGGGTTTCAGAATCAACGGCGTCTTGAACACGATGGCCGGCGCCCACAGCGAATGCACGCCCGGCGAATTGGAGGGCAGGATCACGCCCAGCGAATGCCCGCGCGGGAAGAAGCTTAACGCGCGTCCGCCAATCTCGCCGTAGCCCCGGTCTAAGGTGTCGAGATCGGCCAGCCGCGTTAACCCGGAGACTACCGTTTCCATGGAATCCAGCACCCCGCGGACCTTCTCCATGTTCCGCCGCACCATCACATTCGGCGACCCCGTGGTGCCGCTGATCTGCTTGACGATATCTTCCGGCGACTGCATGGAATCGCCTAGCGGCAGTTCGTCTTCAGCGAAATGTTTGGCCGCCTTCTTCGCCATGCCGATCAGCTCACGCGTCGAAAAGCCCTGCAAAATCGCGTGCATTTCGCCCTGTTGCAGCAAGTCGCGACGGATCAGCCCGATATTCGCCTGGCTGATTTCGGCAATCTGTTCCTGTGTGCGATAGTGAAACACCTTCGACACGTCCATCGACTTGTACGGCTTGCCCCGCCGCAATATAGGTATGTGGATCATGGCTAGTAAACTCCCTCCACCACGGACTTCTGGAACTTCGAAAACGGACGCACGTTGCGCACCCCGTCCCATGGATATTGGGCGCACGGCGCTTCCCGTTCGCACTCATCGCGCTCCAGGAATCGCGGGATGAATGTCTCCTTCGTCAGCGTCGTCAGCCGCACGCGGCCCGTTTCGCCATAGGCCACCAGTTCATCGGTGCGGTCCGGATGGACCACTTCCAGCAGGGCGCGCGGAGCGGGCGGGTAATAGATAATCGCCCAGTTGTCTTCCTTCGCCGGCGCGCGGTGCGTCGCGAGCCCCATCAGCGTATTGCCGTATGTGGGGGCGAAATAGATGTCCGGTCCCAGCAGTTCTTCCACCGCGAAACGGTGGAACTGCGGCGTCATTTCCGTGCCGCCGCAGAAGACGCCTTTCAATCCATATTTCGCCAGATTGATCTTCTCGCACAACGCTTCCAACAGCTTCGGCGTCGTAAACATACACTTCACTTCGTTGGCGCGCAATACTGTCAAAGCCTGGTCAATGCAGTGTTGCTTATAAAGCTCCGCTTCCCGGATCTCGCCACGCTTGATGAGCTTGATTACCCACCGCGGATCCAGATCCACGCAGAACGCAACGCCGCCGCGATGCTGCGCCAAATGTTCAACCGCCAGCCGCAACCGCCGCGGACCGGACGGTCCCAGCATCAGCCAGTCCGAACCTCTCGGGAAAGCCGCGTCCGGCAGCGTCGTCGAGAACTGTTCATAATCGATGCGGAAATCGTTGATTTGCATCCGCGATTTAGGCACACCGGTAGACCCGCCTGTTTCAAACACATAGACGGGCATGCCCGCATACCCCTTGGGAACCCATCGGCGAACCGGCCCGCCGCGCAACGCGTCGTCTTCAAAGTTGCCGAACTTGTCCAGATCGGCGTAACTGTGTACTTCTTTCCGCGGATCCCACCCGGCCTTCGCGGCCCAATCGAGCCAGAATGGACATCCGGTTTCGGGGTTGAAGTGCCATTGAATAATTTCACGGACGTGAGCATCCAGGTCCTCGCGGGAGGCCTGGACTTGAGCTTCGAGTTCGAGTGCAATCGCTGTGGACATGAGACTCCTATATTACTGGCAGATTCTACTATTTTGCTTTGGTTGTAATTTCCATGCCATCTTTGCCGACGCATAATAAAGGGATGATTCCCTGGGTCGTCGCCGCATTGGCGGGTTTGCTCTCCGCGTTTGTCCTCCGCCGGAAGGTCGCATTATGGCGCCGTCTGTTGTTTGCCGGGCCATTGCTTGCCATCGCCGCTGTCGCTTTGTTGTTCGCATTCGGAATGCGCATGGAAATGGAGGGAGGCGGCGTACCCAAATTTGTTACCTTCCAGAACCCGGAAAAACAAGCCGCGCAAATTGAGGCCGACCGGGCGAAGGAACCGCAAATCGAACCGGCGAAAAGTGTTGCCGAACCGGTGGTGGTGGAAGCAGCCGTGAAGCCCGTTTGGCCGGACTACCGGGGCGCGAACCGTGACGGCGTGTCCAGCGAGAAAATTCTTACCACTTGGCCCAATGGCAAATTAACCGAGCTATGGCGCAAACCCGTCGGCGGCGGCTGGGCGTCTTTCGTCATCGCCGGAAACATGGCGTACACCATTGAGCAACGCCGCCAACAGGAAGTGATCGCGGCCTACGATGCCGCCACCGGACGCGAAGTCTGGACCCATAAATACGACGCCGATTTCCAGGAATCCATGGGCGGTCCCGGCCCTCGCGCCACGCCCACTTGGCATGACGGGAAGCTCTACTCGATGGGCGCAACCGGCGAACTGTTTGTGCTCGATGCCGCCACTGGCAAGGTCATCTGGCACAAAAATATTTTGGACGATAACAACGCGGAAAATATCACGTGGGCCATGTCGGCCTCGCCCCTGATTGTTGACAACACCGTGATTGTTCAACCCGGCGGCCCGTCCGGCAAATCGATCGTTGCTTACGACAAGAACTCCGGAGCGCGCATTTGGAATTCGTTGAGTGACCGAACCTCGTATACTTCGCCGATGCTCGTCACGCTCGGAGGCAAACGCCAGATCGTGACCATCACGGCCCTTCGTGCCGTTGGCCTCGACGCATCCACCGGAAAACTGCTCTGGGAGTACCCCTGGACCACCGAGTACGACATCAACAGCGCCCAGCCCATCGTCACTGGCCCGAACCGGGTCGTGATCTCCTCCGGCTACGGCCATGGCGCGGCGTTGCTCGAAATCAGCGATGCCGGCGCGAAGAAGATTTGGGAAAACAAAAAGCTGAAGAACAAGTTCAATTCAAGCGTTTTTCTCGACGGCTACATTTATGGCTTCGACGAATCGATCTTCACTTGCATTGACGCGAAGACCGGTGAGCCGACGTGGAAAGCCGGGCGATACGGCTATGGCCAGGTGCTGCTCGCGAGCGGCCATTTGGTGATCACCAGCGAACAAGGCGAGGTGGTGCTATTGAAGGCCGATCCCGCCGCGCATCGCGAACTCGCCAAATTCCAAGCGTTGGAGGGCCGCACTTGGAACGTCCCCGCCATCGCCGACGGCCGCCTGTTCGTCCGCAACGCCACCGAACCGCGCACCGCGAACTCGCCAAATTCCAAGCGTTGGAGGGCCGCACTTGGAACGTCCCCGCCATCGCCGACGGCCGCCTGTTCGTCCGCAACGCCACCGAAATGGCCGCTTACAAAATCGGCGCTCAATAGGCAATCATGCGATTCGCGCTCCTCCTCCTGGTCGCGCTTGCCCTGCCCGCTGCCGGCGTCCGCGTCTACGACGGCCAGGGCAGGGAATTGGTCAACGCCCGCGTGGAGCAATTGAGCCCGGAGGAGATCCGCATCACCGCGCCAGGCTTCGCGCCGATGACTGTTCCTACTGGCACCGCCGCGGTTACGTTAACGCATGTTACAGTCACTGCGACGCCCGGTCTCGAGCCCGGAGGAGATCCGCATCACCGCGCCAGGCTTCGCGCCGATGACTGTTCCTACTGGCACCGCCGCGGTTACGTTAACGCATGTTACAGTCACTGCGACGCCCGGTCTCGCGGAAGAAATCATGAGCCGCCCGGAGATGATTCTCACCGGTGATCGCCCGTCGCAAACCACTGTCGCGCATACCCTGGAATCCCAACCTAACATCGCACTCCAGCAGACAGGCGCCGGCCAGGTCTCGCCGTTCCTGCGCGGACTCACCGGCTATCAAGTGCTCAGTCTCATCGACGGCGTTCGCTTCAACAACTCCACGTTCCGCTCCGGCCCCAACCAATATCTGGCGTACCTCGAACCCAGCCAGGCCGCGCACGTCGAAGCCATGCTCGGCCCCAGTGGCACGCAGTATGGCAGCGACGGACTCGGCGGAACAATTCAGGTTTTGACAGACCAGCCCCGCTTCGCCGCCCCCTCTTGGCACGGCGACGCCACCATTCACGGCCAATCGGCTGACCTCTCCACCGGCGCCGCGGCCGCCATCTCCCATAGCGCCGAAAAAGTCTGGTTCCGATTTGGCGCCGCCGCCCGCCGTCACAACAATATCCGCGCCGGCCAAGGCTTCGATTCCCACAACGTTCTCACGCGCCTCTACGGCTACTCGCGCGAACAGGTCCGCGATCAACTCGGCAATCGGCTCCTCGATACCGCTTATTCCCAAGCCGGCGCGCATGGCAAGTTCGCCGTTCGCCCCAGCGAAAAGCAGAGTTGGACCACGTGGTATCAGCGCGGCGAAGTGCATGGCCTGCGCAATACGAAGGACCTGTGGGGCGGCCTCGGCCGTTTGCAATCGACGCTGAGTCCGCAAATCCTCGACCTCTTCTACACCCGCTATGAACGCCTGCAAATCGCCGGGTTTGACTCGCTCAGCGGCCGTTTTTCCGTCAACCGGCAGCAGGACGGCGGCACGCGGCAAGGGCTGCGAGCGGCCGATTCTATTACCACCGAATTCAACCGCGTTCAATCGCTCGGCTATACCGGTCAGGCGATTAAGCACATTCAACGGCACACCGCCATCAGCATGGGCGGCGAACTCTACGATGAAAATGTTCGCTCTCTGCGCCAAGTCAATGGGCAGTCCGTCCGCCCGCTGTATCCCGACAATTCGCAGTACCGTATCGGCGGTCTCTATGCGCAGGGCGCCACCGAATACCGCCGCCTCCGCGCCGGCTACGGACTGCGTTACTCTCGCGTTTCGTCCACCCAGACCTTTAACGACTGGACCTGGCAAGGCAGCCTGCTTTATCGGGTCACGCCAACGCTGGCTGTCCACGCCCTGGCCGGTCGCGGCTTCCGCGCGCCGAACTTGAACGATGTCGGCGCGATTGGGTTGCAGGACTTGGGCTACGAAGTACCCGCTCGCGACGCCCCGAATGCACTGCTGGCCGACTCGGCCGGCGAAGGTGCGCTGTCCAAAGGGGTCCCGGTCAGGGCGCTCACCGTGGAACGCCTTCGCAACCTGGAAGCCGGACTTCGCTGGCAGACCGGACGCCATCGGACACGCTTCCAATTTTTCGACGCTGCGCTTGAAGACCCTATCGTCCGCCGCACTTTGCTATTCCCCTCCAACGCCGTGCCAACTTCCATTGCCGGCCTCTTGGTGAATCCGATTCCCCAAACCCCCGCCCAGCGCGCGCAAGGTGTCCTGACCGTCGCCGCCGCCATCGATCCACGGGCATTAAAATCGTTCGTCAACGACGGCCGCGCCCGCTATTGGGGCGTGGAGGCCAACTGGGAAGCCCGTTTGAGCAGCCGCTGGACATGGGCAAATTCTTATTCGTTCCTCCTCGGCCGCGATCTCGATCCCAATCGTAATATCCGCCGTCTGCCGCCTCAACAGGGCGCTACGCGTTTGCGCTACACGACCACGAGATTGTGGGCCGAGGCGCAGTTAGCCGCCTCCGGAGCGCAGGACCGTTTAAGCGGCGGCGACCGCGACGACGAACGCATCGGCGCCAGCCGCCGCCGTCAGGACATCGCCGACTTTTACAACTCCGCGCGCGGGGCGCAAATTCAAACCGGTGAGACGCTGCTGCAAATTCAGAACCGCGTGCTTCCGGGCCTTGGCCATGCCGTTCGTGTGACGCTGTTCAACAG
>Ga0163150_10008193_pt1 | contig 11973 bp, 9 predicted proteins | sample OliLakLV19P2IB_FD_148628 | JGI IMG/M metagenome (GOLD analysis project Ga0163150, IMG submission 148628) | Freshwater microbial mat bacterial communities from Lake Vanda, McMurdo Dry Valleys, Antarctica - Oligotrophic Lake LV.19.P2.IB | ecosystem: Environmental > Aquatic > Freshwater > Lake >...
GTCCGGACTGTACAGCCTGTATTACGAGGCCGAAAAAGGAGCCCGGAGCAACTTCACGCTCCTCGATTCCCCCATCACCTCAGGCGGCAAATATATTGCGTCCACGCAAATAAACCGCGGCTACGTGACCTTCGACGTCTACGCGCCCACAACCGGATCCTATCTGATGTGGGCCAGAGCGCTGGCACCGTCCGCCACTACTTCGTCGTTCCAGGTGCAGGTGGACACCCAGACTCCCATCCTGTTTGACACCTCAGGAGGCGTCTACAGCTCGCTGTGGCACTGGAGCCGCCTTAACAGCGGAGCCTCGCCAAGGCTCCTCACCATGACGGCAGGCTGGCATAAGCTTTATGTCCTGTCGAGGGACGCCCCGTTCTCCATCGACGGATTCCTGATTACCAGCGACCCGGCACTTACCCCCACCGACGCCGCCTTCACCACGCTGCGTTGATACGGTAACCTGCCGCGAGCTCGACGAAGGACCGGACCTGTGCCTCCGACCAGGCCTGGTCCTTCCCGAGTTCTGCGGCCATCCATCCCGCTACCTCCGGCGCACGCTCAATCGCCTCATCGGCGTTCAGGAAAAGCAGCCTGGTCCTCCTGGCCAGCACGTCATCCACCGTCCTCGCCATCTCGTCATGAACGCCCCGCAGCACCGCCGCTCGTAGCCCGGAAACCGGAGCCTCACCCAACAGGGGCAGCGTCTGCGTCCGGCAAGCGACACTCGCCAGCCCCGCCACTTTCGCAGCCGCGTCGACCGCGTCTTCGGCCATCTTTCGATAGGTTGTCCACTTTCCTCCCATTACGTTGACCAGACCACCCGGGTCCACCACCACCGAATGCCCCCTCGACAGACTTGCCGAGCTTTGTCCGGAGTCCCCACCACCCGCGGCCAGTGGACGCAGACCGGCCCACATGCTGGTTACATCGCGTCGGGTCGGAGCATTCGCCAGATACCGCGCGGCCGTCTCAAGGATGAAATCGACCTCCGCCAGCGACGGCACAGGATCCAGCGGTGCATCGTCTGTCTCCACGTCCGTCGTGCCGATCAGAGTGTGGCCCAGCCACGGAATCGCGAACAAAACCCTGCCGTCCGGCGTTTTCGGAATCAACAGCGCGCGTGTTCCCGGGAGAAATGCCCGGTCGACCACAATGTGGCTGCCCCGGCTTACCCGAACCGCCGCAACAGCTCCAGATCCCCCTGGTCGCAGACGGTCACTCCAGGCCCCGGTGGCATTCACCACCACGCGTGCGGAAATCGTAAGCGGTTCGCCCGATTCCACATCTTCCGCCAGAATCTCTCCGGCCGACACCCTTTCCGCGCGGACGTAGTTAATAAGGACAGCGCCAGCCGCGGCAGCAGTAAGCGCGATCGAGATCAGCAGACGGGCGTCATCGAACTGACCGTCGTAAAACAGCACGCCAGCCCGTACGCCGGCCGGTCGAATCCCGGGAAGCAGCGTCGACACCTCATTCGCACTCAGCCACTTCGAATTTCCCAGTCTCTGAGCTCCCGCCAGAAAATCGTAAGCGCCGATGCCACTACGGTACCAGGCCGCTTCCGCGAGACTGCTGGCCGGAATCACGAATCCAAGCGCATGCGCCAGTCCCGGGGCATTCTTAAGCAAGAGACCGCGCTCATACAGAGCTTCTCGTACCAGAGGGACATTTCCCTGCGCCAGATAGCGCACGCCTCCGTGAACCAGCTTCGTACTCCGGCTGGACGTGCCCTTCCCAAAGTCGGCCTGCTCGATAAGTACGGTCGCATACCCGCGGGTAGCGGCGTCCAGCGCCACCCCGAGCCCAGTCGCGCCTCCCCCAATGACAGCCACATCCCACGCCCCACCTCTGGTACGGAGGTCCTGGAGCGCCGCAGAACGACTTAGGCGACCGTGAGCGGTCGGTTGACGGACCGGAAGTACCATGTACGCAACCCCCCTAGGGCACTCCTCATTGAGGTAAGTATAATTCGTTAACAATATACGTAACTTTACTTAGAGAACGTGACTCAAGAAACAAGTTGTACACTGTGACGGACCTGTTTCCAATCACTTACAAGACCTTCGTACCATAAGCATAGTCCCGAAGTACCTAGGCTACATAGTCTTCCAGTAGTGTTACCTACTTGCTAGTACTCACGTTATGACGTACACTTCGGTGGTGAATCGCGGAGGCATAGTGTCAAAAATCATACTGTTCGTAATTCTGCTCCTCGTCAGTACAACATTCGGCAGCGCAACGGAAGTCACGTTGGGCTTCGAAAACCTTGAAAACGTTTGCGGTCAGAACTTCAGCTCCTGCAATGCGCAGACCGTAAACCCTTATCAGTTTAACTACGGCATTCAATTCGTGAATGGTTCCATCTCGAGGGACTTGTACCCGCACTATTACCAGCCCGACAATGTGACCTTCAACTCCATCTTCCCGTTTGGCTCGTACTACCTGGACATCTCGGGAGGAACTGCGCAGGCTATGGGTCCAGTTAACACCCAATGGCTTTTCACGGGCCGTTATGACAATACCCCTCGTCTGATCTACAGCATTAGCTTCCTTGTCCTCGGCAAGAATGGCGACGTATTCAACGGGACTCGCCAGGCGGGCAACGGGGTGATTGGGAACAACGGTGTCGTGCGAAACTGTAGCGATACCTATGAATGCCCGGGATACGCCAGCGGGTTCGACGTGGCCGCTTTCGCTGGCAACGACCCTCAACCTCGCGGTGCTGACACAGTACTGGCCATCAGCTATGGCCAGGCAGGTTACGATGCCCCCCCGCAGAATTTCGGCAACACCCGGGTTACCATCTCAAGCGCCCAGGGTTTTGACCGACTGGAGTTCACCCAGTTTGCTGCAATGCTCGACGGAAATCCGCTGTGGGGTTTGATCGCCATCGACCAGATCACCTTCGACGAAGCTCCTACGCCGGAGCCCGGCACCTTCGCCGCGGCGGGACTCGCCTTCGTCGGTCTGGCAATCTGGCGCCGCCGCCAGACCAGAGCCTAAAAGCTCTCTCCAACGCTCCTCATTAAGGCCGGAAGCGGGTCAACCCTGACCTGCTTCCGGCCTTCGTGTTTTCAGCACCGGAAAGGTGGCCAAGTCACCTTCCGGTGTGTTACTCTATTGTTTTGTACGTTGAAGGAGAATTGTGTAATGGCCAAAGAGTGTGAAATCTGCCATCGTGGGCCCCAGTTCGGTAATCGGATCAGCCATGCCCACAACGTGACCAAGCGTCGCTGGAATGTCAATCTGCAGTCGGTGCGTGCCCTCGTGAAAGGCGCCAGCAAGCGTATGCGCGTCTGCACCTCCTGCATCCGCAGTGGCAAAGTCCAGAAAGCCGCTTAGAAAAGTTCTCCGTCCGATGCGATGAAAAGGCACCCACTTCGGGTGCCTTTTCGTTTTTCTGGCCTCATCCCGGTGATAAAATAGGTCGCTTCGGAGCCAAACAAACAAACGATGCGACTTGTTACTTTCCGCCGTCCCGGCAGCGATCCGGAACCCGGCGTCCTCACCGGAGACCGCGTGGTCGGACTCGCCGGAGCCGGCTACAGAAGCCTCCTTTCCCTCATTGCGGCCTGGGATACCGCGCGACCCGAAATCGAGAATTTCCTCGCCAGTGGTGCCTCGTACGAACTGAGTGCGGTGACCCTCATGGCGCCGATACTCCGTCCGCCCAAGCTCATCTGCATTGGACTGAACTATCACGACCACGCCATTGAATCCGGCCTGGCTCTGCCCACCATCCCACTGGTGTTCAACAAGTTCACCAACGTCGTAATCGGACCTGACGACGCCATTGTGCTCCCGGCCAACTCTGAGAAGCCCGACTACGAAGTGGAGCTCGCTGTGGTGATCGGCAAAGGTGGACGCCACATCCCGGCCGACCGCTGGCAGGAACACGTGTTCGGCTACACCATTGTGAACGACGTCAGCGCCCGCGACTGGCAGATGCAGACCTCGCAGTGGATCATGGGCAAGACGTTCGACACCTTCGCACCCATGGGCCCGTGCATCGTGACGGCCGACGAGATCGCCGACCCGCACAACCTCAGCATCCAGATGGAAGTCGGCGGCGAGATGCGCCAGAACTCGAACACCAAGGAACTAATCTTCCGCATCCCGCAGCTGGTCTCGCACCTGTCGAGTGTCGTAACGCTGGAACCTGGCGACGTGATCTGCACCGGCACGCCAGCTGGCGTAGGATTCGGCTTCAAACCGCCAAAGTGGCTGCTGGCGGGCCAGGAGTGCGTGGCGCGCATCGAAGGCATCGGCGAGCTCCGCAACCCCTGCGTAGCCGAGACCGTCCAGTCCGCCGGCGCTTAGTTCAGGAAGTAAGTACGGTACAGCGTGTCCCGCTGTTTCGGAACGAATCCGGCATCGCGAATAATCCGCCGCAGGTCCTCCTCGCGGGCGTGATGCCGGGCTCCCGCCTGCGACACCACATTCTCCTCGATCATGATGCTGCCCACGTCGTTCCCGCCGAAGCGCAGACCCAGCTGACACGTCTTCAGCCCCTGCGTCACCCAGGACGACTGCACGTTCAGGAAGTTCTCCAGATACAGCCTTGAGATCGCCAGTGTCTGCAGATACTCCACCGCTGTCGCCTCCTCCTTGACGAACCGGCCCAGCGAGGTGTTCTCGCGCTGGAACGTCCAGGGGATGAACGCCGTGAACCCGCCGTACTCTTCCTGCAGGTTTCGAACGAGCTCCAGGTGGTTCATCCGCTGCTCGATGGTTTCGCCACAGCCGAACATCATCGTCGCCGTGGTTCGCATACCGAGCTGGTGCGCCGTCCGGTGCACGTCGATCCAGTCCTGCGTCGAGCACTTCAGCCGGCTAATCCGGTACCGCACCGCATCGTCCAGAATCTCCGCGCCGCCCCCGGGGATCGACTGCAGCCCCGCATCCATCAGCCGCTGAATGGTGTCGCGCAGGCTGAGCTGGCTCACATCGGCGATGTTGGTGACTTCCGGCGCCGACAGGCAGTGCAGCCACACGCTGGGGAACCGGTCGCGGATGGAGCGGAACAGATCCTCGTAATACTCGATCTTCAGGTCGGGGTGCAGCCCGCCCTGCATCAGCACGCCAGTGCCGCCCAGCTCGACCGTTTCCCGGATCTTGTCGAAGATGACTTCCTTCGGCAGGATATAGCCTTCGCTCGAGCCAGGCGCGCGATAGAAGGCGCAGAAGCTGCAGTACTCGGTACAGACGTTGGTGTAGTTGATGTTCCGGTCGATGATGTAGGTGACCACGCCATCCGGGTGCCGTTTCCGGCGCTCGGCGTCAGCGGCCATGCCGATACCGATCAGGTCGTCGCTGGCAAAAAGGTCGAGAGCTTCAGTGCGGGTCATCATCGCGAAAACACCTTGTATTGTTCAGAGTACCAGTGCGGCCCGAAACTCGGCCACATACCGGCGGTAGGCTGCGAGGCCGCGGAGTTCTTCAGGCCCCAGTTCGAAACGGATGTAGCGCGTCAGATACTCGCGCACCACCGCCGGGGGAAAGCCACGGCGGACTACCGGATCGCTGGCAATCTCATCGATTCGCGAGGTGCCATACCGGCAGGAGTCGAGAAACGTCTGCCGCACGGACTCATTGATGTGCTCCGGCCTGCCTGCCCACACTGCGAACACCATTGGCAAGCCCGTCAGCGCGAACCACTCGGCGCCCAGGTCGAGTACCACCCCGGGCAGTGCGTCCGGGGAAATCGCCAGCGCCGGGTCTCCAATAATGAGGGCTGCGTCGGCCGAGTCGAGCATGGAATTCAGATCGGGCGGCATCACGGCCGTCATCGGCGTCACGCCGTAACGCTCGGCCAGTACGATGTGGGCCAGCATGACCGAGGTGCGCGAGCTGACGTCGACGGCCAGTGTTCGTATCTGGCGCACCGGCACTCGTGAGATCAGCAGGATACTGCGCACGGGTCCCCGGCAGGCGATCCCCACATCGGGGAGAAACTCGAGGCCCAGCCGGTCGAGCTCCGCGCAGGGCACGATCCCGATGTCCACGTCGCCCGATTCCAGCCGGTCGGCGCAAACCGAAGGTACCGAGTAACTCAGATCGAAGACTCCGGCCTGCGGTCCCCTTTCCATACCCCAGACCAGCGGCACGGTATTGAGGAAACTCACAGCGCACACACGCATACGTAGTTCTGGATTCCGGGACACAGCGGTGGGGTGCAAAACCGCAGTGTACCATTGGCCTAAGGTTGGCACCGTGCCCGGCCGCGTGTTACTTTGCGAAGGAGGTCTCCGTGCGCCTCAACATAAGATATGCATAGGTTTGTACTCATTCTTGCGGCCGCGATCGGGATGTTTCAGACTGCCGCTTACGCGCAGTCCGTCCTGAATCTAAGCCCTTCCCGTGTAGCGGGCCAGCCCAGCGTGACCTTCCGCAGTATTAGTCCCAACGTGGTGGAAGGGCGCGAGTTCTACTCTCCCCGGGACGTTACGGTCGATCGAAGCTCGACCCCTTCCGCCGTTTACGTGGCGGACTTCTCCAACAACAGGGTGCTCGGGTGGCGCGATGCCCGTAATTTCAGTAACGGGGCTCTTGCGGACTATGTCATCGGCCAGCTGGACCGTGTGTCGACGTTGCAGCTCGGCCCCGGCACGACCCGAACCCTTGGGCTGACTGCTCCGTCTTCGGTTGCCGTCGACAGCAAGGGTAACGTGTATGTCGCCGATACTGGCAACAACCGCATCCTTCGGTTTCCCAAAACGGAAATAGCCAACTCCAATCTGGGCCCCGTTCCAGATTTGGTGATTGGCCAGCCTGGATATAACACCAGCACGGTCAACCAGGGTGGCATCTCTGAAAAGTCGCTGTTCCTTTCCGCGCTTGATCGCTCGGACATGGTCTTCGATTCGGCTGGCAACCTGTGGGTCACCGATGCCGGCAATAACCGCGTGTTGCGGTACCCCGTGGCAGCGCTCGATGCGGGAGAGAACCGGCCCGCGGCCGACATGGTAATCGGCCAGGTGGACTTCGTCACCGGCAGCCTCCCCACGGATCCCGTGGGCACTCCGGCGGGATCTTCCGTCCTGACGCCGTTGAACAAGAGCATCCTGCGTACGCCCTTTACTCTCGCGTTCGATTCCGAGGGCCGCTTCTATGTAGGCGACGCATATGGCCGCGTGGTGGTGTATACGCCTGAGCTGACGACCGGCCGAATCGGCGTACGCGTTGTCGGCATCCAGGTGGTTGCACAGGGACAGCAGTCGCGTCCGGACGAATACTATGTTGGATTTGTCAGCGGCTTGTTCACGGTGGGAAACCGGCTCGGCGTGGTCGATGCCGCCACTCACCGCATCGTGTTGTACGACCCGTTCACAGAATGGCCCGCTGAGTCCGATACTCAGGTGTCCCCTCCTGCCAGGGTTGTGATTGGACAGCAGAACTTCCTGCGCTTCGAAGCCAACCGGCTGCAAGCGGAGCCATCCGGCAATTCGTTCAGTCAGCCTTCGGGTGTGTTCTACCTCGGACCAGAGTTGTTCGTCGCTGACACAGGAAACCACCGCGTCCTGGTGCTGCCTGAAGCAACCAACACAGCAATCGCCACACGGGTTCTTGGGCAACCGAGTCTGAACCTAAACGCACCGAACATCACTGACGGGCGTGAGTTATTCCTTTACGCCGGGTTCGGCGGCGATAATAATCCGACTGGCAACTTTAGCGACGGTGGGGGACTGGCTATCGACAAGGTCGCAGCCAGCCCTCATCTGTACGTCGCGGATACGTTTAACAACCGAGTTCTCGGGTATCGGGACGTAAGAACGGTCCGGCCTGGCGACCCGGCTGACATTGTCATAGGTCAGGTCGATTTCCAGCGCACCTTCATCAATGCGCCGTTTAACAATGCAAACTCGCTGAACAACGCCAGCCTGTTCCGGCCCTCCGGACTTGCTGTCGATTCGAATGGCGACTTGTATGTCGCCGATTCGGCAAACGGGCGGGTGTTGCGTTTCCCGAAGCCGTTTGAGCAGAGTGTTCCCGCGGGCGACCGGCTGAGGGCCAACCTGGTGCTGGGCCAGCTTTCGTTCAATCAAAAGATCACCGACCCTTCCGCCCGCAACATGCTGTATCCATTTGGACTGGCATTTACAGTGGAAGGCAGCCTTTTGGTTTCCGATGCGGTTCATTCCCGGCTTCTCTTCTTCCGCCGCCCGGTGAACGGCGATTTCACCAACGGACAGGCTGCTGAACGTGTGATTGGTCAGCCCGACTTCTTCACGGTGGGTTCGGGCACTTCCAGCCGCCGCCTCACCAGTCCTCGTCATATTGCGATTGACACGGACGACCGTCTTTACGTCGCCGACGCGGGCAACAACCGCGTGGTGTTGTACGACCGGATTAACGCGGGAGCCAACGATCCCGAGCCCGCCTTCCTGCTGGGTGGCTTAAGCGCTCCGCAGGGCGTGTGGGTAAGTCCGCTGACCGGCGAAATCTGGGTGGCCAACACGCGCGGCAACACCGCGACTCGATTCCCGCGGTTTGAGCGACTCGCCATCAGCACCCGTTCCGATTACTCCATCCCAAGTTCGGTGCCTCTGGCGTTAACGCAGGACGTTTCGGGCAACCTGTATATCGCGGAAGCCACGAATCGCATCGCCATGTATTACAACGCGCTGCGCTTCCAGATCGCGGGCAACTACGCGGAGCGCTCGCTGGCTCCGGGCACGATCTCTATCCTCTACGCCGCTGGTGCCGGGCTGACTTTTTCGTCCGACAACACGGCCTTTACGACCGTCCCCCTGCCGGACACGCTGGCTGACGTCCAGGTATTGCTGAATGAGAAGCCGGTTCCTTTGTATTTTGTCGGTCCATTCCAGGTGAACTTTCTTGTCCCAATGAGCGCCCCGGATTCTGGAACGGCCGAGATTCAGGTGATTCGAAAGTCGACGAGTCAGATCCTGGCAGTCAGCAATCCGCAGTTCGCCCGTGTGGCGCCTGCTCTGTTCGTCCAGGGAGGTGCGGCGCAGGGTCAGCTTGCGGCGCTTAACGAAGACAACACGATCAACACGCCTTCCAATCCGGCGGCAAAGGGTTCCATCATACAGCTGTTTGGAACAGGCCAGGGCTTTGTGCCGGATGCTCCGCCGGATGGAACGGCGCCCACGGGTCAGACGAAAACGCGAGATTTCCCAGTTGTTTACCTGGGCGGACAGAATCTCGTCAAGCCAGAGGATGTACTGTACTCCGGTTTGGCACCGGGGCTTGTTGGCGTCTGGCAGATCAACGCCAGAATCCCGGCTGATGCCGCTCCGGGCCAGAACGACGCGGTCGTCACGCTGAACAGCACGCCGACGAACCAGGTGCCGAACAGCTCCGCTCCTCTGCGAACGGTCATCTCCGTGAAGCCGTAATGTACGGCTCGTGATAATGTAGCCCAATAGCCAGGGAGGCTTATGAACAGGCGTAATTTCGTTCGAACCGGAATGGCGACAGGCGCTGGACTCAGCCTGGGTGCGTTCCCGTATCACCTGTTTGCCGGCACCAAAAAGGAAGCCAGCGACCGTGTCAGGCTCGGCCCCATGAAGGTGGAACTCAGCCGCCTTGCGATGGGAACCGGCACGAACGGATCGGGTGGCAGCTCCAACCAGACGAAGAAGCTCGGGGTACACGGGATCGCCGACATGTTCCGGGCTGGCCAGGACATGGGCATCACGTTCTGGGATACGGCCGACCAGTACGGTTCTCACCCGCATGTTCGCGAGGCGCTGAAGGGCGTCAAACGCGAAAAGGTGACGATCCTCAGCAAGACCCATGCGGTGACTGCTGCCGAGATGCGGGCCGATCTCGACCGCTTCCGCAAGGAACTGAATACGGACTACCTTGACATCCTTCTGCTGCACTGCATGCTCGACGGCTCCTGGCCGGAGAAGCGGAAGGGCGCCATGGAAGTAATTTCCGAGGCTCGTGAAAAAGGCATCGTGAAGACCCACGGCACCTCCTGCCACACTCTCGATGCTTTGAAAGCCGCCGCGGCGAGCGACTGGGTGCAGGTGGATCTGGCCCGTATCAACCCGGCGGGCATTGCGATGGATGCAAAGCCCGAAGTCGTCATCCCGATTCTGAAGGAGATGAAGGCGCAGGGTAAGGGCATCATCGGCATGAAGATTTTGGGTGCCGGACGCCTGCGCGACCGCGCCGACGAGTGCCTCCAGTTCGCCCTCTCGCTCGACTGCGTGGATTGTTTTACGATCGGCGCTGAAAGCCGAAACGAACTGGCGGATCTGCACCGCAAAATTCCCGCCGCATCTGTTCGCGGCTAACCGACTCTGGAAATCGTATTGGCGACAATGACCGATCTCACCCTTCTGACGCGGCGGCAGGCGCTCCTGCCGCTACTCACCATTCCGGCGTTCACCGGTTGTAATCGAAATGAGAAGAAGCGCATCGGTGTGGTGGCCAAGGGGCGTTCGCACGTCTTCTGGCAGTCGGTCCACGCCGGAGCGGTAAAGGCCGCTCAGGAATCGAACGTGGAGGTGGAGTGGAACGCTCCTCCCACGGAAGCGGAAATCGCCACGCAAATCCAGATTGTGGAGGCGATGATCAACAAGCATCTGGATGCGATTGCGCTCGCTCCGATCGACAAAGCGGCGCTGGTGAGTGTGGTGGAGCGCGCCGGAAAAGCGGGCATCCCGATTGTTATTTTCGATTCGGGGATTGACACGGAGAATTTCGTGTCGCAGATCGCGACCGATAATTACAAAGCGGGAGAACTCGGCGCGCAGCGAATCATTGAAATTACCGGCGGAAAAGGCCCTATCGCCATTGTTGCCGTTTCCGCCGGCGCCGCCTCTACCATGGCCCGGGAGGCGGGATTCGAAGATTACATCCGGAAAAACGCACCGGGTATTTCCGTAGTCGACAAGCGATACGGCGATGCTGAGGTTTCCAAGTCGCTCCGGGTTTCCGAGAACATGCTCACGGCCCACCCGGAAATCGTCGCTTTCTTTGCGTCTAACGAATCCAGCACGACCGGCGCTTCACAGGCACTGAAGGGCCGCGGCAGGAAGGTCAAGCTGGTCGGGTTCGATTCCGGACCCCAGCTGGAAGGCGACCTGCGCGCCGGAATCATCGATTCGCTGGTCGTGCAAAACCCCTTCCTCATGGGGTACGAGAGTGTCATGGCAGCGGTCCGCCACATGAAAGGCGAGAAGACGGAAAAGATCCAGAATCTCGCAGCTCGGCTGATCACGCGCGACAACATCGATAATCCCGACGTACAGCGGCAGCTTAACCCCGACCTAAAGAAATACCTGGGCTGATTATTTGCGGTAGCTGGCCAGAAGCAGATCTCCGGACTGCGGTACGCTGAGCGGAAAGAACGTGATTGCGCTGGCGGTCATGTAATAATCAATGCCCTGCTTTTGCAGCATGCCGTTGCGGTGAAGCTGCAGGCTCGACGCCGGAATGGGAGCGCCCGCCAGACTAAACGAAAGATTCACTCCGTTCAGTGTGCCGGACGGCACCTCTCCTTCCACGATGGATGGTGACGGCCCGGAGATTCGATACCAGACCTGCAGCACGTCTGTGGAGACCGGTGTAGCCGAGACCGCGACGGTCACAACCGAACCTGCCACGGTAAAGTCCGCAGGAGCCAGCAACAGACCATTGCGATAGACGCGCAGACTCTGGGCAGGATAGGGCGGCGCGGAGAGTGTGAAATTGCGATTGCTGCCGTTCTTCACTCCGAGTGGCGTGTCGCCGTCTACGAACACCACGCCGGAACCGCATGGTCCCGATGTTCCGTCCACTCGTACGCAGTCGGCATCGGCACCGGAAACAGCTTCCAGGCTGCCTGACGGGCCAATGACGGCCGCCCGGTTGTTCGACCAGCCGGCGCCGCGTGGCGGGCGCAGATCGAGTTCTGTGCGCAGGCCCGAGACGTCCTGAATCGACACGGAACTGGTGAGATTGCCGGCCGAGTTTGGCGCGGGGACCCGGATATCGCGCAGCTTGAGTACATTG
>Ga0163150_10008194_pt1 | contig 11972 bp, 9 predicted proteins | sample OliLakLV19P2IB_FD_148628 | JGI IMG/M metagenome (GOLD analysis project Ga0163150, IMG submission 148628) | Freshwater microbial mat bacterial communities from Lake Vanda, McMurdo Dry Valleys, Antarctica - Oligotrophic Lake LV.19.P2.IB | ecosystem: Environmental > Aquatic > Freshwater > Lake >...
TGTATATTCGGGTGAAATGAAAAATCAAAAAGAGGTAGAAGAAGTGCGGGCACTCTCCGATCACTTTGCTGAATTAGATGGACGAAGGCCTCGGATTTTGATTGCCAAAATGGGGCAAGATGGACACGACCGCGGTGCAAAAGTAATTGCTACCGGCTTTGCCGATCTCGGTTTTGATGTTGACATCGGACCATTATTTCAAACACCGGAAGAAGTTGCCAAGCAAGCTACTGAAAATGATGTGCACGTGATTGGTGCATCGAGCCTCGCTGCAGGACATAAAACTCTAATCCCGGAACTTATAGCAGCACTTGCAAGACTTGGCCGTCCAGATATAAAGGTCGTGGCAGGTGGCGTGATTCCACCAAATGATTACGAATTTCTTACAAAGACTGGTGTAATTGGAATTTTTGGTCCTGGCACGCCAGTGTCCGTTTCTGCGAAAGAAATTTTAACTAAACTTTTAGCAGAATAACCTGATTAAGAATTGCTTAATCGAGCGATTAAAATGGTTTTGGCCAAAAGAAATTGATTACCTTTAATCTGAAAAAATATATTGTTATGAAACAACTTCTCATCCTATTGGTTTTAGTAAATGCAGGCTGCTCTTCATATACTAAAATACTGAAGAAAGAAGAAGTCAATTACGAGGCTGGTAACTATTCTAAAGCATTTGGTGATCTGGCAAAATTCCAAAAAAAGGCTTTTAAGAAATTAGGCCAGCAAAATGTTTACACGCCAACCTATTACATGCGGTTGGCAAAAAATAATTTGGCTTCTGGATATATCAGCGACTTTGAAACGAATCTTGGTCTCGCTGTTTCTAATAGCAAAACAATCAGTCAGGAAAATAGCAAAAGCCATGGAGTTATTTTAATAGAGGCTGGTGAACTACATAACCTCAATGGATCATTTCTTGTAGCCAGAGATTACCTTGAGCAGGCTCGCAAAATACTAGAGGCGGGTGGCTTTATGAAAGATGGCGCTAAGGGTCAATACAATCTTGCCTTGGCCGAAGCCATGACCGGGCAAGGTTACTTTACAGAGGCCATCGAAATCTTAAAGGAGCAGGAAAAATATTTTATGGGCAAAGCTGTAAAGCAAGACACATTTGTTGATGCAAAGGGAAAATTGACAAGTCGCAAACTAACCGATGAAGAAAGGTTTGCTAGGTACAACGACTACGCACGCTATATGACCTTGCTAGCGAACGCCCTGCGTCTGCAAGGTGATTACAATGAGTCCGACAAACAATTTGCTAATGCAGGTCGATGGATAAGCAAAAATATGGGCGAATCAACCACCGCGTATGTTCGAAATCAGTTCTTATATGCAAGTCTTCTCATTGAAAATGGACTTGAAGAATCGCTGCCAAAAGACATGGAGTATAGCCGTACGTTGAATAATCTTAAAATAAAACATAGCGCATCCCACTATTTGGGGCAATCCATTTATGAAGAGTATTTGAAGCAATTACAGAAGCAAAATAGTTCCGCCCGCTACCTCAACACCAAGTTGGAGTACGAGAAAATGATTAATAAGAACTTTAAAAATGCCAGCATCTACAACGTTCGACTAAAAGCTGTTGAGTTTGACGCTAAACTTGATAAAGAGCAAACCCGCACTCTGGAAAACCAGGCAAACAACTTGATTACGAATACTCCATCACTTCCGCGTAACAATATGGTTACCGCCAATGTAAGTGATTTCCTCTATGGTCTTGCTCTTTATAAGAAGAATTATACCAGTGCCGAAAAATACCTGACTGACATTATTGATATAAAAAGTAATCTCTTAGGATCTGATGCACCTGAAACTCATTTAGCGAGATTACAATTGGCCAATTTTTACCTAGACAATACAAATAAGATTAATGAGGCTGCCAAAATTTATAATGACAGTTATGTTGAAGTGGTCTCAAAGGAAATTGGATCGTGGCATAAAGACCATTTGGATATCCTTAACCACATGGCGGTTTTATATCAACTAACGGATAAGTATTCTGAAGCCTCCAAGAGTCTGGATAAGGCGGTCTATGTTTCACAGGCAAAATTTACAAATGAGAGTTATCAATATGCTGCCGAGTTAACTAACATTGCTCGGTTGCAAATTAAGTTGGGTGAGTATGAAAAAGCCGAAGAGAATTTAAACACTTCCTTAAAGGTGTTAGATAACTTTAGACGTGATGAAGACAAGAAAATCTATCGTGTTCAAGCAATTGAAACACAAGCCACTCTTTTTGGAATAAAAGGCCAATTCGATGAAGCTGAGGATGCGCTGGATCGCTCAAATAAAATAATCAGACGCGCTAAAACCGCCTTGGGAATTGATGAATTATCCACAGCCCGCGAACTATCATCATTATTCATTCAATTAGGTCGCTATTCCGAAACGGAGGTCATTTTAAATAATTTGATTGCTGAATCAGAAAAATTATATGGCACAAATTCTATTCGATTGATTGATCCACTTGTAGATAAAGGTCAATTGGCTTTAGCGAAGGGAGATTATACTGAAGCTGAGAAAATCGCTCAACGCGTTAACAAAATCGCAACAAATGTATATGGTGAAAAGTCTACCAAGACTGCCCCCACTCAAAAGCTTTTAGCCGATATTGACTATGCAATTGGTGATTACGACAATGCACAGGCTATGATCCTAAAAGCCCTTGCCAGTCAGGAAAAGCAATTTGGCCGCAATCACATAGACGTAGCAAAATCGCTTTCCCAGTTAGCGCTTACCAAATTTTATATAGGCGATAAGCCCGCAGAAGTTGAGAAATTGATGATTGAGGCGCGTAAAATTATGGGCGAGAAGTTAGGTCCTGAAAATCCACAATATGCTGACATCTTGAAAAATGTAGCCATTCTCAACATCTCGCAAAAAAAGTATAATGAAGCGTTTAGTGTGCTTACACAAGCTGAAGCAATCTGGCGATCAAAAACCGGAACAAAGACCAATATTAATGCAGCCGCCATTTTCATGTTAACCGGTGATGTGTATTACCAAATAAAAAACTACAAGCGCGCTGAAGATTTTTATGAGCAAGCTCAAACCATTTATAAAAACTACTTTAATAAGACCCATCCGGAATATGTGAAAATTCTTTCCAAGCAAGCCAGGGTTTACTACATGGAAAAGGATTTCAAACGAGCAAAGTCAAACATCGAAGAAGCTCTGAATAACTATGACATCTTTATTAAACAGTATTTCCCGGCTTTGAGTGAACGCGAAAAAGCAAAATACTGGAACACGATAAAAGGTGATTTCGAATTTTACAACACGCTCGCCTTTAGCCAGCTTGACGACTTTAAGGATTTAAGTGGTAAGGTCTACGACTATCAGTTGCTAACAAAAGCTTTGTTATTAAGCACCTCTATAAAAATCCGTGAGCGCATTTTAAATAGTACTGACGAAGCTCTCAAAACCTCCTTCAACCTATGGATTGAAAAAAAGGAATACCTTACCAATGTACTTTCAATGAGTACACAGCAACTAGCGGATAACGGCATTGACCCGAATGCATTAACCGCTGAGGTGGAGAAATTAGAAATAGAAATCAGCGTAAAATCTGAACTATTTGGTCAGAGCTTTGACAACAAAAAAATAAAATATACGGATGTTCAGAAGTCAGTAGGTAAAAATGATGTAGCTGTTGAAATTGTCAGGTATCGTCATTTTGATCATTCCTTAACTGATTCCATCATTTATGTTGCCTTATATGTTAAAAATGATAATGCTCGTCCCAAGGCAATCATTTTGCCAAATGGAAGGAATATGGAAACCCGATCGTTCAGTTATTATCGAAATGCAATTCAGGCAAGATTTGAAGACCGGAATTCTTATAAAGTTTATTGGGAACCCATTCAAAAAGGAATTGGAACGGTGGCAACCGTTTTTCTTTCAGCCGATGGTGTGTACAATCAAATTAATCTGGAAGCAATACCCACCCCTGATGGTAAATACGTTCTTGACAATGCAAATATTGTACTGATCAGTAACACAAAAGATCTTTATTTTAATAAGATCAAATCTAAATCTGTATCTGCCACCAATTCGGCTACCATGTTTGGAAATCCAAAATTCTATTTAACGGCATCCTCAAATAAAAGCATCGCTCAACTACCAGGAACAGAAAAAGAAGTGGATGAGCTAGATGCCCTGCTAAAGCAAAAAGGTTGGAAAACGGATGAGTTTAAGGATAGAGCTGCCAGTGAAGAAGAGGTGAAAGCCCTTACAAGTCCTAAAATATTGCACCTCGCTACTCATGGATTTTATACGCCAACTGAAAAGTTAGGCGATTTAGCAGAGCTTACCGAGAGCGAAGCTGCTGCTAATGACAACCCGCTTCTTAAAACAGGATTGCTGCTTAGTGGCGCTGGAGATGTGTTGAATGAGACCAAATACAACTATAACCTAGCCAGTGGAATCTTAACTGCGCATGAGGCAATGAGTTTAAACTTAGACCAAACCGATTTAGTTGTATTAAGCGCATGTGAAACCGGCCTTGGCGAGATTAGAAATGGTGAAGGCGTATATGGATTGCAGCGAGCGTTTCTGGTGGCGGGTGCAAAAGTTTTAATTATGAGTATGTTTAAAGTAGATGATGAAGCAACTCAAAAATTAATTCTGAACTTTTACAGAAAATGGCAAAACACTAACAATATGCGCCAAAGTTTTATTGATGCTAAAAAGGAGTTGCGCGTAGAATATCCTGATCCTTATTATTGGGGTTCGTTTATCATGATTGGAACGGATAAATAATTCAAGTTTTAAATAATTTTAAAAAAACGCCTGAAGAAATTTAGGCGTTTTTTATTGTTACCAACTGGCAACCCAATACCAGATCATAATAGAACAGGTAATCAATTTGATTCCTGTAGACAGGAGGAAACCAATAAAAGATCCTGAGGCAGCTTTTAAGGCTTGAGCTGAATTTTGATTTGCCAGAAACTCACCGATGAATGCTCCTAGAAATGGACCAGCAATAATTCCAATGGGCCCCATCCAAAGTCCCACAAACAAACCAATAGTGCAACCCCAAACACCATACTTACTGCCACCAAACTTCTTGGTTCCATAAACAGGTATCCAATAATCCATAATAGTTACAATCATTACAACTGCGACCCAAATCCAAAGTAGCTGTATTGAAAACGGAGGTTCAGTTTTCAATTGCTGAATCCACAATCCAATAAATGCTATTGGTGGCCCAGGTATAATTGGCAAGAAACAGCCAATCAAACCAACAAGTAAAAGTATTCCACCCAATACAATCCACAGTATATCCATACACATCCAAATACGGATTATTTTGTGATTGGTTAAAGAATTAATCCGAAACCAAAAAGCAAGACAAATAAAAGTGTTGTGAGCGCCATCTGCTTAAGAAAGGGATCTAACTCACTCGATGGACGAGTCTGCACAGAAATTCCGTTTCGAATAAAAAGTGGTATGGTAAGTAAAAAAAGAAATTGCCAGGGCGATTGATACTGAAGTATTGAATAGATTAATGAGCAGGTAATCCCACTTATCAATAAAACCCAATGGTAATTAGCGGCCCTAACTTTACCAATCCGCACCGGAATTGAAAACTTACCTGCGCTTCGGTCAGAATCAATGTCGCGGATATTGTTAACGTTTAAAACAGCGATGGAGAAAAGTCCACAGCTTAGCGCTGGCAATAATACTTTCCAACTAATGGAGTGAGTAAAAAGATAATAGGAACCCATTACACCAACCAATCCAAAAAAAATTAAAACTGAGATGTCGCCCAAGCCAATATATCCATAAGGTTTTTTACCAACCGTATAGCCAATGGCTGCCGCAATACTCAATAAACCCAATCCAAAAAATAACGAAAGTGCCCGCCAGTTCCAGCCAAAGGAGAACCATAGCAAAAAAATTCCACTGATTAAACTTAGAAAGACAAAAACAATAACTGCATTGCGCATTTGCATGGCAGATATTGCTCCCGACTGTACAGCACGTGACGGTCCTTGCCTGCCATCATGATCTGCACCATTTATAGAATCTCCATAATCATTGGCGAGGTTGGAAAGTATCTGTAGTAAGATTGTTGTTAAGCAGCAAAGAAAAAAAAGCACAGAATTAAATTTTCCAGCTCCAGCAGCTAGAAACCCAGCCATACCTATGCACGCCAATGCTAATGGTAGCGTGCGTAAACGAAATGCTTGAAGCCAGGCGCTTGTTTTCATTGAAGTTTGGGCAAAACTAATTCTCTTAAGGCACTTTTCCCGCAGATAAACGCAGATTAAATGCGCAGAGAGGCAGATTATTTAACTAAACATTTTTTTAATAAATCTGTTGAATGACAGTCGTCTGTCTATTGAACACAAACTGGTCTCCGATCTTCTTATGATTAAGCATAGCACCTAATGGCGATGCCGGAGATAAGGCAATAAATTCTGTATCACCTACTTTCAACAGACCAGCACTAATGGTGAGATAAAAATTTCCAGAATTAGTCATTACGATACTTCCCAACGTTACCCGATCACTACTTGACGAAGTGTTAATTTTATCAAGTACTTCTTTAAGTTTAAGAGCCGCATTCAGTTGCTGCAATCCTTTCTCGCGTTCCAAATGCGCCATCGCCCTTCCGGTTTCGTACTTATCTCCAGCACTACTTTTTTCTTCAGTGTTTGCAGATTCCTGCGCGTGATCTAAGGCTTCTTGAGCATTACTAATTCGCTGGTTTGCATAAGCGAGGCATTGATTGTAAAGTTCCAACCGCAAATTGATAGTATTCTCCATACTTAAAGTCCCAAAATAATTTTCAACTTGGCGTATCCGGTTTTACTTATTGGAATTTGCTGACCATTGCGAAGAATAGCCAAATGAGTTTCCTTTTGATACGGTTCAATTTTCGTTATCTGGCTAATGTGAACGATGTATGATCGATGTACCCGCACAAATTGATTTTCATCTAAAGTCTGTTCATAGAAAGTCATGGTTTTGTTTTTCAAGAAGGTACCTTCTGCCGTAATTATTTTAACAAAATCGTCATCAGCTTCCAGGTACTGAATTTCATGAATAGGGATGATTTTAACCTTGTTCCCGGTTTTCACCACAACGCGATTATTTTGTGCTGGTGTTTGCGCCATCTTCTCCAAAAGAGAACTCGTTTGGGTTTCGGCTGGAGTAACTTTATCTAAAAACTTTTGAACGGCTTTCTCAAAACGATCTTCAGCTACCGGCTTCAACAAATAATCGATGGCATTTGCTTCAAAAGCTTTGAGCGCAAATTCATCAAAGGCAGTAATAAAAATAACTGCTGGCATTGGACTAACTAATTCCAACATTTCAAATCCATTGATCTTCGGCATCTGAATATCTAAAAAAACAAGCTCAGGCTGATGTTGTTGAATGGATTTAACACCTTCGAAGCCATCGTTACATTCATCCACCACTTCAATAGAAGGGAATTTCTTGAGATAACTTTTTATAATCTCACGACTCAAGGGTTCATCATCAATCAAAACAGTTTTAATCATGGCTTAGCAGGAACAATTAAACTAACGGTGAATGTATTCTCCTTAATATTCGTTTTAACCAAATCATTTCTGGCATAAATTAAATAGAGTCTTCTCTGCAATCCGGTTAAACCGAAACCGCTCCCCGATGCGGGTTGCATATCGGAATCAAATGGATTTGAAATTGCTACTTCCAATTGATTGCCGTTCATGTTAGCGATCAACTCTATAGAAATTTTTCCCGTGGTTCCATACAAACCAAATTTAATAGCATTTTCCAAAAGTGGCTGAAGCACCAAGGTTGGTATTTGCCAAACATAACAGGGTTCATCAATTGTTAAGATTACATCCAGTCGGTGACCAAAGCGAACTTTCTCGATGGCTAAATAAGTTTTCAGGTACTCAAGTTCTTGAGAAAGGCTAATCCACGGTTCATCAGCACGCTTAATGGTAAGTCTGAGAAAATCAGAAAGCTCTTGCACCATCTTTCGAGCTTCATCAGGTTTTATCAGAATTAACGCATTGATTGAATTTAAACTGTTGAATAAAAAATGCGGCTGCAATTGGAGTTGCAACTTTTGTAGCTCAGCCTCACGGGCAATATTTTTTAGATCTGATTCCCGGGTTCGTTGATCTAGTAATTCCGTCCATCGGGAATAATACACTGCGCTAACACCAACAGCAGTTAACGTAATGAATCCAATTGCCCATCGAACTGGAGTTGATTGAGAAAGAAATTTCAAATAATCTATTTCATTAGGAATAATTACCACCATTGCCTGGGCTGATATCCATTGACATCCAATCGCAAGAACAAGCGTTAACCCTACTGTAATTTGAAAAATACCCGTTCGCGGAAAATAGTTTAATAGCGAACCCAACAGAACAGCCGAGCTAACAATTACCAGATTAAAAATGGAAGAATCCCAAAGAGAAACTTCCCAACTAAAGCCAGCATATTGATGCAGCACCCAGGCATGAAACCCTGACCATAGCAACACAGCCCCAATAAGAGGTAAGCGGGCAGTTATAGTGGTGGTAGTTTTATTCAAAATAAAAAATGCATCAATCGGCAATTTACAAGATTAAGTTCTTTTTAAATATCAACTGATTAAAAGGTGCAATGCAACTTGTCGCATACTGTTAGTAACCTCACCCGGAAAACTGTGTGCAACTACCACGATTTTCCTGATGCCAGCCGGCAAATGCTCTGAAAGGTGAGGTCAATAAGCGCTACAATTTTGAATTGTAGGAGTTCGAAGAATAACCATATCTTTGATTTATGATTTGGGAATACATGAACAACATTAAGAAAGAGACGTCCAAAACGATTTTGGTAGTTGCCCTTATTTTAAGTTTGTTTTCAGGCTTCACGACTCAGAAATCATCTGCAACAACTAGTAAGATCCAATCTGAATGGGTTGTTCGAGGAGAAAGAAAACTGAATTTGATTTCAGCATTCAAATTAAATTCAGCGCAAAGTCTAACCTCATTTTCATATCATTCTCAAGTTACTCGTTTATTATTTCAAAACAGGCTTGTTGACATCAACCTCAAAACAAACAAGAATCAATTTTCATTGATTGATTTATCCTTTCAGTTATCTCACGTTAACACTCTTCCTCTTTCTTCAGATGAGGACTATCTCTTAGTTTAATCCTATAGGAATATTTTCCTTGCCTGCTTTTCGGTTTCGCTGGAAGCTCTAATTATTTATGGGCATCTCTTAAAACCCCACTTACCCTTCTCTTTGGTAGAAGGGCAGGGATGAGGTAATAGAAACAAGAGTTTTTAGAGATGCCTTTACATGATCACACTATATATAAGGTGGATCACTAATTTATTTTATGGATCGGATTAAAAAAATACTAAGAATCGCTGGGCTCGTTCTGCTTATCATTCTGGCTTTATCAGGCATAGGGATTGTGCCACCACCAAATCGGGAAAGATATATTGGTAAAGAAGTTACTGCTGAATTGGTGGAGAAAAGGAAAGAAGGCTCAGAAGAGAGTAAAACATGATGCCCGCAGTCAAATTAAACACATAGGCTCATAGAAAACATAGTTTGCATTCCTTATGTGAACTATGTTCCTATGTGTTTCAAAGTGAGGTTCGAAAAAAAAATTTCTCATTCATTAAACCTTCATTCAACTTCTTACTCTAAGAGAGTTCTTGCAGAATTTCATTGAATAAAATAATTGAACTTTTATCAAGGTGTCTTTAAACTTCAATCGACAATTCTCTTCTAAGTCTTGAAAACAAACTTAACAAGATTATGAAAACTACACACATTAAAAACTTGCAGGCAATGAGAAGTAATCTGATGATACTCTTCATTGGCCTTTCATTAACGCTTCTTGTATCGTGTAACAACGATGAAACTACTCCAGACTTCTCTTCAGAAGATATTGAAGACGCAAGTATGGATGCCATTGAAGATTCTTATTTTGTTGATGGTGATGATTTAATTACCGAGGCATTTACCAGCACCGATGAAGATTTAAGTGGTGGCCGTGTAAACACGGACGAACGTTTAATCTGTGCAACCTTAACTCGCATAGGATCAAAATCAGAAGGAAGCCTTCGGGTTGACTTTGGAACTGGATGTACAGGGCCTCGTGGTAATGTTCGTGCTGGAGCCATTGTTGTAACTCATACTGGAGACTGGCGCGCTGCTGGCTCGAAATGGATTCTTACCTATGAAAATTACTCGGTAAATGGAGTTCAATTAGAGGGTGAAAGAACAGTAAGCATTGTTAGTATCTCTGATTCATTAGTGGTGTCGGATGTAACACTTGTGGATGGAAAGATTACCTGGCCTGATGGACGTGTTGCGAGACGCGAAGTAAAACGCAGACGGGAACATGAGCGTCATCCTGAAAATCATTTATTGGATCGTATTATCATCTATGGCACTTCAAATGGAATTTTACCAAATGGCACAGTCATCACAATTGAAATTCTTGAACGGTTGATTTATCGCAGAGCGTGTGCTGAAGAAGGCGTGATTATACCCGTAAGTGGAGTTAAACTTATAAAAGCTGGCGACCGAGAACTTACTGTTGACTATGGTGACGGTACTTGCGATAACATCGTTACCCTTACCAATAAGATTGGAAGAACTGTTAGATATGAGGTTAAGAAGTAGTCATTATCTCATAAAAAAAATCCCGTGGCAACTCGCCACGGGATTCCTCTCTATTTTGCAAGCAGAGAGACCTCACCCCTAACCCCTCTCGATCCCGATAGCTATCGGGAGAGGGGAACAGGTTCGGTAAATTATTAATATCTATAGTACTCAGGTTTGAATGGTCCCTGTTTTGGAACACCGATATACTTAGCTTGTTCAGTAGACAATTCCTCCAACTCAACCCCAATTTTCTTCAAGTGCAAACGAGCTACTTTTTCATCCAAATGTTTCGGCAGCATGTACACTTCGTTTTTATACTTATCTGTATTTGTCCAAAGTTCTAATTGTGCCAACGTTTGGTTTGTAAATGAATTCGACATTACAAAAGAAGGGTGACCTGTGGCACAGCCTAAATTCACTAAACGGCCTTCTGCCAAAAGTAAAATTTGATTACCACTCTTCAATGTATATAAATCAACTTGTGGTTTAATCTCATCACGGGTTGCATTTTTCTTCAACCAGGCAACATCAATTTCATTGTCGAAGTGACCAATGTTACAAACTATAGTCTTGTCCTTCATCATCTCAAAGTGACGACCCAATATGATTCCAAAATTTCCGGTACTTGTTACAACAATGTCAGCGTCTTTAACAGCAGTATCCATTTTCTTCACAGCAAATCCATCCATAGCAGCTTGAAGTGCACAGATTGGATCAATTTCGGTAACGATTACACGAGCACCGGCACCACGAAGTGAAGCCGCTGAACCTTTACCAACATCGCCATAGCCGGCTACAACAGCAACCTTTCCTGCCATCATTACATCCGTAGCTCTGCGGATTGAATCAACTAATGATTCCTTGCAGCCATACTTATTATCAAACTTTGATTTAGTTACCGAGTCATTGATGTTGATGGCCGGCAATGGCAACTTGCCATTTTGCTGACGCTCCACTAATCTATGAACGCCTGTAGTTGTTTCTTCAGAAATCCCGCGAATATCTTTTACTAATTCAGGATAACGATCCAATACCATGTTGGTAAGATCACCGCCATCATCCAAAATCATATTTAATGGCTTGCCATTTTTAAATGCAAACAGTGTTTGCTCAATACACCAGTCAAATTCTTGTTCATTCATTCCCTTCCAGGCGAAAACAGGAATTCCGACCTTAGCAATGGCTGCGGCCGCATGGTCTTGTGTTGAGAAAATATTACAAGATGACCAGGTAACATCAGCACCCAATTCAATAAGTGTTTCAATCAAAACCGCTGTTTGTATTGTCATGTGCAGACAGCCTGCAATGTTGGCTCCCTTTAAAGGTTTTTTTGCACCAAACTCTTC
>Ga0163150_10008196_pt1 | contig 11969 bp, 11 predicted proteins | sample OliLakLV19P2IB_FD_148628 | JGI IMG/M metagenome (GOLD analysis project Ga0163150, IMG submission 148628) | Freshwater microbial mat bacterial communities from Lake Vanda, McMurdo Dry Valleys, Antarctica - Oligotrophic Lake LV.19.P2.IB | ecosystem: Environmental > Aquatic > Freshwater > Lake >...
GCTCTATTACACTGCATGCCCAAACGCAAGACCGCTGACGCACCCATCGAAACGGCCAGGCCTGTGGCGGAACCAAAGAAGCGCGCAACTTCCACGGCCACCCATAAGCTCACCACTACGAAGAAAGCGGCACAGCCCTCTCACGTTACCGGGAAAGCGGCCCCTGTAATTCCGGCCGTTTCTGAGCCCGTCTCCTCCCCCGTATCCGAGCCTGTTGCCGAACTGATATCTGCGACTCCCGAAGTCGCTCAACCGAAGGTTAATGCCGCACCGACGCACTTTGAAATTGCGCATCTTGCTTATCTGTATTTTGAGCAGCGCGGGTATCAGGCCGGCGACCCCCAGGAAGACTGGTTTCGTGCCGAGCGCGAGTTAATGAAACTTGCGTAAAACCGCTAAGACGCGGCCCTGAACTTCAACCGCGGCCCGATCCACGATGATGGGCTGCATTTCCGAATTCGCAGGCTGGAGCCGGACCTTACCGTTCGGCTCCGAATAGAACCTCTTGAGTGTGGCATCGGTGCCATCGACTAGCGCAACCGCGATTTCGCCGTCACGCACGCTGGCGCAGCGCTGTACCAGAACGAAGTCGCCGCTGCAGATGTGATCTTCGATCATAGAGTTGCCGCGGACTTCGAGCGCATAATTCTCGCCGTTACCGGAAAAATCAGAGAAATTTAGCGATTCTGATGTTTGAAAAGCCTCAACGGGAGAACCGGCTGCGATGCGTCCCAGCAGCGGGATCTCGACGGGCGCCGCATTCCCATTGCGCGCTCGGCGGTAGTCCTGCAGGTATCGCGGCGCCACTTCCACCGAACGGCTCTGATTGTGGCCGCGCAGGATGTAGCTCTTCTTTTCCAGCGCCGAGATGTGCTTGTGCACGGTGGCCAGAGATGCCAGGTCGAGCCCGGTGGCGATCTCTTCGTAGCTGGGACTGTAACCGTTGGTTTCGATAAACCCGGCCAGGAAATCGAGCAGTTCTTTCTGTCGCGGTGTAAGTGCCATTTTCCCCTTTTTCATTGTTGGCGAACAAAAGGGGAAAGTCAAGAGGTTTGTTGAATGCGTGTTTCAGGCCCGTCAGCACGTGCGCTGACGGGCCGGTTTCGCCCTACGGAATCACGAGTTCCTGACCCACCTTGATCATGTTCGGGTCCGACAGTTTATCGCGATTTGCTTCGAAAATCCGCATGTAATCACTGGCGTTGCCATACCGCTCTTTGGCGATTTTGGACAGCGTGTCGCCTGACTGCACGGTGTATTTCGTGCCGCCATTGCCTCCGGCCTGCGGTGCGGCAGCAGGCTGCGGAAGGCTGGAATCGATCCGGATGTCAACCGTGAGGTCGGAGTACGACGCATCCACCTGCTTGATCGCGGTCCAGAGCTGGTTCTTTACGTTCTCATTGGGCGCGTCGCCCTGGATGAGCAGTTTGCCGCCGTCCACGTGGACATGCGTGAGCCGTATGCCCATTCCGGGAGCGGCGGAGATTGCGGACTGGTACTTGCTTTTCAGCTGATTCAGGAGTTGATCGTTATCGGCCATACCGGATAGACACGCTCAGGCACCGTACCGAGTCACGAAAGTAGCCGTGAGGCATCTTTTGCAAAATAAGTAAGGATGGTGGCGGCGCCCGCGCGTTTGATGGAGATCAGCGTTTCCATCATGATGCGGTCTTTATCGATCCAGCCCCGCTCGGCTGCCGCCATGATCATGCTAAACTCTCCGCTGACCTGGTAAGCGGCCAGAGGCACGTCGAAGCGCTCCCGCGCCATCCGGATAATGTCCAGGTAGGCGAGCGCGGGCTTCACCATGATCATGTCGGCACCCTCGGCGATGTCGAGCTCAATCTCCCGCATCGCTTCGCGGGCGTTGGGCGGATCCATCTGATAACTGCGGCGGTCACCGAACTGTGGGGCCGATTCGGCAGCTTCGCGGAATGGGCCGTAGAACCCCGAGGCGTATTTCGCCGCGTAAGACATGATGGGCGTGGTTGTGAAGCCATTCGCGTCGAGCGCGGTGCGGATCGCGGCCACGCGTCCGTCCATCATGTCCGAGGGCGCCACGATGTCGGCTCCGGCGCGGGCGTGCGAAACGGCGCTCCTGGCCAGCCAGCCGAGCGTGATGTCGTTGTCGACGTCGTTGCCGATGATCTTGCCGCAGTGTCCATGGCTGGTGAACTCGCAGTTGCAGACATCGGTGACGACGAGCAATTGCGGAGTCTCGCGTTTGATGGCCCGGATGGCCCGCTGCACGATTCCGTCGTCCGCGTACGCTCCAGAGGCTTCCTCATCCTTGTGTTTCGGAATGCCGAACAGGATGATGCCGCCGATGCCGAGGGAGTGAATCTCGCGGCATTCCTCCACAATGCGGTCCACCGACATCTGCGCGTTGCCGGGCATCGAGGTGATTTCTTTGCGAATTCCCTCGCCTTCACAGACGAACAGCGGAAGGATGAAGTTGGATGGCTGCAGGTGTGTCTCGCGGACCAGCGAGCGCACGGATTCGCTTACCCGCAGGCGGCGCGGACGATGAACGGGGAATGCCATTTGGTTCCAGTCTACAGTGGTATGCGATGCTCACCATCGCACTGGAAAATCGCACCGCCCTCGTTACAGGATCGGGGCGAGGGATTGGGCGCGAGATCGCCCGGAAGCTGGCGGCCGCCGGCGCCGCGGTCGTTGTGAATGACCTTGAGGCCGAGATCGCCGAGGCCGCCGCCTTCGACATTGTGGCCGAGGGTGGGCGAGCCGCCGCCCTCGCCGGTGACGTGACGGATGCGACGTTTCCGGACCGGCTGGTGGCGTTTGCGGTAGAGACGTTTGGGTCCGTCGATATTGTCGTGAATAATGCCGGATATACCTGGGACACCGTGATCCAAAAGACCACGGATGAGCAGTTTCGTGCGATGCTCGATATTCATTTAATGGCTCCGTTTCGTATTTTGCGGGCGGCTTCAAACTGGATCCGCGAGACTGCCAAAAAGGAGTCGGCTGAAGGGACCCGGGTGATGCGCAAGGTGGTGAATATCACTTCGATCGCGGGCACGGATGGCAACCCGGGGCAGGTGGGTTATTCCAGCGGCAAGGCGGGGGTTATCGGCATGACGAAGACGCTCGCCAAAGAGTGGGGGCGGTACAACGTCAACGTAAATGCGGTGGGATTTGGTTTGATTGAGACGCGATTAATTCAGCCGATTACTGGTGAGGGCGCGAGTATCGATATTAAGGGGAATCGGATCGCGGTCGGGGTGCAGCCGAAGGTGCTCGAGAATATTAAGGCGATTTGCCCGCTGGGCCGGCTCGGGTCACCGGAAGAGGCCGCGAATGCGGTGCTGTTTTTCTGCTCACCGCTGTCGGACTACGTGACGGGTGAGGTGCTGATCTGCGGCGGCGGGCTGCACTTCTGAGTAGCGCTGTATGAGACGATGGCGATGGGTTCGCCCCCTATGACCGACCAGCGGCTTTACGCAGTGCTTCCATCGGTTTTGTCGTCCGCGGTGGTTGTTGCCGTGGTGCTCGGGCGGAACTGCGCCGGGTGAAAGAAGTGCTCGATGCCCGCCTGAAGCACCTCGAACAGCGCTGACCGGCGAAAGTTATAGAGTAGTCGGATATGTATATCAGTCTCCAGAGCACTCTCACCGCGGGCCGTGTTCCCTGGCCGGAGTTCGCCCGCCTCGCCGCGAAGGTCGGGTTCCTTGGCACCGATGTCGACCTCGGGAAGGCGCAGGCGGCCGGGATGGAGGCGACCATGGCGTTGCTGGCGCAGACTCGTCTGAAGCCAGCAGTGGTTGGACTGCCGGTGGAGTTTCGCAAGGACGACGCGGCTTTCAACGAAACCCTGAAAGGGCTCGACGCGGCTGGCAAGTTCGCGGCGCAGATGGGATGCCCGCGCATGACCACCTGGATTCTGTCGTCGAGCGACCTGCCCAAAGAAGAGAACTGGAAGCTGTTGAAAGGGCGGTTTGTGCCGTGTGCGGAAATCCTCGGCAAGCATGGCGTACGGCTCGGGTTTGAGTTCCTGGGGCCGCTGCATATCCGCAAGGCTCGTCCCCACGAGTTCATCGCCAACATGGCGGAGATGCTGACGTTCGCCAAAGAAGTCGGGGCCAACGCGGGCATCCTGCTCGATTCGTGGCACTGGCATCACGCGGGGTCGACAGTGCAGGACATTCTGGCGGCCGGCAAGGAACGCATTGTCCACGTGCAGGTGGCGGACGCGCCGAAGCTGCCGCCTGAGCAGATCAAGGACAGTGAGCGGCTGATGCCGGGCGAGGGCATCCTCGACTGGAAAGCATTCTTCGGGGCGCTGATGAAGATCAACTACACCGACGGGATCAGCCCCGAAGTGTTCGGCCGCGGGCTGAAGGACATGCCGCCCGAAGAAGGCGCGAAGCTCGGCCTGAAGACCACCACCGACGTGATGCGCAAGGCCGGCGTGCTGAGCTAAGCACCGGCGTGCCGAGCTAAGCACCGTGCCGAGCTAAGCACCGTGCCGAGCTAAGCACCGTGCCGAGCTAAGCAATGGTGTAGCTCTCACCCCACGTCAGCAGCAGCAGCGGATAGCCTGAGCCATGCAGGTGCTGCCACGTCTGCGTGTAATCCTCACGGTGCGGCACGGTGTGTGCCATCTCGTTCTCATGGCCGGTCAGGATGAGACGCGGGTTGGTGCCACGCGCCAGACGCTGGATGTCTGTGGTCCAGCAGTTCGGCAGCAGCACGTCGATCTTATGCTGCGCTCCGACTTGCGCCAGCCATTCGAAATCACCAACGTTGGACTGATCGCCGGTCTGCATGGTGGTGAAGCGTTCGGGGCTGCGGACCAGGTGCACGTTGTTAAGGATCGACGCGCCCTGATGGCCAGGGTAAGCGACCACCTCAAGCACCTGAGCACCCTTCTGCACCGGAAGCTTCGTGAGCTCAGTGGTGCTGCGCTTTGGGTACGTCAGCTTTGTGGCGAAGGCGGCATTCTCCTTCCACAGCCCTTCCGGTGCGACGGCGGGCTTGCCACGCTCGAGGAACGCGGCCGCGACCTCCTCGTTTGCATGATCGTTGTGGAGATGGCTGATGAACGTCGCGTCAGACTGAGCGGCCAGCCGGACCACTTGTTCGGGGGAAATGCGAAAGCCGTCGATGCGAGGCGGGCCAGGAACGATGTCGTAAGTCCAGCTCACAGTCGGCGTACGAACGAGAAAGCCGTGGTTGTAGAGCTTCCAGATCCGGGCACCGCGGGTCACGCGCGTCGCTTCGATCTCGGCGATGGCGGCTTCCATGCGCCGTTTGAAATAGCTCTGCACCACCGGTTTCTGCGGGGCGGATCCGATGTGGAGGATGTCATCGAGACGGATGAGCGCGGCCCGGCGGACGGGGTGCTCGGGGAGCGACGGCGGGAAGCGACGCAGCATGTCGTCCACCCAGCCGAACGAGCGCTCGATCCATTCGTCGGGTGCGTCGAGCAGCTCCGGCGCGGTGAACTCGCGGCGCGTGGAGGAGAGCCACGGCTTTCCGGGAACGGACCCGATGATGGCCTGGCTTTGCTGGCCGAACAGTGCTGGCGCGGACGCCAGCGCCGCGCCTATCCAACGCAGGGACTCTCTTCGGCTGGTCATTAATTCTCAGCGTTGCTGGAATCGTAAGCCGTCAGCTTACGGGCCCAGATGTTGCGATACCGCACCTTCGTGTTGTGGTTCTGCAGCATCAGCGGCTCTTCGGCCTCATGGCCGACATAAGGCCGCACCACGCGATGCGCCATGGGTCCACCGATTTCCTGACGGTGATGCAGGAGTACGCCGTTGTGGAAGACCGTGATGGAGGCGGGCTTCACCAGCTTCTTCGCGGCATCGAACTTCGGCGCTTCAAAGGCGATGTCGTAGGCCTGCCACTCGCCAGTCTTGCGAACCGCGTTGACCAGCGGCGGCCACCATCCGTAGATGGCTCCGGCCTGGCCATCGGCGTAGGTCTTGTTGTTCCAGGAGTCGAGGACCTGCAACTCATAGCGGCTCATGATGAGGATGCCGCTGTTGCCGCGATTCTGGCTGGCGGCCTCGACAAGGGTGGGTGATGCCCATTCGACATGCAACTGCATATCGCCGAACTTCTCCTTCGTCATCAGGTCGCCTTTACGAGGGACGCACTCAAAGTAACCATTGCTCACGGTCCACGACGGGTCGACCACTTTGCCGGCGTTCTCGCGTTTGCCCGCTTCAGTCCATTTCGAAAGATCCTTGCCGTCGAACAGGACGATGGCGTCAGATGGCGGCTGTCCGTACTGGGCACCGGGTGTGACGTGGCGCGGACGGGGACGGTCGATGTCATGAACGCGCCATTTCTGCCCCGGGATGACTGGCGTATCCGAGTAGCCGACGGGGCTTTCTTCTGGCGGAGCGGAGCCGCCGCTGCCGGCTATTCCCTTTTTCCGGTTCGGGGCGTTGTTCTGGCCCAGAGCAAAAGTGCCGACCAGGAGGGCCGCGGCGCCCGCAGCCACAAGCGAGTAATAGATGGTCCGTTTCATAGCGCTGAAGCGGACAGCTTATCAGAGGCGGAGGCTCAGTCTCCCGATGCGAACAGCGGACAAGGAGACGCGGCGGTCACGGCAGGGATCCAGGCGGGAACGGCTTCGGGTTTCTGCCCGACTTCGCGCAGCGCCATCACTTCGCACACCAGATTGTCGCAAGCCACGCGGGTGAGGGTGCCGTCGGAGGTGCGGGTGAGGTCCACCAGTCCGGCGCGGTCGCAATCGTAAGTCTTGCGCTCACGCGTCAGGGAAAGACCCCAGCCGATGTTGCCCGTGCCGGGGTACCAGCCGCCGTACGGGATTGGTATGCCCTCGGCGGTTGCCTGTTCCAGCGCTGCTCGCAGAAGGCGGCACTCTGCCACGCGGTGCTCGTCGACGCCGGCGCGAATGAAGCGGGCGTAGTCGTCCACTTTGGTCGAGGGGTTATATGTCTCGGGCGTGCCGAACTCGGAAATGCACAGTGGCTTGCCGGTGCTGGCCCACCATAACCGGAGATAGTCGACCACCGACAGCTTGCGGTGCATGTGCGGGTAGAGGTCGATACCCGCCACGTCGACGGCGTTTCCAAGGTCCAGCACGGTCTGTACTTCCGAAGCGGGTTCCGAACAGAACACCGTGGCGCCGTGGCTGCGCGCGATGGCAGACGACACGCGAAACGCCCTCACCAGGTTCGCCTTAATCAGCCGGTAGGAGGTACGGCTCTTCTGGTGCGGCTGCCAGTTTCCCAGCCAGCCACGCTGGAACGCGTCCATCTGGACTTCGACTACCGGGATCACGAGGCGGAACTTATAGCGGGCCAGAAGCCGCTCTGTGTAGTCGGCCAGATGGCTCGGCAGATCGGACGAGTAGACGGCATGTCGAACGCCGCGTCCTGCGATCCACGCAGGGTAGTTGAAGTGCGCGATCGGGTAGAAAATGTCCATCCCGAGCTTGGTCGCGAGTTCCACTTTTGGGTCGATCAGATCCCATCGGTACTCGCCACGCGCGGGCTCGACCATTGACCAGGGTAGCTGCCAGCGGAGTACATCGAAGCCAAACGAAGCCAACTGCCGGAAATCGTCCTGCCAGAACTGCTCGTGCTGATTCCAGCGCGCGTGGTAGTTCCAGCGGCGTCCGACGTCTGGCATCGCTGTGTCGATTCCCGTAATGAGCCGCATGACAAGGGCCTCGCTTTCAGACGCAGCACGGCAACTGGTACCGCTGTCGGTACTATCCATTCAGGGGGCCGTAGCGTTCTTCAACCTGCACCCTTATGATGTAGACTTTCGCATGCTGGTTCCAAGTCCCACTTTGCGGGGTGAGTAAATTATTGTATGCGGGTGTCCAACGCCACAAGAGCGTTCCCAAAGCATGACTGATGCCCCAACTGCACGAACTTCGCTGACCTCTGGGTTCGCCTGGAGCTTTGCCGGGAATGCGATCAACGGAGTAAGTCAGTGGGCGATTCTGGCGATGATCGCCAAACTAAGTTCGACAGAACTGCTGGGCGAGTATGCTCTGGCAGTCGCCGTCGCCATGCCTGTGGCCATGCTGGCGCACCTGAACTTGCGAAGCGTGCTCGCCACGGACGTGCGCGATGACAACCCCTTCGCGGATTACCTTCGCGTGCGTATCTGGGTGGCTCTGGCTGGCTTCCTGGTTACCACCGCCATTGGACTGCTCTGGAAGCCGCTCTGGCCGGTGGGAATCACCATCGTAGTGGCGGGAGCGGGACTGGCGCTGGAGAATTTCCAGGATCTTTACCACGGGATGATGCAGCGGCGGGAACGGCTCGACCTGGTGGCGCGGTCGATGATCCTGCGGTCTGCCCTCAGCGTGTCGCTGGTGGCTGCCGCACTGCTGGTTTATCCGAATGCCGTGGCTGCCGCCGCTGGTGTTGTGGCTGGCCGGGCGCTTACTTTCCTGCTGTTCGACCTGCCGCGGGCCGGGAACGTTGTCGGCCAGGTTCAGGCTCCGATGCACGTATTTCGCGCGGCGCTGCCACTCGGCCTGACGCTGATGCTGGTGTCGCTGACGGCCACCATTCCGCGATATGTGGTGGAGCATCGGCTGGGGACGGCGTTGCTGGGCACATTTGTCGCGATCAACTCGTTTGTCACGGTCGGTTCGGTGATCATGAACGCGCTTGGCCAGAGCGCTACAACGCGCCTGGCGCGGGCGTTTTCGACGGGAGACTTCAGGCTTTTCCGGCTTCTTGCGTTGCGGCTGATTGCGCTGGCTGTATCCATCGGGCTCGGCGGAGCGCTGGTGGCGTGGGTGGCTGGCGGATTCTTTCTGGAACTCGTTTACAGGCCGGATTTCGGCCAGCACAAGCATTTGCTGGTTAGTATGCTGCTGGCCGGAACGTTCGGGTATGTGGCGTCGATACTTGGGTTTGTGGTCACCAGCACACGCAAGTTCGATGAACAGCTGCCGTTGCTGGCGGCAGTCGCGGCTACCTCCGGCCTGGTTTGCCTGCAGGCGATGCCGCAGTACGGGCTGAACGGCGCGGTGTTTGCGCTGGCCGGGGCTGCCATTGTGCAAATCCTTGGTAATCTGCTCATTCTGCGGAAGGCGCTGTGAAAGCCGCGGACCGCGTCGCGTTTGCCCTGCTGGCCCTGCTGGTGTTCAGTATTCCCTGGGAGAAGAGCCTGGTGGCGCCGGGTATCGGCACAGTCTCCCGAGTGCTGGGCAGTATCGCCCTGGTGGGCGGCGTGGTGGCTGCCACGCTGCGCCGTCAGGTTCGTTTGCCGAATTTCGCACTGACTCTGGCCGGGGTGTTCGTGCTGTGGTCAGCTGCCACCTGGTTTTGGAGCTACTACCCGGAGGCGACCGTCGCACGGTCACTGACGCTGCTCCAGTTGTTCCTGATGGCTTGGCTGGTGTGGGATCTCTGCCGGTCGGCATGGCAGCAGCGAGTTCTGGTGGGGGCGTTCGTGCTGGGGGCCGCGGTGGCTTCGCTTGGTACGTTCGCCCGTTATGCCATGAGCCAGCAGACGTATTACAAGCGCTACGCGGCGGCCGGATTCGATCCTAACGATCTGGGTCTGACGGTGGCGCTGGCGATTCCGCTGGCGCTGTGGCTGGCGTTGCGTCCGGGCAGGATGGCGTGGCTGTGGAGGGTGTTGGTGGTAGTGTGTTGCGGCGCCGTTTTGCTGACCGCATCGCGAACGGCGATGGTGTGCGCGATGGCCGCCTTTGCGGTAGTGCCGCTGGCGTGGCGCGAGTCGACTCCGCAGGCTCGCTGGTCGGGCGTTGGCCTGCTCCTGCTGCTGATCGCCGGAGCTGTTGGACTGGCGCCGAAGGAGTCGAGGCAGCGCCTGGCTACGATACGGACTGAGGTCACCACGGGCACGCTGCACAACCGCACCACCATCTGGAAAGCTGGAGTGCAGGCCTGGAAACTGCGCAGGCTGACGGGCGTCGGAGCAGGAGCTTACCCGAAGGCTGTGGAGCCGCTCATCGGCGTGCCAGGCGTCGCGGGGCACGAGTACGTGGCGCATAACACCTTTCTTTCGGTACTGGTGGAGACGGGCGTAATTGGGTTCGTTTTGTTTTCTGCCTTCGTCGGGGTGCTGCTGGTATTCGCGTTGATCCAGCGGGCGCCGGAGCGGGCGCTGTGGCTCACGGTGATGCTGGTGTGGGCGATTGGAGTGTCGACACTGACGTGGGAACACCGCAAAGCAGCCTGGGTCCTGTTCGCACTGTTGATGACGGGATGGTCGCGCGCATTCCGAGCGGAGACGGCGTGATTCGAGTCTTGGAAGTCCTGGCGACTCTGAAGCGTGCGGGGGCCGAGACGATGGTGGCCTCGCTGGTCGAACGGCTGGACCGACGGAGATTTGAGCCGCACGTGGTCACCCTGTTCGATGGGGTAGCCGGGGATCTGGAGCCTGTGGTTCGCGCCGCTGGCGTTCCGGTGCTGCGGCTCGGAAAACGGGCCGGGCTGGATTTGCGTATGTACCCTCGGGTGGCGTCGGCGATTCGCAGCGTCAGGCCTGACATCATTCACACCCATTCGTACGTCCTTCGGTATGTGCTCCCGGTAGCTGGCGGCGTGCCTATGGTTCATACGGTTCACAATCTGGCGGGTCGGGAAGTGGACGGCGTCGGGCGCTGGATTCATCGCGCGGCGTTTCGACTGGGAGTAACCCCTGTGGCAGTCGCAGGTGAGGTGGCTCGCACGTTCGAGGCGGAGTATGGGTTTCTGCCTCAGGTGATTCCCAATGGAGTGGATGTGTCAGGCTTCGGCAAGGTGGGACCCGTGGCTCGCGGCGTGTTTACGGTACTTGCGGTGGCCCGGCTGGAGCCGCAGAAGAACCCTGCCGGGCTGGCCGATGCGGTAGCGAGCCTGCCGTTTGAGGCTCGGCTGCTGCTGGCGGGCGATGGCAGCCTGCGGCCGACTCTGGAGGGCAGGCCTCGGGTGACCCTGCTGGGTGTGCGAAGCGATATAGCGGAATTGCTGGCGTCGGCCGACGTGTTCGCCCTGGCGTCGGACTACGAGGGCCACCCGATCGCACTGCTGGAGGCGATGGCGGCGGGCCTTCCGGTGGTCGCGACCGCGGTAGGCGGAGTGCCGGAGATTGTCGGCGATGCGGGGCTGCTGGTTCCGGCTGGCGACCCCGCGGCTCTGGCCTCGGCGATCGCGCGGCTACACGGGGATGAGGCGCTGCGGGCAGATCTTGGCCGGCGTGCCCGGGAGAGGGCGGCGGGATTCGATGTCAGGGTGATGGTGGAGGCGTACTCCCGGTTGTTCCAACAGGTGGTGCGAAAGCGGTGAGGATCGCGCTGCTGACTACGAATATGGCCCGGGGAGGGGCGGAGACGCAGGTCGCGCATCTGGCAATCGCGCTGCAGGCCCGAGGTCATGAAGTCCACGTGGTCTCGATGCTGCCGCCGACGGCGTTTGCAGGGGAACTCGTCGCGGCCGGTGTGCAACTCCACGCTCCGGGAATCGCCAGGATTCCGCTGTTGCTGCTGGGAATCCGTCCTGAGGTTCTGCACTGCCACATGTTCCATGCCAACGTGTATGGACGGCTGATGCGCATGCTGCTGCCGTTCCCGGTGCTGATCTCGACGCTGCACAGCGTTGCCGAATCGAAGCAGGGCGGGGATGGCCAGGTGTTTTGGCGCGACCTGGCGTACCGGCTGACGGACCGGCTCGCCCACGAGGTGACGGGCGTGTCGCTGGCGGTAATTGAGCGGCATGTTTCGGCGAAGGCGGTTCGGCGCGATGCCGCGGTGATCCCGAACGGAGTCGACACGCGGGTGTTCCGGCCGGATCGGGTGGCCCGGTCCCGCATACGGCGCGAACTACAACTGGGGCCCGAGTCTTTTGTATGGATCGCTGTTGGCCGATTGATGTGGAAGAAGAACTTTCGAGCACTGGTGGAGGCTATCGCGCGGATAGCCGGTGCGGAATTGCTGATCGCCGGATCGGGGCCTGAGGAAGCCGAACTGCGCGCCATGGCTGGCCCGAACG
>Ga0163150_10008199_pt1 | contig 11967 bp, 8 predicted proteins | sample OliLakLV19P2IB_FD_148628 | JGI IMG/M metagenome (GOLD analysis project Ga0163150, IMG submission 148628) | Freshwater microbial mat bacterial communities from Lake Vanda, McMurdo Dry Valleys, Antarctica - Oligotrophic Lake LV.19.P2.IB | ecosystem: Environmental > Aquatic > Freshwater > Lake >...
TCCTTACGTTGCCCGCGAGTTTCGATTAACGTAACTTGACCGGGACAATCGCGTTTCTTGCGGCTCCGCTTGGTCGAGGATTGGGCATGCGTTATGGCATCGTTGTTAGTTGTTTGTTGGTGGCGATCTCCTTTGGCATGGCGTCGGCCGATGACGGCCCAGTACCCGCCAAGGAGGCCACGAAGCATTTCAAACTGCCGCCGGGTTTCAATGCCACGCTGTTTGCCGGCGAGCCCGACATCGTGCAGCCGATCGCGTTCACCTTCGACGATCGCGGGCGGCTGTGGGTCGTCGAGAACCACTCCTATCCCGGCTGGCTGGGCGAGAAAAAAGATCGCGTGGTGATTCTCGAAGATCGCGATGGCGACGGCCGGTTCGATGTTCGCAAAGTGTTTTTGGAAAAAGGCAGCAATCTGTCGGGCATCGAATGGGGCTTTGGCGGCGTCTGGCTCTGCTCGACGCCCAACCTGGTGTTCGTGCCCGACGCAAACGCCGACGACGTTCCCGATGGCCCGGCGATCATCAAGCTCGACGGTTGGGATCCGACCGCGCGACACAACGTCAGCAGCTCTTTGGCGTGGGGGCCCGATGGTTGGCTGTATGGCTGCAATGGAATTCTGTCGAACTCGAAGGTGGGCAAGCCCGGGGCTGGCGATGCCGAGCGGACGGCGATCAACTGCGGCGTGTGGCGATTCCATCCCACGCGACAGACGTTTGAGGCCGTGGCACATGGAACGACGAATCCCTGGGGCATCGATTTCGACGAGTACGGCCAGACGTTCATCACCAATTGCGTGATTCAACATTTGTGGCACGCTGTGCCCGGCAGCCGGTTTCAGCGAATGTTCGGCCAAGATTTCAATGCCCATTCGTACGAGCTGATGGCCACCTGCGCCGACCACATTCATTGGGCCGGCGGACCTTGGACCGAAGCGCGCGGCGGCGAGCGGCACGACTCGCACGGCGGCGGCCACGCCCACGTCGGCGCCATGATCTATCTCGGCGACAATTGGCCCGCCGAATACCGCAATCATGTTTTCACCTGCAACGTCCACGGCAATCGGGTGAACCAGGACGCTCTCGAGCGGAAGGGTTCCGGCTATGTCGCCCATCATGCGCCCGACTTTCTGCACGCCGGCGATCCCTGGTTCCGCGGCATGACCGTCAAGTACGGGCCCGACGGCGGCGTGTTTGTCTCCGACTGGACCGACACCGGCGAGTGCCACAACTACGAAGTGGTCGATCGCACAAACGGGCGGATTTACAAGGTCAGCTACGGTCAGCCCAAGCCTTGGACCAAGGACATCGCGAAGCTCGATGACCGCGAACTGGTTGGTTTACAAACGCACAAGAACGATTGGGTCGTGCGCCACGCCCGTCGGGTGTTGCAAGAACGCCACGCCGCCGGAAAGCTGACCGGCGGCGCAAAGGACGACCTGGCCAGGCTGCTGCGCGAGCAGTCGACCGACACGGCACAGTTGCGAGCGCTGTGGGCCTTGCACGCCATTGGCCAGGCCAACGAGCCGCTGCTTTTGGAAACGATGAATAACAAGCACGACGTCGTTCGCGGCTGGGCAGTGCAACTGGAGCTCGAAGCCAAGCAGGCTTCGCCCGCCGCTGTCGCGCGGCTGGTTCGGCTAGCCAAAGAGGACGCCTCGCCTTGGGTGCGAATGGCGCTGGCCGCGGGCTTGCAGCGATTGCCGCTAGCCGACCGCTGGCAGGTGGCCGAAGGATTGGCGGCGCATGCCGAGGACTCCAGCGACAGCAATCTCACTTTGATGCTGTGGTACGGAATCGAACCGCTCGTGTCGGCCGATCTCGGGCACGCGCTCGCTCTGGCGGAGCACTCCAAGAATCCAACGATCCGTCGCTACATCGCGCGGCGCGCCGCCGCCTCGGCCGAACCCGCCGCGTTGGCCGCAATCGTTCAATTGTTGTCGCGCGGCGACGATACTCTTCGCGAACCCGTGCTGGCCGGTCTCTATGACGCATTAGAAGGCCGACGTCGGCTGTCGACTCCCGCAGGCTGGTCGGCGGTGTACCCGCAGTTGGCGCGCAGCCTGGTCGATGCCATTCGTCAGCGCGGCACGCTGCTGGCGCTCGTGTTTGGCGATGCCCAGGCCGTGGCGAGCTTACGCGCGACCGTGGCTGACACGGGCTCTCCGATGCCAGTGAGAATCGAAGCGATCGGCGCGCTCACTCAAGCCAAGACGCCGGACCTCACCCCTGTATTGCAGCGCTTGCTCTCCGATCCGGCGGTGCGCGTGGCGGCGCTGCGTGGTTTGGCGGCTTACAGTGACGCGAGCACGCCGGCGGCGATACTTTCGCAATATGCCGCGTTCGATACGGCGACGCGCCAGGAAGCCATCAGCACATTGACCGCACGCAATCAATATGCCTTGACCTTGCTCGATGCGGTCGAGCAACAAAAGATTCCGCGCACCGACCTTTCGGCGTTTCACATTCAGCAACTGCAAAGCCTCAGTGATTCGAAGGTCAGCGAGCGTCTGAGCAAAATGTGGGGCTCGGCGCGGCCAACTTCGGCCGATCGCGCGGTCTTGATCGGCCAGTACAAACAGCGGCTGACCGCCGATGTTTTGGCCCAGGCCGATCGCGCTCGCGGGCGAGCGATTTTCGCCAAGACCTGCGCCGCGTGTCACACGCTGTTCGATGCTGGTGGCAAGATTGGACCCGAGCTGACCGGATCGCAGCGGACGAACTTGGACTATGTGCTCTCGAACGTGCTCGATCCCAGTGCGATTGTGGCCCGAGACTATCAGATGAATCTGATTCAGACCACCGACGGCCGAGTGCTCAGCGGCATCGTCAAACGCGAGGACGAGCATAGCGTCACCGTGCAGACCGCCACCGAGTCGGTGCTCGTGCCTAAAGACGAAGTCGAAACACGGCAAGCGACGCCCAACTCGATGATGCCCGAGGGGCTGCTATTGTCGCTCAAGGAAGACGAGATTCGCGATCTGGTGGCCTATCTGGGCAGCTCGACCCAGGCGCTGTTGCCTCGCGAGTAATCGCCTCGCGAGTAATTGCCTCGCGAATAACGGAACAACAAACGCCTGTTACACCGGCTTCTATTTCTTCTCTTGCTTGTCGGGCCCCTTCGTCTTTTCCAATCGCACGGCGCCGGCGACTTCCGGTGCGCGATCCGCGTCATTGACCGTCAAGTCTGCATAGACGATGCGATACTTCTCTGTGCCCTCGGGCTTGTACCAGAGAATCGCGCGGTCCGGCTCGCCAAGCTTCACTCCCTTGCCGGCATAGTGCACGTCGGCCTTCTCGGGCATTTCCAAGACAAACAACATTCCGCGGCCTACCTTCATGGCGGCGGTCATGAACTCGGGCGCGAGATCCTTCGAGTCGGCTTTCGCATCGGCCTTCTTTTGCAGCGCTTGCTTGATGATCAGAGCTTGCATGCTGGCCGTGTCCAGGTTGTTCATGAACTGGCCGTCATTCAAATTGGCGGCCAACCGCAGCCCCTCGATCAAAGTCGCTTCGGTCGGCTTCGAGGCGTCAACGTCGAACGACTGCACCCTGTAGTCGGCCGGCGGCGTGGTATCGAATAGTGCCGGGTCCAGCTTCGGATTGAGCTCGAACCTCGTCATCGTGACTTCGGTGCGCGGGATGCCGCTCCATGCCGTCTCGACCAACACCGGCAGACCAGTGGCCGGGTCACCCCAGAGGGTCATCAGTTGCAAGGGGGAGGCCAAGCGGAAACCGACTGCACGGTGGCCGTCGATCTCCTTTTCGCCCAGCGACTCGAAGCCGTCCTCCTTGGCATCGCGATTCTTCGCGAGCAAATCTCGCATTTGCTCGAAAATGTCGTTGAGTTGCGGCTTGCCGGGCGCTTTGGGCATGTTTTGCAGGTTCATCACCGTGGCCACTTTCTGATCCACCGCAAACGACACGAACTTGCCAGCCTTCATGTCTGCAATGACCACCATCCCTTTCAGTTTGCCTTGCATCTCGTTGCGTATCTTGCTGGGTGAAAGATAGTAACTTTGCGTTTCTTGCTTGCCCTCCTGCCCTTCGATTCTCACCTCCATCTGAAATTTGGCGCTCTTGGCGTCGACAATAGCCTCGGCAAACATATTGAAGGCCTGGGCCGCTGGTTGCTGACCCGGAATCAATAGCCAAACGCCGACGACCGCCAGGCAAGCTGTCGCAGCCGCCATGAATCGAGGCAAGGGACGTCGCATGATTTCTCTCCAGTGATTGAAGGATCGTTTCCACTTCGACTGCACAACTGCCGGCCGCGCCGCGGCATCGAACGCGGCGAGTGCCTGAGCGCGCAGCGCCTCGCGATGCTCTAGCCGGCCTTGCTCGTCGAGCGGCGCCTGGCTTAGTCGCCGCGAAAATGCCAATTCTTGTTCGTTGAGATCGTCCATACATCCAATCCAAATCGAATTGTTAGCAACATCATTCCGAGGGCCTGAGTGAATTCAGCATTTCTCGCAGCCGCGCTAGCGCCCTGGCGAGTGCCGTGCGGGTGGCGCCGACGCTTAAGTCGACCACGTCGGCTATTTCTTCGTGTGAACAATCAGCGAAAAACCGCAACGTAACGATCACCTGTTCTCGCTCGTCCAGCTCGGCGATCGCCGCGCGCACCGCAGGCCAATCCAATCGATCGTGCTCAGCGCCCAGCGGATGCCCCACCGCGGTCTGGTCGAACTGCCCGCGATGCGCCGCCGTTTGCCACAACTCCGCTCGCCGCTGGGACTGGCGCAGTTGCGCGACGATCGCGTTGGTTGCAATGCGAAACAGCCACCGCCGAAAATCGGTTTCGGTCCGGCCGGCAAAATCGCCAATGTGCGAGGCCACTTGCAAAAACACTTCGGAGGTCACGTCCTCGGCGATCGCCCGATCCGATATTCGACGCAAGCAATACCTGGCCACGCGCGGGTAATACAGATCAAACAGCGTGCCGAAGGCGGACCGATCGGTCTTGGCCCGCCGGACCAGGTCGTCGTTGTCGTGAGGCTCGGGTTCGCTTTCGGCTCGCGCGTCAGTCATCTCACCAATATCAATGCGCGAGACCGGGCCGCGTTACAGAAAAACAGCGCGAACCTGGACAGCGGACGGGCCTACCAACTGCTGGGCGAAAGGGAGAAGCTAATGCCGCCCCCACGGCCCGAGTAATAGGTCATTTGCGGGCCGATCTGCGCGTGCTCGAAAGGCACGCTGGTCGGCTGACGGTACGGCGAAGACGAGCCGGCGCCTGCAGATGGTGCGTGGTCGCTGCGATAGGCCGCTAGCGCCGCGGCGTTCGATTTGCCTGCAAACGGATCGGTGGGCACCGGCTGGTTCTGGGCCAGGGCGGCCGCTTTCTGTTCATACTGCCGCTTCTGTTCGACTTTCACCAGCTCCTGATTGAGCTGTGCCGCGGTCATGGTCAAAAGATTGGGGGCATTCTTCAACACTTCATCTCGTTTTTTCGTGGCCAGCGTGGAAAGATATTGAGCCGCCCAAGTGCGCGCCTCCACGGCTTCCTTCGAATCCATGATCTGAAACTTGGCGCTCAGATCGGCGAGCATTAGCTGCAGATCTTTGGACGACATGGTTTTGACTTGCTTGTCGAGATTCGCTTTGATCTCTTGAACCTGCTTCGCGTCGTAAATCGGTTGGGCCGAGAGCCACTCGTAGAGCTCGAACATCGCGCGCCGCCACTGCGGGCTTTCCAGAATCTTGGCCTTGGCCGCGCCGTCACTTCCCGGCTCGACAGCGGCCTTGCGAACGAGCGTCAGGTTGAGATGCGGAACCACTTCGCCGCCGCCGCTGGGCGCCGGACCCATCGACTTCCAGGTGAAGCTGTTTTTTCCGTCATAGACATATTCGGTCGTCGAGGCCGTCGGCTTTCCGTCGGGCAGCGTACCCTTGGCCTGCACGATCCAAGTATTGCCTTGCCTGGTCCAGATGCCCTCCCCCTGACCCCCTTCCGAATCGAACATCCAGGATTTGATTTTGTTGGTTGCCGGGTCGAAGCCGATCCGCTGCGTGCCGGTGAATGCCAGTTGCCCCCCTTTAGAGACCTTGAGTTCGCGCACCAGAAACGTGTGGTTGGGGTTCCAGCGCGCGGAAATCTCAAGTTCCGCGTCCTTGGCCGACCACTCACCCGCCATCCAGTCGAGCTCCGTCAGTTGCGGAGCAGTGGTGACCGGTTCGCTGCGCATTTCCGTCAAGCTGGCCAGCTTCCATTTGCCTTGTTGCTTGACCCAGGTCACGCTGAATCGACCGCGCACGGGAGCCTGGCCTTTGGCATCTGGATAGCTGACCTCCGAGGTGCCGTCTTCGACGGCGACGTCGGCCGTGAGAAATCGGATAGCGCTGCCGGTCAAAGTGACTTTCGGACGCGAGGTTTGGCCGGTCGCTCTCTTGGTCTCTTGAGTAATTAACGTGCTCGCCGGATGGGTTCCGCCTTGCTCGTCGATGAACGTTCCGTCGGATGTCCAGAACCCGGCCAGCGCCTTGGAGTCGCCGCGCTCGAGCGCGGCGACATATTGCTTGGCGGTAGCGCGGATCGCCTGCTCGTCTTGCTTGCGATCGGGCTCGGCCGCCACCATCCATCCAGGTGTCGAGCCGATGCAGGCAACAAGAGCGACGAGCCACACATTTTGACAGTGCATCAATGACTCCTCAATCCATGGGATGCCGCTGGGCCGATGAAAAACCGGCGGCGACTGGCAGCTTGATTTCCAGAACCGTTTCCGAACCCCCAGTATAACGCGCACCCTGAGAGAAAATACTCGCTACCCTCGGGAGTCTTCGGATCAATTGGCCCTGGAGTGGCCGCCCGCGTGGCCTTCCACAATAAATTCGCCGCCGCTGACATACCATCCTTGGCCGCACGATCGGCACCAGACGATCCGCATCGGAATGTTAAAATGTTCCAGCTTGTTCGAAAAGCTGAGCTCCACGTCGCCCAGCGGAACTTCGAAATTGTGCAGCAATCCAATTCCCGTGTTGGTGATCTCGCGTGTGAACGCGGAATAGCTGCGGTTATTCATGTCGAGCGAAACGGGCCGAAACAACGGATAGCGTGCTTCGCTACGCGCTTCGTGCGCGCGATTCGTGCGCGCCGCCGCCACCAGGTCGCGGATGGCCTTGCTCGGTCGCTTCGCTTTGTCGGATCTGAGTACCATAAAGTTTCCTGCCCCTTATCCATTGCCCCTTAACCTTGTGAAATCGATGACTCCACGTAAAACAAGAATAGGCCAGGCTAGTCGTGCACCAGGGTGACAATGCCCGCCAAAGCTACGATAACCTCCTGTTTTTTAGGATGTTTTTGACTCCCAGAGCCTCGGCCGTGCCGGTTGTGGCGGCCGCGCGGCCCCGCCAAGAGCCGGCGGCAAGGCGTGGTATAATTTGCCGCAACCGGCCGTGACAGCCGAATAACTTCTTCCGTTAGCTCGCGGATTCACCGAATGTCGTCGATCGCAAAATGCCTGCTCGTGCTCGCGGCAAGTTGCTGTTGGGCATCGGCCGCCCATGCTAAGCCGCAGGTGACACTCGAGTTGCTCACCCGGCCGGGGCTGCCGTTGACCGCTTCGCAGGAATGGCACAGGGCCCTGTCCGGTTTGGGTGTTGCGAGTCTCCAGATTCGACCCGCCGGGACCCGCGACGAGATGGGAATCTCTCAGCAGGGCTCCAAATCGGCCCCGTCCTACAAAGTGATCGGCATCATTTCTTCCGACAACGTGCTGCACGTGCCAGGCGGAAATTTCAAGCCGGGCGACACCGCCAAATTGCGCAAATGGCTGGAAAACCTCTCCGACGAAGGAGCCGAAGGGGTGACGGCCGCGCGGTCAGCATTTGGCATGATTCCCCGGCAGTTGGAGCAGGTTCAAGACGATTTGAAGCGCCCGGTCGATTTCTCGACCAAGGGCATGCCAACGGCTAAAGCCGTGCGGAAAATTGCCACTCAATTGAAATTCCCGCTAACCATCGATGAAGCTGCCGGGTTGGAACTGGCAAAAGTCGAAGTCGACGATGAGCTCACCGGGCTTTCCTCAGGCACGGCGCTGGCCCTGATGCTACGGCCCGCGGGACTGGTTTTGGTGCCTGAGCGCGCGGCCGGGGCGGAATTTGGCTATCGGATCGCCAAGTCCCAAGCAGGCCAGGAGGCGTGGCCGGCCGGCTGGAAGCCAAAGAAACGGCCGAACGAAATGCTGGGTGAACTGTTCGAGTTCCTCAACGTCGAGATTCCCCAGGACATCCCCGTGCCTGAAGTCTTGGAGGCGATTCAGGCCCGACTGAAGGTGCCGTTTCTTTTCGATCACAACGCGCTAGCGCTGCACGGCATCGACCCGGCCAAGGCCACCGCCAACGAGCTCAACAAGCGGCTGACCTATAGCCAGGTGCTCAACAAGGTGCTCACCCAGGCCCGACTGAAATACGAGCTGCGCGTCGACGAGGCCGACAAGCCTTTTCTGTGGATCAGCACGGTCAAGCCCGCCCCGCAATAGGCCGAAGCGTTTGGCGGACGCGATCTTTCAGCGAGTCATCGTTTCCCACAACAGCCGGTAATATGTCATCACGCGCACTGGGTCGCTCGTTTGCGAGCCTTCTTCCAACAGCGTCCAGCCTTTGAAGTTGGACTTCTTCAGCAAATCAAACAGCTCGCGCCAGGGATAGTCGCTGATCAATTCGTGAATGTGGACCGTGCCGATCCGCTCTTGGACCGAGTTGAAGTTGACGGCCAATCCCGGGCCGGCCAGGTCTTCCTTGTTGCAGTTCCAGCAAAGTTTTGAGCCAGGCTGCTTCGACACGTCCATGATCTTGCGAATGTTCGGAATCTCTGAGGTGCCACGGCCGTGGACTTCGAGCCTAATCTCGACGCCGTAGCCTTCACCGAACGAGGCCACTTCGTCGAGTGACTTGCCGATCTGCTCCAAGGTTTTGGCGACCGGCACGCCGGCTGGCAGTCCGTTGGGCCGCACCTTCACACCCGAGCCGCCGACGTCGTGGCAAAGTTTGATGAACGCCTTGGTCTCTTCAATGTTCTTGCGCACCACGGCCGGATCGGCCGAGTGATATTCGCAAGTCGAGCCGAGTCCGACCAGTTCCACTTTGCTGTCGGCGAACCGCTTGGCAACTTCCTTGCGCGCGGCCTCGTTGAGTGACGGCTCGACGCCATGTTTGTGGGTGGTGCGTAATTCGACCCCCTCGAACCCCGACGCTTCGCAGTTCTTGATCAGCGTCGGCAGATCCCATTCAGCGCCCCACTGGTAGGTGACGAGTCCGAGTTGCATGGTGTGTGCTCCTGGTTGAAAGTCTGGGTATGTGCGTGTCAGAGCAACTCGTCCAATTCCTTAACGAGCCGTTCGAAATAATCGAGCGCCGTGTCCACCGCCGCCGGATGCGCCATATCGACTCCCGCGCCACGCAGTAGATCGAGCGGATACTTGGAGCATCCCCCTTTGAGAAAACCCAAGTAGTCGTCGAGCTCCTGCTTGCCGCCGTCGACGACTCGTTGCGACAGCGCGATCGCGGCCGACAGGCCGGTGGCGTATTTATAGACGTAGAATGCCCGATAAAAGTGCGGAATGCGAAAGCACTCGAGCGACAACTCGTCGTCGATCGCGAAGTCGGGTCCAAAGTAAAGTTCGAGCAGCTTGCGATACTCGGTTTTGAAGCGGTCGACGGTCAGCGGCTCACCCGACTCGGCCAGCGCGTGGGTAATGCGCTCGAATTCGGCGAACATCGTCTGTCGCAAAATCGTGCCGCGGATCGAATCGATCTCGCGATTGATCAGAAAGGCGCGCTGCTTGTCGTCTTTGGCTCGATCCATCAGGTGCCGTGCGAGCAACTGTTCGTTGAAGGTGCTGGCAACTTCGGCCACGAAGATCGTGTAGTTGTAGTATTGAAACGGCTGATGCTTGGCCGAGTAATAGCTGTGCATCGAGTGGCCGGCCTCGTGGGCGAGCGTGAACACGTGATCCAGCACGTCGGTCTGATAGTTCATCAGAATGTAAGGATCGCCGTCGTACGAGCCCGAGCTGAACGCGCCGCTCTGCTTTCCTTGGTTCGGAAAGCGATCGCTCCAGCGACCGGTGAGCCCCTTTTCGAGCGCGCCGCAATACTCGCTGCCGAGCGGCTCGATCGCCGAGATCACCAGCTTGACCGCCTGGTTCCAAGTGTGCTTCGTTTTGAGCTCGGTGAGAATGGGCACGTAGGTGTCGTAGTGATGAATGTCGCGCAGTTGCATGCTCCGCCGCCGCAACTCGTAGTAGCCATACAAGGCGGGCAAATGGCGATGGACCGATTCGATCAGGTTGTCGACCACCGACACCGGCATGTTGTCGTGGAACAGCGAAGCGGCCAGCGCACTGTCATAGCCGCGCGCCTGGGCATAGTAGACGTCGCGCTGAATCGACCCGCTGAGCGAGGCGGCCAGCGTGTTCTCGTGCGACGCGAACTGCGTGTAGTACTGGTGGAACGCTTTCTTCCGCACGCTCCGCTCGGGCGATTGCAAGAACGACGAGAACGTGGAATTGCTCAGCTCGACCAGTTCGCCATGTTCGTTCTTGATCGCCCCCCACTTCAGATCGGCATCGGTCAGTTGGCGAAAAACGTGGTTGGCCGTGTCGGCCATTTCGCTTTGCATCGCCAGCAGCTTTTCTTCGCGCTTGCCGAGCGTGTGCGGCTTGTAGCGCAACAACTGTTCGAGCGAAAGGCGATAGTCGGCCAGCGCCTTGTTGGCCATGAACGAGTCCATGGTCTTGGTGGGAATGGCCATGATCTCGGGCCGAAGATAGCTGGCCGCCTGGGCCGCGCGGCTGGCCACGTTGCGATAGCGGCCGATCATCCGCTGATAATCGCTGTTGGCCGTGTCTTCGGCCGTCTTCAAAAAGGCATAGGTGCCCAATCGCTCGCCGGCGCGCTCGAACTCGGTGTCGAATTTCAAACAAGCCAACAGCGTCTTGGCGTCGTCGGCCAGCTTGCCGCGAAATGCGTCGTAGCCCGAGATCTGGGCTTCCCACTTTTCGAAAGCCTTTTCCCAGGCTTTGTCGTTGGCGAACAGGCTCGTCAGATCCCAGGTATCGGCCGGCTTCACCTGCCCGCGTTTAGGCAACTGCTTGATCTTCGCTATCACGTCTAGGAATCCAGGTGTCCGTCGAGTTCGGAAATAAAAACGCAAATGCCGCGCTTCCGGCGGCCAAGGGCGTCTCGGGCGATTATAAGAGTCCGGCCCAGCATGGGCGAGAGTGCCTTGGGTGTTTCGCCCGCCCGATGGGTTGCTCGCCGCGACGATCTACGGCTGTTCTTGTTCGATCTCGACCCAGCGGCGGTCGTTATACGAGCGGATGACCGCGTCGGCCACGTTTTGGGCCCGCAGACCGTCGAGAAAGCTGGGCACCGCCTGGCGCCCTTCGACAATGGCCGATACGAACTCCCACATCAGGTCGTAGCGAAACACCGTGGCCGGCTCGCCGTGCCCCAATTGGCGTGGACTGCCGTCCGGCTTGAGAAACTCGGTGGGTACTTCGACCGGCGCCAGGTCCTGCCCTGTCTTGCCGAGCAGAATCGAGTTGGGCGTGTGCAATTGATACACGGCTGAGCCTTCGGAGCCATTGATCTCGGCCCATTCGTGGCCGAAGCCGCCGCGGTGATAACCTTTGGCCAGCGTCGTCCCTTCCCACACGCCGGTCGCGCCGCCGGCAAACTCACCCAGAATGCTCGACCAGTCGTCGACGTCCGACGGCGCGCAAGCCTCGCCCGTGGCGGTGGTGGTTCGCGGCGCAAACCGCGCGAGCGCTCCGGTGACACGCGCCAACGGCCCCAGCAGATCGAGGGCAAAGTCGATGCGGTGGATCGTCATGTCGAACAGGTCGCCGGCGCCGGCCGTCTTTTTGTATTGCCGCCAGCCCCAACTCGTTTCGGGCCAGTCGAGAAATCGCTGCGAACGAAAGTGGCGCGGCTCGCCCAACACGCCGCCGGCGACCAGCGATTGGA
>Ga0163150_10008203_pt1 | contig 11964 bp, 10 predicted proteins | sample OliLakLV19P2IB_FD_148628 | JGI IMG/M metagenome (GOLD analysis project Ga0163150, IMG submission 148628) | Freshwater microbial mat bacterial communities from Lake Vanda, McMurdo Dry Valleys, Antarctica - Oligotrophic Lake LV.19.P2.IB | ecosystem: Environmental > Aquatic > Freshwater > Lake >...
CACCACCACCGCCCGCTTATCTCTCAACTTTGGTTCGGACGATTAGCTCAGTTGGTTAGAGCACCTCGCTTACACCGAGGGTGTCGGGGGTTCGAGTCCCTCATCGTCCACCAATATTTTTCACCCAATCACCCGCCATGCGACACACGATCTCAGTGCTCGTTGAGAACAAGTTCGGCGTTCTAGCCCGCGTCTCCGGAATGTTTTCCGGTCGTGGCTTTAACATCGAGACGCTCAACGTCGCCCCCACTCACGATGCGTCGCTATCCCGGATCACCGCTGTCTTGATCAGCGATGACTCCGCGCTCGACCTGTGCATCAAACAGCTCCGCAAGCTGGTCAATGTCGTGGACGTCGTGGACTTCACCGAGGGCCAGGCCGTCTCCCGCGAACTCGTGCTGATCAAGGTGAAGGCCGATTCCAAGACCCGCTCCGAGATCATGCAGATCAGCGACATCTTCCGCACGAAAATCGTCAACGTCGCGCACGATTCCCTGATCATCGAGATGACCGGCGACGACGCCAAGGTGTCCGCCTTCCTCAAGCTCGTGGAGCCCTTCGGTATCCTCGAACTCGCCCGCACCGGCGCGCTGGCGCAGATGCGCTGAGGCGCGGCGGCGCGCCTAGTCGAGAGCTAAGAGACCAGAGTCTAGAGCCAGAAAACTCCAACTTCACTTCTTACTCTCAGCTATCGACTCCCTCTCTTACTCCAGCTAACAACCCTCATTTTCCACACCATGCCCGCTAAAGTATACACCGACAAAGATGCCGATCTCGGCCTCTTCAAAGACAAGATCATCGCTGTGCTCGGCTACGGCTCCCAAGGCCACGCGCACGCCCTCAACCTCAAGGACTCCGGCGTCAAGGTCATCATCGGCCTCTATCCAGGCTCCAAGTCCAAGCCCGTTGCCGAGAAGCACGGCTTCAAGGTCGTCACGACCGCCGAGGCCGTCCGGCAGGCCGACGTCATCCTGGTCGGTCTCCCCGACATGAAGCAGGCCGACGTCTACACCACCGACATCGCCCCCAACCTGAAGAAGGGCAAGACCCTCATCTTCTCGCACGGCCTCGCGATTCACTTCGGCCTCATCACGGTCCCCGCCGACATCGACGTCATCCTCGTCGCCCCCAAGGGTCCCGGCCACATGGTCCGCCGCCTCTACGTTGAAGGCAAAGGCATGCCCGCCCTCATCGGCGTGTTCCAAGACAAGTCCAAGAAGGCCAAGAAGAACGCCCTCGCTTGGGCCAAGGGCATCGGCAGCACCCGCGCCGGCGTCCTCGAGACCACCTTCAAGGAAGAGACCGAGACCGATCTCTTCGGCGAACAAGCCGTGCTTTGCGGTGGCGCGTCCGCCCTCGTTCAGGCCGGTTTCGAAACCCTCGTCGAGGCTGGCTACCAGCCCGAGATGGCCTACTTCGAGTGCTTGCACGAGCTGAAGCTCATCTGTGACCTCATGTATGAAAAGGGCATCTCCGGCATGCGCTTCTCCATCTCCGAGACCGCCAAATACGGCGACATCACCCGTGGCCCCCGCGTGATCAACGCGAACACGAAAAAGGAAATGAAGAAGATCCTCACCGAGATCCAGAGCGGCAAGTTCGTCAAGCAGTGGGTCGCCGAATACAAGGGCGGACTCAAGAACTACAACGCCCTCCTCAAGGCCGGCGAACAGCACCAGATCGAGAAGACCGGTGAGCGCCTCCGCAGCCTGATGCCTTGGATGCCCAAGCGTAACATCAGCGGCGTGGCCGGCGCTTACGCATCGTAATCTGGAAACAAGAAGCTAGAAGCGAGGAGCTAGAGTTTAGAGTCTAGCAGCAAAGGCCGTCGGCAATCATGCCACGGCCTTTTTTATTCTCACTCCTCGCTTCTAGCTTCTCACTCCTTGCTCGTGACCAAACTCCTCCTCGCCACCCGTAAAAGCCCGCTTGCTCTCGCGCAATCGGAGCAAGTCGCCGCGCACCTGCGCGCGACGCTCGGCGTCGAAGTCGAGCTCCTCCGTATCGTCACCACTGGCGACAAACGCATCGAGTGGTCCCTTGAGAAACAGGGCGGCAAGGGCCTTTTTACCAAGGAACTCGAAGACTCCCTCCTGCGCGGGGAGGCCGACCTGGCGGTTCACAGTTGCAAAGACCTTCCTGGAAAATTGCCCGCCGGCCTGACCGTGGCCGGCTATCTGCCGCGCGAAGACCCGCGCGACATGCTGGTTTTACGCGAAGGCGTGGAGTCGCCCGCGTTGATCGCCACCAGCAGTCCGCGCCGCCGTCTCCAACTCGCGATGCTGTTTCCGGACGCGGCGTTCACCGAGATCCGTGGCAACGTGGACACTCGTCTCCGCAAAATCGCCCAAGACCACGTCGCCGACGCCACCGTGCTCGCGGTTGCCGGCCTGCGACGGCTCGGCATCGGTGGCTGGCAAGGCGCCGATTTTCACGCGCTGGATTTTTCTCACATGGTGCCCGCCGTGGGCCAGGCCGCCATTGCGATTCAAACGCGCACCGCCGACGCGGCCCGTTTCGCTGCCGTGCTCGATAAACGCACCGCGCGTTTCGTCACGTTGGAGCGAGCGTTCCAAGCGGCGCTCAACGGCGGTTGCCAGACGGCCTTCGCCGCGCATGCCACCGCCGACACGCTTTGGTTCTACCACCACGAAATCGGCCTGCGCAGCCTCCCGATCAGCGACGCCGAAATCGACAACCCGGTCGAGACGGCGGCGGGAATCCTAACGCACTTTGGCTTTAAGATTCAGTAGCAAGTAGGCGGGTAGTGAGTCGGCGAGCATCCCGAACCGCCGATCTCCTACTCCGTATTCCGAAACTACTCGCTACCCGCTACGCACTACTCGCTACTTCTTCCCCCCATGTCTTCCTCCGGTATTGTTCATCTCGTAGGCGCGGGTCCTGGTGACCTCGGCCTGGTCACCTTCCGCGCGAAGGAACTCATCTCGGCCGCCGACGTGCTCGTCTATGACTATCTCGTGCACCCCGAGCTGGTGAAATGGTGCCGCCCCGAGTGCGAGATTTTCTATGTCGGAAAAAAAGCCGGCTTCCACTCCGTCCCGCAAGAAGAGATCGAAGCTCTCCTCGTTACTCACGCCAAGGCCGGCAAGAAGGTCGTGCGCCTCAAAGGCGGCGATCCCTACATCTTCGGACGCGGCGGCGAAGAAGCCCGCACGCTCGCCAAGGATGGCATTCCGTTTGAAGTCGTCCCCGGGGTCACCGCCGCCATCGCCGCCGGAGCCTACGCTGGGATCCCGCTGACCTACCGCAATCTGAGCACGTCGCTGGTGCTGCTCACGGGGCACGAGGATCCGACCAAGAAGGAAGCTCAGGTCGATTGGCGCAGCTACGGCGCGCTGAAAAACGCCACCCTGGCGATCTACATGGGCATGGGGCGCCTGGAGTTCATCCTTGCCGAGTTGCAGGCCGGCGGACTCGCCGCCGACACGCCCGCTGCGGTCGTGCAATGGGCTTCGCTTGGCCGCCAGCGCAGTGTCACTGGCACGGTGGCCACACTTGCCGACTTGGTTGAAAAAGCCCAACTTGCCGCGCCAGCCATCATCTTCGTCGGTGAGGTCGTGCGCGATCACGAGAGCATCGACTGGTTCGAGCACCTGCCGCTCTTCGGACGTCGCATCGCCGTTACTCGCACGCGCGACCAGAACAGCGAACTGCGCGAGAAACTCGAAACCCTCGGCGCCGAGGTGCTGGAGTTGCCACTCATCCAAATCAGCAAAGACACCGACCGCCTCGGGTTCGTGGAAATCCTCGCCGAGCTCGGTAGCTACGACTGGATCGTCTTCACGAGCGCCAACGGCGTTCGCTACTTCTTTGAGGATTTCCTCAAAGGATTTAAGGACATCCGTTCACTCGGTATGCTGCGCTTCGCCTGCGTCGGCCGGGCGACCGCGCACGAGATCGAACGTTATTTAATCAAGGTCGAGTGCATGCCCGACACCGCCACGGGCGAGTCGCTGGCTGATGCGCTCATCGCCACCGGCAGCCTCGACAGCGCCAAGGTCATCGTGGTGACGGGTAACCTTAACCGCGATGTGCTCGTGCGAAAGCTCGAAGCGGGCGGCGCCATTGTTGACCGCCTGCTCCTCTACAAAACGGAAAAGACGGATCTCACGCAGGACCCGGTCGCCGATGATTTTCGGGAAAACGGCGCCGATGCGATTCTGTTTGCGAGCTCGTCCGCCGTGCAGTCGTTCGCCGATCAGTCGGGCACGTTGCAGTTGTCGGAAAAAGCCAAGACTCCGCTGGCCGGCAGCATTGGACCGCAGACGAGCGAAACCATGAAAAAGGTTGGCATGGTAATCGCGTTTGAATCCAAGAAACCGAGCCTCGATTCCTTGGTCGATGCGCTCATCAAAAATCTTAAATCCTGATAAACCACTATGTCCTCATCATCTGAATACGTTCTTACCCGCGATATCACCGCCACGGTTATTCCGGCTGGCGACACGGTCACGCTGGCGGCAGGCAGCTCGGCGCATGTCATGCAGACCCTCGGTGGCAGCGTGACGGTGCGCACCGATGGCGGCTTGTTTCGCATCACGCGTGAAAATGCGGATGCATTGAAGGGCTTCGATGTGTCGAAGTTGAGCGCGGCGGAGTCAACTGCGGTGGTGGCTGGCGAGTTCGGCGAGGCGACGATCTGGGCGGCGTTGAAGACCTGTTTCGATCCGGAGATCCCGGTGAACATCGTCGATCTCGGCTTGGTCTATGATTTGAGCGTCGAGAAGACGCCGACCGGCGGACACGAGGTCGAAGTGAAGATGACATTGACCGCGCCCGGCTGCGGCATGGGCCCGGTCATCGCTGAGGATGCGCGACAGAAAATCGCGGCGTTGCCCGCGGTCGAGTCGGCCAAAGTGCACATAGTATGGGACCCGATGTGGACGCCGCAGATGATCTCCGACGCAGGGCGCAAGGCGCTGGGGCTGGAGTGATTTTTATGTGGGAGCGAGCTTGCTCGCGATTACGGCGAAAAATCGCGAGCAAGCTCGCTCCCACATCAATCCTTCAACAGCGATTTCAGGTCGGCCAAGGTGAGCTTGGCGTTGCTGGCATCGCTCGCTTCGAAGACATCGGCGAGCAAGGCGCGCTTGGTCTCCTGCATGTGCAGGACCTTTTCCTCGACCGTGCCGGTGCAGATGAGTTTGTAGCTCGTGACCACTTTTTTCTGGCCGATACGATGGGCGCGGTCGGTCGCCTGCGCCTCGACGGCCGGATTCCACCACGGATCGAAATGCACGACCGTGTCGGCACCGGTGAGATTCAGGCCCGTGCCGCCGGCTTTGAGCGAGATGAGGAAGACCGGGATGTCGGGGCTGTTGTTGTAGCGATCGACCTCGGCCTGGCGCTGTTTCTGCGGGGTGGAACCGTCGAGGTAGCAGTAGGAGAGACCCTGTTCGTCGAGCTCGGCACGGAGAAGGCCGAGCAACGAAGTGAACTGCGAGAAGACTAGAAGGCGGTGGCCGTCGTCGATGGATTCGGCGAGGAGCTCGCGGAAGGTTTCGAGCTTGGCGGAGTCCGCATAGCCCGGACGTGGGAGCGAGCTTGCTCGCGATTCTGGCGATCCATCGCGAGCAAGCTCGCTCCCACTTGGGCCACCCAACCCACCGGGGACGAGGCGCGGGTCGCAGCAGATTTGGCGCAGGCGCAGGAGCTGCGTGAGCGTGGCCATACGCATCGAGTTTTCGGATGCACCATCAGCGGCGAGCGCGTCGAGCTCCTGTTCGGATTTCTTCTGCCACTCGGTGTAAAGGCGCGACTGGGCGGCGGTCGGTTCGCAGTAGAGGACTTGCTCGATCTTGTCGGGCAGCTCGGTGGCGACGACTTTCTTGGTGCGACGAAGAATGTAGGGCGCGGTCTTGGCGCGGAGTCGTTCGTCGAGCCAGGTGCGCTCGTCGCTCTTGGTGCCGGTCGGGATTTTTTCTAGGTAGCCCGGCATGAGCAGATCGAAGAGCGCGCGCAGGTCGTCGAGGGAGTTTTCCACCGGCGTTCCGGTGAGTAGGAAGCGGCTCTTGGTGTTGAGGGAGCGCAGCGCCTGTGCGTTTTGCGTGCGGCGGTTTTTGATGTGCTGGGCTTCGTCGGCGATGAGCGCGGCGAAGGTGAAATCGGCAAAGCGGTCTCGGTCGCGCGCGAGTGTGCCGTAGGACGTGATGACCACGTCGTGGGCATTTGCGTGCGCCGTGTCGGTGAGTCGCTGGCCGCCGTGGTGGATGAACACGCGCAGGTGCGGAGCGAAACGCATGGTTTCGCGACGCCAGTTTTCCACCAGAGACGCGGGGCACACGACGAGCGAAGGCAGTTTGGTTTCGCTGAGCGTTGTAAGCAGCGCGATGGCTTGGAGGGTTTTACCGAGTCCCATTTCGTCGGCGAGAATGCCGCCGAGGCCGAGACGGTGGAGGTGCCAGAGCCAGGCGACGCCGATGTGTTGATACGGGCGGAGCAATGCGGCGAGTTCGGCGGCGATGGGCGCAGGCGTGAGCGTGGAGAGGTTTCGGAGCGCGTCGCTGCGGGCCTTCCAGGCGGTGGGTGCTTGGTAATGCGGCACGAGCTCGTCGATGAGCTCCTGGACCTCGGCGACGCGGACGGCGGGGATGCGCCACGTGCGGCGGGCGGAGGCGGGCGCGGTGGAGCTCCCCGCGAGGGCGCGTTGGGCGGCGGTGATGCGGGCGATCTTTTCGGGCGGAAGTAGAAAGACTTTTCCAGAGGCGTCCTCGACGTAACCGCGATTGGTGGCGAGGGCGGTGCGCAGACCTTCTTCGCCGACTTTGCCGGCTTGGAGGCCGAGGGTGAGGGTGAACTCACCGGCGGTCTCGGAGATGTCGCATTGGACGTCGGCCTCGGCGAGTTTGGCGGTGTTTTTCTCAAAGTTGTCGGTGAAGTCGGCGTGCCACGTGTCGCGGAGCGCGCCGAGGTGGACAGCAAGGAAGTTGAGCGTTTTGTGGCGGTCTCGCAGCCACCACTTGCGCGTGGTGGCGTCGAGGGCGAAACCGTTGGATTTTACCAGATCGAGGGCGGCGGCGTAACCGCTCTGTTCCCGCGACGGTAAGCTGATAGCGAGGTAGTGCTCGCTGCCGTCGACGGTGAGGGGAGTTGAGCGGAGTCCAGAGTCTAGAGCTGAGGGTCTAGAGGCGGAAATCGGCGGTTTCACAGGCGCTGGGCTCTGGACTCTAGACTCTGGACTCCGAGCTTCGTCGAGGTGCTCGCTCACGCCGCGCAGGCGCGGGCCGATCCAGAGGAGGGAAGCGGCGGGGGCGTTGATGAAGGCGAAGGCGGGGTGGCCCTTGAGTGCGTTGACCAGTTCACGGAGCTGGGCGCGCGTGAGTTGAACGAAGGGCGGAGGCGTGGCCGCGCCTCCGCAGAGGCGTTGAAGGATGGCGAGCGCGGGGAACTGCGCGGGTGCGGGCGGGGCGGAGGCGTCGAACTCGATTTTGACCGCGATGGCGTCGCGGGGTGCGGCGGCGGTGAGGTTGGGCGGGAGCAGGAAGCGGAGCATGTCGGAGGGGCTTAATCGCCGCCGTTTTCTTCGAGGAAGAGACGCAGGCCTTTTTCGGAGCCGAACACGACGAACACATCGTCGTCGGCAAACGGTTCGTTCAGGCTGATCACTCCGAGCGTGCGCCGGCGTATTTCGGAATCGGAACCGGTCAGGAGTTTGCCGAACGATAGGGGTTCTTTGCGCTTAATGGTAACCAAGCGGACATTGTGTTGTTTGAAAAGTTCGCCGGTCTGCACGAGGTTTTTGCCGATCAAGGCTTTTGGCACCGCTGCTTCGATGATCGCATGACCGCTGCCCATGTCGAAACCTTCGACCACGCCGCGCATGAGCAGCGAGTGCGCGAGGCCGCGCGCGGCCACTTCCTCGGGCACGACTAGGCGGTCGACCTTCATCAAGCGCAGCAGGCGTGCGTGCATCGGCGAAAGCACGCGGCAGACAATACGTCGGGCACCGAGCTCCTGCACCTTCACCGTCATTGCCATGGAGGCTTCAAAATCATCGCCGATCGCAATCACCACAGCGTCCATGTCGTTGATCGCCAGCCGGCCAAGGGGCGTTGTATCCTCGAAGTCCATGACGATCGCAGCACCCACCTCATCTTTGATGAGCGAAACGTTTTCCTCTCTGCGGTCGATGGCGAGCACCTCCGCGCCGAGTTGGGCAAGGTCGATGGCGAGGTTTTTGCCGAAGACACCGAGGCCGATGATACAACATTTCATAGGAAAAAATTAGGTGAGGACGACTGACGTTTCTGGCAAACGGTAGCCAAGCGGCTGTGGTTTTCGAATAAAGGAAAGGAGGAATAAGAGGATGCCAATACGGCCGATGAACATTGCGGAGATGACGACCGCTTTCGCCGGGTCGCCGAGCTGGCCGGTGATATTGCGGCTAAGACCTACCGTGCTTACAGCGCTGACCGCCTCAAAGGTGAGATCGGCCGGTGATAAATCCGGATGCAGGGCGCAGAGCGAGATAGCGACCAACGTGATGAAGCCGACGGCCAGCAGGACTATGGCGAGCGCCCGCTCGGCGATGTCTTCGTTTAACCGGCGGCCGAACGCCTCGATGTCCGAGCGCCCGAGGAGCACACGCCGCACGGAGAGCACCGCAATCGCGAGCGTTGAGGTTTTGATGCCACCGGCGGTGCTGGAGGGGCTCCCGCCGACAAACATGAGAAACATCATAATGGCGGCGGTTGCGGGCAGCATCGTGGTTACCGGCGTAATGTTGAAACCGGCCGTCCGTGCCGTGACCGCGTGAAATAACGCGGTGAACCATTCCGGGCCGTTCGACGTGCCGTGACCGAATACAAATTCAGTTAACCAAATCAAGAGAGTGCCGCCGACGAGTAATCCCGCGGTCGTAAAGAGCACGACCTGGCTGTTGGTCGTAAGGCGCGGTGCGACGGCGACGCGTGAGCCGAAGCGTCTCTCCAAATGGGCGATGCACACGAGCCATAGGTTCTTGATCACAGGAAACCCGATGCCACCTCCGACGATCAATATCATCACGATTGAGAAAATGCCGGTTTGCCCGCTGAGCGCGGGATCAGCGAGACCGGCGGTCAAGGTTGAAAAGCCCGCGTTACAGAAGGCCGAGATCGAATGGAAAATCGAGAAGAACACGCGGTCGTGGGCAAGCACGTGATCCGCGCCAAGAAACGCATAGATCGCCACTGCACCGGCCATCTCGGTGAGGAAGGTGAAGCCAATGATGATACCGAGCACGGTCCCGATATGACCGAGGTTTTCCTCGCTGAGTAGATCTTGCAGCGCGATCCGGTTGCGCAGGGACACTCCCCCGGCAAAGAAATAGGCGAAGAAGTAGGTGATCGTCATCACGCCCAACCCGCCGATCTGGATTAGGCCGAGTATGACCCATTGGCCGTGCCGCGTGAAGACTTCGGCCATGTCCACTGTCATGAGTCCGGTCACGCACACTGCACTTGTTGCGGTGAAACACGCGTCCATCCAACTTATGCCGGCGACGGTGGCCTGCGGAGTTTTCAAGAGGAGCGTGCCCGTCCCGATCAGCACCGCGAAACTGAGAATGAACACCATGCCGGGGCTTAGACGGCGACTCGACAGCAGGCGGTTCCGTCGCAGCGCCCTCAAACCCGTCAATAAAACGAGGGTAAGTTGAGTGGCAGCCAAGTAGAGCACCGTGATCGTCGAGGCGGGCAAGTCCGGAGCGCGTTGCCCAATCCAGCCTAAAATCGGTTCGCCGAACAGCAGTTCAACGCTCGCAGCGACCGCGAGGCTGATCTCCAGAAAACGTTCGCGCAGATAACGCAGCCAGTGCGTCTGCACGAGGACTCGCACCAGCTCTTGACCAACGAAGATCGTGAGCAACGCGGTGGTGATGGCCCTCACCATCATGCGCAGGTCGGGCCCGAGCGGCCAGCCGACCACGATCACCAAAAGGGCCAACGCACTCACTCCGCACAGCGCGGTGATCGGATCGAGAACGCGGATGACCAGCGCTCGGTGACGTTCGGAGATGGGCAGACGCATGAACCGCACGACTAAAACCATCCGAGGTGGTCACGTCTAGCGGCGATATTTCGTGAAAACGCTTTGATGCGGTCTGTTGAACCATTGGATTTCCATTCCCCTTGGCCTATAATGAGGTCGTGTAAGCGCGTAGGCTAATTAACACATCTGGGGAATAAGCCAGCGGCTCGCGGCTCACACACACACAATGGGACAGGATGCCTTCACGCAATTGGTCGATGCCTACTACGCGCCGCTTTACCGGTTTGCGCTGAGCTTGGCGCGCAATTCGGCGGATGCGTGCGACCTGACGCAGCAAACGTTTTATGTGTGGGCCACCAAGGGCGCGTCGTTGCGCGACGGCTCGAAAGTGAAGACCTGGCTCTTCACGACGCTCTACCGTGAGTTTTTGCGCGGTCGCCGCCGGGGAACGCAGCTGACGGCGCTGGAAGACCTGCCGCCCGGCGAGGACGATCCTCCGGCGGCGGAGACCGATCTCGCGCTCAACATGGATGCGCAACTCGTCGTGGAGGCGTTGCAAGACGTGGACGAGGCGTTTCGCGCGCCGCTCACGTTGTTTTATTTGGAAGATCTGCCGTATCAGGAAATCGCCGACATGCTGGAGGTGCCGATCGGCACCGTCATGTCGCGGTTATCGAGAGGCAAAGCCCAGCTCCGCGCGGCGCTGGCGAAAAAGGAAACCGCTCAAAAAATTATTCCTTTCCCGCTTTCCCAGCGGAAAACGTCATGAACACCATTGAGGCCAAATTTATTTTGCAGGCTCGCCGTCCCGACGGGCAAGACGACGCTTATCCGCGTTTCGCGGAGGCGCTCGAGCACGCGAGGCGCGATCCCTCGCTGGCCGCTTGGCTGGCGCGCGAACAAGCATTCGACGCGGCGGTCGCCGCCAAGCTGTGTTCGGTGCAGCCGCCCGCAGGACTGCGCGATGCCATTCTGGCGGGGGCTAAGTTGAGCCGCCCGGTGCCGTTTTGGCGGAGGCCGCAGGTGCTCGGGCTGGCGGCGAGCGTGGCTCTCATCGTTGGCGTGGCGACAACGTGGCCCGTTTTGCGTCCCTCAATGGACACCGAGCGGCTTGCACTCGGTGTGCTCGCCGAAGTGGATTCCGACGCTCATCACACGGCGATGCCCTTTGCGCAAGGCGCCCTTCGGGCATTGCTCAACGAACCCACGACCCGGCTCGCGGCGGGTATCCCCTTCGACACGGAGCAATTCACAAAGGGCGGTTGCCGTTCCTTGAAGATCGCCGGGCGTGACGTGCTGGAAGTGTGTTTCGAGCGTGGGGGTGAGTTCCACCTGTATATCGCGAAACGTAAGGATTTCCGGGGCGACGGTGAGCCGTTTTTCCGCGAGCGCGGCACGTTGGCTTCGGTGGCTTGGGCCGATGCGCAGCACGCCTACGTCTTGGTGACCGGTGATGGCACCTCGGCGTTGCGTAATGTGTTTTGAGGATCGGTTGGCGGTGGAAAAGGTTTACGTTCTTGGGGGATAATTGATCGGTGACCAGCTGTCACGGATACACACTTATGTCCACCGCCACCTACCGATCTCCTCCAGCCCAACTCGCGTCACGAGCTGGGTTGTTCGTATCATCGTCGCTTTAATTCTGGTTCAGATGTTGTTCTTCAAATTCACCGGCTCACCGGAGTCGGTCTATATTTTCGAAACGGTCGGTCAGGAGCCGTGGGGTCGCTATGGCTCCAGCTTGGTCGAGTTAATCGCGGCTGTCCTGTTGTGTCAGTGCAGTAACTAACGCTTCCGCCGCTGCGTCTGATTCAAATATATCCCGCCGATAATTTCCTCGGTTGATTACGTGGTAAAGCTCCCCGGCATATTCAATACGTATACTCCTTGGTATGACCTGACTCAACTTAACCGTTCATCTCACTTCAAGCCCCGAATTGACAAAACTCGCTTTGACCCCCTTCGGCCGGACAC
>Ga0163150_10008206_pt1 | contig 11961 bp, 7 predicted proteins | sample OliLakLV19P2IB_FD_148628 | JGI IMG/M metagenome (GOLD analysis project Ga0163150, IMG submission 148628) | Freshwater microbial mat bacterial communities from Lake Vanda, McMurdo Dry Valleys, Antarctica - Oligotrophic Lake LV.19.P2.IB | ecosystem: Environmental > Aquatic > Freshwater > Lake >...
CGTCGTGCGCTCCGCGGCGCGCACGACGTCCGCGAGCGAGAGGATGCCCACCAGGCGGCCCTGAGCGTCCACGACCGGCAGACGGCGCACTTCCGCCTCCGCCAGCATTTCGAGCGCGTCCTCGATGCTGTCGTCGGCGCCGACCGTGGTGAGCAGCTTGGACATGACGCGCTCGACGTTCAGATCGTGCAGCGCGACGCCCTGCGTGTAGGCCGCCATGCACAGGTCGCGGTCCGTGACGATGCCGGCCAGGTGACCGGCCGCGTCCAGCACGGGAACGACGCCGCAGTCGCGGTCCCACATGATCTGCGCGGCGCGGGAGAGGTGGTCGCTCGTCGTGCACACGGCGGGCGCGGGCGTCATCAGTTCGTGGACGTACATGGTCGTGATTCCAGGCTGGAGGGATCGGAGGGCGCGCGGCGGGGCCTTCCCCGCGCGCACGAAGAGCGCAACCGAACGCAGGAGTCTAGCGTCGCCAGCTCGGAGAGGCACGATCGAGATCAGACTGACTCTGCGGAGATCGAGTTGTCGCGTGAGCGCGCTCACAGCCTGTGAAGAATTCACAGGCTCTCGCGCCGCGAAGCGGCGCCAACTGCATCAGTGAGCCCGTACGCTCGATTTCTTCACGGGCTCTTCCGCGCCGCGAAGCGGCGCCACCAGGATCGGAGAGGCCGTACGATCGATTTCTTCACGGGCTCTCTCGCGCCGCGAAGCGGCGCCACCAGGATCGGAGAGGCCGTACGCTCGATTTCTTCACGGGCTCTTCCGCGCCGCGAAGCGGCGCCACCAGGATCGGAGAGGCCGTACGATCGATTCTTTCTCGGCCTCTCAGCGCCGCGCCGTCGCGAAATCGTCGACTGCCGTCGTCAGGCTCAAGCCCGTGCGGCGCTCGAACTCGGCCGCGAGCCCGTCCGTCTTGCAACCGGCCACCATCGCGAACGGCACGCGCTCGCCGTGCTCGCGCGCGAGGAAATCGATGAAGAGCAGGGACTGCGCGTAGGCCCGGCCGATCGCGGCGTCGTCCCCCACCGCGCCCAGGCTGCCCGAGAGGGTCTCGAGCGACAGGAGCGGCGCTGCACCCAGCGTCTTGCGCGCGGCGTCCAGCGAACGACCCACCGTCGCCGGGTCCTCGCTCTCGAAACGTTGCGCCATGCCTTCGTTCAGCCAGCCCGGCACGTCGCGGCCGCCGGCTTCGTGCACGAACGCGTGCACGAGCTCGTGCCGCAGCACGCGCTCGAGCTGACGGCGTTCCTTGCCGAGGTCCTCGAGCGGCACGCGGATCGAGCCGTCGTACAGGCCGCCGGCCCAGTGGCCGATGCCGGTCGCGCCCAGGAAACCCTCGCGCTTGTAGAGCACGACGCGGATGCGCCCGCGCCCGCTAGCGACCGGATCGAGGCCGAAATGCTCGGTGAAATCGAGGTAGGCGCCCTCGAGCGCATCGAAGATCTCCGTCGTCCGGAAGGAGAGGTCGTCGCGCGCGCCGTCGTACGACAGGTCGAAGTGGCCCGACGACTCGGTCCAGTTGCCGGCTTCGGACTGCGCCAGTGCGCGCATCTGCTCGAGACGCTTCTGGATGTCGTCGCGCTCGGGCGCGAGCTCGGCGGCGCGCGCCATGCGCGCGATGCCGCTCGCCTGACCGGGCACGCCGCCGCGGTCCCATTCCTCGCCGCCCAGCCGCGCGAGCGCCTCGGCCAGGTTCGAGCGGAAGACCTTCTCGTTCGGGACGGCCGTGACGCACTCCTCGAAGCCGGCGACGGCCTTCGTGAGCTCGCCCTTCTCGAGCGCCTGGATCGCGGCGCGGTTCTTCTGCGCCCACATGGGGTCGACGCCGCGCGCAGCCGGCTGCTTCGGCGTCCCGGCGTAGGTGTCCGCGGCCGTGCCGCCGATCGGCACGCGGCGCGAAGGCGTCGGCGCGGAATCGTCGACGCCGGCACGCGGTTCCCACTCGGGCCGGACCTTCTTGCGCGGCGGCTCGCGGAACGAGAGCACGAACACGCAGCCCATCGCGAGTGAGAGGCCGGCCACCGCGACGCCCGCGGCTTTCATGCGCGCTCCTTTGCGGTGTCGTCAGAATCGGCGAGCGTCACGCCGCGCGCCGCGAGCAGCGCGCGCGCCTCGCCGTACGCGGCGGGATAGCCGTGGTCGCGCTCGATGGCGCGCACGCGCGCGCGCCAGAGCTCGCCGTCGCGCTCGGACGCGCGTGCGACGCGGCATCCCAGCGGTCGCGCGGGTCCCAGGCGACAGCCGGGCTCCGTGCGGGCGTGCGTGGCGGCGTAGTCCGCTTCCAGGGCGCTCATGGTCAGATCGTCGGTCGCGGGGCCGTCCAGGCAACAGTCCTGCGGCGTCAGGGGCCCGGAACCGGGTCGTTCTGCTTCGGATGACAGTGTCCGGATCTCGACAGCCAGGGCCTCGAGGGCTGCGAACGCGCGTTGGGCGCGCTCCGGGTCGACCTGGACCGCGATCCCGGGGCACGTGGCGCGCGCAGCCTCGAAACCGGCACCGCCGGCCAGTACCGAGGGCCAGTACGGGAAGGTGCGGCAGTGCGCTGGCCGCGCGGAGTAGGCGCGGCACGCGTTGCGACCCTCGAGCGGCGTGCAGCGGCCGTCGGCGAGCTCGCGTAGCGCCAGACGGCGCTCGCCCGTGCGCGGGTCGGCCGCGTCGCGCTCGGGGTGCTCCAGGAACGACTCCGGATGCATCTCGAGCGCGCGCGCAAGCGGCTCGATCTCGTCCGGATCGAGCCAGACGTAGCCTTCCCCGCCGCTGCAGCAGTGCCCGCAGCGCGAGCACGCGAAACGGAACGGTACGGCCGCGTCGAGGCCCGGATCGCGCACTGCGGACGTCGGCTCGCCGGCGCCCACGCTTCAGAACTTGCGCCGTCGCGGCGGCGTCTTGCGCACGGGCTGGTCGGGAGCGTTGCCCATGTCGCGGATCTTCTGCTGCGTCTCGCGCACCTCGCGCACCTCGCGGTGCAGCTCGTCCCAGCTCTGGAAGCGCTGTGTCGGGTCCTTCGACATCATCCGCTCGATCAAGTAGTGGAGCTGCGGAGACACGCCGCGCGACTTCATCTCGGGGCTCGAGAGGCCGTCCATGACGTGCTGTCGCAGGAGCTCCTGGTCATCGGTCGCCTCGAACGGCAGATGGCCGACGCACAGGTGGAACAGCGTCGCGCCCAGCGAGTACACGTCGCTGCGCAGGTCCGCCGCGGCGCCGCCGCGGGCCTGCTCGGGCGCCAGGTATTCCTTGGTTCCCGCGGCCGATCCGGCTGCCGCGCGCTCGTCCGTTCCGGACGCGAAACCCAGGTCGATCAGCTTGAGCGAGCCGTCGCGCGCGAGCATCAGGTTGCCGGGCTTCACGTCGCGGTGCACGACGCCCTGCGCGTGGAGGTAGTCGAGCGCGTCCGCGACCTGTCCGACGATGTCGAGCAATTCGTCCTCGCGGAACTGCTCGCCCGCGTCGAGTCGCTCGAGCAGCGTCGAGCCGTCGACGAGCTCCAGCACGGAGAAGTAGATCCACGCATCGGGCCCGAACCCGGCGAACTTGCGGATGCCGTGACCCTTCACGACGGTCGGATGCGCGAGTTCCGTGAGGCGCCGTGCCTCGCTGACGAAGGACTTCAAGATCGCCGGGTTTCGCGCCGCGGTCGGGAACAGCACCTTGAGCGCCACGGCCTCGCCGGTCTTCTTGTCGCGCGCAGCGAAGACGTCGGAGGTGCCGCCGCTGCCGACGTTCGGTCCGACGTCGAAGCCGGGGATCTCGGGCGCGATCCCGGCCTGGGTGCGGCGTGCGCGCTGGACCGCGTCGGGCGTCCAGCCCGCGCTCCGGACCAGCAGGTCGTCGAGGGCCTCACCAGCGCGCATCCCGGAATCGACGACCCGGGCCGCCTCGAGCGCGAGGTGCCCGCGCTGGACGAGCATCGCCAGGAACTGCGCGTCGGAAGCGTTCTGCATGCGGGTCGGCGCTCGATCGTATCGGCCCGGGCTGCACGGCGCGAAACGTCCCCTGGGACAGAAAGCCGAACCGACCGTCAAGTCGTTCTGCCGCCGGCTCCGAAAGGCATCGACATCGCCCCACGGCCTCCCCGGCCGAGCGACGAGTCCCCAGTGATCCCGACCAAGAGCCGCGCCGTCTGGCGCTACTTCGAGCCCGCCGACACGTTCGTGCGGATCGTCGTGTGCGATGCCTCGTCGATCGACGTCGACGTGAACGAGCACATGAACCGGGCCGCGTACCGCCGGCTGGTCGTCACGGCCTGCGTGCCGGACTACCGGACGGAGCTGGGTGCGCGCCTGCAGGAGCTGTGCAGCGACGATCCGCTGCTGGCCGAGGACCTGCTCTACCAACTGTGCATCGAGGTCAACCCCTCGCTCGACATCCACACCGTGCGCCTGCGCGGCGAGTCGCGGGCCGCCGAGTCGGCGCCCGAGGCGACAACGCAGCCTTTGCCGGAGACCGCGCTGACCGTCGTCGAGGACTTCCACGACCGGCTGGCGAAGCGCGCGCGCGGCCTGAGCGCGCGTCTCTCGCGCCGCGTGATCGGCCAGGACGAGGCCGTGCAGAAGGTCGTGCGCGCAGTCGAGAAGTCGGCCGCTGGTCTCGGTGCTCCGGGCCGACCGCTGGGCTGCTTCCTGCTCGTCGGCCGCACGGGCACCGGCAAGACGGAGCTGGCGCGCGCGCTCGCGGCCGAGCTCTTCGCCGACCCGAAGACGAACCCGAAGGGGCTCGTGCGCGTCGACTGCTCGGAGTATGCGCTGGCGCACGACGCCAGCAAGCTGATCGGCGCCCCGCCGGGCTACGTCGGGCACGAGGACGGCGGCTTTCTGACGGAAGCGATGTCGCGCCACCCCGAGACGATCGTCTTGTTCGACGAGGTCGAGAAGGCGCACCCGCGCCTGCACAACCTGCTGCTTCAGATCCTCGAGGACGGCCTGCTGACCGACGGCAAGGGCCGCACGGTCAGCTTCGAGCACGCGCTGATCGTCCTGACGAGCAACGCCGGCGCACGAGAGATGATCCAGGCGCGGCGCCGGCTGGGCTTCGAGCGCAACGTGAAGCTCGAGCACGCGTCGCTGTCCGACATCGCCACCGAGGCGCTCGAGACCAGCTTCAGCCCGGAGTTCCTGGGCCGCATCGACGAGACGGTGGTCTTCAAGGAGCTCGACAAGCGCACCGCCGTCTCGATCGCACAACGGCAGCTCGGCGAGCTGGCCGCGCGCGCCCGACGCCGTGGCCTGCGCGTCGCGTTCACGCCGGCGGTCGCGAAGTGGGTCTCCGAGCTGGGCTTCTCGACCGAGTACGGCGCGCGCGAGCTGCGCCGCGTCGTCACGCGCGAGATCGAGGCGCCGCTGTCGCGCCTCCTGCTCGACGGCACGCGCCGCCGCGGCCTGATCCGCGCGCGCATCCAGGCTGACAAGCCCTGCTTCGAGCTCGAGAACTGACGATTCGGCCGGGCAAGCTGGTTCGAGACGTCGCACTCGAAATGCGGCCTCCCGAACGGTCTCGACAGACGCCGGCTTTCAGGCCGGGCAGCAACCTGACGAGCGCGCTGATCGTCGTCTGGTGAACGCGGCTCCGCGCGTCAGATCGCGTCCATCGCGGCTTGCAGCGCCGCCAGGGCTGCGGCTTCGCCCGGCGTCAGCACGTGCGGCGGCGCGAGCAGGTCGGTGTACTCGCAGGGATCCGACGCCGTGTTGAAGAGGTTCTCGGTCAGCCCGCCGCCGTCGGCGTAGTTGCGCATGTAGCGGAACGATCCGTCGGTGATCCCGCGACGGTAGCCGAAGTTCAGGACCGGCGGCGTGCCGTTGGAGAAGGCCTCGGAATAGGCGGTCGTCCGCGCGAGCGTCGCGGTCGGATTCTGGATCCCGACCAGGAAGCTCTCGGAATCCACGGGCGATCCGCCCATCGCCGCGTCGATCTCGGCGCTGCGCAAGCCGGTCATCTCGGCCACCGTGCGCCACAGGTCGACGGCTCCGACGAGCGAACGGCACGTCTCGCCGGCGTGCGTGCCGACCAGCGGACCCGTCACGATCAGCGGGACGCGCGTGCCCAGCTCGTACAGCGTGCGCTTGCCGTGACCGACGAGCGCGTTGTCGCTGATCATCGTCGCCACGGTGCCGTTGTCGCCGATGACGACGACCATCGTGCGCGCCAGGACGGCCGGCGCGATGCCGGCCAGGAGCTCGCCGATCTCGTGGTCCACCGCCTCGATGCTCGCGTGGAAGATCAGCTTCTCGTCGTCGGCCTCGCCCGAGCGCGCGCGATCGCCGGCTTCGTAGCCGTTGAACGCCAGACGTCCCTGCGTGCGCGCCGACAGCGTCGAGTAGGGCGGCACCTCGAAAGGAGCATGCGGCGGGCTGAAGCACACGTAGGCGAAGAAGCGGTCGGCGCCCGCCAGCCCGCTGATCCACGTCACGGCCGAGTCGCGCGTGACCGACGCGTCCCAGAAGTCGACCGAGGGCGTGAGGTTCTCGACGCCCGGCACGTCGGCCGTCAACGTCGACGTGCAGCCGCTGACGCCGCCGCCGACCGACGTGACCTTGCGCCAGTCGTAGTGGCTCGTCGGGTTGCCCATCACGCCCTCGAAGCGCTCGAACCCGGACGAGGCCGGATGGCAGTCGTCGATGTCGTAGTCGGCCACGTGCCACTTGCCGAACGCGCCGCGCCGGTAGCTGAACGAGTTCACGTCGCGCAAGAGCTCGGGCAGGCACGTCTCGCCGCTCGGCAGCGCGTATCCGGGGGCATCACCCGGGTTGACCGCGTGCCCCATGCCCGTGCGCAGCCCGTAGCGCCCGGTCAGGAACGCCGCGCGCGTCGGGCTACACGTCGGGTTCACGTAGCAGCGGCTGAACATCACGCCGTCCGCGCGCAACTGGTCGAGGTTCGGAGTCGGGATCCCGTTGATCTGCGGCGACAGGCACTGCGCCGGCAGCCCGGCGTCCTCGCCGTACATGCGCAGCTTGTCCGTGCCCAAGTCGTCCAAGACGATCACGAGAACGTTGAACTCGCCGGGCATCGGCAGGCGCAGGCGCCCGGCGCGCGTGTGCGCGCCGGCGTTGGTTCCCGCGCCGTGGTGGATGTCGGTCGTCGCCGCGCGCGAGCCGGCCACGAGGCCGATCGTGCAGGTCGCGAGGAGCAGCGGAAGGGTACGTGTGCGTGCCATCGTGTTCACCGCGACTTTCAGTTCGAGCGCGCCATGCGCGCGGAGGGACGGCCGTCGGCGACGTTGAAGCTGCCGCCGACGAAAAGGGCTTGTCCCGCGGGGAGCGCGGGCCGGGAGAGCAGGGCGCGGACCGTGTCGTCCGCGCCGGATCCGAACGGCAGCCACTGGCCGCCGCGCCATTGCGCGACGTTGCCGGCCAGGATGCCGTCGACGGTGGCGAAGTCGCCGCCGACGACGAGCGCTGGCGCGACGCCGGCGTTCCAGCTCGTCAAGCTGCGCACGGCCGTCGCGCGTCCGCCGCTGAAGCCGTGGCCGATCGCGGACCAGCTCTGCGTCGCCGGATTCCAGCGCGCGACGCCGTCGACGCGCCCGTCGCCCTGCAGGTCGAAATTGCCTGCGGCGTACAGGCTCGGCACGCCCGAGCCGTCGTCGTGCAGCGCGAGGTCGTTCACGCTGCCGCAGCACAGCCCGCTGCCCGCGCCCGACCAGGACGAGCCGTTCCAGCGCGCGACGCCGCTGGCCGGCTGGCCGCCGACGCGCGTGAAATCGCCGCCGGCCCAGAGTGCGAGGCCCGTGCCGTCGTCGTGCGCGATCAACGCGCGCACGAGGCCGTCGGGGCTGCCCGAGAAGGGCTGCCAGCTCGAACCCGTCCACAACGCCAGAGGTCCCGTCGTCTGGCCGCCCGCGCGGCGGAAGTCGCCGCCGACCGCGAGGAAGCTCTGGAAGCTCGCCATCGCGTGCACGGGACCGTCCGTGCCGCCGGCGAGTTCGACCCACGTGCCGCTCGTGAAGCGCGCAGCGCCGTGCACGGGCAGGCCGGCGGACTTCTGGAAATCGCCGCCGGCGTAGAGCGTGCCGGCGTGCACGTGCAGCGCACGCACTGTGTCGTCGAGGCCGACGCCGAGCGGCGCCCACGCCGCGGCCACGTCGTTCCACACCGCGACGCGGTTCACGATCTGCGAGCCCGCGGTGACGAAATCGCCGCCGACGAAGAGCGGCCCGCCACCATCCTGCCCCGCGAAGCAGTGCACGTCGGCGTCGAGGCCGTTGCCCGCGCCCAAGGCTTGCCACGCGCTTCCGCTCCAGCGCGTGACGCCCAGCGATCCGTTGCTGCCGGCGCGCGAGAAGAAGCCTCCGACGAAGACAGACGGCCCACCGGCCCCGTCGTCGTCGAAGAACGCCAGCGAGCGGCCGACAGCGTTCGTGTTGCTCGACGTTCCGCCGCCGAGCGCCGTCCAGGTTGCGCCGTCCCAGCGCGCGGCGACGAGCAGCGGCCGGCTGTCGAACGCGTCGGGCACGGCCGCGGCGCCGCCAGCGGAACGCAACAGGCCGGTGGCGTAGAGCCTCGGACCCGTGCCCTCGTCGAAGACGCCCAGCGCGCGCACGGCTGGGAACGACCCCGGCGCCGCGATGCCGTTCGCGAGCGGAGCGAAGCCGATGCCATCCCACTGCGCGATGCCGTTCGCAGGCACGCCGCCCGCGTTCGAGAACGATCCGCCGACGATCAGGCGCGGGAGCAGCGGTCCGTTGCCGTCGATGTCGAAGGAGCGCAGGGCGTGAACCGCCGGCGCGCTGTCCGATCCGCCGACGCCAGCGCCGAGCGGGAACCACTGCAGCCCGTCCCAGCGCGCGAGGCGGTGCACGAGCACGCCGCCGGCGCGCTCGAAGAAGCCGCCGGCGATCAGCTGCTCGCGCTGCGGCCCGTCGCCGTCGGGATCGAACGTCGCCAGCGCGCTGACCGGCCCGTCGAGGCCGGCCGCGAGCGGTTCCCAGCCCGTGCCGTTCCAGCGCGCGATCGAGCTGGCCACGAGGCCGTCGGCGTGGAGGAAACTGCCGCCGGCGTAGAGGGCGCGCGGCCGCGGTCCGGGACCGTCGTCGTCGAAATCGGCCAGCGCGCTGACGACGTCGTCCGTGCCGAGGCCCAGCGCGGACCAGGTCGTGCCGTTCCAGCGCGCGACGTTTCGGGCCTGCGCCGTGCCCGCGGTCGTGAACTGTCCGCCCGCGAAGAGCCGCGCCGCCCCTGGTCCCCCGCCGTCCTCGTCGAAGGCGTGCAGGACAGCCACACGCCCGTCGATCCCCGACCCCAACGGCGTCCACGCTCCCAGCCGCCAGCGCGCGACGCGCGTCGCGACGGCCGCGCCGGCCGCGTCGAACTCACCCGCGGCGTAGAGCGCCGCGCCGCCGCCGTCGTCGTGGACGGAGAGCGCGTAGACGCCACCCGAGGCGCCGGGCGCCTCGAGCCCGGGACGGAACTGCTGCGCCTCGACGGGCGCGGCCAGCGGGACGAGCAGCGAGACGAAGAGCGCCACGGCCAACGGGCCAGGCATCGCAGCAGGGAAGCTTGAGCGGACCATCGTGACCTCCGGACCGGGGGGCGAGCCGGTTCCATGAGGTAGTGATCCGCTGCGCACCGCGGTGGAGCGCAATCCCGCAATCTTCGGCGAGCGCGACGATTCTGCCCGCCACGGGGAACTTCGGAAGCTGTCCCGATCCATTGCACCTCGCCTCCCGGCGGGCCGGAAACGGGGTCGACCCTTCGTTCCAGGCCGGTCCGGCCGGGCAGGCGCAGCGGACCGGGTCAGCTTCCGCGGCCATCCGAGGACGCGAAGAAATCACGGCCGCTCTCGCCGCGGAGCGGCGCCACCAGGATCGGAGAGGCCGTACGATCGATTTTTTCTCGGCCTCTCAGATCGCGTCCATCGCCGCCTCGAGAGCCGCCAGCGCCGCAGCTTCCTCCGGCGTCAGCACGTGCGGCGGCGCGAGGAGGTTTTGGAACTCGCACGGGTCAGCCGCGGTGTGGAAGAGCCTCTCGGTCAGCGCGCCGGCGTCGTTGCGGACCCGCATGTAGCGGAACGAGCCGTCCGTGATCCCGCGGCTCCAGCCCAAGCCCGTGGGCGGCGGCGGGCCGTTCGCGAAGACCTCGGAGTAGGCGCTGGTCCGCGCCAGCGCGCTGGACGGATTCAGGATCGCGTCGAGGAAGCTCAGGGAGTCGATCGGCGTCCCGCCCATCGCCGCATCGATCTCGGCGCTGCGCAAGCCGGTCATCTCCGCCACCGTGCGCCACAGGTCGACGGCGCCGACCAGCTCGCGGCACGTGCCGCCGGCGTGCGTGCCGACGAGCGGCCCCTTCACGATCAGCGGGACGTGCGTGCCCAGCTCGTACAGCGTGCGCTTGCCGTGACTGACGAGCGCCGGATCGCTGATCATCGGCGCGACCGTGCCGTTGTCCCCCACGACGACGACCATCGTGCGCGCCATCACGGACGCCGGGATGCTCGCCAGGAGCTGACCCAGCTCGTGGTCCACGGCCTCGACGTTCGCGTGGTAGATCAGCCGCTCGTCGTCCGAGTCGGGCTCGCGCGCGGTGTCGCCGACGCCGTAGTCCAGGGCCTGCAGCAGCCCACGCGTCGCCGGCGAGAGCGTCGAGTCGGGCGGCACCTCGAACGGCGCGTGCGGCGGGCTGAAGCACACGTACGCGAAGAAACGCTCGTTCGCGCCGAGCCCCTGGATCCACGCGGCGGCGTCCGCGCGGGTGATCGCGCCGTCCCAGGAGTCGATCGAAGGCGGCGACCCGCCGGGCTCCCGCACGTCCTCCCACATGGTCGACGTGCAGCCGAAGTCCGACCCGCCGAACGACGTGACCTTGCGCCAGTCGTAGTGGCTCACGGGGTTGCCGTGGATGCCCTGGAAGAGCTCGAACCCGTTCTCGGCCGGATGGCAGTCGCTCGCTTCGTAGTCGGTCAGGTGCCACTTGCCGAACGCCGCGCGGCGGTACGGGTACGGGTTCACGTCGCGCACGAGCTCCGGCAGGAACGTCTCGACGTTCGGCAGCTCGTAGCTCGGCTCGTCGGGGTAGATCACGGTGCCCATGCCCGTGCGCATCCCGTAGCGCCCGGTCAGGAAGGCCGCGCGCGTGGGGCTGCACGTCGGATTCGAGTAGCAGCGCGTGAACAGCACGCCTTCCGCGCGCAACAGGTCGATCGTCGGCGTCGGGATCCACGAGACCTGCGGGGACTCGCAGAACGCCGGCGCGCCCTCGTCGGCGCCGTAGACAGCGAGCTTGTCCGTGCCCAGGTCGTCGAGGACGACCAGCAGCACGTTGAGATCACCCGGCAGCGGCAGGCGGCGGAATCCTCCCGCCGGGCCGTGCGGACCCGTGCGCCGCACCGTCGCGGCGTGGACGCCGTCGGTGGGCGACGCGCCGATTTCGGCCGTGAGACCGATCGTGCAGGTGGCGACGAGGAGCGGCAGGCGACGAGCTAGCGGCGAGCGAAACATCGGGACCTCCGGACCGTGGGAAGCGGTCCACGGGGGAGAGGGCCTCGGCGCGCGTGAGAGAACTCGGAAAGGGATTCTCTCCGCGCGCTTTCGCATCCGACCCGGATCGCGGGCCTCGCGGTTGTGCGATGGCGCGCGACGCGAGCGCAGTCGCTCGCTCGGAGAGCCCGCACGATCGGCTTCTTGCCGGCCTCTCGGGCTCGGCGGCCGGCTCAGGCCGCCGCGGCGGAAGCCACCTCGGCGCCGGCGGCCGCGTGGGCCGCTTGAGCCATCTGCACCACGTCCCAGCGACGCGCTTCCGGAAGCGTCGTGAACACCTCGAACTCGGGGGCGTGCACGAGCTCGGCCGGCGATTCCTCGTCGCCGTGCATCAGCGCCATGTCGACGCGCTGGGCCAGGCTCACGAGCGCGGCCGCCTCGCGGTTCTGCTCGTTGCGGTTGTAGGCGTGGTGGCAGCCGGCGACGCTGATGAACTCATCCGACATGTGCCACGCCGTCGCCAGCAGGCTGCCGGCGCGCTCGTGGAA
>Ga0163150_10008208_pt1 | contig 11959 bp, 10 predicted proteins | sample OliLakLV19P2IB_FD_148628 | JGI IMG/M metagenome (GOLD analysis project Ga0163150, IMG submission 148628) | Freshwater microbial mat bacterial communities from Lake Vanda, McMurdo Dry Valleys, Antarctica - Oligotrophic Lake LV.19.P2.IB | ecosystem: Environmental > Aquatic > Freshwater > Lake >...
ATTTATAGCAACATCAAATAATACAAAAGATATCTCAACGGCTGTTATGGATCGGTTGGAAGTATTGCAGATGCCGTCATATAGTGACCGAGAAAAGGCAGCAATTGCGAAAAATTATATGTTTCCGCAAATTTTGCGCGAATCAGGCTTGACGGGGCATGATATTATAGTAGATGATAATTTGTGGGATGTTATAATACGACCACTGGGATATGACCCAGGAATTCGTACCCTTCAAAGGACTATTCAAGGAATGGTCAGAAAAATTGCTCGCAATAAAATTGAAGGAAAGATCCCAAATGGTCAGCCCTTTGTCCTTCAGACTGAGAATATCAAACAATACATGCCCGCATGGTAAAGGGAAGCGTATAGGGTAAAGCGTTTAGCGTCTAGTTTAAAATAAATACAAGTTTTTATTTCTAAACGCTAGTCGCTTGACGCTCAACGCTTAAGCATTATGGAAGAACAAAAGACAGAACTTATTAACCAACCTATTAAATCAGTAAAGCCTGTAGTCACAAGCATAGACACAGCGTCGATTATTCCTATGGGAGGAGTGGGAGATGTTACGCGAAATATGTATCTCTACGAGTATCATGATGAGATACTTATCGTTGATTGTGGAATAGGATTTGCTGATCAGTCGATGCCAGGAGTTGACCTCATGATTCCCGATGTTTCGTATCTGAAGTCAACCAACAAAAAAATTGTTGGTATGATTTTGACGCATGGTCATGAGGATCACATTGGTGCAACGCCATTTGTTTTGCCTGAGCTTCCAGAATTTCCTATTTATGGATCATCTTTGACAATTGAATTTGTTCGAGAAAAGCTTAAAGAGTATGGAGTGCAAAGGAATATTAATCCTGTGAATCTTGACGAAACAGTCTCTTTGGGAAGTTTTAAGATCTCATTTGCACGCGTTACTCACTCAATAGTTGATGCGACCAACCTCTTTATTCAAACTCCAGCAGGAAATTTTTATCATGGAAGTGATTTCAAATTTGATTGGACACCGGCAGATGGTAAGCTTACAGAGCTTTCTAAAATTACTCGATTTGGAGATCAAGGGATTTTATGTACGCTTGAGGATAGTCTTGGCTCAGAACGTCCTGGATATACGCCATCAGAGCACAAGATACTTGAAAGTTTTGAGGAAGAATTTGCACGAGCACGAGGTAAAATCTTTATGTCTACCTACTCATCAAATATTTCTCGTCTCAATCAAGCCATTGAAGTAGCTGTGCGAATGCGAAAAAAGTTTTGTTTTATGGGTCGATCACTTTTGAAGACTAAAGAGGTTGGACTGGGTCTTGGATATATGAAATTTCCAGGACACATGGAAATAAAGCCTCATGAAATAAAGAAATTTAAGCCGAGTGAAGTTGTCATTATGCTCGCGGGAAGCCAAGCCCAAGAATTTTCAGCCCTTGTCCGGGTTGCCTATGATCAAGATCGAGATATCAAAATTCAAAAAGGAGACACGGTAATTTTTTCTGCCGATCCAATTCCTGGAAATGAGGTCAATATTAATGCGCTTGTTGATACTATTTCCAAAAGGGGTGCACGGGTACGCTATACAGGTATCACCCATGACTTCCATGTTTCAGGACACGGCTCTCAAGAGGATATTAAGCTGATGATTGCCCTAACCCGGCCAAAGCTTCTTATGCCTATTGGTGGCACCTACAAACAAATGGTTGCATACCGCGATATTGCAAAGACCATGGGATACCAAGATCGAGATGTTGTGTTGGGTGAAAATGGTCAAGAGATAATTTTTTCTAAAGAAGGATTTCGATTTGGCAAGCGTATAAAAATTGAAAATGTATATCTTGATGCAGTATCAGGTGAGCCAGTTGAAAGCTATGTGATAGTTGACCGCAAAAAAATCTCAAAAGAAGGAATTGTGACCATTATTGCAGAAATAGATTCCCAAACCGGCCAGCTTATCGCAACTCCTGATGTTCTGACACGAGGCTTTACCTATGAAGGAATCAACGAATTTGCCAAAAGGTTGCAACAAACTGTCGCAAAAAAACTGGGTACAAGAAAAGAAAAAGTTCAAAATTGGGCGTATATCAAATCTATTGTTGGGAAAACCGCTGAAGAAATGTTCTTCCGAGAAAAGCGAGAGCCGCTTGTTGTGCCGGTAGTGTTAGAGGTGTAGAATACTTCGTCATCTGTTTCCTGTTATCAATTCATTTTTCTCGTCATTGCAAGTACTCGCCTGTACTGAACGAAGTGAATGTGAAGCAATCCCGTAGATTCAAGTAATGTCTTCGGAAAGATCTTTCCACGTAGGGTTGAATACTTCTACAAGTTCTAGCTTTTTCCTTCTTGGTCCTCCCTTGAGTTGTTTTTCTCTTGAAATGGCAGTATATGCATCTTCGTAGATTTCGTAATATACAAGTTTGTGGAGATTATATTTTGAAGTAAAGCTTTGTGCGTCGACCTTATTTTTATAAGTCCAAACTCGTTGCACAAGATTATCCATAACTCCTGCATATAATACGGTGTTTCTTCTATTGCTCATGATATAAACATAAAACTGTTTGTGTTCCATGCAGTTATTTTAGTATATCTGGATTGCTTCACATTCACTTCGTTCAGTACAGGCGAGTACTCGCAATGACCGAAGGAGAAAGCATTGTATAAGATTGCTACAAATGAGTACATCTCGCAATGACACAGTAAGAATTAAAGGATAGTTTCTACTTTTTCCTTGCCAAAATTACTTGGTGTTTTTCGATTATTTGAAGGATCGATTTAATCGAGGGATTATCTGTTAGGTATTTCAAACCTCAAAATAATTATTTCTTCTCATAAATTTTCCAAATAATTCGTAGCTGTTCGAGGGGGTCACGGAAGGTTTTGTTTCCGGTAGTACCAATGTGACAATTTTCAGGCGTTATATATAAAGTTTTGGGGGGAAGAAAATCATGTGGATCACCTTCATTCTTATTGAGACATGAATCTATAAAGGTAACCTTACCAATTTTGGCTGGCCACTTATTATTCCATGCTTCTTTAACTACTTGAGGTTCAATAGAATTTATAAACCCATACTGAAGCAAGAACATATCTGTTGCATTTATTACATACACTCGCTCATACTTCTGCTCATTTTCTCGAATATACTCTGACAAAAGTCTACTACTTGCATACCAATATTCGCCTCCATAGTGTCCGAATTGGTAAAAATACTGATATAAAAACCTAGATACAAATAGTGAGTACACAAAAACTATTACAATCCCAACAAGAATAGGGATAGATCGGTATTTAGTCTTAGGAACCGTATCAAATAACCCATAAATTCCAGCCCCGATAAGTATAGAGAAAAAAGGAAGCATCATAAGACCACGAATTATGTACGTTTTACCTGCTGCAACGGCTGCAGGTAAAGGCGCAATAAGAATCAGTGCAAGAAGCAGATAAACCTCACGTTTGCTTTTATATTTGTGTAAATACCATAAGCCAAAAAGCATAAATGGAAGATCAACGATATAAAATACCCCTTTGAAAAAAGCACCCCACCCAAATATCCGATTTATATCCCCAACCGTAAAAAGATACTGAGGAGAAAAAGCTCCTAAATACTGATCTATCATGACATTCATAAAAAACCAACCTTTATTACTAAAGATTTCTTTTACAGGGGAGAGCGCTATGCTATTGGTTCTCTCAAACTTAACCGCCTCTTGAGCATTTTTTATATATGTTTCATTTTTAAAGAATAGCGCTTCTTGTCGGGTTACATTGTATTTCAAAAGTACGATATAGAAAGAAAGAAATATTCCAAGGATCCCTAGCGTAAACAACACTGCTCTTTTTTTGTCTGACCATAAGAATTTTCTATACCATATAAAAAGAACACATATAAGCGCTGCAAAAAAGACTTTTGTGCCATGATAGCTATAAAATCCCAGGAGAAAAAAAGGGAGCGACCACAAGATATTTCCCTTTTCAATAGTTCTGACGAAAATATATATTCCAAGCATGTAGAAAAAAAGCGCCGCTATCCCATCCCATGCGCCACGACTTATGAGGATGTGCCAAGGGGATAGTGCAAGCGACAAAGCCGCAACAAGTGCTATACCTTCTTTCTTGAAAAGAATTTTTGCAAGTAAATATACAAGGAGCACGGTTCCGACCCCCATAAGAATAAATGGAATTCTTCCAGATGCGGCTGATGGCCCAAGAATACCAACAAATGGACTTGCTACATATATGGGAACAGGGGATAAAGAACTATCGATTTGAAAAGAAAGTGGAAGAAAATTCCCGTGGAGATCCTGTCCTGTTTTGAATAGGTGATATGCGCTATACAGATAGTTAACCTCATCATTTGCAATGCCATACGGGATTTTCCCTAAATCCCACGCTCGCGCTAAAAATGCAATAAGAAGAATAACGAGCAGGATCCGGCGATAAATATTCATTCTTTTAGATTAGTTTGTATAAGGGTAAATTGCAAGAGCTTACCAAGATTTGAAATAATTCATGGATTAGGATTTGTTATCTTGAGTTTTATGGGTGTATATTTTATTAGAGAGGTGACCATTTTTTTGCAAGCTCAATTTGTTTGTCTGAACTATCTAGACCAATAACTCGATGTTCGCGCGCTATCAGATAACTATCTATTGGAGTGCCTGCGCCACATCCAACGTCTAACACGAGTTGGTTATGATCAAGATGTTCTAAATGAAGGTTGAGATAACGGTTATCCATGAATTTATCTCGGGGTTTTGGTAAGCTCAGCTGTTTGATGATATCCGGCCTTAACGAGTACAGATTGCAAGAATTTATAATAGCAGAGTTGAGAATTGAGAACTGAAATTATGCTGCTTTTGGAAGCTCCTCTCTCTGTTCTAGTTGAGCAGTAGGAGCTGGAGTAGGAGTTGTTTTTATCTCAGCAAGGCGTCCTTTTTGTACTTGAACATTACCTTCTTGCTGTCGAACTCGTTCTTCCCATGCATCTCCATATTCCTCAGGAACCCAGGTACTAACTCCTGTTACCATACCTTTGCCATGAGTATTTGGAGTTTGAAATTTCCAGACTCGTGCGCCTGGAATTCCTTCAACACTTTTTAGAGCTTGTTGATAGCGAAATTCTGCTATTGCATCTATTTCCTGCTTGTTTGCTTTAACAGCAGCTTGTTGACTTGCTAGTACTTCAGGCGCACTATCAGCAGCAGGAAGTGCAGCCTCACTAAAACCAATAGTGGAAGTGCTTGCCTCAGATTGAGGTACTTGTAAGGTAACTTCCATTTCTACTTCTTCGTTTGTCATGCTTTCATCGTAATTTTTTTGAGTCTCTTTGTCAACAATGCCTACTGCTAAATATTCTAGTGCTGGGTCAATTTTAAATGTATGAGAGTCTCCAAATATAAGCATAGGACTTTTACCTTCTACTACCGCTTTATAAACTCTGCTCACGATATGCTTATCTCTGGAATCGTTAAATACTTTAAACGATATACCAAAAACTTGTGATGTATCGTTATAACGTGCTAAGTCATTAGCTTTCTTGTATAACGGTTTGAAATCTAGGGACAACAATTCTTGTCCGGTTTCAGTCTTCATAACTGCATTTATTTCTTGTAGTGCTTGATTTATTATAGGAAATGTATCTTCACCTGCTGCTTTTGCTTTTTGATAATCATCTTTTTTTAAGCCTGTTTCTTCAATGACCTTGCCTACTGCTTCCATAATCTGATCAGGAGTAAAAATAAATTCTTCACTAAATTCATTTTGTCCAGGGGTTTTATAAATATCTAACTCTTTTGGAAGATATGTTAAAGCAATTTCTTGTAGAGATAGCCCAGCACTTTTTAACGCATCAACCTCTTCTTTTCTACTAAGTTCAGAATTCAAATCAGTTGTTACACCTTTATTAATATTATAAAAAAGTCCAACACCAATTTCTCCAAAAGTATGAATACATCGATCTAAAGCTTGTTCTTCTGTTTCTCCTTCTTTTATTGTAACTTCATCTACTAAAAATTGTGGTAATACCGCTCCTTCTGAGAAATTAAGTCCTTCGAGGATAAAAATTTGTTGATCAACAGGTGTAGACGTAACATACGTTTTCACTCTTTCTTTTAAAAGCTTATTTATCCGAGAATCGGGGTCTCGATCATGTTGCGTACCTAGATTGAATATATTTTGTTCTGTACCTATGTTATATATGATTTGTGCAGTATTTGTTGGTTCGTATATTAAATCCATAAGAGCTGTTCGTACGGGAGGATCTACTGTAGTATCGTAATATTTTGTAACTGCTTTACTATATCTCTCTCTTACCCCAGGATCACTCCAACTAATTACTTTTGAGACCACTTGATCAAGAGGTGGCAGACTTATACCTTCTAACTCAATTTGGTCTACTTTTTGTTCTTGTATACCTACAAGAATTAATTCTTTTGCTTGAACTTTATGAACTTTGTCTGCCAGCTGATCAAGAAATTCCTGCCGTTCTGCATCCATAGAAAATTTTGTATTGCTTGCTGCTTGTTCTTCTGAAGGAAAATCAGTCATTTCTACTAGGTTATCACAGACAGAAAAAAAATGCAGGAGGTGACCATTTTTTTTCCTGCCTGAACTATTGTATAATGAAATACTATGGCAAGAAAGAAGAAGAGACGCGCTCGTAAGAAAAAAGGTATGAAATTAGGATTTGCTCATTTTGGAATGCTTTTTGCAATAGGATTATTTTCCTTGGGTTGCTTACTTTTTCTTTCGTACACCAATAATGGAACGGTCTTAACCCGGCTCAATGAATATTTGATTGGTTTTTTTGGAATTTTAGGATTTTTGGTTGCTATAAATTGTATCTTTTTTTCACTTCTTGTATCACGTATCAATGCCGCGGTTGCAAAGCCAACGGTTTCAGTAGGACTTCTTGTTGTGACCGCATCACTTCTAGGAATGTTTCAATCAGGAATTGTAGGACGAGAGTTATTTTTATTTTTGGCAACGCTTTTAGGAATTGCGATGACGTATGGTATTTTTCTTGTAGGATCAATAGTTGGTGTTATGCTTATTTTTAATATCTCACCTGCTGTGCTTTTTGAAGGATTGCAGAGTGTAACAGGAGGCATGGCATCATTTTTTTCTGCAACATTTATGCCAATGTTCAAATCCAAAAAAACATTTTCTATACCGGCCTCGAGCGCTCCTACTATCAATGGCCTTGCGAAAGCAGAACCAGTAGTCAATCAAAAGCGATTGGATGAGGTAAAATCTCTTGCTACCACCGCTCATGCAACTCCTCCCGTTCAGCCTGTAGCTAAAAAAGGCACTATGTCTGATGAGTTAGTGCTCAACAAGCCACTTGAGATGGGTGTATGGGAGTACCCACCTTTGTCACTTCTTGCAGCAACACAAAGCAAACGCGCAGACACTGGTGATGTCAAAAAAATCGCTGGAACGATTGAAAAAACGCTCCAGAGCTTTGGTATACAAGCTCGAGTTGCTGAGATCAATGTAGGACCATCTGTTACACAATACGCGTTGGAAATAGCGCTTGGTACAAAACTCTCAAAAATTACTGGTCTTTCCAATGATCTTGCGCTTGCGACTGAAGCCCCAACTGGAATGATTCGTATTGAAGCACCAATTCCAGGACGAAATCTGGTGGGTATAGAAATTCCAAATCGTGGACTTGAGGTTGTACCGCTTCGTAAGATGCTTGAGTCGCAAGCGATGCAAAAAAATAAATCCAAACTTGCGGTACCCCTCGGACTTGATGTTGCAGGAAATCCTGTTGTTGCAGATATTGGGAAAATGCCACATGTGCTCATAGCAGGTACGACTGGATCTGGAAAATCAGTCTTGGTCAACTGTATTATTTCATCCCTTCTTTTCCGTGCATCACCTTCGGAGGTCAAGATGATTATGATCGATCCTAAGCGTGTTGAAATGGCAGCGTATCGTGATATTCCCCACCTGTTGGCACCTGTTGTTGTGGAACCTGAGCAAAGCGTCTCAGCACTCAAATGGGCTTTGAAAGAAATGGATAGGCGCTATATCAAATTTGCTGAAGCTGGCGTTCGAAATATCGATGCATACAATGAGTTGGCAGGGTTTCAAGCACTACCTTTTATCGTTATTATGATTGATGAGTTAGCAGATCTGATGGCTGTTGCATCTGTGGAGGTTGAGGACTGTATTGCACGACTTGCACAAATGGCTCGTGCGACTGGAATTCATCTGGTTTTGGCTACGCAACGCCCATCAGTTGATGTCATAACAGGACTTATCAAAGCTAATGTACCGTGTCGCATTGCCTTCAATGTGTCCTCAATGGTTGACAGTAAAGTTGTGTTGGATTCACCAGGTGCAGAAAAACTTTTGGGCCGGGGGGACATGTTGTATATGCCCCCTGATCAAGCGCGACCACATCGTATTCAAGGAACGTATGTACAAGATCAAGATATCAAAAGACTTGTCAACTTTATAAAAGAACGTGGAGCACCAGTTCAGTATACAAGCGAGGTGACTGAGCAAGCGGTTAACTTAGGCAAAAAAGGATCTGCTGGAGAACTTGGCGGAGGATCTCAGGACGAGTTATTTGCACAGGCTGTAAGACTGGTTTGTCAGTATGATAAAGCCTCCTCTTCTATGCTTCAAAGGCGTTTTCAAATTGGATTTAATCGTGCCGCGCGGCTTCTTGAGCAGCTTGAAGCAGCAGGTGTTGTAGGGCTTCCGGATGGCTCAAAGCCTCGTGAAGTATTGGTTAAAAACCCTGATGAATTTTTGAGTTCTCAAGGTCTTCAATAAATGCAAAAGGTGAGTGAACTGTTACGATCCGAGCGCGAAAAACAAGGTTACTCGCTTTCGGATGTGCAAAAAGCAATACGAGTCAAAAAAGAATTTCTAGAAGCGATTGAGAAGGGATCATTCCAAAAGCTTCCTTCAGAGTCTTATGCGCTTGGATTTGTAAAGTCCTACGCAAATTTTCTGGAGTTACCAATTACGACCATTACTGCATACTTTCGGCGTGAGTACAAAAGTCAGGAAGAGGCACTGCCAAAATTTCGAGAAGAAGAAGAAGGTTTCAAAAAAAATCCATTTTTAAATTCCAAAGTACTTCTCATTGTAAGCGTGCTACTGGTTGTTCTAGGGTACATTGCGTTTCAATATAGCTCGTTCTTCTTTGGACCAAAGCTCACTCTTGCCGAGCCAAAAAATCAAGCAGTTTATGAAAAAAATATAGTCCAAGTATCAGGCACCTCAGATCCTTATGCGACGGTCATGGTGGATGGTGAACAAGTATTTGTAGATATAGACGGAACATTCAAGAAAACACTCTACGTATTTTCCGGTAAAAAAAAGCTCATTATATTAGCACGCAATAGATTTGGAAAAGAAAGTCGTGAGGAAGTGAATATTACTATCAAGTGATAGAATAAATATATGAGTCAAGCAGAAAATCAACCTCCACAAGAAGTACTGCAAGAAGCTGTGCAAGATAAGCCAAAGCTTGTTATTCCTTCGGAAGTGCCTCGTAGGAAAGTCCTCGAATGGTTTGCAAGAGGAGCAGGAATTTTTGCAGGCACACAAGTATTTGGAGCACCTGAGCCCAGAAAGGAGCAATTTGACATTACGTTGGGAGAACAAAATAAAACTCAAAGAGGTGTTGATCAAGTCCCGGAAGTTGTTTCTCCTCAAAACCTAATACAAGATAAGGAGAGGAAATATGAAGAAATACATCCTCCAATTAAAGCTACTAAGCCAATAGAAGAGGAAAGAATGCCGCTACAAGACGAACTACTCACAAATCCAAAAAATTCTGTAGATGAATCAGGACAACCCGAGGCTACAGCGGAAAAGAAAGAGTTAATAGAGATTTCGCCTAATACTTTAGTACTAGACTTTGCTCCAACTTCACAAAAGAAAGGTACTACTCAGACAATAATGCCTCCATCACCTGATGAAATGGTACAGCTTCTTTTTGAAGGAGCAGTATCAAAGCAAAAATTAAAGGAGGAGTTTGGTGTTGACTTCATAACAAATAAAGAAGCATTCAAGAAATATCCTCGTGAAGTGTTAGGGTACAGCGCGATGGGTGTTTATGAAGGTCACGGGAACTTTGTTCATAGTATTATAGAAGGCATGCAAAACGGACTTGGGTATAAGCAAACCGTGGGAATAATACCAGTACAGCAATTTGTGGATTCAAAAAATGTACAGTTTATACACGATGAATTTGGCAATAAAGGATTTTCTCTTACGATAGATCATAAAAAAATAATCGAAGGACTTAAAAATACGAATCAGAAAATTGTTAATTTTAGTCTTCAATTTGGACCGGTTGGTTTTATATATAAAGAAAAAGAGGCCATGAAATTAAACGTAGGATTTAAAGCGTATCCAACTGCAGACTATAAAGAAGAATATGTACCAGAAGGTACTATTCACACGGGAGCTACGAATAGTGAAGATAGTAAAAGAGGCTACGAAAATACTTATGAAGATAAAGATGGAAAACGTGTTTATCCTATAACACCTGAGGAATATGAAAAAATTAAAAAACAAAAAGAAGTTGATATTGTCGGGAAAGTCGAAGATCTTGAAAGACCAAAGATAGAGCAGTTACCTGCGTATACAAAAGAGAATGCTCACGAGCATCTAGCCAAACTTTTTGAAATTTGCGCAGCATATCCTGATAAATTTTTTGTCGCTGCTGCGGGCAATCATGGAGATGATCTGAGAAGTGTTACAAATAGACCATCAAATCTTTTGCTTGTTCAACAAGATGGATATGGTGACATACAGGGTGCAGATATGGCTGTAAATAATTCTGAAGTTGTACCATTTTCTGACAATGGAAGTAGCATTTCAACCGCAATTGTTTCATCTGCTGCATCGATTTTGGCAGATAGAGGTATGAAGCCCGAAGAAATTAAGAAAAAGATTCTTGAGTTAACTGAGGTAGAAAACAGAAGATATAAAGATGGCAATGACTATCAGATAAGAAAGCTTGATATTGATAAGGCAAAAGAACTTTTGAAAGCGCAATAGTGTGTAATGAGTGCTTTTAGAAAGAGTATTATAGTTTGATCGGCTTTTGAATGATTGACGTATAACGCTTGAAATGATAGTCTAAATACTACCATGATTGATACTGTCCAGCTCATCCTTTTGGTTGTTATTATTCTGCTCACACTTATTCTTGTAGTTTTAGGTGTTCAAGTATTTTTTATCTTGCAGGAAGTGAGAAAGACGTTGCGCAAAACAAATAGTATATTGGATAATGCTGAATCTATTACGAGTTCTTTGTCCCAACCCATTTCTGGGCTTTCCTCACTTCTTTTTAGTACAAAATCTCTCTCAATTCTAGCGCGGCTTTTGCATGGCGGCAAAAAGAGAGATGAGTAAGGGAAGCGTTTAGGGTATAGCGTCAAGCGTTTAGTGTAAACTTTGTCATTCTGGTTTACACTGAAAAAATGAAGTGCTTGGCCAGAATCAGTTATATAACATTCATGGATTCCCGCCTGCCCTTCGATATACTCAGGGCACGGCGCGGGAATGACAGATGTAGTATAAAAGTATTAGTATGGCGGAAAAAGAAAAACATCACGGAGGTCCTAATGGTTTTGTTATGGGCGCCCTTTTGGGGGGCGCTTTGGTGTATCTTGTTGGAACGGCAAAAGGTAGAAGAATTCTCAAAGAAATATCTGAGAATGGGATAGAATTCTTGGAAAAAGTAGAAAGTATTGAGGATTTAGCAAATCTCGAGTGGGATGATTTAGAACAAGAAGATGAGGAAATAGTACATGTACGAGCTGCATCACCTTCTGCTTCAACTCCCCCGCCTCCCCGTGCAACTACAACCGTTCCCCGCCGATTTTTTAGAGGAGTAAAGAGGAAGTGAGTATTTGGTAGTTAGGATATAGTATTTAGCAGGTAAAAAATTTCATTGCAATATACTAGATACTTTATACTAGAT
>Ga0163150_10008209_pt1 | contig 11956 bp, 8 predicted proteins | sample OliLakLV19P2IB_FD_148628 | JGI IMG/M metagenome (GOLD analysis project Ga0163150, IMG submission 148628) | Freshwater microbial mat bacterial communities from Lake Vanda, McMurdo Dry Valleys, Antarctica - Oligotrophic Lake LV.19.P2.IB | ecosystem: Environmental > Aquatic > Freshwater > Lake >...
AGCGCACGTTGCTGGTGTGGCGTGATTTGCGGAGGCGGCGTGAGGTTTTGGATCGCGGCGCCTTCCGTGCGAATGAGCGTGCCTTGGTAGAGCGCTGGCAAAAATCCCGACGTGTAGGCGCTGCTGCTACCGCGGATCACGCCGTCGGTCATGATCATGAAAGCCGGCAAGTTGTCGCTTTCGCACCCCAAGCCCGAGACAACCCAACTGCCCACGCTGGGATGGCCCAACAGCACATTGCCCGCGTGCATCAGGCCGAGAGCCGGCCCATGAATGAACGACTCGTGGTAGCAGGAGCGGATCACGGCCAGGTCGTCGACATGGCGCGCCAGGTTGGGAAACAAATCGGAAACTTCCAGGCCCGACTCGCCATGCTTCTGAAACGCAAACGGCGAACCCATCAAGGTGCTGCCCGCGGCCGACATGAATTGAAGCTTCAGATCCGACGCATTAAAACTTTCGGGCAAGGGTTTGCCGTCGAGCTTTTGCAGCTCCGGCTTGGGGTCGAAGGTGTCCATCTGGCTCGGCCCACCTTGCATGAACAGCGAAATCACGCTGCGCGCCTTGGCCGGAAAGTGCGGCTGCTTGGGCGACAGCGGATTGTTACTGACGGCGCCGCCGGCCTCCGCCAGTGCGCCGTCGCGGGCCAAAAGCCCCGCCAGCGCGATCGCGGCTACGCCATTGCCGCTGCGCACTAGGGCCTGGCGGCGCGACAGAACTGGTTCATAGCGATGACAGCAAGTGGACTTCGTTTCCATTCCACACCTCCTCCTCAATCGATGAACACAAACTCGTTGAGGTTGAATATCGCCAGACAAAGCTTGGCAAGCGCCGCGGCCCGCTCGGGCGGGAGTTTGCCAAGTTCGGCCGAAGGATTCTCGAGCGGCACGCCCTGGGCACTGCCGTCCGACAAACGATCAATTAGTGCAAGTGCCTCCGATCTTTCGGTGTCGCTCGGGGCTCGGCCCAGCGCGACGACCCAGGCGCGGTTGATGCATGCCTCGGAATCGGTCCCGGCTTCGCGCACCAAGCGCCCGGCAAACTCCTGTGCCAGGCGGAACGCTCGTTGATTGTTGAGCGACCACAACGTTTGGGGCGCGACGATGGTAACGTCGCGTTTGGCGCTACTGACCGAGTTGATGGGGACGTCAAAGACTTCGAACATCGGGAAGCGGAAGTTGCGCCGCACCAGAATGTACAGCCCGCGGCGCGTGTGCTCCTTGGCGTCGGCTGAAACGGTCCATTGCCAAGGCTCGCGCAGCGCGGAAATCTCATCGTCGGCCAATTGAGGAACCACCGGGCGGCCGCCCAGCTTGAGATTGATCGTGCCCGCGGTCGAATGCACGAAGTCCCACAGCGCCTCGGCCTCGAGCCGACGGCGGTTCATCCGCCACAGATATCGATTGTTGGCGTCCTTGTTGGAGTTGTCTGGGTTTTCATAGGCGCTTGCGCGCTGATAAACATCCGTGAGCATGATCAGTCGATGCAATTGCTTCACGCTCCAGCCCTGATCTACGAATCGACTCGCCAGCCAGTCGAGCAGTTCCGGGTGGCTGGGGGGCAAACCCATCTTGCCAAAGTCATTGGGCGTTGCCACCAGGCCGGCGCCAAAGTGCCACTGCCAAATGCGATTGACCATCACACGCGCGACCAGCGGGTGTTCGCCCGAAGTAAGCCACAGCGCCAGTTGCTTGCGGCTGGCGAAAGGGCCGTCCAGAGTCTCGCGATAATCAGTGGCTTGCCGCAACACGGCCGGAAGATCGGCCGAGACTTGCTTGCGTGGTCGATCCAGGTCGCCCCGATTGAGAATATGCACCGGCTGAACCAACGGAGCATCGCGGTGACCGAGCACGCTCGCTGAGGGAACCTCCATCAAACCGTCAAAGCGATCGCCGGGCGACGAGGCGGCCGCATCTGGCAAGGCCAGCACGGCGGCGGCGATCTTGTCTCGCAAATCTTGCTTTTGCTTTTCCTCTTCGGCGGTCAACTTACGGCCTGCGACTTGCTGCTCGAACAGCCGATAAGCCCGGCGGGCTTCATCGACGGCCAGGATCCGCGGATAGAACTGCTTGAAATCGGCGATTTCCATGCCGTTTACCAGCGGCAACTCGATTTCCTTGCTGCCCGCGAACACGGCCTGCAAACCGTAATAGTCTCGCTGCGAAATCGGATCGAATTTATGATCGTGGCACCGAGCGCAGCCGATCGTCAGGCCCAAAAACACCGCCCCTGTTGTGTCCGCCCAATCCGTCAGACGCTCGTTGTCGAGCTTCTTCGCGTCCATGTTCGACTCATGGATTTGCGGCCCCAGCGTATACATGCCGGTGCCGATGCGGGCTTCGAGATGTTCCAGCTTTTCCTTGGCCATCACGTAACTGCCGGAGAGCGACAAATCGTCCGGCCAAATCTCGTCGCCGGCGATCTGCTCTTGGACGAACCGGCTGTAAGGTTTGTCGTCGTTGAAACTCTTGACGACGTAATCGCGATATCGCCAGGCATTGCGAAAATAGATATCGGTTTCGAAACCGCCGCTATCCGCATAGCGCGCCACGTCGAGCCAGTGCCGACCCCAGCGCTCTCCGTACTGGGGCGAGGCCAGCAACTTGTCGATCAACCGGGCAAAGGCTTCCGGTGCCGGGTCGCTAACGAATTGCTCGACTTCTTCGATCGGTGGCGGCAGCCCGACGAGATCGAAATAGACCCGTCGAATGAGCGTCCGTTTGTCAGCCGGTGGAGCCGCCGAGAGGCCACGCTTTTCGAGCTCGGCAGAAATGAAGCGATCGACGACCGACTTGTCTTCCGGTTGCGAGTTGACCATGGGTGGCTCTGAATCTCGCACGGGCCGCAAGGCCCAGAGCGGGTCGGGTTCGCCAGCCACAGGCGCCCGAAGAAGCAACGACGCCATCGCGTCGTCGCCGGCGGCCTCCGGATACTTGGGCCACTGCGCACCGCTGCGGACCCAATTGGTCAAGACCGCGATTTCAGTATCCGAAAGTTTACCGTCGGGCGGCATCTTGGGATCATCGGCATAGCGTATGGCCTGGACCATCGGGCTATGTTCGGGATCGCCCGGTACCAGTACCGGGCCGGAATCGCCACCCGTGGCAACGGCCGCCGCGGAGTCGAGTCGCAAGCTGGCCTTTTGCTTTTCGGTGCCGTGACATTTCCAGCAGCGGGCGGCCAAAAGCGGGCGAACTTGCTTTTCGAAGTACTCGGTTGCCTGCTGGGTCGCATCGTCAGCCAACGACACCGCAGGCGCCGCGATTCCGCAGAATGCCAGAACGAAGCCTGCCAATGTTCGGCGTGCGATCATTTTCGGTGGGCTCGACAATTGACTAAGGCGAGGCTGGAAGCGGGTGGGCAAAGCGGCGGGCGTGGGTTGCAACAGCCACAAGCGCGCAATTGCACCACTCTCAGCCTGCCAGCCTATCGAATGGCACTGGGGAAGTCCAATCTTCGGCCTCCTGGAACCTTGGCCAACCCGGCTGTGGTGCATTGCCACTGGGGGGCGAGTATATTGAGCCCAGCCTTACACGCGGCCCAGGGCGGATGCTGGTCGGGTGCGGCCGGCGCGTTTTTCTCGCACGCTCGGCCCGCGGCACGCTCCGCCGGTGGCCTTTCAAGTCTTCAGCTTTTCGATTTCAGGAGAACCGTCGATGAACGTCTTTTCTCGTTGTGTCTGGGTGCTCGTCGCGGTGCTGGGATTCGCCTCGAGCAAGCCACAGTTGTGGGCCGAGGACGTGGAAGCGGCGCGATTCCACCACGTCACGATCAACTCAGTCGACCCGCAGAAATCGATTCAGTTTTATAGCCGCGTGTTTGGCGCCAGCCCGATCAAGTTCCGCGGCGTGGCCGACGCTCTGTTCGTCGAGAAGTCGTTTTTGCTTTTCAACAAAGTCGACAAGCCCGCCGATAGCACGCTGAACACCGGCATCTGGCATATCGGCTGGGGCGGGGTCGACGTCAAGAACGAGTATGAATGGTGGAAGCGGCACAAAGTCGATATCCACACTCCGCTCTCTCCGCTAACCGGGCCCGACAACTTTTACATGTACATCAGTGGTCCGGACAAGGAGTTGATCGAAATCAACACGATGGGGCACCACCGGTTTGCCCACGTTCACTTCTTTGCCACCGACGTCAATGAAATGACCGATTGGTACACCAAGCATTTGGGCCTAAAACCGCGCATGCCGCGGCGCGAGAAGCCGAAAGGCGACATGTCGACTCTAGGCGGAATTTGGATCAACGTGATCCAGTGCGACAACGTGACAATGATTTTCTTCGGCAAGCCCGACGTCACTCCCAGCCCGCCGTGGTGGCGCGACGAACCGCTCAAAGAGATTCAACCGACCAAAGGCCGCCCGATCGATCGCATCGCGTTTTCGTATCGCAATATCCAACCGGTCTACGATCGGATGAAAGCCGCGGGCGTCGTGATCCTTGAGCCGCTCGCCGAGCGCAAAGAAACCAACATAAAAAGCTTCATCGTCGAAGGGCCTGAAAAAGTCAGCGTCGAAATCGTCGAGGCCAAACCGATCCCGGAAGGCGCGTGGGACTGAGGTTCAATGGTTCCACTCGACCTGTTGCATCGAATCATTTCGCTGTTTCCAGACTTTCAACAGCAATGGTGTAGCGCCGACAATTGCTTCAAGAATGACGATGGGAGCTTCACCTATTGTGGCGTCTTTTCTGAGTTCAGTAGTCTCGTCCGTGACCGGTACGAATCGCTTACTCCATCGGCAATGGCGGGGCTCGGCGACTTGCTTTCCGAGTGCATGAACGTGTCGAACCCTAGCCTGCACGAGGCAGCCGCAACTTGCTTCTTGGAAAATCTAGCGTACGAGCCATTTTCGCCCTCTCTTGCTAAGTACTTGTCCGGCGAACCGCTCAGGTTTTTTTCGCAATTCTCGGATTAGACTGATGCACTTGCCATGGATGCGTTTCTTGACTCTCGCACTTGCAGCCATTAGGCTTGAAGATTCATAAGCACCAAAGGCCGACCGACTTAATCGCTGGCAAGTATGCCTGTTTGGAGACGGTTCGTGGAGATTCTGTCGCTCGTCGCGGTGCTCTGTGCCTTCGTGGTGGCCGTCGTGCGGTTTTTGGTTCGCCAGAAGCGCGTCCTGCAAAGCGTGCCTGCGAAGCGAATCCCAACGCTGTTGGTTGGCTTGGCGGGTGCGATTCTCTTTGCCGCGACTGCGCATATCATCACCGCCGGCGAACCGAAAGCGGCGGGCGATGCCAGGCCCGAGGGCAAGCCGGCAGTTAAGACGCTGGTGACTCCCAAGAACTGGCCCGAGGATTACCCGCTGCCCCGCGTCGGTTCCAATTGCGTCGCGTGCCATCTGACCGCCGGGCGCGAATTGACGGCCGCGGCGAAGAACTTCGTCCGCAGCGTCCACGATATGCAGGACATGACCTGCTATGACTGCCACGGCGGGAACACGGTGGACGACGTGAAGGCCCACGAGGGCGAGTTTGGCTTCATTGGCACCAAGAAAAGCGCACATATCGCCGGGTGCAGCGAATGCCACACCGAAGCCGCCGAGGCGCTGGCCGCGGGCCCGCACGATTGGGACTTTAGCAAGCGGATCAACACGGAGTATCCGATGTGCTTCGATTGCCACGGCAACCACGACATCGGCAACCCGCCGGCCGATTTCAAGCTGGCGGCCATGTGCGCCGACTGCCACGATAAACTGGAAAAGCGCTTTCCTAACCTGGCCAGCGTTGTCAACGACAACGATCGGCTGTGGGAAGTAATGCGGCAGGTTCGCAATAAGAACCTCGCCAAGTCGGAGCCGGTGCCCCCCATGTTCCAAAAGGAAGTGGCGGCGCTGCGAACAGAAACCATGCAAGTTATCCATACGGTCAAGGAAATCCCGGCCGACAGGGCCGCCGCCTTGAATAAGCGGGTCGATGCGCTTCGCACGGAGCTGGAAAAGTGGTTACAATCGGCGCCATAGCCGGATATCTCGAATAACCTTACTGCGATTCTTTAAAAGTCTTTTTTGTGGGGTTGATCATGGCACGCTCGAACCTTTGTCCTCACCGTCGCAGGTTTCTTCAGCAAGTCGGCGGAGCCTCGCTGGCCGCGGGCGTGTCGACGTCGCTGATCCTGCCGAAGCTCGCCTATGGCGAAGACAAGCCGGCTGGTCCGGCCAGTGCCGACGTGGGCATCGCGCGCGGCTCGAATATGGAAGAAGCCGTTCGCAAAGCCGTCGAGCTGTCGGGCGGAATGGACTTCATCAAGGCCGGCCAAACCGTGCTAATTAAACCGAACGTGACCGGGGCCGTCCCCAGCCCCACGACGACCAGCCCGGAAGTGCTCTACGCCGTTATCAAATTGGTCTCTGAGCGCGGCCCGAAGCGAATCATCGTGGCCGACCGCAGCTTCTCGCCGATCTTCGACGTCAAGACGCCCAAGACGCTCGACGTCATGAAGCGCGTGGGCCACTTGGACTCGGTCAACCAGGCCATCAGCGATTTCAAGGCCCCGGTGGTCGCCGTGGGTCTCGAGGATTGCGCGGAAGAACTAGAAAAACTCGGCCGCAAGCCCGACACCGAAATGTGGCGCAAAATCAAACCTGAAAAAGCCGAGCACTGGCCCAACGGTTTCGAACTGGCCGAGTTGCTGTTCGCCGTCGATCACGTGATCAATGTGCCGGTGATCAAAACCCATTTCCAGGCCTGGTTCACGATGTCGATGAAGGCCTTCGTCGGCATGAGCCATCACCGCACGCGGATGGAATTCCACCGGTCATTCAAAGGCAATTCGAGTCTGACAGATCAAAAGGCCTCGGGCAGTCGCCGCCGCCTGGGACCCGAGGGCCGCAAGGAAGACATCGAAGAAGTCTCGCCCATGGTCAATCGCGTCGCCGAATTGAATCTTGGAATTACTCCGGCGCTAAATATTCTCGACGGCTCGCGCAGCTTTGTGTTCGGCGGTCCTTCGCATGGCGACTCGGTCGATCCGAAGCTCGTGGTTGCCAGCCGCGATCGCATTGCTGCCGACGTGACGGGCGTGGCCGTGCTGAAGCGCTATGGCACCGAGCGCCGCCTGCAGAAGTTCTCGGTCTGGGAGAATCCTTTTATCCAGCACGGCATCAAGATCGGCCTGGGCATCGACAGCGTCGATAAGCTCAACCTGAAACACGCCGGAATGGACGAGGATATCAAGGAAATTAAGGAATATCTGGCGTAAGAGCGAGGTCCCCCCTGCTCCTTTTCCCTCTGGGAGGAGGCCGGGATGAGGGCGCGCCACCAAGCGATCGACCACTTGATCATTTCTCATTGGTAGCGTGCTATGCCGCACGCGCTGGTTCGTCTTATTTGATTGCTCCGCGAGGTGAGTGTTCACTTGTACGACCAACTTGCCGGATCACTTGCTTTGCTCGACCCGGCCGACGCGCAGTACGCTTCACGCTTTGTCGACACGCTGCTGGCCGCGGGCCGAAAACGGGGCGCCAGCGACCTGCACCTTCAACCCACGCCCGACGGCCTGGATCTGCGCTGGCGCGTCGACGGCGTGCTGATTCCGCTGGGCACTTTTCCGCCCGGCGTGGCGGCCAACGTCATCGCGCGGCTCAAGGTGATGGCCGACCTGCTGACGTACCGCAACGAGATTCCACAGGAGGGTCGCATTCGCACGCAGGACTCGGCGCTCGAAGTGCGCGTGAGCACCTTTCCGACGCTGTATGGTGAACGCGCGGTGGTGCGTCTGTTCAGCCATCAACTGAAATATCGCGAACTGGCCGAATTGCAACTGCCCGACGAGATCCTGAAACGGCTGCGCCACTATCTGGCCGAAACCTCCGGCGCTATTCTGATCACGGGTCCGGCCGGCAGCGGTAAGACCACCACGCTCTATGCCTGTCTCTACGAATTGGCCGGCGACCAGACCGCCGCGCGCAGCATCGTGACGCTCGAAGACCCAATCGAAATGGCGATTCCGGGAGTTGCGCAGTCACAGATCAACGCGACGGCCGGTTTCGATCTGGCCAGTGGCCTGCGCAGCGTGCTGCGGCAGGATCCCCAAGTGATCATGGTCGGCGAAATCCGCGATCGCACGACGGCCGAAGCGGCGCTCCAGGCTTCGCTGACCGGCCAGCTCGTGCTCAGCTCGTTCCATGCCGGTAGCGCCGCCGAGGCGGTGGGCCGGCTGTTGGATATGGGCATCGAACCCTACATTTTGCGCAGCGGAGTTTTGGCGATCGTCTTTCAGCGGCTCGTGCGCCGGTTGTGCGGGTGTTCTCGCGAAAGCCGGGGCGACGAAGAACTGCTCGGGTTGCCAGTCGCTCATGCTCGCGTGCCGGTCGGATGTCCCGAGTGTGCCGGCACCGGTTATTCGGGGCGCACTCTGCTGGCCGAGATGTTTGCCATGGATCAGAACTCGCTCGGTCAGGCGGTGCTTGCCAGGGCCGACGTGGCAACGCTCGAACAACTGGCCCGCGACGCCGGCATGGTCGATCGCTGGTCCCGTGCGGTACTGGCGATCGAGCAAGGCATTACCAGTCCGGCCGAAGTTCGCCGCGTGCTCGGTTTTTCCAGGAATCCCGCGGTATAAGCTGGCAATCGTCTCTGGAGCCACCTTATACTACCGGCTGAACACTTCCGGGCCGCGGCTCGAACCAGAACAGGGGAGCGGCCGAAGCTGTTGAACGGGAACACTTCGTGTCCAAAAGCATATCGCTTGAGGATCTCGTCGCGCTGAACGATGAGATCGCGGGATTGGTGCGGGCTGGCGTGCCGCTCGAATTGGGGCTCGCCGGCTGGGCTGGCGATTTGCCTGGCGAACTTGGCCGGCTGGTCAAGCGCCTGCGTGCCGCCAGCGAACAAGGGCAAAGCCTGCCGCAATTCTTTGCCGAGCATGACCAGATTCCGCCGGTATACAAGGCCATCGTTTCGGCCGGCCTGAGGTCGGGCCGGCTGCCCGCGGCGCTTGAGTCGATGGCCCGCACGGCGCGACATCTGCGCGAAGTTCGAGCCTCCGTTGGACTGGCAGTCATCTATCCGCTCGTCGTGTTGCTGATCGGTTACGGACTCTTTGCCCTCTTGGGTTCGCACTTTTTGGCGGCGATCGCAGCGGTTAACGAAAGCAGGCAACCTGGATTCTGGGACAAGCTGGCGCAGCTCACTGCCTTCGGCCGCACGCCTTGGGCCTTGATTCCGCCGGTCGTGGTGATCCTGATCGCTTTGGTTTGGTGGCTCCAGACGCGCCGCGCGATGGTCGTCGATGCCGGGCCAGCGGGCCGTTGGCTGAGTTGGATTCCGATTGTCGGCCGCGTGGCGCGAGACGCACGCACGGCTTCGTTGGCAGAGATCTTGGCGCTACTTGTCGAGAACGACGTTCCACTACACGAGTCGGTCGTGCTGGCAGCCGAGTGCACGGGCGACAAGCGGTTGCGAAAGTCGGCCGTCGCGCTGTCGGATTCGTTGGTTCAAGGGGGCCTGCCAAATGAGAATTGGCAACGCCTGGAACCCTTTCCTCCGCTGCTAGCCTGGCTGGTCTGTTCCGGAGGCTCGCAGCAGTCGTTCGTGACCATGGCCCGGCACATGGCTGGCACGTGCCGCCGGCGCGTTGCTCTCGATTCGCAGTGGCTTCGGGACTATCTGCCCATGTGGCTGACGTTGGCCGTCGGCAGCCTGGTCGTGGCCGGATATGCACTGACCATTTTCTTGCCGTTTACTGAGTTGATGGAAATGTTGAGCGGCGACCTCGGACCCTCCATGCGGATCAAACCGTGAAAAGCTTCGCATACACCGCCGTCGACGCCGCGGGCCGCACGATCACGGGCACCGTGAGCGCGACCGATCGGATTGCAGCCCAAGAACTGCTGGCCGCGCGCGGCTGCACTTCGTCCGAAATCTCGGCGCTCGTCGCAGCATCGGAAGTCGTACCTCATTTGAGTGAGTCGGACGGCTTGGAACTGGCCAGTTACATCTCGCAACTGGCCGTTGTGGGATTGCCAATGACAGGTGCGATGTCCGCCATGGCCAAAGACCTTCCACCCGGTCGGCTGCCGCAGGCGCTTCGGGCCTTGTCGGACAAAGTCGAGAGCGGCCAATCATTGGAGTCGTCGCTCGAATCGCTGTCGAGCCGCTTGCCCCCGCATGTTCGCAATCTGATGATTGCCAGCGCACGTTCGAAGCAACTGCCGCAAGTGCTCGAGCAGGTGCTCGCGCACGAGCGTATCATGGACGACTTGTCGGCCAAACTCCGACAGGCCGTGGTCTATCCAGTCTTCCTGCTCGGCTTCCTTGTGTTGTGGCTGCTGTTTGTGTCGATGTGGATGGTCCCGCAGATGCAGTTGGCGTCGCTGTTTGAGGATTTTTCCGGTCCGCTGTCAAGCAACAATCAGGCGAGAATCCCCACGAGCACCAAGGCTTTGATGGACTTTTCGACGATGGCGCCGCCGGCCATTTGTCTATTGTTTGGAGGAGCTCTGATACTTGTGGCGGCTACCGGATTGATCGGTGGCCGGGCGCTCATCAGCCGCTTGTGCGCGCACTTGCCGCTGCTGGGCGTGGCCTGGTGGTATCGCGGGCTCGTCGAGTTTTCAGGATTGCTGGCCTTGTTCGTTCGGCAACAGCTTCCGCTTGGCGAATCGCTGCGCCTCGTCGGACTTTCGGCGCGCGACCCAGCCGTTCGTGCCGCTTGCAGCCGCTGCGCCGAGCAAATGACCGACGGACACTCGCTGTCGAGAAGCCTCGCCGATCAACCGCTGTTTCCCGCGACCTTTGTGAACCTGGTTGAATGGGGCGAGAGCCATGGGGCGCTGGCCGAGGCGCTGGACAGCGGGCGGCAGATGTTTGCTGATCGCTTTGAGCTGCAAGTCCAACTCGTACGCTTTATCTTGCCTCCTATTGTGTTTGTGATCATCACCGGAAGCGCATTTTTGACTGCTTACGGCTTCCTGGCCTACGTGCCTAAGCTGATACTCGATTTGTCGTGACGGAAATCTGCGCGGACTGTTGAACCATGCCATACCTCGAACTATCCGGCGTCGTCGTCGTGCTGATCGCGGGAGTGTCGTTGTGGTGTGCTGCACGCGTGCTTAAGACGATCGCCGACCCGTTGGATGCTTCGCGTGACGTCTTGCGATTTACCGCGCTGGTGCTGATCTCGATGGGGCTGTTGGGGATCTGTTTTATCGCGACGGGGAATCTTGGTTTTATTACCTGGCTGATCGTTATGGGCATTTGGGGCCGCATTGCCTTGCACTATCGCGACACGCAAAAACGGAACCTGCTGTCGGCGCTGGCCCTGGCCGTCAACAAGCACATGCCGCTGGCCTCCATGGTGCTGGCTTTCGCCGATGAGCAGGAAGGGGCGATTGCCAGGCGCGCCCGAGTATTTGCGGCCAGACTTGCCGCCGGCAGCTCGCTCAGCGAGGCCATTGCCGAGTCGCGCGGCCTGCTGCCCAAAGAGGCGAAGCTGGCCGCACATGTCGGGCTGCAGACCGGCGATCTGTCGGGCGCCTTGCACGCGACTTCCTATAGCAGCCAGTTCGATCGCACGCTGCTACGCCCAGTCATGACGCGCATGCTCTACATCTTTCCGGTGATGTTCATTTTTCTATTATTCATGCGAATCAAAATCGAGCCGAGTTACGTCAAGATATTTCAGGATTTTGGTCTGAAGCTTCCCAACTTGGACAACATACTCAGTTATTTCATCAGCCCTGAGCGGTCGGATTTCACGACGACCACCAAACTACACTTAGAAGTGTCGCTGGGCGGAGCGACGCCGTTCGTCTTTTCGTGGGGCGGGCTCGGCGACGTCGCCACCTTTAGCCTCGTGGCAAGTTTTGTCTGCGTGAGCATCTTGCTGCTGGCTTACCTGGAGTGGCGTGGAACTTTGCGCCCCCGGTTGCCCGGCTGGAAGCGAATCGTAAACTGGGTGGACATGGGTATCGTGCTGCGTATTTTGGGGCTGGCGGCCCGGCACGAC
>Ga0163150_10008211_pt1 | contig 11955 bp, 8 predicted proteins | sample OliLakLV19P2IB_FD_148628 | JGI IMG/M metagenome (GOLD analysis project Ga0163150, IMG submission 148628) | Freshwater microbial mat bacterial communities from Lake Vanda, McMurdo Dry Valleys, Antarctica - Oligotrophic Lake LV.19.P2.IB | ecosystem: Environmental > Aquatic > Freshwater > Lake >...
AAGTTCGCACCATTCACGTTGACGGAGCTGGCGCAACCGTTGCCCGCCGCCCCGGCGTTGCCGCACGGGCAGGCCGTGCCCGAGCCGTCGCCGAAGCAGAAGGGCGTCGCGCCCGCACCCGCGCACGTGCGCAACGTGAGATCCCAGCGCACGACCGTGCCGCCGTCGGCGTTCGCGTCGTCGTTGACGGTCAGCGTCCAGCTCCCGTTGGGATTCTCGCCCACGAAGAAGTCGAAGGAGCCTTCGGGGGAGAGCAGCGGGACCACGACGCCGGTGGTGTAGACATGGTCGGTGACCGGGTCGAGCACGTCGCCGTCGAACAGCGTGCCGTTGAAGACGTTGTCGCTGCCTCCGCCGTTGTCGCTGGTCACCTGCACGACCGAGCCCGCCGGCGAAGTCAGCGTGATGTCGAGGTCCGCGGCAAACGTGTGCGTGATCTCGATGTAGAGCTCGACTTCGGTCAGGGCCGAACCCAGGCCGCTGGCCACGATGACGTCCGACACCTGGATGGGCGGGGCCGTCGGCGGAATGATGAGGCCGGGGCTCTGACTGTAGGTCGTAGAGCTCTCGCTCGGGCCGGCCGGCAACGTCGAGATGTCGAGCGACCAGCCGTTCGTCGTGCCGTTGTCGGCCGCTGCGTCGTCCGTGATCGTCAGCGTCCACATGCCGTTCGGGTTCTCGCCGCGGAACGCGGCCAGGCGGCCCTCCGGAGAGAGCGGCGTGGCCGGCACGCCGTTCGAGTAGACGTGGTCCACGGTCGGATCGTTGGCGTTGTCGTCCCACAGCGTGCCATTGAAGACGTTGTCGTTCGTGCCGCCGTTGTCGGTCGAGATGACCACGATCGTCCCGGCCGGGGACGTCAGGGTCATGTCGATGTCGGCACCGGCCGTGTGCGTGATCAACGTGTTCAAGTCGACGTCCCACAGGAAGGTGCCGGCCGCGACGTTGGCCGTGTAGATCGTGGGAACCGGCGTGACGCCGCCTGAGAAGTCCGGGATCGCGCCACCGGGTCCGGCGGCGGTCGTCGGCGCCGAGGGGCTCGGCACCGCGATCGTCGTCAGGCGGAGATCCCAGCGCACGATCGTGCCGCCGTCCGCGTTCGCGTCGTCGGACACGGTCATCGTCCACATGCCGTTCGGATCCTGGCCCAGGAAGTTGTCGAACGAACCTTCGGGCGCGAGCAGGGTCGCCACGACGAGGTTCGTGAACACGTAGTCCGAGACGGCGTTCGCGGAGCTCGGGTCGAAGAGGGAGCCGTTGAACGTGTTGTCGTTCGACCCGGCATTGTCCGTGGTCACGGTGACGACCGTGCCCGCGGGCGAGGTCAGCGTGATGTCCAGGTCAGAGCCGAAGGTGTGGGTGATCTCGAGGTAGAGCTCGACCTTCGAGAGGTACGTCCCGAGCCCGCTCGCGATCTGCGTCTCCGCGAAGATGTTCGGCGGGGCCGTGGTCGGGATGACCGTGCCCGGCGTCGCGCTCAGGACCGTGGTCGTGCCGCTGGGCGCCGACGCGAGCGTCGACACGTCCAGCGACCACGAGGTCACCGACCCCGTGTTCGCCGTCGCGTCGTCGTAGACCCTCAGCTTCCAGATGCCGTTCGGATCCTCGCCGCGGAACGCCGTCAATCGACCCTCGGGCGAGAGCGGGCTGACCGGCACGTTGTTCACGAACGTTCGGTCGGTCACCGGGTCGTTCGCGTTGTCGTCCCAGGCCGTGCCGTTGAAGTTGTTGTCCAACGTCCCGCCGTTGTCGGTCGTGATCGTCACGATCGTCCCGGCCGGCGATTCCAGCGTGATGTCGAGCTCGCCGCTCGAGGGGTGCAGGATCGCCGTGTTCAGGTTCAGGTCCCACAGGTAGCTGCCCGCGCCCGAGACGGTCGTCGTGAACGTGACGCCCTGGTACGCGATCGGCGGAGTGATCACGCCGGTCGTGCCGGGGAAGTTCGTGGTCGTGACGCCGGGGCTGCACGGGGGCGCAACGACGGACTGCGTCCCGCCGGTCGTCGTCGGGTTCAGCGGGAGGATCGCTCCACGCGGAGCCGTGCGCGCGGGCAGGTCGCCGCCGAGCATCGCGCTCAGGCGCTCGATCTCGGCCTGCATGCGCTCGATCTCGTGGGCGGATCCTTGGGCCGAGCGCAGCAGGTCGACCTGTTGACCCAGGCTGCGCATCGCTTCATGGATCGCTTCCTTGGTCTGCGGCGCTTCAGCGGGGGGCGATTTCTGGTTCTGGCCGAAAGCAGGGACCAACGCGGCTGCCAGGACCGTGACCGCGAGGCACGTGGTGATGCGGGTTGTCATGAGGGATCTCGGAGGAGGGGGCGATCAGAAAGCAGGGAAACGGAACGACGCAGCGTCAGAATGCCACCGACGCCTCTGGTCCAAGAATGCCACGTCCCCGGCCCGTGGGGAGCCTGGGCCGAAGTCTTTCGGGGTGGGCATCGCACCCAGGCCCTTCCGGAGCCGCGGGGAGCCCGATGGCCCGCCCGCGCCGGGTCCTCTCGCGAGGAGCGCGGTCGATCCGCCGGCCCCGTGTAGGCTCCCACAATGCTGACCCGCGACGCCGCCTGGACCCAGCTCTGCGAGTGGACGAAGACCGACGCCCTGCGCAAGCACGCGCGCGCCGTCGAGCTCGTGATGCGCGCGGCCGCGCTGCGCTACGGCGGCGGCGAGTCCGACGTCGAGCGTTTCGGCATCGCCGGCATGCTGCACGACGCCGACTACGAGGCCTGGCCCGAGGATCACCCGCGGCGCATCGTCGCGTGGCTCGAGGAAGTCGGCGAGCGCGAGATCGCGCATGCGATTTCGGCGCACTACACGAAGTGGAACGTGCCCTACGAGACGGCGCTCGACCGCACGCTGCTGGCCTGCGACGAGCTGACGGGCTTCGTGGGCGCGTGCGCACTCGTGCGGCCCGAAGGGATCTCCTCGCTGGAGGCGAAGAGCGTTCTGAAGAAGCTCAAGGACAAAGGTTTTGCGGCCAAGGTCGAGCGCGAGGAAGTGCACGCCGGAGCCCGGATGCTGGGCGTCGAGCTGACCGACCACGTCACTTTCGTGGTCGACGCGCTGCGGCCGCACGCCGCGGAGCTGGGACTCGTCGGACGCGCGAGCGCGGAAGGGGCGTGAGCTTCCCTTCGCGGCCTCGAGGGGTCCACGCGATCTGACAGCCGTTCGCCGTGTCCCGGGTCGACGGGCGTGCAGAGCGCGGGCCCGGATATGAGCACGCCTCCCAGCGATCCGCTGCAGGACCGAGGGGAAGGGCTCGGTGCCCGGTCAGAGAATCGAAGGGAGGTGTGCGTGCGTCGCCGCGCTGGCCGCGGTTAGAAAAGGGATCGAGCGCCCGTGCGCCCGGTCCCCGTGCGTTCGCTCAGCCCAACGTGTCGAGACGGCCGTTCTTGCCGCGCACGTCGCTCAGCTTCACGACGGAGGCCGTCGTGGTGCTCGGCACGTCCGGGGGGGCGTCGCCGCCGGCCAGAATGTGGTTCACCGAGCTGCTGAAGCGGTCGAGCAGGCGTTGCATGCCCTGCTGCGCGCCTGCACCGGGCGTGCGTCCGTCCATGTACGCGGCCTCGAAGCGGTTCAGCATCGACTGGAACTTCTCGTACTGGGTCTCGAGCGCCTCGCGCTGGCGCGGCGAGAGGTTGTCGGACTCGAGCACGGCCTTGAAGCGCGCCTCGATCCGTTGCGTGAAAGCGTCCAGTCGCGGATGCGACGGATCGCTCGGAGTGCCGGGCGTGGCCGTGTCGGTTTCGCGCACTCCCGCGCCGAAGGCCGCCTTCGCGGCTTCGCTCCTCAGGACGGGTTGGGCCGGGATCACCGGCTTGGGGCCGGCGCCGTTGGAAATGCTGGAGATGTTCATGGCGTTCGTATCGGAACTCGGCCGCGCACCTGAAGCCTGAGTGGCGTCCGCGAGGCTGCGATGCGCGCAAGTCCTTGCGGTCACGCGGCTCGAGCGCTGTCCGATTTCGCGACAGTGCGCGGAACGTTGTGCGAGGTCGTCGTTCCGCCCGCAACGACGCAGCGCGCAGTCAGCCGGGTCTCGCGCGAAGCGATCGGAGCACGCCTGCACGACGAACGACGTGAACTTGCTTCCTGCGACCGGAACGAAACGCAGGTCGAGCGCCGCGGCGCCGTACGGAAACCGTCGCGCGCGACACGCCGAGGCCGATTCCGACGATGGCACGACCGTTGCTTGGCACGCGGCCCATGGACACGGGTCTCTACCACGCAGTGGCTGCGATGCGAGCGGGCGAGAAGCGCCTCGAGTCGATCGCGCACAACCTCGCCAACGTTTCGACGCGCGGCTACAAGCGCGAGACGAGCTTCGCGCACGCCTTGACCGTCGGGCGTTCGCGCAACCCGCAGGTCGTCGCGGGAGCCGCGTCGGATCCCACGCAGGGCGTGCTGGAGACGACCGGCAACCCCCTCGACCTCGCGCTCGAAGGCAGCGGCTACTTCGTGGTCGAGACGCCTTCGGGGCGCACCTACGCGCGTGACGGATCGTTCCGGCTCGACAACAACGGGGCCCTCGTCACGCAGGACGGTTTCCCCGTCGCGTGGAAGAGCGGACGCGGCACGCTGCGGACCGCGGACGAGCCCGCCGTCGTCGATGCAGAGGGCCGCGTGCGCCAGGGAGAAACGTCGATCGGGCAGATCGAGATCGTCGACGTCGATCCCACGAAGCTGGTGCCGACCGCCGACGGTCGCTGGTCCGCGCCGCCCGGCGTGCGCGAGACGCCTTCGAAGGCGTCCGTGCGCCAGGCCAGCCTCGAGCGCTCGAACGTGGAAGCCATGGACGAGCTCGTCGCGCTCGTCGTCGTCCAACGCAGCTTCGAGAATGCCGCTTCGACGCTGAAGGCCATCGAACAGTCCTACCGCCGACTCAACCAGCCGCGCTAATCGCCGCTCAGGAGCTTCAAAGATGATCCGCGCCATGATGACCGCCGCTTCGGGCATGAAGGCCCAGCAGTCGCAGGTCGACACGATCGCCAACAACATCGCCAACGCGAACACGGTCGGCTTCAAGAAGAGCGAGCTGGGCTTCCGCGCGCTGCTCTACCAGACCGTGCGCGAGCCGGGCGCGGTGACGGGCCAGGGCCAGCGCGATCCCACCGGCCTGCAGTTCGGCACGGGCACCGAGGTGTCGGGCTCGACGAAGATCTTCCAGCAAGGCGAGCTCGAGCCGACGCCGAACCCGCTGGGCGTCGCGATCCAGGGCGAAGGCTTCTTCCAGGTGCGCATGTCGGGCGGCGACTTGCGCTACACGCGCGACGGCGGTTTCCACCGCGACCTCGACGGCTCGCTTGTCACGTCCGAGGGCTACTTCCTCGAGCCGCGCATCCAGCTCCCGAGCGACGCGCTCGCGATCTCGGTCGGCGAAGACGGCACGGTCTCGGCGCAGCTCTCGACTACGGCCGCGCCGGTTCAGGTCGGACAGCTCGCGCTGTTCCGCTTCCCGAACGCGGGTGGTCTCAAGGCGGTCGGCGGGAACTTCTACGCCGAGACCGGCGGCTCCGGCCAGCCGATCCAGGCCATCCCGGGCCGCGATGGCGCGGGCTCTCTCAAGCAGGGCTTCCGCGAGCGCTCGAACGTGCAGGTCGTCGACGAGCTCGTCGGCCTGATCCTGGCGCAGCGCAACTACGAGGTCTCGAGCCGCGCGATCAAGGTGTCGGACGAGATGCTCCAGCAGACGAACCAGTTGATCCGTTGAGGTCCGGACGATGATCGCCGCCGCCATCCTCTGCCTTTCCGCCGGCTCGCCCGCCGTGGTCGAGCGCGTCGAAGCCCCCCCGACCATCGTGCTGCGCGACGCGGCGGAGATCCTCGGCACGAACCTGGAGCTGGGCGAGATCGCCGAGATCCGGGCCGAAAACGCCGCGATCGCGCGGCGGCTCGAGACGCTCGACCTGGGACCCGCGCCCGCGCCCGGGGCCGTCCGCATGGTGAAGCGCGACGACGTCGTGCGCGCCCTGCGGGCCGCCGGGCTGACGGGTTCGCCCACCGGTCAGCTCGTGTGCCGCGCGCGGCCGCGCGTCGAGATCCTCGCGGGCCGCGAGCTCGAGGACGCCGCGCGCAACGCGCTGATGCGATCCTTCGCCGGTCGTGACGTCGAGATCGACGTGGTGCGCCCGGCCGCGGACATGCCGCTGATCGCGCCCGCGATCCGACGCGATCTCGACGTCGACGTGGGCCGCCGCGATCTGCGCTCCGGCGCGTGGAGCGTGCCGGTCGACGTGCGCATCGACGGCGAACGCGCGCAGACCGCCTGGATCCCGCTCGAGGTCCGCGTGTTCGAGCGACGGCCCATGGCGACGCGTGACCTGCGCCGCGGCGAGCCGATCGACGCGTCGTCGTGGACGCTCGAGCGCGGTCTCGTGGAAGCGTCGGCTCCGCCTTCGCCCGACCCCGACCTCCTGGCCGGCGCGACGTGCACGCGCGACCTTCCGCGCGGGACGCGCATCACCGACCTCGACGTGCGCCGCGATCCGCTCGTGCGCAGCGGCGACATCGTCGAGATCGAGGTCGTGCGCGGCGGAGTCCGCGCCCGCTCGCGCGCCGTCGCACGCGGCCAGGGAGCGCTGGGCGATCGCGTGGAGGTGCAGTCAGGCGAGAGCCACAGACGATTGGTCGGCGTCATCGTCGCACGCGGGCTCGTGCGGGTCGAACTGGCTGTATCCCCGCGGTAATCAGGCCCCGGTAGTCCGTTTTTCAGCAGCAGTCTGCGCGAAATTGGCGGGACGCCGAGGTCCGAATTCGAGGCGCCTGAAATCGGTGGTTTGGATCCGCAATCGTTCCAGGACGGTGAGCTCCCGAGCCGAAGGACAAGTCGTCCCCATGCCCAGCTCGCCTACCCGGGCCCCCCTGCCCTTGGAGTTGCACGAGTCGCTCGAGCTCTACCTGGCCGAGCACTTCGTCCTGCCCGTGCTGCCCGAAACGGCCGCGCGCGTGGTGGCTCTGGCGCAGGATCCCGCGAGCGGCGCGCGCGACCTCGAGCGCGTCCTCGAGCGCGATCCCTCGCTGGCCTCGCACGTGCTGCGCATCGCGAACTCCGCGGCCTTCGCGCCGCGCGAGCCGATCGTGTCGCTGCAGCAGGCGGTCAGCCGTCTCGGGATGACCACGATCCGCGACCTGTCGCTGGCGGCTTCGCTGCAAGGTCGCGTGTACCGCGCAGCGGGCCAGGAAGAGCTCATGCGCACGATCTGGGCGCACTGCGCCGTCGCCGCCGCCTTCGCGCGCGAGACTGCGCGGCGCATGCGACGCAACGTCGAGGGGGCGTTCCTGTGCGGTCTCCTGCACGACGTCGGGCGGCCGGTCGTGGTGCAGGCCGCGCTCGAGGCGCCGGGGCTGCTGCAGAAGGACGCGAACACGCCGATCCTGCTCGACGCCGCGATGGACGAGTTCCACGAGCGCGTCGGCGCGCGGCTGGTGGAGGCCTGGGGCCTGGCGGAATGGACCGCGGCCGTCGTCGCGCACCACCATGCGCCCGAGCGCGCCGGCCCGTACGCGGAAGAGGCCTGCATCGCGCGGCTGGCGGACCTGCTCTCGCATTGGGCGCTGACCGAAGGCTCGTGCGCCGAGGATTTCCCGGAAGAGGACGCGGCCGTGCTCGACCTCAACCTCTACCCAGAGGACGTCGAAGCCCTGCTCGCGCTGCGCGACCAAGCGCTCCTGTGCGCGGAGGCGCTGCGATGATCCACGAACTGGTCGAATCGCGCTTCGACGTGCTCGTCCTGGGCGCGGGGCCTTCCGGACACAAAGCCGCGATCCAGGCCGCGAAGGTCGGGAAGCGCACGCTGATCGTCGACCGCGAGCCGGCCGCCGGCGGCGAGTGCGTCCAGCGCGGCACGATCCCGAGCAAGACGCTGCGCGAGACCGCCGCCTACCTGATGGGCCTGCGCGCGCGCAGCGAAGGCGTGTTGGACATCGCCATCCCGCCGCAGACCAAGGTCGAGAGCCTGATGCGGCGTCTGAAGGCCGTGCGCACGAGCCACGGGACGCTCCTGGGTCAGCAGCTCGACCGCAATCACGTCACCCAATGGCACGGCCGCGCGCGCTTCCTGTCGGAGAACATCGTCGAGGTGCGCTTCCCCGACCGTTCCGTGCGTCGCGTGCGCGCCGACCTGATCGTCGTCGCGACCGGCTCGCGCCCGCGCCAGCCGGACAACGTGCAGGTCGACCACGAGCACGTGCTCGACAGCGATTCGATCCTGTCGATGATCTACCTGCCGTCCTCGCTGACGATCCTGGGCTCGGGCGTGATCGCCTGCGAGTTCGCCTCGATCTACGCCGCGCTGGGCGTGCCCGTGAAAGTCGTCGATTCTGCGCCGCGGCCACTGTCGTTCCTCGATCCCGAGCTGACGCTGCGCTACGTGCAGGTCCTGGAGCAGACGGGCGGCAGCTACCTGGCCGGCAAGAAGCTCGAGACCTCGCGCTGGGAAGGCCAGTCCGTCGTCACGCGCCTGTCCGACGGCACCGAGCTCCTGGCCGAGAAGTGCCTGTGCGCGCTGGGCCGCGTCGCGAACGTCGCCGACCTCGACCTGGCCGCGGCGGGCATCGCGCTGACGCCGCGCGGTCACGTGCCGGTCGACGAGAACATGCGTACGGTCGTCCCGCACATCTACGCCGCGGGCGACGTCGTGGGCCCGCCTTCGCTCGCCGCCACGGCGGTCGAGCAGGGTCGCCGTGCCATGCGACACGCGCTGGGCCTCGCGAACCACGCCGCCAGTCAGCACGTCCCGGTCGGCATCTACACGATCCCCGAGATCAGCACGGTCGGCCTGAGTGAGGAACAGGCGATCGCGAAGCACGGCAGCGCGCTCGTCGGCCGCGCGCGCTTCGATGAGCTGGCGCGCGCGCACATCAACGGCCAGACGCACGGCCTGTTGAAGCTGATCGCGGCGCCCGACGGCCGCCTGCTCGGCGCGCACGTGATCGGCGAGGGCGCGACCGAGCTCGTGCACGTCGCGCAGATGGCGCTGGTCGGCGGGCTCTCCCTGGATGCGTTCGTCGACAACGTCTTCAACTTCCCGACGCTGGCCGAGGCCTACCGTGTCGCGGCGATCGACGCCGAAGCGCAGCGGGCGAAGCGCGCTGCAGCCTGAACGAGGACGACCGTGCGCGCGGTCGGTCATGCCGTGGCGCGAGGTGCGCCGCGCACTGGGGTCTCGTACCACCCAACAGGGGAGCGACGCCGCCGTGCGACGGAGAACCTTGCATGAATGCGATGGGCGGCACTTCGGTCTCGCGCCCTTCGCACTGCCCCCACGCTCGCACTCATGAGGCTCACCGGCCTGCATCCCTCGCTCGCTGCGACGATCGCGTCCATCTGCTCCAAGCGGTGGAACGCCGGCGTCGCGACCGGGTGTTGCTTGTAGATCTCGCCTTCGACGTGTCGATGGCCGGCTCGTCGTCCAACCGGTGCGGGCGCCAGCGACCCGTGCAGGGCGCGGGAACCCCGTGCGAGTCGCCCGGCATGCTCTGTGCAGGCCAGCGGGCAGGAGCGGGCAGCGACTGACGGGAATTCCGTGTCGATCTGCGCATGGACGCAGGCCGTCATCGTCGGCCGGCTTCGCGTGCTGCCCAGCTCGTACGCCATGTCCACCCTGCTCCTCAAATGCTGGTCCTGACGGGCGGCTTCTTGGTTGCACGCGAGATCCTGGATGCCGAACGATGAACACCAGCACCCAGTTCTTGCTGCTGAAGACCGCGCGCCGCCTGTGGTTCCGAGCGACGGCTTTCTCCGTGATCGCCGTGGCCGCTGCCCTCCTGGCGTTGATCTTGAAGCGCTACATCCCGTACGACTTCTCGGCGAAGATCGGTGCGGACGCCGTGGGTGTCCTGCTCAACGTCCTGGCGGCCAGCATGCTGTCGGTGACGATCTTCTCGCTCAGCACGCTGGTCTCCGCGCTGGCTTCTGCGACCAGCAACGCGACGCCGCGCGTGGCGCAGCTCATGCTGGAGGACAACACGGCACAGAACGCACTCGCCACGTTCATCGGGTCGTTCCTCTTCAGCCTCGTCGGGATCATCGCGCTGCAGACCGGACTGTACGGCGAGCAGGGCCGCGTGATCCTGTACATCGTGACGCTCGCGGTGATCGCGATCGTCGTCGGCATGATGCTGCGTTGGATCGACTATGTCGCGAAGCTGGGTCGGGTGGGGGAAATCATCGACAGGGTCGAGCAGGCCGCTGGGCGAGCTCTGCGCGAGCGACGGCACGCGCCTCAGTTGGGTGGGCGCGAGTGGGCCCGCGAAGAGTGTTTGTCTCCGAGCGCGTTCGCGGTTCGGTCCGAAAGGATGGGGTACCTGCAGCACGTCGACATGGCCGCGTTGCAAGCGGTCGCGGGGGCATGCGGAGGCTCGGTACACCTCGCACGGATCCCGGGCGACTACGTGGACACGATCGAGGCACTTGCATGGTGCGGAAGCGAGCCGAGCGAAGAGCAGATCGCCCGTGTTCGGGACGCATTCACGATCGATGCGGAGCGTTCCTTCGAGCAGGACCCGCGATTCGGCATCGTTGTACTGGCCGAGATCGCATCTCGCGCTCTTTCGTCTGCGGTCAACGATCCCGGGACCGCGATCGACGTGGTCGGTCGCCTGGCTCGAGTGTTGGCCATCTGGGCCGAGCCTCTGAAAGTAGAGGCGACGGCCGTGAAGTTTCCGCAGGTGCACGTGCCCGCCTTGGATACTCGCGATCTGTTCGACGACGCGTTCACTCCCATCGCACGTGATGGAGCTGCGATGGTCGAGGTTGCGCTGCGAGTCCAGAAAGTGCTGCGGATCTTGGGCGGTCTCCCGCATCCGCGCTATGGCGAGGCGGCAAGACGCCACTCGGCACTCGCACTCGCGCGGTCCCAGGCGGTCATGAACCTGGAGGAGGACTTGGATCGTGTGCGCGCCGTGGCTTCGGTGATCGCAGAGGCCCGGGGATAGGTTCTCTTGCAGGACTCGCAGGTCGCCGCGAGCCGGACGTCGGATGAAGTGCGCCGCGCCGTGCGTCACCCCTTCAGCGTCCCCGCCGATCTTCGGCGGTCGGCGCGCCAACCTCGAAGTCCCACGGCCAGAGGTCAGACCGGACCGCAACGGCACGGTCTGGATCGCCTGCGATGCGCTCAGGAGGCGCGAGCTTCCCGGAGCAGCGATCGACGTCGTTCTTTTCGCGGAGGGGGCAAGAAAGGCTCGTTCCGGTCCTCGGACAGGACGACGGGCAAATCGACGTAACATACTGATACGCAGTACGTTGCGTAGATCAGTCTGGCGCGGCACAGGCCTTGCCAAGAGGGCGGCGCATGCTTGCCCCCCCGATCTCGCCGGCATCCGAGCCGAGCGCGCGCGCATCGACGCCGGCCAGCGAGCCGTCGCAGCACGACGCCGCGCGTCCGCGCGCTTCGTTCCGCGAGGAGGTCGCGCGCAGCCGCGAACGCGACGCAGCACGCGCGACGCGCGCGCGACCTGATGCGCAGCGAGCCGAAGCTCGCGACAACGTTGACGGACGCGAGGAGCGGGTCGACGGCGACCACGAGATCGAGCGCACGCAGGACGGCACCGTCCGCGAACGCGCGGAGGCCGACTCGCGTTCCGATGAGGCGCAGGGATCGTCGCCCGAGCCGCGTTCGACGTCCGAGGACGCAGCGGCGGTCGAGCCCGACAGCGCGCCGTCGAAGTCCGAGACCGCGCACACGTCGGCGGCCGCGAAGGCCAGCGCCCCGGAACAGAATGCGCTCCCGCTCTACCTGGGATGGTTGCCGATCCAGCCGGCCGCGCTCGTTGGAGCGTCCGCGCCGAGTGCCGCGGCCGACACGGGCACGCCCGGCGCGTCCGCGTTTGCCGTCGACGGCGCCGGGCCCACTCTCGATGCGTCGGCGAACGCCGCGCCGTCGGTCCCTGTCGCTTCGGCTCCATCCGCGTCGGCGCCGGCCGCGACGGTGAGCCCGCTCGCGTCGCCTGACGTCGCGCC
>Ga0163150_10008212_pt1 | contig 11955 bp, 12 predicted proteins | sample OliLakLV19P2IB_FD_148628 | JGI IMG/M metagenome (GOLD analysis project Ga0163150, IMG submission 148628) | Freshwater microbial mat bacterial communities from Lake Vanda, McMurdo Dry Valleys, Antarctica - Oligotrophic Lake LV.19.P2.IB | ecosystem: Environmental > Aquatic > Freshwater > Lake >...
GGGATGTACGACGCTCGATCGCTGGTGGCCTCACCGACGCCGTTGACGGGCTTCAGGGTCGAGTTCGTCTGGCGGGGCGAAGGCGCGCCCGGCAGCCAGCCTTTCGTAGTCTACGATGATGCGTTCGCAATAATCGAGTCCGGGCAGACGGTGCCCGAGCCGGGTAGGGGAGCCGTCCTCATCGCGAGCGCAATCCTGCTGGGTGCCGCTCGCCGGAGTGGCCGGCTTCGTCGAGAGCAGCACAAGGCGGAGCGACGACGAACAACCGCGCCGTGGATCGTTCTGGTGACAGGAGGCTGGAGCGCGGCAGCCGGTGCCCAGACGGTCGAAGTCGACAACTTGACGGCCACGCAGACGACGCGCGTGTCGCGCACGGTGTTCGAGTACACCTTGACCGCTGAAGCGAGCAATTGGGGCGACGCTGATGCGACGCTCGACGCGTCGGTCGTGAGCACCTCGCCGCACACCGTCGTCGTCGAGGGGGACGTCTCCTTCGGCGCCGTCGCCCGCGGAGCTACCCACGAGGGCGCCGATACCATCACCCTCCGTCACGACCGCCGCTACCTCTTCGACGAGAAAACACTCGCCTGGACCGTCCAATCGACGCCGCTGGCGAAGACGACCTTCGAGCTGATCGACGACGCGTGGGCGGATGGTCTGATCAGCGAAGAGACGGCGCTCATCTACAAAGTTTTTGCCGAGTTTGGGGACGATCGCCTGCCTGTCGCTTATCTCGGTCGCGCCTCTGGCGGCTTCGAGGCGCTCACCCTCGGCGAGGCGGAGCTGCGATTCGCGACGCTATCGCCCGCCACCCAGGCCGTCCTCGCGCCCTTCCTCGCGCCGCAGGACATTTCGGGCGTACCGCTTGGACCGCCTCCCGGACTTGCGCAGGCTGCTGGCTCGGCGGTTTCGCCCGCGTCGAACTCAGCTCCGCCGGGTCCAAGCTCCGCGTTCACTCCTGCCGCGGGCTGGAGCGGCAAGTGGGCGATCCAGGACGAGATCGCGGTCTTCTGGGACGACAGCGCGGTGGACGGCGAGGTTGTCGCGGACTTTACCGCAACCGAGGTCGCTAACGTTATCTGGCCAAGGCTCACGGCGCTATTCGGCCACCCGCCCCCGGGTCGCTTCATCGAGATCTTCCTGGACCAGGGGCCCCAGCTGAGTCCGGACGATCCGACCTCGTACGCGACCAGCCACGCCTGCACGACCAATCCCGAGGTCCACATCGCGGAGCAACATCACGCCCTGACATACGTCCTCGCACACGAGATGATGCACGCGCTGCTGTACTACCGATTCCCCGCGCTGAACGGCTGCAACCAGAGCACCGAGTACCGCTGGATGCACGAGGCCACGGCGAAATGGGCCGAGCACTTCGTCTACCCGAGGAGCATGGGGAATCGCGAGCACGAGGTGGCCCCGAATTTCCTCAATGAGCCCGCCCTCCCGCTCGAGTTTTTCGGCGATAAACACCAGTACGGCGCATACCTGTGGTTTTTCTATCTCTCCAAGGGGAAGACGTGCTCGACCGTCGCCGCGTGCGCGGCCGATGCGGATCTCCCGCGAGTCCCCGCTACCTGGCGCTGGACGCAGTTCAACAGCAGCCTCGGCGCCGTGAACGCAGGCATCGGCGGCAATGGGACGCTGCTCGACGAATGGCCCAAGTTCGTCCTCTTCAATTGGAACCGCATCCCGCACGTGAACATGCCGTACCGCTCCTACTACACGTGGGATCGGCTTCGACACCGGGCGCGAGAAAGCACGAGTGCCGTCGCGCCGGGCGGCTTCCAGCCGCCCAGATCGATGTCGCTCGATGGAAAGATCTTCGAGGCCTATCCGCTGATCCACCGGATCAACCATCTGGGCGCCAAGTACTGGCACTTCGACTTCACCGACGACGACAAGATCCGTCGCATCCGCCTGAAGCATCCCTATGCCGACGGCGGCGAGCCGCGCGCCAAGGTCCAGGTCATCGTCAAGATCCGAGGCGAGGACTGGAGACCCGCCGAGGACTGGACCGGGTTCGAACGCAAGACGCTCTGCCGCGACAAGAACGGCGCGGACGGCAATCCCAGCGAGGACGTCGAGGAACTGATCGTGGTCATCAGCGACAGCGAGTACCAGGATCGCAGCCACGTCCTCGAAGATTCGACCGCCCCATTCCGGACCTTACTGGAGATGTCGGCCCTTGGCTGTACGAACTGGGTCGGCAGCGTGGACTGGGACGCCCAGGCGACGGTCGACGGCATTCACATGACCGAGACGGCGCGGGCCACTAACGTCCGCTTTGAGATCGAGGTCGACCGATTCTCCGCGCAGGTGTTCCGGCTCGAAGGCGGCACCGTCGAATGGACGCACCACGCGCAAGGAAATCGCGACGACGGGGACGCATGCAGCGGTGATTCCCAGGGAGGCTACGCGCTGGACCCCAACATCGGCCTGGCACGACTGGAATTCAGCGCTGTGGCCTTCACGAACCCTCCGCTGGCGCCCAAGTACAATGCCTACGGGTTCAGCTGGGGCGAGGCCGGACCCGCCGACTACCTCTGCATCGACTCCCAGCCGCCATACGACCCCTATTGGGACCCGCCCATCTATGGGGCCCACGATCTCTGGCTGGATTTCGGGACCCTCTTCATGGATCCGCTGCGGAGCCCCGAGTTATATGATTCTCAGCTCCCAGGAAATCCCCTTGCGGGAATTTCCGTCATCATCGACGAGTTCTTCTACAACAAAATCAAGACCTACACCTGGGTGTTCAATCGTGACCCCAACGCGACGACCCGTTTTGAAGGATTCCAGGGTGAGCCCGAGGATTGAAACGAGAAGCGGAAAGAGTCGGCCCGCCCTCTGGCCAGCGTGGGATCTTTTCGAAGGCTGACGACGTCGCGGTCTGGAACGGACACGTTCGCGGGCTGTCGGATTCGGCTCGACGATCGTCGATAGTGTTTTCGCGCAAGAACGCCGGCAATAGCATCAACCTCGATCGCAGCAGCCGCGCGAGCGACAGCGGTCCGACCTCAACCAGTTCGTAGGGATCAAGGGCATCAATGGAGACGTCGTACTGTGCCAAAACTCAGTAGACGCCTACGCCGCCCTCCGATAATGGCGAAGGAGCCCACCGAGCCTCTCCCGACACCCGATCGGTCTTCGTCCCAAATGGTCTTCGACGTGGCGATCGATGAGTTTGTTTCCAAGTTCTTGGTGATTGCGCTCGCGATGATAGTGCTCGGTGTATTCCATCACTGCGTGTCGGAGGTGGCGTTCTCCGAACGGAATGACCTGCGCCAAGCATTCCGATTTGATCGATCGAACGAAACGCTCGGCGTACGCGTTCAGATTAGGGCTTCGCGGCGGGAGTCGGATCGAGAAGGCTCGGATCACATCGCTATTCTGAACTTCCGCCGCGCGACCATCCTTGTGGCCACGACCCCAGCCCTGTTTCGCAGTCAGCGTGAATAGGCGATCGTCGAGCTTGCGCTTCGTCAACAGCTCGCGGTCTACGCCCGAAAGCATCCGCGCCCTCGCCTGTCCCCGCTAGGAGTTTGAACCGACTTCCCTGGGTAGCCCATGGCAGAACGGGATTGCAGAGCGATGGGTAGGCTCGGTCCGCCGCTTGCTACTCGATCACGTGGTGATACTGGACGAGCTCCATCTGCGTCGCCTGCTCGGGGAATACGCCGTGTACTACAACGAGGATCGCGTCCACACTTGCCTTCAGGATGCGCCACGACGCCGAGCCGTCGAAAATCGCGCCACGTCTGAGTCGAAAATCCTCGGATTGCCGCCACTCGGAGGACTACACCATCGCTATTCGTGGAGCTACGCCGCGTGATCGCCGGGAATCGGTGTCCATCGGAAGCCATGTGGCATCGCCGGACGATTTTTGAGAACCGACAGGTATACAGGCCCGCTTACGCATTTTCAGTCTGCGCAAAGTACTTGCAAGACCCTAAGAGCATCAATCTTGTCCAAGTCGAGAAGGACCTTCGGTCTGCCTTAAAGTCGGCTGCAATCGGTCATTTTGGAATCACAAAGGGTGAAATTGAAGCAGCACTCTTGGGCTTGGGATTTGGGGTGGGGAGTGACAAGCCCTTAGGCTCGAATTAGCCCTGCTCATGGCTGACGCGAATCCAGAGCGAATCCGAACCGTCCACCGCGGGATCAGAGATAAACTCGCGCGGGCGCTCCGATTGGGCCCGCAACTCGCCGTCTTCCGGTTCGGGTTCCCCTGACCCCAATCGCCAAAACCCCGCAAAATCGCGGGATTTTCCGGGCCCGTATCGGGACGCGCGGGAGAAGTCTCTCGAACCGCAGCCTCAATGGCGGTGGGCGCAGTCTCTCGCGAACTCGTCTCTACAGCGAATTCCCTACGACCAGGAACAGGGAGTTTTTCGACGTGAACAGGGAATTTTTTCAACGAGCAGGGAAACCCGCCGGGCAAGCCCTCCCGCATGCTGCGGTGACAGAGACGGTCGCTACTCCCCCACTCGGGAGCCAGCAGGAATGTCTCGTCCGGTCCGGAGTATTCGGCGTGGAAGGCAAATCGACGAACAACTTCGAAACTCGTTCGGCCAACGATTGGCATACGACGGGGTGCCAAGAGTGATCTCAGTCCCCAGTGTCGATCGTCGCCCAACCTCGGGAAGTTTGATGAGTTTTCCGTCGACGGAGTTTTTGCACACTACGCGATCCAGCGATGCGGGCGCACGCTGCGGCAGCACGCAATACTGACAGTCGTGCTCGACGCGACAGAAACGACTTACCAGCTCGCAAGAGGTTCGGCGCTCGTGCTCGCGCTGGGAATCGGCCTGATGCTCGAGCGCTACCGCCCGCATTCACGGCTGCGACGCGCCTGGGGTACGAATCTCGGCCTCTGGGCCGTCGACGGCGTCGTGATGGCCATGGTCTGTGGAGCCTGCGGCTGGGTCGTCGCCGCCTGGGCCGCGAATCAGGGACTGGGACTGCTCGCGTGGGTGGGAGCCGGCCCGTGGATTGCCGTCGGAGCAGGAATGCTCGGGCTCGACGCGGTCTCCTACCTCTGGCACCGCGCCAACCATCGGCTGCCGCTGCTCTGGCGCTTCCATCAGGTCCACCACGCAGACACGGGCTTCCACGTCACGACGGCTCTGCGCTTCCATCCGGGGGAGCTGCTCCTCGCCCTCCCCGTCCGCCTCGCAGCAGTCGTCGCGCTCGGCGTTCCGCCGGAGGGAATACTCATCTTCGAAATCGTATTCGGCGTCGCGAACCTGCTCGAACACGGGAACTTCGATCTTCCCCGGCGCCTCGAGCCGATGGTCCGACGCGTCTTCATCACACCCGCGCTCCACCGCGCCCATCACGCGGCGAACTGGCGCGAGCTCGACACGAATTTCGGCACCGTATTTTCGACCTGGGACCGGCTCGGTCGAACATTCCACGCCAGTGACCCCGAACGCCGCGTGGTCACCGGCCTCCCAGATCGGACGAACCTCGACGCGCCGACGCTCGCCGAATCGCTGCTCCTGCCGCTTGCCGCCAGTCGGAGTCGCATTCATTGATCGCGCCTGCACCGTCGACCGGTGGGGCGGAGCGGCTATTCCAACGCGGCTAACGCGGCTCCAGGCCGCTCTTCCCGCCGAGGCGCGGAAGCCGGTCATCGAGCTCGATCCAGCCAGCGCGATCGTCCCAGTACACGTGTGCGCGAGGAACGGCGCCATGATCGGCCGCCAGGCAGGCGAGCGCGACGTCGATGACGCCCGGATGCGTGTCGAGCGTGCAGAACATGGAGCTACCACACGTGCGGCAGAACGAACGCGTCCCGATATCGGACGAGCGGTAGCGCGTGACGTCGCCTTCGCCTGCCGTGATGCGCACGCGCTCTTCCGACACGGCGGCCCACGTCACGAATGCGGCACCATGCGCACGTTGACAGATCGTGCAGTGGCAATGCGCGACGTGATCCAGCGCGCCGGTGACCTCGAAGCGGACGGCGCCGCAGAGGCACGAGCCAGTCGTATTGCGTTGGTCCATGTCCAAGATCGTCGTCGAAAACGAGGGATGTCGCCAGGGCCCGAGCAGGCGCTGGCCTTCCATCGCACGGCCGATCGCATCGCCGTGGCGGCGCGTGAGCACGATCGTGCGCGCGTCCTGGAAGAGCTCGGGGCGACGCTCGAGAGCTGCACGTCATGCCACGCGACCTGGAAGCAGCAGGTCGTCGATGAGGCCACCTGGGAGGGTTTGACATCGACCGGATCGATGGACCACGCCATGGCGCGCTGACCCCAAGCGCGTTCGCGATGCCGAGGAAATCTATGTAATCGGATTTGGTGACGTTGATGCACCAGCGTTGACAACAGTACGTCTACGTCCTCGGGCTCGTTCCGGGATGGACGCCGTATGGTGCCGAAACTCGATCGGCCACCTACGCCGCCCTCCGATAATGTCGGAGTAGCCCGCCGATCCGCTCGCGACATTCGATCTCGCCGTCTCCTCGATAGTCCTCGGCGTGCAAATCGATGAGTCTGTTGCCGAGTCCGTGGTGATTCCGCTCACGATGGTAGTGCTCGGTGTACTCCTTCACGGCGTGCCTAAGGTGCCTCTCACCGATCGGAATGACTTGCGCCAGACATTCCGACCTGATCGAACGAACGAATCGCTCGGCGTAAGCATTCAAATTTGGGCTTCGCGCAGGGATCTTGATGGGGCGGACTCCCGAACTCGCCAAGGTGATCTCGAATGCCTCCGTGAACAGCGGATCCCGATCGTGAATCAGGAATCGGGCGTCCATGAGGAACCCGCATTCGGGGTCCGTGAGATTCCGAGCGACCTGAGTCACCCATTGATCATCGGGCGTTGGCGACATCCCAGCGATCACGATCTTTCGCGTCTTCAAGTCAATCACGAAAAGCACGAGATATCGCGCCAGTCCGCGCCAGGTGACGACTTCGATCGAGAAGAAATCTGTCGCCGCGATGGCCCCCCAATGAGCTTTGAGGAACGCGCTCCAAGTGGTCCGTCTCAGCGGCGCCGGGTCTATTCCGTTCTCAAAGAGCACTCGCTTGATCGTGTTTCGACCGATCTCGAATCCCAGGTTGTCGAGCGCCCCTTTAATCCGGGTGTAGCCCCATCTGGGATTGTCTCGAGCCATGACAAGGATCAGCTGCTCGATCTCCGCCGGTTTTCACGGGCGCCCGGGGCCACGCTTCTTGCTGCCGTCATACTTCTTGGCAATGAGCTCGCGGTGCCAGCGAAGCAGCGTATCGGGCGTGACGAGCGTCCCGATCTCGATGAGCTTCCGGCGGCCCAGCTTCTTGGCGCGCTCAGCGAGGCGACGTCGCTGACTATCGGTGAAGCGAAGGCGTTTTCCACCCAGCTGCTCACGAAGGGCTCGATTCTCTTCCTGGAGGTAACCGATCACGTCCTGCTGGGCTCAATTTAACCAGCCGGCCAGAATCATCGCGAGTGCTTGAAGAGGTAGAGCGTTCATGTGCTCAAGCTTAGGTGACTAAAAACCCTGAATCCTGCTCGAAAACGAGACTCGTCGTGGGCTCCAACTCTCCGGAATCGCTATCGAGTCGGCTCGCGTTTGTTTTGGCACCATACGGCAAAACGACTCGATCACCTTCCGAAGGTAGGGATTCGGATAGTCAGCGCGCCCCGCGACGAAGAGTTCACTGTCGCGCGGCGCGCTTGCGTCGGTCACGTACGTTTCGAGCATCGGACCATCCACGCGACGCCGATCACGCGCTCTCAGTGAATACGGGCGCGAAGCCTCCACCGGCCGTGCGGAAGTTCGTTGTCTGCCCCTGGTAGAGACGCGCCGCCATGAGTTGAACGTGTCCGTCGTAGACGTAAGCGCGAAGGTCGAGCTTGAGCGGGACTCGCTCCCCGTTCAGAGAGATGGTGCGCTCGCTCGGCTGCACGACCTCCTGGGCGACGTACTCGCGACCGGCCATCTCTGCCCACTTCGAGGTCGTGAGCTTGTCGCCTCGATACGCCGCCTTGCCTCCATATCCGGCCACCGTCTTGAAGAAGTACTTCTTGCGGTCCTTCCACAACGCATCGCGGTTCGACGGCGTCACCAGAATCGTGCGTGGCACGCGCGCCGTCAGCCTCGCGATCGTGTCGTCGTCGGCACCGAGCTCGACCATTCCTTCTCGATCCGAGAGCGTAATGAGGTTGCGCTTGTCTGCGTACAGTGCGTGAGCATGGGGGTCCGGCGTGACGACGACCGACCCGGTCTCGTAGGCCTCTCGCAACGCGTCGTGGCTGGCGGACTCGAAGTAGAAATCAGTGAGGCGATTGTAAACGAGATCGATGACGTTCCCCGCCGCGCGCAGCCGTCCACCCTCGAAGGTCAGCGCATCTCCCGGCACGATGACAGCCTCGAGTCCGGCCGCGCGAAACATCTGTTGGAACAGGAGGAACTCGCCATAGAGGTACTGGGCCTCGGGTTCGTCGTCGACGATGGCCACCGTGCGAAGCGGCTTGTCGCCGCGTTGCAACGCGAACTCGCGGCGGAACATGGCGACGAACTCCCCCTCCAACGAGTCGAGAGGTCGCGGTGCGCACGTCAGGGTCGCCATCTCCGGACAGCACGCTTTCTGCGCCCGGCCCAGCAGGGCGTTGAGCAGCGCTCCACCGGCGTTCGTGTTGATCTCGATGAGCTTCGGCCCATCCACGGCGAGATGAAAATCGTAGCCGTAGAACACTCCTCGCGGTCCGAACGCATGCCCGGCGATGGCAGGCGCCCGTGAAATGGCAACTATCGCGTAGGAAGGCATCGCGATGACGCGCTCGATCGCCGATACCGCCGCGCTGATCTCCGCCACATGGGTACGCGTCAAGAAAACGGGAACGGACGAGAACAGATGGGGTTGCCTTGCGAGGATCGAGGCATAGAGACCGCCGACGTCTCCACGGTCGAGGAGCGCTTCGAGCGCCGGCCGATCAATGGAGAGGCAAGCACATTCGCGATTGAGTAGGTCTTCGTTTGCTGCCATGGGACGACCTCACAATAGCACCATCGAATCCAGATCGCGGTTCGACGACGGAACTAGCGAATATGGCGATGTACGGCCGATTGGGTACAGCTGGTTATGCGAGTATTACAAAGTCTCGCCGAAGCTCGGAGTTCATCGCGATCGCAGAGCCGAAGTCATCGCAACTCAGCCGCTCCGCAAGGTCAGATGCTGCCTCTCCATCCTGCGGTGAGAAAGCTGATAGAACCGCGACCACGTCATTGCATGAAAGCGTACATCCCGCCTCTCTCCTGACCGTCTGCGGATCGGGTTGAGGCAGTCGAGATCGGCGACAACATACTGACGGCGGATCCAGATGGGATCCTCGTTCAGATCGCCGATTCCAGAATCCGCTTCCTGCACGAGTCGTGAGCCGAAAAGCCCCGATCGATCTCGTCAGGTCGGTCGACTTTGTCGCTGATGCGACATCACCGCTGTCCCACTAGGGTTTCGGCGAAGTGACCTCGACGCTGAGGCCATCGGGATCGATAACCCTGGCGTTGAACGACGCCTCTTCCTCAAAGATATCGGTCACCGCAAACCCCCGGCCCAAAAGCTCGATGCGCCATTTCTCAAGCTCTGCAATCGACCCTACGCTGAACGATACGTGATCGATCATCGCTGTTTGCCCATGGGCGCCGCCGTCTTGGAGGCCGATGATGAAGGAAGCAGTCGGGTGCCTCAAGCCGGCGAAGGCTCCACCACTCGGTATCTCTCCGGCTACAAACTGCTCGAGCCCGAGCACGTCGCAATACCAGCGCGCCGAGGCTGCAACGTCAGTGACGACCAATTGCATATGCGAGAATCCGCGAATCATTGCAGGACTCCATGAATTATTCGCGTGAGTGGCGACGTTCAACTCAGTGCTTGATCTAAAACTATCGCATTCTGTCGACAATCGGATTCCGGAGCCTGCTTACCGACGTTGTGGAAGCGGCCATGCCGAGAGGGATCACGAAGACCGAGTCACGCCGTCGTTGATGGGCACACATTCGGCCTCGCTGGGAACACGCCCGTGATTCACCGCGCAGACTCGCGAATGCGAAGCGAATGGCCGCTGGAATCTCCGACTTCCCGCCAAGATCCGTTGACTTCTTGCCCACTGGGAGCGTCCATGGGGACAAGGAGAAGCCCCATGGCCAACCGGAACCGCGCCACCGAAACACTCACCGCGGACCTCGCAGCACTTGAAGATCTGCCACGCAGAGAACTTCAACAGCGATGGAGAGATTTGTACGAATCCCCGTGCCCCGTCCGCATCAGTCGAGTTCTCTTGATCCGAGCCCTCGCCTATCGGATGCAAGAGCAGGTATTTGGAGGGGTCGACCGAACGACGCTTCGCCGTCTCGAACGAGCCAGCGCGGACCTCGCCGCAGGACGAAAGCCCAAGTCCACGCTCCCGCCGAAAAGCTCTCGCGCGACAGCGGAGAGGGAGGGCCAGGGCTTATCCCGGTACTGCACGACGCCGCTATCGAGGATGACGACTTCGTGGACGATGCCGTGCCATTCGCGGAGGAGGCGGGTAGACCCTGACACTTACCGGTCGTAAGGCGCTGGACTAAATCCATCCTCGCTGATGGTCCAGACAACTCGACTTTCTGGGCTGATCTCTGCGCGCAAACGAGCCAAGTCTGACTTGCTTAGGTCGATGAGCGGCTTAGTTCCTGCGCGTATTCGCACGCGCACTAGCTCAAGGCCCTTCGATCGCAGGTGCAGTGTTGAACCCGGCGGAAACTCTTCGGAGGTCGTAATGCCGTCGCTCCACTCGATCTCGAGCCAGACAGGCTCATCCAGCGTATTTTGTATGGCCCCATAGGACTCACCACAAGTAAACGCAATCGACGATATCATCAACAGGAACAATTTTGCCAGGAGCTTCCTCACGATGGTAGCCTCCTACGGAAAATAGCTTCCGCCTAACGCATATGTATTCGCCGCTTTTTCGAAAGGATTCCTGTCACTAATCCCTCCAGACAGAGCCCACGCAGGAATGAAAAATGGACCTAGAATCTGGCTCTGATAAGTGTGAGCCTCTTCGTGCCGGCCGAGATTAATTAAACCTAACGACCCGTATAACTTTTCGAATGTCTTCGTCGGATTTGATCCAATCGGAAAAAAACTGGGTATTCCCCAGTGTCATTGCTTGACCGCGTGATCCGACTGGAAAATTTGTGAACTGGACTGCGTTATTTCCGGCTCCGAGGCCAACTCCAACCTCAATCCGAACCGCCGAACTCGCCCGCAGAGAATGGGACCAGCGATTGCGCCATCAGGCCCGCTACCCGCGCGTCTCCGCTTGGGGTTCGCCGATGCCCTCGCCCAAAACCCCGCGGAATCGCGTGATTTTTCGGGTCGGATCGCGCTCCGGGCGCCAGCTCTCCGGATCCGCAGCCTCAATGGCGGAGAGGGAGGGATTCGAACCCTCGATAGGTTTCCCTATACGCCCTTAGCAGGGGCGCGCCTTCGGCCTCTCGGCCACCTCTCCGGAGCGCGGGAGAGTACCGAAACGAGGCCCGCCCGCCCCCCTTGGCCGGGCGGATCGCGATGCGCCCCAGCGGGGCGACACAGAGGCGCCGCGGGCCTGAACGCGGCATCGTCCGGCTCGAGCCGCCCGAACGCAAGGAGTCCCGATGTCCAAGTCGTCCCCCTACTCGACCCTCCGCCTCGAGCGAAATGGCGCGATCGCGACCTTGACGCTCGCCCGGGCGAGCCATGCCAATGCCCTCGACCTCGCGATGTCCCGTGAGCTGCTGCATGCGGCGATCGAGCTCGACGAGGACCCGGCCGTGCGCGCCGTGATCCTGACGGGCGAGGGGAAGATGTTCTGTGCGGGCGGGGACCTGGCGGGCATGAAGGAGGCGGGCAGCCGGGCTCCGGCCTACATCAAGGAGCTGGCGGGCAACCTCCATCTCGCGATCTCGCGCCTGGCGCGGATGCGGCCGCCGTCCCGTTC
>Ga0163150_10008214_pt1 | contig 11954 bp, 6 predicted proteins | sample OliLakLV19P2IB_FD_148628 | JGI IMG/M metagenome (GOLD analysis project Ga0163150, IMG submission 148628) | Freshwater microbial mat bacterial communities from Lake Vanda, McMurdo Dry Valleys, Antarctica - Oligotrophic Lake LV.19.P2.IB | ecosystem: Environmental > Aquatic > Freshwater > Lake >...
CCCTAACCCTAACCCTTATGAAACGATTCATTAACCTTGGTCTCTTTCTAATCCTGTCCTTTTATATCACCACATTGTCCGCCCAACGGACCGTGACTGGTAAAATACAAGAAGCTAATGGTCAACCGATTATTGGAGCCACAGTAATGGCCCAGGGTACTTCATTGGGAACGACTACCAATGAATCCGGTGTGTTTACGCTCCAGATACCGGCCAATGTTAATTCCCTCACCGTCAATTATATCGGCTATGCTCCAAAAGAAGTTTTTATTGGCGATGAGTTGACGATCGATATTGTTTTGGAAGAAGGAAAAATCCTGGAAACGGTTTTCATCATTGGTTCCCGTTCGACTGCTGCCCGTACAAAGACAGAAACAACCGCACCGGTCGATGTACTCAATATTACCGAACTGGTAGCCACAGGTCAAACGGATCCTACCCAAATGTTACATTATATAGTACCCTCCTTCAATTCCGGACGCCAAACAGTCGCAGATGGTACCGATCATATCGACCCATCTACCCTTCGGGGATTAGGGCCCGACCAGGTCCTTACTCTGTTGAATGGCAAACGCCGTCACAATCAAGCGCTCATCAATATCAATGGCACGATCGGACGAGGTTCAGTAGGTACCGACATGAATGCTATTCCTTCCGCTGCCATTGAAAGACTGGAAGTATTGAGGGATGGGGCCTCGTCTCAATACGGTTCAGATGCGATTGCCGGTGTTATAAATGTAGTAATGAAAAATACCCCTGGCACAACGATTACCGGACATGTCAGTAGTTATAATACCCAATACGAATACCTATTTGGTAAAAATGATAAACGAAAAATGACCGACGGTGAAACCGTGCAACTCAGCGCTTACCATGGCATGGCCATCGCAAAAGGCAAATTTTCAGTTGCCCTTGAATTTAGGGATCGAAAAGCATCTAATCGTTCCGGCGATTTTTTGGGTACGGTATACCATGGAACCAAAGCCACAGATGATTCATTGATCAATGCCAGAGGTGGTTTTGACCGGACTTTTAATATGCAGGTAGGCAACGCAGCTTCCCGGAATATTCTTGGATTTGTTAATTATAATTTGCCCATAGGAACTAATAAAGAACTATATATCAATATGGGCGGGGCTTCCAGGAAGGGCTCAGGTAAAGGATTTTACCGGTATCCTAAACAAACTACACAAGTGATTCCAGAATTGTATCCCATGGGTTTTCTGCCGGAAATCCATTCAACTATAGGCGATTACTCAGCATTGATTGGATTAAAAGGGATTGTGTCAAATGGCTGGCGATGGGATTTGAGCAATGTATTTGGGACGAATCGATTCCGTTATGATGTAAAGAATTCAAACAATGCATCTCAATTTGCCTTAAAAACTGCTGCACCCACTGAATTTTATGCCGGGACACAACAGTTTTCCCAAAATACAACCAATTTTGAACTATCTAAAGCCTTGAAAAGCAATGCAGTCCGTAGCCTGAACCTGGCATTAGGACTTGAACTTAGGATAGATAATTTTAAAATAGAAGCCGGCGAAGAAGCTTCCTGGAAAAATTACGATTTAAACGCTAAACCGCTTAGGGTCGGTGGCTCCCAGGTATTTCCGGGATTCCAACCGGGAAATGAAGTGAATCAAGGCCGCACCGTGGCAGGCGCTTTTATCGATTTGGAATCTGATATAACCGATAAATTTTTAGTTAATGCAGCCGCACGCTTTGAAAACTATAGTGATTTCGGGACCAACGCGGCAGCTAAATTAGCCGCACGATACAAATTTGCAGATGCTTTTGTAATTCGCGGCGCATTGAGTAATGGATTCCGGGCACCTTCAGTGCATCAGCGTTATTTTAGCAATACCAGTACACAATTTGTCGTAGCCAACGGAGTCACGACACCAAATAATGTGGGTACATATCGAAACGACAGCGAAATCGCAAAAGCACTCGGCATCCCCTCTTTGGAAGCAGAAAAATCAACCAATATAAGTTTAGGGGTCACCTCGAAATTTGCGAAAGTAGTCAGCCTGACCATTGACGCTTATCAAATCAATATCAAAGACCGCATTGTCATTACAGGCAATATGTCCCGATCCAATGCATTGATCAATTCATTGCTGATCGCAGGGGGGGCGGCCGCAGATGTCACCCAGGTGGCTTTCTTTACCAATGCTATAAATACCAGCACAAGGGGGATCGATGCGGTATTGGGTGCCAGCCCCAAAATGGGTAATGGTTTCCTGGACCTCACCCTGGCCGCTAACTTTACCAAAAATGAAATTGATGGCCCAATCAAAACAACGGATAAATTGCCGGCAGATGATTTTGGTAAAACATTTTTCAGCCGTTTGGAAGAGTCCCGGGTTGTGGTCGGGCAACCAAAGAGTAAAATTGCCGCATCCCTGGGTTATCGTATTGTAAATTTTAGTACCCAATTAAGGGCTACACGGTTTGGAGAAGTAGCGGTATGGGATAATACCAACATGGTGTTGGATGAAAGCTTTTCTTCCAAAACCATCGTTGACCTGAACCTGAGTTATACTTTCAAAATAGCGACGCTATCATTAGGATCAAACAACCTGTTTGATGTTTACCCGGATAAAATTAAAAACCTCGGCAATACTTCGGATGGACGGTTTATCTATAGTAGAAACGTCACCCAATTTGGTTTTGGTGGCCGCACATTATATACTGCTTTGAAGATTGATATAAAATAAAACCTGCCCTGTTGAGCTACGCTGCCCATTAAACAGATTAAAGACTAAGCCTCAGAAATTAATTGACTTACAACGTAAGAACCTATATTTTTAATTCTGTAGCATGGGATCCTTATCTGGTAAAAATGTTTTCATCACCGGCACCTCACAAGGCATAGGGGCAACAATTTCAAAACTATTGATCGATGCCGGATGCAATATCTGCATGCATTATTACCGGTCCGGTGAAGTACCGTTCAACCTTCAAAAACAGGCTCAAACAAAAGGCCTTAAAGCTGCCTGCATCCAGGCTGACCTGACCAAAAAATCAGAAGCGGTACAATGTGTAAAGTCGGCTGCCAAATTTTTAAAATCGTTTGATGTCCTCATCAACAACAGCGGCAGTCTCGTGGAAAGAAGAACCTTGGCCGAAATCGATAATGAATATTGGAACGCCTTAATGGACATAAACCTGAAATCCATGATGCTGGTCACGCGCGAAGCTCTTCCTCACCTTAATAAAACGGAGGGGTCAAGCATCATCAATATGGCCTCCCTGGCAGGGCGTAAAGGGGGCCATGCCGGTTCCCTGGTATACGCCACCACCAAAGGTGCAGTCCTGACCTGGACCAGGGCTCTGGCCAATGAATTGGGTCCATTGGGTATCCGTGTCAATGCAGTGGCTCCCGGTTTTATCGAAGGGACTAGCTTTCATCAAACCCATACAACCCCTGAAGCTGCAGCAAAAACAATAGATTCTATTCCTCTGGGAAGATCTGGCAAGCCGGAAGATGTGGCTAGAGCCGTGGTTTTCCTGGCTTCGGAATACGATGGGTTTATTACGGGAGCTACCCTGGACATCAACGGCGGTATTTATTCGGCCTGATGGAACACTGACATCGAATTAGGGTTTGCTGATAAATATCTAATTCAATTAAAATCAACAACATATCAGAGCAATTATTGAAATTAATGCAAGGCAATAGGCGATTATTCCCTTAAAACCTGCATTTGAAATTGATATAGGAGTTGGATGTGCAATGTTTTGATTTGAAATCCAAGTTTTCTTTAACCCACATTGCAGCTAAGTGGTGTAAAACGTTGATTTTGTGTGGTGTTTAAATTTTCCAGTATTGTTGGGGGTACTACAGATTTTAGCCGATTAAACGGTTTGATTTTAAATTGCAGTGCATTGTAGATTTGAGTTACCCATGCGCATCGCTAACGGAGCGTCTCCTCCTGACCGATCGGGACTCGAACTAATATTTAGTTTGCTTTTGGGTCACCCCATATACTCTGGACTTATAACCTTGTCTAATTAACTTAAACAGCAGGCCCGAATTAATCAATTGCGGAAATCCTTTTATGAAAATTTGTATCGGCGCAGCGGCTTAGCGGCGGTCTTCAACCGCCAATCCCGGTTTTGAACTGCGTAGATATACCTTTGAAATTGCCCACCATCAAATCTTCAACACCTTTTCTGAAAAACTCCCCTTCCCATTTACCAACTTAATAACATACATTCCCGGAATCAGGCCGGTAAGATCAACAGTTTCAGTGGGGTTCCATTTTCTAATTTCCCGGACGAGTCTTCCATCACTGGCCAGTATCCTTAAATGACCAGACTGGTCAATGCCTTCAATCTGAATGGTTGAAATTGAGGGATTGGGATACACTTTTAAATGAAGTCGGATAGCCGATGAATAAGCCGTGGTCACGTCCATGACTTCCTCCACCTTAACCTGTTGTATCGTAATCTTACCGACCTTACTGGCCAAATCAAAAACTATCCGCGCTGCCGGATCACTGGGCGAGGTCATTACAAAGCTATAAATATGATCAGCAACGATGTTGGTTAATGACATCGATTTGTAACCTGAATAACTGCTCCAGGGCGAAAAATTCATACCGAGGTAATTGGTAATGGAGACCGGAACACTGGCACTGGCTTTAATGGTGACCTGGTACCGGCTATCTTTTTTAAGAGCAATGTTATTCCGCACCAATTGCACATGCCAGCCATCGTTACTAGGCACGGTCACATCAACTATGCCCTGGCCATTGGTCCTGGTCAGGCTGGCTGCTGCATTGGATTGAACGTTCAGGTTCCAGCCATCATTGGGTCCAAAACTACCTTCAAATATGGTAACCGTAGATTGTTGTTTGGGGGCATACATCGAATCGGTGAGCAGGGCATTGGCAAGACGGGTATTGATTACATTGGTGGCTGGATTAAAAATCCCAAATCCCGCACTCCACTCCCAATAATTCCAGCTAAAGCCCTGAGATTCAAACCACCTGGCAAGGAAATTGGTCCACCGTACGCGGCTATCCAGATCGGCTTTGGAATAAGCACCAAACTCACCTACATGAATCGGTTTGTTTATGGATTTGGCAAACTGGATCAGGTAGGCAAAAGAGCTGATGATTTCATTGCGCTCCAGGACTGAATTTTCCCATTTTGTACCCAACCATGGAGTCGAATTTTGGACCCATTCCGCTCCCTGGTGAGTAAACGAAAAAGGGTCATAATAATGTACGGTAATGATCAGATTGGAATCATTGGGCACTACCAGATTGGGTACTCCTCCCAGGCCTCCCCAGGGGGCAATTCCCATAACGACCCCGCGGGTAGGATTGGTTTTTCTGATCTCTATCAATGCCTCATTAAATATTTGGTTCCACTTTGGCCCAACCAGATTGGTATTGGGTTCATTCATCACTTCAAAAAGCAACCGTTGATCATAATTCTTAAAATACGCAGCGATCTGGGTCCATTGGCTCAGGAACCTTGGCTTGACCCCATCAGGGTCCTGAAACATAGCATCGTGGTGATGCATATTAAATAGCACGTAGAGGTTTTCAGCCAGGGCTTTGTCAATGACATATTTTATCCTCTCCAGAAAACTGGATTGTATAGTATACGGTGATGACTGTAAAGTCCTGGCAGGCACATCCCATCGGATAGGAATACGCACATGATTAAACCCCAGTGCTTTTATCCGCTGAAAATAATCATCGCGAAACGGGTTGCCCCATTCACTTTCAGAAGGAGCTTCAAACATATTGCCCATATTGATGCCTTTGCCCAGCTTTTTATTGAGTTCGTGTATGTTCAGGTTTTGGGCCATCATTGAACCGGATAGAAATAAGCACCAGCAAAGAATCAAATAGAAGTTGCGCATAATGGTTTCAAATTTAATTGAGTTTTGATAGACCGCCTGTTAAAAAGCCTGTAGCGGCTGCTTCAGCTGCTGGAATTTCGAATTTGCGTTTCTTAGCGGCTGCTTCAGCTGCTGGTTATTTGGGTTATTCGCCCCCATTTTTTACCTCCCTTACGGCTACGCCGCTACGAATATCGTGTACTGCGAATAAATTACGCCGCTACGAATATCGTAATTTGTCCCTTCGATCGACTTCTTAGATTAATGTCTTCAGCTATAGCCAGTCCAAACAAACCCCTGAAAATGCGATGGGTGATGATCACCTTTGCATTTTTAGCTACCGTATTAAATTACCTCCATCGATTATCGTTTAATTATCTCGCAGCCGACGGCCATTTGAGGGATATCATTCCCGACGATACCTTTGGTTATATCGCCACATCATTTTTTGTGGCCTATATGATATCCAATGGAGTTTCGGGCTTTGTGATAGATCGACTGGGGACACGTATCGGGTATTCACTTTGTATGGCTTTCTGGACTACAGCGGGGATACTGCATGCCCTGGCCATGGCACCCATTCATTTCGGGATATTCCGTTTTTTACTCGGCATAGGAGAAGCAGGCAATTGGCCGGCAGCTTTAAAACTAAGCGGGGAATGGTTCAGTCCGGCTGAACGATCCACGGCCACCGGGATATTCAATAGCGGGGCCGCGGCGGGGGCGATCCTGGCTCCTCCATTGATCGCTTTTCTGGGTACACAATTTGGGTGGCAAGCTACATTTATAGTGATCGGTGTGCTAGGTTACCTCTGGCTCGCCGCATTTTGGTTTACCTATTATACTCCTGAGCAGGTAAAAAAAGAAGCCAATGCGAGGACCATTCCTCCCTTAAAACTGATCAGGACACGATTTGTCTATTCATTTACTGCAGCCAAATTCTTCATCGATCCGATATGGTATTTTATTACCTTCTGGATAGGGCGTTACCTGGCCGATGTCTACGACTGGGACCTGGTCAAGATCGGGTGGTTTGCCATGTTTCCCTTTATCATTGCAGACCTGGGCAATATTACCGGTGGATATTTTACCCAGTTTATTATTAAAAAAGGAATGCCTGTACCTAAGGCCAGGAAACTCGCTGTTTGTATTTCCGGATTGTTGATCGCCCTCTCACTCATCATTGGGCCTTTTTTTATCCAGGGACCCATGGCAGCTTTGGCGGTATTGGCTGTCGCAGGTTTTGGATATGCTTCATTCTCGGCCAATGCAATTGCATTTGCCCCGGACGTGGTACCTAAAAGTGCTACCGCTTCCGTGTACGGCCTGGCCAGCGTAGGCTCAGGACTGGGAGGGATATTTTTTCAGACCATCTCCGGTATATCAGTAAAAAATCTGTCCGAGGCATACAATTATACCCTGGCCTATCACAGTGTATTTATTGGGTATGGAGTGATGGCATTGATTGGTTTGTATATTATCCTGTTTCGAATGGGGCCTTTGGCGGAGGATAAGGATCTGCATGCTTATGTCAGGTCAGAACCAATCGATTAACTATCCCAGAGCATAAAACCCCAATTCAAATAACAGCAATTGATAGCTGAATTCTTATCCTCCGTGTATCCCCGTGACTCCGTGCGAACAAACCCCTAATCTCTTTCTCCCCACTTTCGTATTTTCACCCTTGCAAACCCATGTTATCCCCCAAAAAACCATACCCTTCCGAAAAGTCTATCCTTCATCCTCGAAACAAACATCGCGCGCGATATGATTTTAATCAGTTGACTGTAACTACTCCGGAATTAAAACCCTTTGTAATGGTCAATAAATACGGAGATGAATCCATAGATTTTTTTGATCCGAAAGCCGTCAGATTGCTGAACAAGGCCTTATTAAAACATTTTTACCAAATCGATTTTTGGGAAATCCCCACGGGATATCTCTGTCCTTCCATTCCAGGGCGGGTCGATTATATCCATTACCTGGCAGATCTGTTGTATACCTGTTATGACGACAAAATGCCCCAGGGTGAAAATATAAAATGCCTGGATATAGGAACAGGAGCAAGCAGCATCTACCCATTATTGGGCCATCAGGAATATGGATGGTCATTTGTTGGGTCGGATATCGATCCGGCTGCCCTTGAATCTGCTAAACAAATCCTGCAACGAAACCCTTTATTAAGACAAACGGTTGAACTGAGGTTGCAGAAAAATAGTAAGTCCTTTTTCCAGGGGATTATTCATCAGGATGAAGTCTTTGATCTGACACTCTGCAACCCCCCTTTCCATGCATCCATCGAAGATGCCAGAGCAGCAACACAACGTAAATCCAATAACCTAAGGCCCAATAAAACCAACCCTCCTATATTGAATTTCGGGGGCCGGGCCAATGAGCTATTCGTCAAAGGTGGTGAGTTAAAGTTTATCCTGGATATGGTCCAGGAGAGTAAATTATTTTCATCATCCTGTTTTTGGTTTTCGACCCTCGTCTCCAAAGCATCCAGTATCAAACCCATTCTTGCTTCATTAAAAAAAATGGAAGCGGTTGATATGATAACCATACCCATGGGCCAGGGCAATAAAATCAGCCGAATCATAGCCTGGACTTTTCTCCACAAAAAACAACAATTGGAATGGATCAATACAAGATGGAGATAGGACTAAATATATCTAATATTTAAATGGTTAGAAAAGGTTAGAAACCATTTAATTGCAATTTTTTACCATAGCCCACGATTTAAATCGTGGGGCTATGGTGTGATCAAGAGAATCAACCGTTTAAACGGTTTAGAAGGATATTTTTAAAAGGTTAAAAGGTTATGGGAAATAGTTTAGTGCGTTTGTCATCACTATGGCAAATCGATTATTAGTTTCTAAACTAATTTAGCCGTGATTTTCAAGTAGTTTCAATTTTAAGTATAATTGCTCATACAATCAACCTCACTTCTATTGCATAAAACAATCACTTGCTTTGTAATTTTAGCACCATAACTTATGAAATCCCCAGGCCCAATATTTACCTCGCACCTCTTTCCTATACTCGATGCCAAACTCATCGAATTATTATCCTCCCTGTCTCCATCGGATTGGGAAAAACAAACTATTGCTCCACTTTGGAAAGTAAAAGATATCGCCGCCCATCTCCTCGATACCAATCTTCGGGCAGTTTCCATGCTAAGAGATAACTACCAGGATGAGTCACCCGGAGTGATCCATGGCTATCAGGACCTGGTCAGCTACCTCAACCGCCTCAATGCCGATTGGGTCACTGCCATGAAACGTCTAAGCACCAAAGTATTGATTGAATTGCTTGAAATTACCGGTCCTCCTTATTGTGACTATTTAAAATCATTGGATCCCTTTGAAAAAGCAAAATTCTCCGTTGCCTGGGCTGGAGAAGATGAATCGTACAACTGGTTTCATATCGCCCGCGATTACACCGAAAAATGGCACCATCAACAACAAATACGATTGGCTGTCGGACAGGAAAAAGCATTATATACCCATGAATTATATCATCCTCATTTGGATACGTCGATGAGGGCATTGCCCTATCATTATCGGGATATCACGGGCAGCGAAGGTGAAGTGATCCAGTTTAAGATCAAAGGCGAGGGTGGTGGCGATTGGTATCTTTATCATCATGGAGAACGGTGGATCCAGGTAGTAGATTCTCCAATAGAACCGATTTGTAAGGTGGAGATCCCCGGGCATATTGCCTGGAAATTATTTACAAATGAAACTATTAACTTTAATAAAAACGTATTAATAACGGGTAAACAAGAGTTGGGAATCAAGCTCCTGGAAATGAAAGCCGTGATGATGTAGAACATTTTTATTTCGTGTCATCATAATTATAATTCTTTGGCCCGCCATCAGATAGATTTTGATCTACAACAATAGTTTTTATTCAGGCAACTGTCCTGATATTGCCCGCCCATTTAGATTAGTTTTTTTGTAATTTTAAGATCAAGCCCAATGCAGGATTTATATTTGATTATTTATTTCCTACTTAAATGATACAAACAATGCGCTTTTCTGTGCTTTTGATATTAATTCTTGGTTTGACCTTTACAAAATGCAAACAAAGCCCAACCCAGCTAACATTATCCGTCACGGAAGTTGTCTCTGATGTCGAATCCCAGCCCCTCCTCTCCCAGGCCCTCCGCCTCAGCGAAGCCCTGACTTTCCTGGGTTCCTCCTTATCCAAAGCGGATGAACAAAAACTAAAAGACCTTGAACATCAAGTACCTGGTCCCGAAGTAGTCAAAAGCATCCAAACCATCCTCGACCCCTATTGCCTGGCTATGATTAATATCAATCCGGAATCCAGGGTCAAAGTCAATCGCGGTCCTGCCGTCGCCAAATTGATCCAGGGCGGTTGGGTCAGTTATCTCGTCAAAGTAAACAACGAGGCTGGTGTGACCGCAGAGTTGCAAGCGGAAAGCCCCAATGCTGAACCTCCCTTATATGCCCCAAGCTATGATCCTCAGGTCTCGGAAAAAAGAAAGTTGAGTCCGGGACAAGTGGCCAATCGATTTATGGAATTGCAGATCTATCGCAAAGCACCCTTGTTACCTAATCTTTCAGGGCTGAAACTAGAATATGCTGTGGTTCAACTGTTCAGTAAAGATGCAGGACAAAGAGAGGTTGGCCTGGGATTTAATATAGGTCAGGGCACTCAGGACATCGGATTTCGCAATGCCATCAATATTTTGTTTGAAAGTAAACCTTCCGTTAAAGTCAGGTTCAACATCACGGATGCCGATGGCACACCGGCTATGGCTTCTTTTTTGATCACGGATGGTATTCCACGCATTGAAGAAGATGGTATACGTCCGGTCAATCCGGAAAGTTTTCGCCTGACAGCGGCGTTGATCGAATCAAGGGACAACAAAGAGATTCCACGATTGGCAGGTATTTACCCACTGCCCTCACGGCGTGTAGCAGCTTTTGATGAGTATCCTGATTTTTTCTTTCAGCCCCAGATCTATCGGTATCACGGTGAACATGTCAACCTGCCGCCCGGGAAATATAATATCTCCTATACCCGGGGACCGGAATATGAGGTTCAAAACCGTGAATTGGTCGTACCGGAAGGTAATAAAGAAATGGAGACTTCATTCCAGTTAAAAAGATGGATCGATCTGGCCAGCCTGGGATGGTATAGCGCAGATCACCATGTGCATGCTGCAGGCTGCAGTCATTACGATAGTCCGGAAGAAGGGGTCAAACCCCTGGATATGTGGAGGCAGGCACGAGGTGAAGATTTGAGTGTGGCGGCCGTCCTGGCCTGGGGTCCGAGTTGGTATCATCAAAAAACTTTTTTTACCGGTAAAGACCTTGAATTTTCCACTCCCAACAGCATCATGCACCACGATGTGGAGGTCTCTGGTTTTCCCTCCTCCCATGCCGGTCATATCGTTTTGCTTGGACTCAGGGAAGATGATTATCCTGGCACTACAACTATCGAAGAATGGCCCAGCTGGACCTTACCGGTACTCAACTGGGCCAAAACACAAAATGCCGCCACAGGTTATGCGCATTCCGGTTGGGGCCTGGAACCCATGACCCCTACCAATGCATTGCCCAATTACATCATCCCAAAAATGGACGGCATCGGGGCCAATGAATATATCGTGACGGTAACTCAAAATGCGGTCGATTTTTTCAGTGCAGGTAATACCCCGGCACCCTGGGAATTAAACATGTGGTATCATACCCTCAACTGCGGGTTTACTCCCCGATTAAGTGGAGAAACAGATTTCCCCTGCATATTCGATGAACGGGTCGGATTGGCCCGTAGTTATTTTAAACCGGAAGGTAAATTATCCTATGAATCGTATATTGATGCTATTAAAAAGGGACGATCCTATGTTTCGGATGGTAACTCCCATATCGTAGATTTTACCGTCAATGGGCTTGAACCCGGGACCTCAGACAGTCGTATATCGCTTACTGATACACCCCGATTGCGCATCAATGCCAGGGTGATTGCCAATCTTCCCGTAACCCCGGATGCTAAAGGAGAAGCTATTGCTCAAAGTAAAATGTCCAATCAACCCTATTGGCATATTGAACGGGCT
>Ga0163150_10008222_pt1 | contig 11944 bp, 9 predicted proteins | sample OliLakLV19P2IB_FD_148628 | JGI IMG/M metagenome (GOLD analysis project Ga0163150, IMG submission 148628) | Freshwater microbial mat bacterial communities from Lake Vanda, McMurdo Dry Valleys, Antarctica - Oligotrophic Lake LV.19.P2.IB | ecosystem: Environmental > Aquatic > Freshwater > Lake >...
CCATATCGACAGTCTGCGGACCCAGCTCGACCAGCTCGCATCCACCTCTCGCGAGCAGTCAGGGTATATCGTCGTCCTGGAAAAAGAGCGTCATCGATTAGGTACTGAATGGGCGGAAATTCAGCAGCAGGCTGCGGATTACCTCGCTGTGATGAAGGAGCAGAGCGACTACATCCGGATGCTGGAACTGGTCCGCGATCAGAACTCCGGCGAAAGGCGATGACGGCGCAGCTAATCTCCAAAGCGAAAATCGGAAGAACCAAGTCTTGGCGAATTCTAAATGCTAGTAAATCGTGGCGATGTTGAAACTAAACGAGAATCTATATTTTCTCCACATTCCGAAAACCGCTGGAACCAGTCTGTCCGCCTGGCTCTCGAGCCATTTCAAATCCACGGAAATCTGTCCGTTCCTGGATCTTTCCTCATTGCGCAGCACCCCGGAAAAACTCCGTAACTATCGGTATTTCACAGGACATTGGGGAATGAAGTTGCTCGACCTGATCGAACGCCCCCGGATCGTGACTTGGCTGCGGGATCCCGCCCGCCGTATGCTTTCCAGCTATACTTATTTGCGTGACCTAGACGTGGAGATGCAGTCGCTGCTGAATGATCCGTTCGCCATCAAACAGCACCAGGCTGCGCAGGGGCTTTCCTTCGCCGAATGGGTCTTGCTTCCGCAGGACGAATACGCCCACAACGAGGTCATGACCCAGTGCCTCTACCCCCAAGATTTGTGGGATGAGGAAGTTCTTTCCGATACGATTCGCAATCTGAACCGGCTCGACCATGTCGGCCTGGTGGACCGAATGCAGGATTCCGTCGATCTGCTTTGCCATAAATTCATCTGGCTACCGACGCGGTTTGGACTGCGTCTGAACACCTCCAGGTCCTCCTCCACGCAAATCGATGCGCGGACCCTGGCGGCGATCCGGGAGCGCAACCCTTGGGATTACGCCCTCTATGAGCACGGCAAGCAGCTGTTCGAAGAGCGCTGGCAGACGATGCTTAAATCACTTGATCTCGCTCCCGCCCGGCGGCCGTGGGCGCGCAAATCCGCCGCGCCGCCTCCTGCCGGGTCAGACGAGCTGCGCGAGGAACTGCACCGCCATCTCACACGGCGCTATCGCCGCTACCGCAGCCCCCTCCAACAGGTCGATTACATCGTGGTCCTCCAGGGGGAACGCGACCGATTGGATGCCGAGTTGAACGCGGCGCAAAAGGAAGCTCAGCTCGTCGACGCCACAGTCAGCGAACAGACTAATCACATCAACCTGCTGGAAGCGGAGCGCGACCGCCTCACGGCGGAGACGAAAGCACTCCAAACCGAAGCCAATCGGGCGTCCGAGGATGGCCAGCGTCACATTGATGCGCTCACGAAACAGCTCGTGCGCCAGTCCGCCGAGGGTCAGGGTCACATCGACGGCTTGCGGACCCAGCTCGACCAGCTTGCCGCAACCTCTCGCGAGCAGTCCACCTATGTCGCCACCTTGGAAAAGGAGCGTGACCGATTGAGCGCTGAAGTGGGGGAGCTTCGGCAGAAGGATGTCAATTATCGCGCGGTGACTAAAGAGCAGAGCGACTACATTAGGATATTGGAGGCGGTCCGCGATCAGAACTCCGGCAAAAATGACCACATCGTCAAGCGACGCTAAACCGGTTCTCCCCGAGCGGGACCTTTTAATCACCGCCGTAGAAACCAATGACAGGCATGGGGTGGGCATTCTCCTGCAGCGGATATTTCCGGATTCCTCGGAATTCGTCTGCCTGCGCACAATGCCGCTCTATGGCGGCTTGGAGTCCTTCGGAAGTGCCAGCCATGAGCTCCGTTCCAAGTATCTCACCGTTGACGAAACCCGCGAGCAGCTAAACCGGATTCTCGCCCTCTATCGGATCCGTCGGATCGTTTGTGTGCCCTACTACCGGGAGGAGTTCGTCCACGCGGTTCTCGCCAAGGAGGCGACCGGTGCCCCGCTGGTCACTTACCTGATGGATGACCAGAACATCCTTACTTCGTTGGTGCCCGATCACCGCGTCTCGGAATTACTGGCCGCCTCCGACCTGGTGCTAGGCATCTCCCCCGAAATGTGCGCGGCCTACGGCAAGAAGTATCGCCGTTCCATCCATCTCCTGCCGCCGGTCCTGACGTGCGCAACCGATTTGGTTCCCTGCTACTGGGATCCTGCGTCCGGGGAACCGTTGCGCTGCGCCATGATCGGCAATGTCTGGACCGCCCAACAGTTCGGGCAGTTGAGGCAACTGCTCCGCTCAAACGGACTCCACCTTGATTGGTATGGCAATGGTCCGCAAGCCACTTGGTTGCCGGGAACGCCAGCGGAATGGGAGGACGATAATATTCGCTGCATGGGTTATCTTCCCGAGGAAGATTTGATCGCCAATCTCGCCGCGTACCCCTTCGTGGTCGTGCCCTCGGGCAGTCTCGATCAGCACGACGACAATCGCTCGTTTTCCCGGATGAGCCTGCCCTCCCGGCTGCTGTTTTTGCACGCGCACACGGACACCCCTATATTGGTGCTGGGCAGTAAGGAGACGGCCGCAGGTCGGTTCGTAATTCGCGCCGGCACTGGATTGTGCGCACGTTACGAGAACCGGGACTTGGCCCGCACGGTCGCGAAATTAACCGACCCAGCGGTGCATCAGGCGATGCGCCAAGCCGTTCGCCGCTGCAGCAAGGGTTTCAGCTTACCTCACGCCGAGAGATGGCTGTGGGATTCGATGGCCGCGGGCGAGCCGGTGCCCGCCCCCTTCCACGCGATCTTTCAAACGCTGGATCCGACAAAAGAGCCATGGCTTGGCCAGTTACCAGTTGAGAAGATAAAAGTTTTCCATAGGCTTCCCTCGGCTGCCTTGCCGCGTTTGGATTACGAACACGTTAAGTCTTTCGCCTATTTGAGAAGGAGCCACCTCACTCTGTTGCAGCAGGCGGGGATTCACCTGCCATCGCTCGAAGACATCGAATTAACCCAATGTATTCTGGGCGTGGTCGAATATGTCGCCAGCCGGTTGCTCCCGACTCGAGGCCGTCTGCTCTTCCTCGGCGACTATCTACCGGAGTGGATCAGGCGTCTGCCAGCGGACGTTGAGTGCTGGCACGTGGGCAATATCACCGCGTGGAGTCAGGACGGCTTTGCGGCCGCCCCGCGCCATTTCGCCCGGGTGTCAGATGGTGCCATCTACAATCGGGAGTCGCTCGAGTTTGACGCCATTCTGAGCACAAATTTCCTGGATCAGGTCAAGACTCCCGAAGCCATGGACACCGTTGCCCGCTTTCTCACGGCTCGTACGCGACCGGGCGGGTTCAATTTTCACGGAGTTTCTGCCGTCCTGCATCCCACCTATTATTGGACGGGCCCCGCCTACGAATTTCTCTGTAAACACTGGAAAATCGAAGATTGGCCCGGCTTCGATGAACTCCTGTCCGACGATGATCTCTTCTCGATGAGTGCGAAGGCCTACTCGACCTATTGGCAGGCTGCCGTGGGACGTACCTACGCCGATTTCGGCAAGCCACTTGGCCTGCTCTTGTTTTGGCGCAAGGAGGCAGTTCCAACTCCGCCTAACTTCAGTGTTTCCAAGCGTTTTTCGGCTGCACTGCGCCAATTGATCTCAAACTGGCGCTCTGCCGAACCTCGACAAAAATCAGTATCGCTCGAGCGGATTTCTTCTCGTCGGTAATGCATCGCAGATAAGGCGGGGAGGTGCACGAAGCGCGCTGTGGGGTGATCCAGTTCGATTGCTTCGTCGCTCCGCTTCTCGCAATGACAGTCCGAATATCAAGGGCGATTGGTCTAAAAAAACCAAAACCTTTGACCGCGGATTACGCGGATTACGCGGATAAATCATCCTATCCAAACGCTCCAGCTCCAGCTGGACTTGAACCCACGACTACCTTGGGCATCCGCTTCATCTGCGCTATCCGCGATGGTTTTATTCCGCGCTTTAATAATGTAGACGATTGTCACCGCAACGAGGTGCGCGAAGCGCGCCGGGGGGGATCCAGCTCGATTGCTTCGTCGCTTCGCTTCTCGCAATGACAGTCCAAAAATCACGGGCGATTGGTGTAAGCTGCGTGGATGGTAGCAATCACAGCGGAATTGGTGGGGACCGGGGCGAAGCGCGATCGTCGCGGGCGGCGGGTGACGCCGGCAGAGCGATGCGCGGAAAGGATGGAGGCGTATGCGGCGAGCACCCCACCGCCTGGCTCCCAACTTGAAGAAATCAGCTCTACCGCATCGCCCTCAGAAACAATCTGGCATTGCGGACTAGCGTCTGCATCTAATAAATCATTTGGTCCTCGTGCATGAACCCGTTTAAAACGCCAATCCTGTTCCTCGTCTTTAATCGCCCGGAACAGACAGCCCGCGTTTTTGAGAGCATTCGCGCCCTCAAACCGTCCCTTCTCTTCGTCGCGGGCGACGGCGCCCGGTCGGACCGAGAGGGAGAGGACGAACTTGTTCGGCGAACCCGGCGGATCGCCACGGCGATCGATTGGACTTGTGAGGTGACGACCCTTTTCCGTGATTCAAATCTTGGTTGCGGACTGGCCGTCAGCGGCGCGATCTCCTGGTTCTTCGAACACGTGACCGAAGGAATCATTCTCGAAGACGACTGTCTCCCTCACCCGGATTTTTATCCCTACTGTGAAACCCTGCTGGCCCGCTACCGCGACGAACCGCGGGTGGCGACCATTGCCGGCACTCATTTTCTTCCGTCCGAACTTCCGCACGAACAGAGTCACTACGTTTCAAAATATTTCCAGATGTGGGGCTGGGCGACGTGGCGCCGGACTTGGAAGAATTATGACCTTGGCCTGAAGCAACTGCCCGATGACGCCTGGCTTTCCCTGCTCGACCGGATCCATCCCAACCCAGTGGAGGCGGGTTATTGGCGGGAAGTTTACCAGTCCCTCAAACCTGGGATCATCGACACGTGGGATTTCCAGATGTTTTTTTGCAACTGGCACGCCGGCGGCAACCATGTAATGCCAAGGCGCAATTTGATCTCGAATATCGGCTACGGGCCCGATGCCACGCACACGAACTTCGACAGTCCGATGGCCAATCTGCCCACGGCGCCACTCACGCTGACCGACACTCCCATCCCGCTCGAACCCAACGCTGCGGTCGACGGGCTCATTTTTTATCTGCGGTTCCTCGAGTCGATGAAACAAACGTGGTGGGTGGAGCAGGTCCTGTCGCCTGAGGGCAAACTCGGCCAAGTGCGCACCGAACTGGCCCTGAAAGAACGCATGATCCGTGAGCTTGAACGGGAAGTCATCGACAAGCGCCTCAAACTCCGCGCCGCCACCAAGGCCTTGGCCCTGGCCACTGCCGGCCAAACCGCCTTACACTCGTCGCCTCGTTCCATCCCTGGGGTTGAATTGCTTCAACAACGGAGCCCGATGTCCTACCAACCACTCGGGAGCCAAGTCTGACCACCCATGCCTACCGAATGTCCCACGCCCGCGAATATCGCCGAGTTCTCTTATTCCCGTCTTTCGCATTTCGATCTTTTTCGAGGATTGCCTTTCAAATCTTACAATGTCGATGACCCCGATCCGGCCATCTGCGACCTCAAGGTTTATCAGGATTACCTCACTTACTGTTTCATCAGTCGCAACGTGCCCAAGGGATCGAGAATCCTCGAGGTGGGCGGCGGCGACAGCCGAATCTTGAAATTCTTTGCCCAGGATTATGAGTGCTGGAACGCCGACAAGTGTGAAGGCCTGGGTAACGGCCCGATCAAGTTTACCTCGCCGAATTATCGCATCGTTTACGACTACGTCGGGTCGTTCAACCCGGAGCTGCCCGACGGCTATTTCGACTTCGTTTTCTCGATCTCCGCCCTTGAGCACACGCCCGAAGACCAAGCCATCCGGGTCAATGTGCTCAAGGACATCAACCGCGTCCTTAAGCCCGGCGGTTCCTCCCTTCACTGCTTCGACGCCATCCTCCGTCCGGCTGGTAAATCGTGGGTCAACGGACTCGTTCCCTACCTCTACGCGAACGCCCCGGTCGCCACGCGCAACGTGCCGCTTGCCGAAATCGACGCCGACCCGGACACCTATGCCATGTCCCGGACAGCCTACGAGACCAACTGGCAGCCCATCACGAAGGACTCCTACGAGAATTTCGGCCGGGCGTTTTCGATTAATCTGCTATGGTTAAACGAAAGCCGCTGAAATAACCCATTTAAACCGACCTCGATCCGCCTGGAATTGTCGCTAGGTCCGTCCGCACCGTTAGGCCAAATCTGATGTCATCGAACGCACAACCCAACGCCCCCATAATCCCGCCGAACAATTCGGCACCGCAACGATGGGCCCGTTGGCCGGCGCTCCTGTTTGGCATCACATTGCTTGTCGGTACCCTCGCCTATTTTGTGCCAACATTTTCGACTCTCACTCGTTCGGGCTATCCCTACGAAGCATGGGACGAGATCGCCGGTTATAATACCTCGTTCGTCCTGGCTGGCGAGCACACACGACGAGCGCACTTTTATGGCACGCTCGATATCGCCAAGTTTGTGCTGGCCGACACCCTATATACTCGCGCGGACCCGATCGGCATGACCCTTCGACGGGTCAACTACACCAACAATGTGCCCGAGACACTCGAAGACTATCATGTTTTTTATGGCCCGAATTTTTGGGCACCACAGGCATTGGGGGCAATCGAGTATGTCTATTTTCGCGGCGTGCAGGATCGCACACCGATTTTCTGGGCCCGCGCAATCAGCATGGGCCTGTGCATGGTGGCGTATCTTGTCGTGGGCCTACTATTTCTCCGCTATGCGGGTCCTGCCAGCCCTTGGTTGATCGGGGCCCTGGCGTTGTTTGTCTGCCAGCCGACCCATCATGAACAATTCTCCCATGCGCTGCCGAACGCGTTCAATGCGCTGCTGATTGGGGGCGCCTGGTTTCTTTCCATCGCCATCCTCCGCTCCCCATCGCGTCCGAACATGATTCTGCTCGGATGTCTACTTGGGATCGCGGTGAATTCGAAATTCGATGCTATAATCTACACGTCGGGTGCCGGGCTCGCTGCCCTGGCAGCGCCTTGGATCGGGCGCCGGTTCTCGGTGCGCCCATTCGTCGATCTGATCGTGAGTTTTGCCGTCATTTTGGTGCTGACCAATCCTTATCTCTGGTTCGATCCCGTCCAGCAACTGGAAATCAAACGAAAGTTCCTGTCAGGCGTCGGGGTGGGGTCTCCGTCGCTGAGCAACAATTGGGAGGTGCTCGCCGAATTTGCCCAAAATTTCTTTAGCGCGCAACCGAACGGCACATCGTTCATCAGCGCTGGCATCGCCGGGCTGCTGTTGTTGACCATCGCCGCCGTCGGGTTGATTCTTCCTTTGCTCCTCGACCACGAAGCGCCGGCGCGAGCCCGGTGGGCGCGTTTTTTTATTTCCTTCACGTTCCTTGCGTTTGCCTTGCTCGTGCCGTTGCTGTTCGCGAATACCCTATACGCGCGTTATTTTCTACCGGCCTTATGCCTGATCCTGTGCCAATTTGGCTACGCGATCGCTCCTCCCATTGGGCAGCGTTCGTGGAGGAAGGCCGTGGCGGCTGTGGTGTTGGTCGCATTTTTAGCTTCGTTTTTGGTGCAGGCCAAGGGGCTCAGCCATCTGGCGAATTGGTTGGAGGATGGCTTGGCGAGACGCCACGGTCTCGACCCTAGGCACAGCCGCAACCATGCGACGCTGCATGTGATCGATCAGCTCATGCAACAAGACGAGAGGCTTGAAATTCTGGTCGATCAGCACAGCTACATCGATCTTCGAGCATTCTTGAAACGCGGCAAACAGCCTATCTTGGTAAATGCCCTGAACTTTGAGCGGGTGCTACAGCCCTCCGCTACTGATCCGGACCGCCCCCGGATCGTCATCTACACCCCGGGCACATCCGCGGTTCAACCTGACTGGAAGGGCCGCTGGAAACCGGAAATGGAAACCCGTTACGCAGCTTATATCGCGACGCTGGAGCAACTGCCCACCCTCGCGGCTTTCGGTCAGAATCCCGCCGCACTCCTAGAATGGGCTCCCCCGGGAGCCAATGATCTTGTCAAGATTGCGCGGCTTCGCTGACTTAAAATCAACCCATGACCACACCACGCAAAGAGAACTGGGCCGAGATCCATGACCCCGAGGCCTCCTGGCGGAAGAAAATTGTCGGCGAAATCAGCGATCTCTTCATCGTGCCCCGTTATCTTCGTTTCTTTTACGGGCATTTCGGACGCGAAACACAGGCCGCTTTCTTCGAAATTGGATCGGGCAACGGCGACATGACCAAGGCAATCCTGTCAGCCAATCAGGGCCAGATCGGCACATACGTGGTCTCCGAGTATTTTGCGGAAGGCGTCCAATGGCTGCGACGCATCGGACTTGACGCGATCCAAGCCGACGCCGAGCGGTTGCCCCTGGCGGATGCCTCTTTCGACGTGACGGTTGAGTTTGATGTGATGCATCATGTCTCTGATCCGCGCGCCATGGCCAGGGAGATGATGCGGGTGGCGCGCGGCCGCTGTCTTCTCACGGAGTCAAACGGCCTTTCCATCTTCCGGAAACTCAAGGAACTCACCCCGGGCCATCGTGCTGCCGGCGAACAGTCTTTCACCCCCCGTCGCTGGCGAAGCTTTTTCGAAGGACACGCCGGCTACCGGCTGACGCGTTTCGAGATCTTTCCGTTCCTCTTTCCATTCAAGGTGCCGCATTCGCTGCTCCCTGCATTGATATGGTGGAACCGCGTGGTTGAGAAGATCCCGTTGCTTCGCTGGCAATGTTCGAGCGTGGCGATCTACCTTGAATACGATAGAGTCCAGGAATCCAACCGCACTTCATGACATCAAGCTCCAGCAATAGGTCGGAGACCGGCGCCGAGCTCGAGCTTTCGGTGGTCATTCCAACTTTCAAGGAGTCCGCCCGCCTTCCGCAGACGCTGAGCGAGATCGTGCCCTATCTCGATGAGCATCACCCGTCGCACGAGATCCTCGTTGTGGACGACAACAGCCCGGATGGCACGGGCCAGATCGTGAAGGATTGGGCGCTACGACATCCCAAGCTCAAACTCCTCGTCCAGCCGGGACGCCACGGCAAGGGGGCGGCGGTCAGGCGCGGGTGCCTCGAGTCTCGCGGCCGCTTTGTATTATTTATGGATGCCGATCACTCGACGCCAATTCACGAACTCGAGGACTTTTTCCCGGCCATCGGTAATGCCGGCGCCGTCGTAGGGGTCCGGACCTACCAGGAGGACGAGTCCCGCGGGCGTCGCGTCATCGGTTTGATCGCACAGCTTCTCGCCCATCTCATCGTCTTTCGCAAGGCGGTCGTCGACAGCCAGTGCGGGTTCAAGATGTTCACAAAGGACGCCGTGCAGCGGATCTTTCCGTTTGCCCGTGTTGACGGCGGGATGCTCGACGTCGAGCTATTCTATCTCATGCACAAATTCGGCGTTTCCTGCCGGTATGTGCCAGTGACCTGGGCCAACAAGCCCGGATCCCGAATCAACGTGCTCGCATGCATGGTCCGCGATCCGGTCGACATGCTTCGCATCCGCATACGGGATCTCGCCGGTGTATATGCTAAGCCCATCGCGAAATCTGCTCAGCCATGGAGAACAGCCAAGTGAGTGAATTGAAAATCAACGCTACGTCCGTGGAGCGAAATGAATCTGACGCTTGGTTGCAGAATTACGCCGACGAGACAGAGCGGCAGCATCGCCGCATGGCGATGCCTCCAAAACTCGCCAAAATTGGCCTTACCTCGGCTCACAAAAGCAAGGCTGTCCTCGATATGTGCTGCGGCCATGGCGAGGCTCTTGACGCCCTCTATACGCAAGGATTTCGTAATCTCTCTGGCATGGATTTAACGATCACAGACGAATTAGCCACTGACAAACGCTTCTCGATTTCCCAAGGCAATGTCACATCGACTAATTTCCCCGATGCCTCATTCGATTGGGTCACATGCATACACAGTCTGCATCATCTCGCCAGCCCTCATAACGTAGAGAAATTCGTGAACGAGAGTTGGCGACTATTAAGGCCCGGAGGACGCCTTTCGATCATCGACTTTCCCGGCTCTCCGCAGATCAAGCTGGCTTTTTGGTATTTCCGACAGCCAAAGCTCCATTTTACCGCTTATACGAAATATTTCGGGCGTATAATTCAGGAGGAGTGGTTTTTTCTAAAGGATTACCTTCCACAATGGCCTCAGATCCGAAAGCAACTCTGGGAGGGCAGATTCGAAGTCGAGTCATCCACGTCAACAACGTTCTACTACTACTTGACGCTGCGTAAACCAGATTCGACCAAATGAAGCGTCTGCTCGTCACGGGGGTTCCCGGCTGGTTGACCAACGCATTGCTGGAATCACTGGCAGTCTCATCTCCAGCCGAGTTGAAAGAAGTGCGCTGTATGATGCTGCATCCCGGACCACTGCCAGAATTGCCGAAATCCTCTGTGCAATTCACTTCTATTGTCGGTAATCTGGAAGAAATGGCCGACCTAAAAGAGGCCGTTGTAGGGTGTGATGCAATCCTTCACACAGCAGGCATTCTGCACGTGCGACGAACGGCTGACTGGTATCGCGTCAACACCGACGGCACACGCCATCTCCTTGAAGCAGCCCAGAAAGCGGGAGTGCGCCGCTTTGTGCTGATCAGCAGCAATGCCGCCGCTGGGAAAAGCTCAAGTAACCGTGATCTTTTGACCGAGCAAGATCCGCCCAAGCCTTTGTCGCATTACGGTAAAAGTAAATTGCTTGCCGAGCACCTCGTGCTGGCATCACCAATGGAAGGCGTGGTCATTCGACCCTGCATGTTTTACGGTCCGCCGGTTCCGGAGCGCCATGTCGACATCTATAAGCGCATCCAGAAGGGTCGGATGCCTATGATCGGGCACGGCAATTACGCTCGAAGCGTCACTCATATCCACAACCTCGTGCAGGGTTGCGTCCTTGCCCTAACCAAATCCACCGCTGTCGGCCAAACCTATTACATTGCTGATGCTGAAGTTTATACAACCAGGCGCATTATCGAAGCGATGGCCAAGGCGCTCAATGTTGAACCACGCTATCTGCAACTCCCCAGTTTCATCGCACCGATTGCATTCCTCGGAGATCGTATGCTCGCGGCGCTAGGCCTCTATTGGCAAAACTTGCACCTTGTCGGTGAGGCAGACTGGCACGTTGGAGTTTCGATCGAAAAAGCAAAGCGGGAGCTTGGTTACATTCCCACGGAAGAATTAGAAACAGGCATGCATGCTGCCATCGACTGGTGTTGCGCCAAAGGCCTATTTACCTCCTGACCCATGATTATAGCACGCTCTCGGCTCCGCATATCGGGCGATTTCGGGATTTCGGACGGGGATTTCGGACGGGGTCATGTCGCGAATCGCGAATGCGCGATCAGGCACCCCGATTTTGAGTAAACCCAGCTATTGCCACTGCCAACATGCGGATTTCGGAAGAGATTTCGGAAGGGGAATGCGGACGGGGAATGCGGACGGGGTCAGGCCGCTAGTTGCTAGTTCCTGACCTGACAACGGGCGATTTCGAACGGGGTCAGGGATTTCGGAAGGGGTCGGGCCGCTAGTTGCTAGTTCCTGACCTGACAGCAGAGGGCGCGGTATGATCGTGTAGCTTCGGCAAGCGTGCGCAACTCCGGGGCGGGTTCCTGCTACGATGGGCGGAACCATGGCAAAGACATCAAGGAGCTCACTGGGAGATTTCGGACGGGGTCATGTCGCGAATCGCGAATGCGCGATCGGGCACCCCGATTTTGAGTAAACCCAGCTGTTGCCACGGCCAACATGGAGATTTCGGACGGGGTCATGTCGCGAATCGCGAATGCGCGATCGGGCACCCCGATTTTGAGTAAACCCAGCTGTTGCCACGGCCAACATGGGGGCAGCCCCGAACCTTTGTG
>Ga0163150_10008223_pt1 | contig 11944 bp, 9 predicted proteins | sample OliLakLV19P2IB_FD_148628 | JGI IMG/M metagenome (GOLD analysis project Ga0163150, IMG submission 148628) | Freshwater microbial mat bacterial communities from Lake Vanda, McMurdo Dry Valleys, Antarctica - Oligotrophic Lake LV.19.P2.IB | ecosystem: Environmental > Aquatic > Freshwater > Lake >...
CCCTGATAGCCGCCGGAACGCAGCAAATCGCCGTAAACTACATAATCGGCGCGATACGAAAGTCGTGCTGCGCTAAGTGCTTCACGGTAGCCGTCGTGCCGATACTCGGTGAACGCGATTTTGAGCGGCGGCAAAATCAGGCCGATGTCGCGGTGTCCTCTCTCGGCTAAATGTGCCACCACAGCACGAATACCGAGTTGACTGTCCACGTCGATGTACGGGAAATCGTTGGCTTCGCCGGGAGCGCCGCGCCCATTAACCACAAACGGATGCTTTTGCTTTTTGAGGTAGGCGATACGTTCGTCATTCTGGCGAGTGCGCGCCAAAATCATGCCATCGACGCGGTTGCCACCGACCATGCGCCGATAAGCCGCCATCTCATCTTGTCCCGGCACTTGCGCGCTGATGAGCAAATCGTAGTGTTCGAGCGATGCGGCATCACCGATGCCGACCATCAATTGGCTGAAAAATTCGTTGGAGAAACTCTGGTCTTGCGCGGGGATAATCAGGCCGAGCGTGTAGGTTCGCTGGCTGCGAAGCTGGCGCGCCAGCAGATTGGGTTGGTAACCAAGAGTCGCGGCGATTTCGCTGATGTGCTGGCGCGTTTGCTCGTTGACATCGTTGTAGCCCGCCAACGCCCGCGAGACAGTAGTGATCGAATAGCCGCTTTTTTCTGCGATGTCTTTTAATTTGACTTGCATAAAACGTGTCTATCGAATTTATATCGAAATTTATTTACGCAAATCCGAAACGTTTCGGATTTGGCCATATCCTATTCCGAAACGTTTCGGGAGTCAAGTAACCTGATATTGGGCATATTAAACGAGAATCAAAAAGGCGGCTCATGTAGTCGCCTCTTTGTTTGTAGCTAATCGCTAATGGCTAAAAGCTATGTCAACCACCCCACACGTAAACGTGGGGGCTTGTCCCTGACCCGTTCTGCAAATGGTGGAGCAAGCTCACTTTGACCATTCACTCACACCAAGACAATCGGCCTGTTGACGGTGGCCGTATTACAAAGTTTGAATTTCGCTTTGCGGTTAATGCAGACCGCGTGTTCGGTCTGGAAGCCCTACCGCTTGTTTCTATGGCTCAGACTAACCGTAATCCAGCGAAACAAGTTTCGCCTTTGTGCCTTTATCTGTGTGTTTATTCTACCTCACTTGAGGCTAATTTGAAAGGAGAAGGCGCTTACCTCCCCGCACGTAAACGTGGGGGCTTCCCGCGCCGATTCAGGTGAATTCTCAAAAAGATTTAGCAGTGGGGATTATGCGTAGGGGCAGACCTATGTGTCTGCCCGCGTTGGGCGAACACACAGGTTCGCCCCTACAAAACCACTTCTTTTCGATAGATCACTTAACTGCTTGTAACGCCGTGCCGCTCGTGCAAAATTTTCAGCGCCCGATCAACTTCTTCTGTAACCTGTGCCGCCGACCAACCCAACGTTGGCGCAACCGCCGCCGCGATTTCCTCTAGAAGTTCGCGTTTCGTCCCGCCAAGAAAACTAATCAACGTGCGCCGCAGCAGCATATCATCCAAATGCATGACGCGCTCATTCGCGGCGAGAAATTGCAACTCACGGCGGCTGTAATCTGAATGATGCTGTAACGCTTGATCGTCGCCCGCTGCGATGAACGCCGCCACCGCTTCCGCTCTTGTGCCATAGCGATCTAGCAGCGCTTTCACCCGCTCTTGAGGTACGCCCGTTTTCGCGCTGACGTTCGCCACCCATGCGGACTTTGACTCGGCGGTTCGCGGGTAGCCCTTGCCGCCGCCAATCGCCATCTCATGGGTACTCGTCCGACGCGGCTTATTGAACACGGCCAACAGCTTGTCGGAAACCTGCTCCGCGAAAGCGCGGAACGTCGTCCACTTGCCGCCAACGAGGTTATACACTGGGAAATCGACACCATTGCCCCCCGGAATCACCGGACAGCTATGATCGCGGCTGATCTGGCCGGTGGTCGTGCTGTTCTCGGCGCTCGAACTCGGCAGCGGGCGAACGCCGCAGTAGCGAAAAACGATATGCGAATGATCGAGTACGATGTTCGGGAACACCTGCTGCACAGATGCCAGCAGATACTTGGTCTCGTCTTCGTCGCACACAGCAGCATCGGGGTCACTGGCCGGTAAATCCGTCGCGCCAACGATCACCTTATCGTAGAACGGGTAGAAGATGCAGATGCGCCCGTCGGAGTTCGCGTAGTACATCATCTCGTCGCGGGTGGCTTCCCACAGCGCCGGATGATCGACCACCAGATGCGAGCCTTTCGTGCCGCCGATCAACTGCGACTCGCGCTTCATGGCGTGGTTGGTGAAGTCAATCCATGCGCCTGTTGCGTTAGCCACGATCTGCGGCTTCACGTTGAAGGTCTCGCCAGTAAGTTCATCGCGCAGCGTGACTGTTCCGCCTTCCGCGCCGATGACGCTCACGTAGTTCAATCCAGCGACATCCGGCGAAGTCGCTTCGGAGTCCATCACTAATTCAAGGCACAACCGTTCAGGGTAAGCGATGCGCGCATCGTAGTAGGTCGCCGCCGATACAATATCGGGGTTAAGCTGCGGACGTTCTTCGAGCGCCTTCTTGCGAAATGCAAAACGATGCCTGGGAAGCCCTTCACTCCCGCCGATCAGGTCATACAGAATCATCCCGACTTCGATGATGACCGCGCCGCGATCTCCCGGCTTGCTGCTCATGCGAAAGAACTTGCGCGCCGCGTGAACGATGCCTTTCGACCAACTGTAAATCGGAATCGTCGTGCCCAGTGGCCGAACGTAATGCGGCGCGTTTTTCAGCAGGCGATTGCGTTCATGCAGCGATTCTTGCACCAGCCGAAACTCGCCGTTTTCCAGATAACGCAAACCGCCGTGAATCGCCCGTGTCGATGCCGAGCTTGTGCCGGAGCAGAAGTCGCCCTTCTCGACCAACAGCGCATCAATGCCATTCAGCGCCATCTCACGCAGTAAGCCAATGCCATTGATGCCACCGCCGACGATCAACACCGACAGCGGCTTATCGCGCAGCGCGGCTAACTTGTCCGCCCGCGTTGGGGCATTACCAGCAGCAGTATCCGCCATCAATTACCACATCACTCCCGGTCATAAAATCGGACGCTTCACTCGCTAATAATACCGCCGCGCCTTGTAGATCGGTCACTTCCGCCATGCGCGCCATCGGTGTAAACGCCATCCATGCGGGCAGCATTTCCTTACCAATCGGTGTCGCCAGCAAATCATCGACCAGCGCCGTGCGCGTATAGCCGGGGCTGATGCAGTTGGCGCGAACGCCGCGCTTGGCCCACTCCGCCGCGAGGCTGCGCGTCAGGTGAATCACGCCTGCTTTACTGGCGTTGTAGGCCGCTTGGTTCTGCGGCGTGTTAGCAATGCTGCCTGACATCGACGCCGTGTTGATGATCTTGCCATAGCCCGCTGGCAGCATCACCCGTGTGCTTCGGCTTGCGCGCACAGGAACACACCCTTCAAATTGATGCCTAGCATTCTATCCCAATCGGTTTCGCTCATGTCCTCAGAGTTGACCCACTGACCAATTCCGGCGTTGTTCACACCGATGGTCAGTTTGCCCCACTTGGCTATAACCGCATCAACCATCGCCTGTACATCGTCAGGTTTGGTCACGTCGGCTTGCAGCGCGATAGAGTCGATGCCTTTCGCGGCCAGTTCTCCGGCCACATTCTCAGCGCGTTCCAGCACCACATCGACCACCGCCACTGCCGCCCCCGCCTCGCCAAGCCCATGAGCGAAAGCACGGCCAATGCCCTGCCCGCCGCCTGTCACCAGCGCCGTTCGACCATCCAAGCGAAAACGGTCAAGAATCGGTTTCGCGTTTAAAACAACATCAGCCATGTTTATCCTCACTGTTTGAAAATATCTATTGGTAGGGGCGTTCAACTGAACGCCCTACGGTACTATTCTAATCGTTCGCAACCGTAATTTGCACCTTCACCGATGTCGGCGGCATGTGCAGCGCATAATCAAATGCTCTAATACTGTCCGCAAAGCCAAAGGTATCGGTGATGAGCGGTTTCACATCCAGCTTGCCGCTGCCCATTAAGGCCAGAGCGCGTGGATAAACGTGCGCGTAACGGAACACATGCTCCACTCGCGCCTCTTTCACCTGCCCCGCCGACACATCATAGGCAATCGGCTGACCGGGAATGCCCACGAATACGACACGCCCCGCCGGAGCAAGCGCGTCAAACACCCCCGCCGCCGCACGCTCGTTGCCGCTGGCCTCGAATACGATGTCCGCGCCCCAACCATCAGTCATACCCATAACGACATCAACATAGTTTTCTTTGGCTACATTGACGGGCACAATTGGGCCGAGACTGGCCGCAAGGTCGAGCTTGGGCTGCTGCAAGTCAGTAATCACAACCTGACTACATCCGCCGGCCAGCGCCGCCAGCGCGTTCAAGATACCAATCGGGCCAGCGCCGATGACCACCGCCAGATCACCCGGCTTGATCTGCGCCTTATTGGCCGCGTGCATTCCGACGGCCAACGGCTCGACCATCGCGCCTTCGGCATAGCTGATGTTATCCGGCAGCCTGAACGTGAACGCCGCCGGATGCACCACCGATGGACGTAATACGCCATGCACAGGCGGTGTCGCCCAGAAGCGCACCGCAGGGTCAAGGTTATACAGGCCGAGTTGAGTCGCTTTGCTGTTCGGATCGGGAATTCCCGGCTCCATACACACGCGATCACCGACCTTCAAATGCTGCACTTCCACACCAATCTCGGTGATGACGCCCGACGCTTCATGACCGAGAATCATCGGCTCACGCACGACGAACTGCCCGATGCGCCCGTTTTCGTAGTAATGTACGTCGCTACCGCACACGCCCACCGTTCGCAGCGCGATACGCACGTCGTGAGCGCCGAGCGGCTCGACAACTGGAAAATCCCGAATGGTTAATTCGTGTTGTTTTTCGAGTACCAGTGCTTCCATAGATCGCTTTTACTCCTTGACGAACGCATCGAGTATAGCGCTGCTGTGCGTCATCTGCGACGACTTGAAGCATGTAAATTTGCACGTTCTCATGCCCACCAGTAATCTCAAAAAAAGACTTTTCGATTACTGAACCAACAGGAACATTACCCACAATGCACGACCTGACGATTACCACCATCGAAGCCTTCGAATGCCGCATCCCGTTAGCGAAGCCGTTTGATCTCGGCATCTTCCACATCGCCCACCGCGATTACACCGTCGTTCGCATCCGTACCGCCAGCGGACTCGAAGGTGTCAGCTATTCGCTTTCGCGCAATGCCGAAGTCGCGGCCACCGTGCGCCGCAATGTCGCGCCGTCGTGGATTGGACAATCCGCACACTTGGTCGAAAAACACTGGCAGCGCGCCTATGACGTGAACCTACCAGCAGGGCAGCGCGGCATATTCTCTCGCGCTCTCAGCCTTGCCGACATCGCTTTATGGGACATCAAAGCGCAGGCCGCAGGTTTACCGCTCTGGCAGTTACTTGGCGGATACCGCGATCATGTGCCGTCGATCATCATCGTCGCTTATCCTTTCGCTGACCTCTCACACGACAAAATCCGCGCCGAACTCGAAGAAGTGCTGACGCTCAAGCCGTTGGGGGTCAAGCTATCCTCATGCAGCGACTTTGCAGAAGATACGCGCCGCCTCGAACTGACACGGGAAGTCGTCGGTGATGACGTGGAAATCATGATCGACATGCACTGGGATTGGCGCGAAGTCAAAGAAGCGCTGAAATGGATGCGGCGCTGGGAGTCGTTGAATCTCGCGTGGGTGGAAGACCCGTTCCCGCCGGAGATGATTCGACAGGCGGCGGAACTGCGCGCCCTCACCACTATTCCGTTGGCGATTGGTGACGACCAGAGCAGCAAAATGCAGATGCGTGCCCTACTTGAACAGCGCGCCGTAGACATTCTGCGCTTGGACGTAACCGCGCTTGGCGGCATCACCGAGTTTCGCAAAGTGGCCGGCATGGCCGAAACCTACGGCGTTCGTCTCGCGTCGCACGTCTATACGCCGATACACGCGCATTGTTTAGCGGCTATCCCCAACGCCTACTGTGTCGAATGGATTCGACCTGTCAGCGGCATCGAGAACATAGAGCAGTTATGGGAGTCGGAACTGCCCTACGTCGATGGTGGCTTTCGCTTGTCGAACGCGCCGGGAATCGGCATCGCGTGGGCGTGGGATGCAATCGAGCATTACAAGATCGGCCATTATCGGCTGGACGTTTAGCGATACTGTAGGGGCAAGGCGCGCCTTGCCCCTACGACATGATTTATCAGTTATACAACCGCGCCGTGATGCCACCGTCCACCGTCAGCGTCGCGCCAGTAATCCAGCTTGCCTCATCACTGGCGAAGAACAGCGCCGACTGCGCGATATCCCGCGATGTGCCAAGCCGCTGCATCGGTTGTAAGGCCATAATGTCGGCTTCCAACTTGGCCGGGTCTGGTGCGGCAGCCAAAAAACGATCCCAGATCGTTGTAGCGATGAAGCCGGGAAAAATGCTGTTCACGCGCACGGCGGGCGCATGATCGAGCGCCATGTTGCGCGTCATTGCTGCTACTCCGCCCTTCGCCGCCGCGTAAGCCGTGATGCGCTGAATGGTCTGCACAGCATGAACGCTGGAAATATTGACCACTGCGCCTTTGCCTTTGGCCAGCATCGTCGGAAGCGCATACTTGGTACACAGGAACACGCCGCGCAAATCGACGTTGATGCAGCGTTCCCATTCTTCGGTGCTGGTTTCGAGCGTGTTCTTGAACAGTTCCACGCCCGCGTTGTTGACCAGAACATCTATCGTGCCAAAGTTATCCAGCGTCGCCCGCGTCATGGCGGCGATGTCGGCCTCAAGTCCAACATCGGTGTGAACGAAGATCGCTTCCGCCCCTGTACCTTTGATCTTGTTGAGCAGCGTGTTTCCGTTCGCATCGTCAATATCGGCAATGACGACTTTCGCGCCTTCTTCCGCGAACAACTCGCAGCAAGCCTCGCCGATCCCGCGTGAGCCGCCCGTGATGATCGCAACCCGTCCTTGAAGTCGATTAAAACCCATCGTAAAACCTTTCAGATTGAAGTCTTTGCCAAGAAATTTGTTGCCGCCGCCAACCGATTGACAAAATTCTGAAAGCCTGCCATAGTTGGGGCAATAGTATTGATATTATGATAATACAAAAAGCGTTGTTTTGAGTAATTTACTGAACGGTCAGAAGAAACCGAAGCCCTATTCGCGCCGCCGTCTGTATCATGACGTGGTGGATGAACTCGGTTTGCGTATCGTGCGCGGCGAATACACCGCCGGCGACATTCTACCCGGTGAAGAAAGCCTCGTGGAAGAACTCGGTGTCAGCCGAACCGTCATCCGCGAAGCCATCAAAGTGCTGACCGAGAAAGGTCTTGTTCAGCCGCGCCCCAAAATCGGCACACAGATTCACCCCCGCGCCCACTGGCATCTGCTGGACTCCGATGTCCTCAACTGGGAACTAATCTCAGACCGCAAAGCTGATCTGCTCCTAAAAGTCACCGAAGCGCGCCGTATCATCGAACCGGAAGCGGCGGCGCTGGCCGCACAACGCGGCACAAACGAAGAAATTGAACTCATCACTCGCGCATACAACGACATGGAACGTTATGTCGAGGACATCGCGGGTTACATCGAAGCCGATATGATCTTCCACTCCGGCATTTTACAAGCCTGCCACAACGAAATTTTGGAGCAGATGGCCGCCACGATGCGGCGCGGGCTGGTAGCCAGCCGCGAAGTGACCACCCGTGACGCTTCCAGTTCGGCGGGCGCGCTGCCTCTGCATTTAGCAGTTCTAAACGCCATCCGCAGCCGGAACTCGCAGGCCGCCTATGAGGCCATGCGCTATCTGGTTGACCGTGCAGGCGCAGATATTGAACGTATCGTCGGACAACACAAGGACTCGTAAAGCAGATGACCACGACCACGCAGCAACTTTTCGAGCAGCTTGGACTGCCTTATGGCGACAGACACGATTTACCCTCGTCGGAAAAACGTTTCCCCGATGGCGCGCACTACCGCGTCGAAATCCCCAGCGTTGAAGGGCCCGGCGTGTTGAACGCCGTCCTCAGCGAAGCCGATAAGCGCGGTGTCCGCGTTCATCGCGTTTCGCAGGGCAGCGGCATCATGCTGCAAACCGACGCCGAAATCCGTGAAATGACCCAGTTCGGCATCGAGCGCCAGATCGAAATCAGCCTGTTTGTCGGCCCCCGCGCTGGCTGGGACGGGCAGGCGCAGCCGCTCACGCCCGACGGCAAAATCATGGCGTGGCGGCATATCGGCATGGATCAGGTGATTTACGGCTTTAACGATGTCGTGCGCGGCTGCGAGCTTGGCATTCGCGGCATCCTGTCAGCGGACGAAGGCTTGACGGTGCTGCTCAACGAAGCGCGCAAACAGGGTATCATCCCGACTGATCTGGTCATCAAAGGCTCGGCGCTGCTCGGCGTCGCCAATCCCATCGGGATAAAGCTGCTGGTCGATAACGGCATGGATACAATCAACGTTGCGTCCAGCATCAGCCTCGCGCAGCTTGCCGCCCTGCGCCAAGTGATCGACATCCCCATCGACCTGTACATCGAAGCGCCGGACGGTCTTGGCGGCTTCACGCGCTATCACGAATTGGCTGAAATTATTCGTGTGGCCGCGCCCATTTATCTCAAGTTTGGACTTCGCAATGCGCCGGGTATCTATCCAAGCGGCCAGCACATCGACGGCGCGGCTATTTTGCAGGGCCGCGAACGGGTGCGCCGTGCTGCTATCGGCATGGAAATGCTGGCGCGCACAGGTTCGCAGTACATCATGTCGGAAATTGGCGCGGAAGGCTTAGGCATCCCGGTGCGCTAAAGCATCGGTACGCAAACGATGGCGACCTACACTTCTGCTCACGACATTTTGCGGCGGGCCGCAGACCGGACGATGGACTACGATTTCACGGTCTGGTTCTGGGGCGATTCGATTGCGATGGACGGCCTTGTTGAAGCCGCCGAACTGCTGAACTACGCCGAAGCGCAAGCCTTTTGCCTTAAGTATTACTGCCGTTGGGCCAAACAATCGCTCGGTTGGGCTGACCATATGGCTCCCGGCTATGCGCTGCTCAAGCTGTATCAGCGCACCAACGATCAAAGCCTACTGGATGCGGCGCTGCGACTGGCGAAGTTCATGCTGGAAGACGTGCCGCGCACCCGTGACGGCGCGCCGCTCTACCGCCCCGACCAGCCGACCTATCGCCACAATATCTGGGTGGATACGATCTATCATGTGCCGCCGTTCTATGCGCTGCTGGCGCAGGTGACGGGCGAGAACCGCTACTATGACGAAGCCATGCGCGAATGGTCAAACCATGTGCGCTGGCTGTCGAGCAATCGCGGGCCATTTCTCGCGCACGGTATCGAAACAGGCAATCGGGTTTTGCGCGGTTATGGTTGGGGACGTGGCAACGGTTGGGCGCTGTACGGCATGGTCGATACGCTGGAACTCATCCCCGCCGATCATCCGGGCCGCGCCGATGCGCTCAACAACTTCCGCCAACTGAGCGAAGCCATTCTCGTGCTGCAAGACTCCAGCGGTTTCTGGCGTACCCTACTGCACGAACGCGAGGCTTATCTCGAATCATCGACGGCGGCCTTCTTTGGCGCGGCCTTCACCAAAGCCGTGCGGCTTGGGCTGCTCGATGAGCGTTTCGCCGCTGCCGCCGAACGCGCATGGCAAGCGACCATCAGCCGCATTGAGGACGACGGTAGTTTCACGGGCGTCTCAGCCTGTACATGGGCCGGTACGCTGCCCGATGATCTGGTGTCGATGTACAAAGCGCTGCCAACTGAGGTCAATGTATGGGGTCAGGGTTCGGCGCTGCGTTTCGCCGCCGAACGTATTCACGCAGGCTTATAAGACTATTTCGTAGGGGCGACACATGTGTCGCCCGCACAATTTTGAGGAAATGGCTTTATGTTGAATGAAGGCGCGTTAGAAGGTATCCGCGTTCTCGATTCCTCGCAGATGTTGGCGGGGCCGATTGCCGCCATGCGCTTGGGCGATCTCGGCGCGGAAGTCCTGAAAATTGAGCCGCTACAGGGCGAATGGACGCGCACACATGGTTTCGCTGGCGCGGAAATTCAGGGCGAGACCAACGCTTTCTTAGGGCTGAACCGCAACAAAAAGAGCGTGACCATCAATCTCAAGAGCGAACAGGGGTTGGCGGTCTTTTACGAACTGGTCGCGCAGAGTGACGTGTTCATGCAGAACTATCGCCCCGGCACGGCTGACCGGCTCGGCGTGGGCTATGAGCAGTTGAGCGCCATCAACCCGCGCCTGATCTACGCATCGATTTCCGGCTATGGTGAGGACGGCCCTTATGCCGCAACTCGCCCCGGCCAAGATTTGATCGTTCAGGGCTACAGCGGCTCGATGATGTCCGTCGGCAGCAAAAACGACCCGCCGCTTCCCGGTGCATTGTGGGCCGTTGACAGCATGACGGGCTATCAGGCGGCGGTTGGCATCCTCTCTGCGCTCATCGCACGGGGTCGCACGGGCAAAGGTCAAAAAGTCTCGGTGAATATGCTGGCGGTGGCGATGGACTGCCAATCGCAAGAACTGATGACCTACCTGAATCTCGGTATCATGCCCGAACGCACCGAGTCGCCCTTCGCCCATGCTTGGGTGACAGCGCCCTACGGCGTTTATCCGACGCGAGATGCGTGGCTGATTATCTCGCAGTCGCCGCTGCACATCTTGGGCGAAGCGCTGAACAATGACCGCCTGCGCGAGATGACGGATTGGAACGACGGCGTTCGTTACCGCGACGAGATTTACGGGATCGTCAAAGCGATCACGCCCACCAAAACGACGGCGGAATGGCTGCAAATCTTCGACGATCTCAAACTGTGGTCGGGGCCGGTCTACAACTATCGTGACCTCGAAAACGATCCACACGTTCAGGCAACGGGCATGATTACGTCGGTGCAGCATCCGACAATCGGCACACTGCGGATGCCCAACGTACCCATCCAGATGAGTGACACGCCCGCCGCCGTGCGAACGCCGCCGCCCCTGCTTGGCGAACACACCGACACCGTGCTGCGTGATCTGCTTGGATACGACGCAGAACGCCTAACCGCCCTGCACGAAGCAAGCGCAATTTAGTAGGGGCAAGGCATGCCTTGCCCGTACACAGGATAGAAAATATGGACGCCAACGAAAACCTGATTTACAGCAAAGACGGGCATATCGCCACGATCCGCCTCAACCGCCCGGAGAAGCTCAATACCATCACCGCCGCGATGGGCAAACGCATCTCCGAACTGGTGGTCGAGGTCAACTACGACGACGATGTGCGCGTGGTTATCCTCACAGGCACAGGCGAACGCGCCTTCTCCGCTGGCAGCGATGTCAAAGTGCTGGACGATTACGGCTCGAACTGGCAGCTACGCAACCGCATTGATTACGCCAGAGAAATGTGGCGCATCCGTAAGCCAGTGATCGCGCAAATTCGCGGCTACTGTATCGGCGGCGGCTTGGAGATGGCGCTGGTATCTGACGTGCGTATCGCTTCAGAGACGGCCAAGTTCGGCGCGGGTGAAGTCAAGCTCGGTTGGAATGGCGGCGCGGGGAACACCCAGTTATTACCGCGTCTTGTCGGCTACGGCAAAGCGATGCAAATGCTCATCACGGGCGATTTGATCGACGCGGCAGAAGCACATCGTACCGGATTGGTGCAAGAAGTCACGCCCGACGATCAGCTCGAAGCTAAGGTGATGCAGATCGCAGAAGCGGCGGCCAAGAACGCGCCCATTGCCGTACAGGCCATCAAGCACCTCGTTCGTATGTCGGAAAGCACGGCGGTTGATGTCGGATTAGCTTGGGAAAACGATCTGTTCGCTTACTGCTTCACGACAGAGGATG
>Ga0163150_10008224_pt1 | contig 11943 bp, 9 predicted proteins | sample OliLakLV19P2IB_FD_148628 | JGI IMG/M metagenome (GOLD analysis project Ga0163150, IMG submission 148628) | Freshwater microbial mat bacterial communities from Lake Vanda, McMurdo Dry Valleys, Antarctica - Oligotrophic Lake LV.19.P2.IB | ecosystem: Environmental > Aquatic > Freshwater > Lake >...
GGCCTCACATTACATCGACAGACTGCAGTCCGGAGAGACCGTTTCGTTCCGCCCGCGCGGTAACTCGATGTCGGGAAAAATACAGTCTGGCCAACTTTGCACTGTTGAACCGCATCTGGAAGGCACATTGGCGGTGGGTGATATCGTGCTCTGTAAAGTTCGGGGACGCGAGTACCTTCACCTGATCAAGGCCATCCGGGGCGACCAGCTCCAGATCGGCAACAATCGCGGACTTATCAATGGCTGGACCAGCGCGAGATTGATCTACGGAAAGTGCATCAAGATCGAATGAGCGTCCAAACAGGGATAATCCAACGATGCCACCCACCATCCGCCCCTACCAGCCCGGCGACGAAGACGGGATCAACGCGGTGATCAAGTCCGTCTTCGACGAGTACGAGTGGCTGTGGGACCCGAAGTCCGAGAACAAAGACACCTATGCGATCCAGCAGACCTACCACGAGCAGGGGGGTGGTTTTTGGGTGCTGGAAGAGAGCGGCGAGATCATCGGGACGGTTGGGATTCGGGCAAAGGAAGGGGCGAGATGTGGCCTGTACCGCCTCTATCTCCCGAAGAGCCAGCGTGGAAACGGATACGGACGGATGCTCTTTCAGTTCGCTATCGAGCGCGCACTCGACAGAGGATACAGGGAGATGGAAATCTGGTCCGATAAGACCCTCGATGTCTCACACATCATGTATCGCAACGCCGGAGCCACTTCGCTTGGAGATCGGAACGTGGACGAGCCAGACTATGGTGTGCCTTATGACGAGTGGGGCTACCTGCTCCAATTGGTGCCAGCCGGGCATTAGGCGTGCAGGGCAGTTCCCGTCTAATCGTCAACATGACACATGGCTTCTCTCTGCGCCGCCCGCCATGGCGCAGTTTCTTCGAGTGCGCCGCAGTTAGCAATCGCTGCGAAACTTCTCAGCTCTTCCGTGAGTTTGTAATCAGGTCTCTCGGTAACGGTATCAGGCGCAAGCTCGTTCCCTCGGGCCCGCCTTGCCTTCGCCGCAATCACGGAGTTCGCGATCCTATTTGAATGGGCCTTGTCATCCACATTGCCATCATGACAGATGGCCAATCAGATATACTCCCGTCCACATGTCTTGTGATTGGCTGATCCTGCGGAATGCGCGTGGAAACAACCTCAGAGGCGTCGACGTGGCCATCCCCGTCGGCCTTTTTACGTGCGTTACGGGCGTTTCGGGAAGCGGAAAGTCGACCCTCGTTCAGGACACGCTCTTCCCGCGGCTTATGTTCGAAGTCTACGGGACGCGAGGCGTCTGGGAGGCCCACGATAGCCTCGAAGGCCACGAGTCATTCGACAAAATCATCGACATCGACCAGTCACCAATTGGCAGAACGCCGCGCAGCAACCCTGCGACCTACACCGGCACGTTCGACATGATCCGCGAGCTCTTCGCGATGACCCCCGACTCTAAAATTCGCGGCTATCGGAATGGTCGCTTTAGCTTCAACGTGAAGGGCGGACGGTGCGAGGCGTGCAAGGGCGATGGCATCATCAAGATCGAGATGCACTTCTTGCCGGATGTCTACGTGCCCTGCGAGGTCTGCAAGGGCAAGCGCTACAACCGCGAGACCCTGGAAGTCAAGTACAAAGCCAAGAACATCGCCGACGTGCTGGCGATGACCATCGAGGAGGCGGTTGACTTCTTCCGCCCCATCCCCAAGATTTTTCGCAAGTTGGAGACCCTCCTCGATGTCGGTCTCGGGTACGTCCGCATGGGTCAGCCCGCCACGACGCTTTCCGGTGGTGAGGCCCAACGCATCAAGCTTGCGGCTGAGCTCTCCAAGCGCGCAACTGGTTCGACACTCTACATCCTCGACGAACCGACCACGGGTCTGCACTTCGAGGATGTGGCCAAACTCCTAGGAGTTCTCAATAGGCTGGTGGAGCAAGGCAACACGGTGATCGTAATCGAACACAACCTCGACGTGATCAAGACCGCCGACTGGATCATCGACATGGGTCCTGAGGGCGGCGTTGGCGGGGGCGAAGTGATCGCATTTGGAACCCCTGAAGATGTGGCGAGTGCGGCCAGCTCGCATACCGGAAAGTATCTGAAGGGAATTTTGGAGAGAAGACGAACGATCCAGCAAGTTGGCTAAGGTACCATGAGCACCCGACCGGCCAGAGCCTCCTGGACAGTTTGGACCCGACGTTTTTCAATGACTCCGCCGGCCTCGGCAATGCGGCTCTGCAAGACTGCAATCTCAGGCTCTGCATACGCATCCGGATACATATCGCGCTCTATGGCCAGCACCGCCGCGCTGCCAGCAGCGTCGCCGAGCACCATCTGATTGGGGAGGACACGTAAGGCAAACCAAGCTGCGGAGTCGACATTAATCCCATAGCCACAAGTCAATACATTACGGAGGTTGGGGTTCAGCAGTACGTCGTAAGGCGCGAAGCAGGGAAAGGCGGGATTCCCTTTAGCCCGCTTCTCCATCTCGCTCTCAAATGGGTCGACGTCGATGTAGCCTTGGGTATCGAGGAAGTAAAACTGAAGCCCGATTCGGCGTGCATAGTGTCCGCGATCGGAGCCTATGTTCTCGTTGCGCCCGGCCCCACCCACTTCGTCTGAGATCATCGCGAAGGTGTGCGCTCCTGGAGATCCGCCTGACGAAGAATGAATCGACTCTCGAACATAAAGCATGGGTGCCACTCGCAAAATGTGAATGCTCTCAAATCCGGGAAACGCTCGCATGGCTTCCAAGAACTCGTCGGTCTCGACCATTTCGCGCAGCTTGACATAGCCTTCGTCGAGGCTGAGGAGGTCGCCCTGTCCCTGAATATTATTACCCAAGTCTCGCGTTTCCTTGGTCGCGTCGACGCCGTACATGAGCATGACGTTGACCCAGAAGCGATCCTTGGCTCCTTCCGCGAGATTGAGCGGCTTCAGGCGACCGAACGAGCGAACTTTGCTATTGAACGCCCAGGACTTCTCGTGTTTGGAAGGGTCGCCGCCCCATAGTAGCCGCGACCCGTCGCGGTCCACCGTGGATTCGAAGTCGCCACTCTTGACGGCCTTCCAATAGTCCAGTCCCTCGATCTCAAACATGAGGGTGACCGCTTGCTGTCTGGCGTCGCCGTAGTCTTGTCGGCCCACGACGCCCTGGTAGCCGCTGAGCCTGAGGAGACGCCCGTTGTAGGACGCGTCGATGAATATTCGACCCTTGATCGTTGCTGGCGGATCGTCGCCATTGAAGACCCGCCGACCATCAGGTAGGTCCGAGATCTCCTGAATCTGGACTTGCTTCACTTCGCCCGCGATCACCGTCGAATCGAGCAAGTCGGCTCCATAGCGCACCTCGATGTTGGGGTCGAAGGCCAACTGTTCCGACATGAACGCGGACATTTCGTCGGGATCGTAGGCTCGATCGAACTTCTCGAAAAGCTCTTTGAACGTCCCGCCGATCCAGCCTTGGCTATAGCCCCGGAGATCCCAGAAGTTCATCGCGGCAACGGTCCCGATCTCGCCGAGTTGGCGTTGGGGGCAGATGATGAGCACCCGAAGTGCCGGGTTTTGCTTCTGGATCATCCGAGCTGCGGAGTAGCCTGAGAAGCTTCCTCCGTAAATGACGACATCGTAGTCGGCCACTTCCGGGCTGCCGCTCAGCCGTGAGAGAAGGGATTGAGCGAATGCGCGAGACGTGGGAAATGCCCCGAGTAGGCAAGCCAGCACCGCCATCCCGAGGAGCCCCAACAGCCATCGTTTGACTCGACTCATGTCTGAACGCTATTATGAAGGATCGTACCGCCGGACCCCCGTACCGCTGAGCGTCCCGCCGGCAAACCTGATTCCGCTATCGGCCCCGACGAATAAGGTAGCCCCGTACCGCTGAGCGTCCCGCCAGCAAACCTGATTCCGCTATCGGCCCCCGTACCGCTGAGCGGAAGCAGGTTTGCCGGCGGGACGCTCAGCGGTACGGGGGCCGTCGTTCCGTCAAAATAGACACTTCCCGCGCTCGTCAAGAGTCTTCCTTAGGTCGTCCCGACTCTTCCTTAGGTCGTCCCGACTGTTCCCTAGGTCGTCCCGACTGTTCCCTAGGTCGTCCCGACTGTTCCCTAGGTCACCTAAGGAACAGTCGGGGAGTCTGCGGGAACACCCGGGATAGGCTCGGGAAGTCCGGCGAAGCATGCGGGTATTCTCGGCGAGATACAAGATAGGAGGACGACCTTAGAATGCCGGACGATGCTTTTCCACAGGGTGATAGTGAGTTTCGAAGTTGGCTTGTCAATCTGGTGGCGAACGAGGGGGTAACCGGCCCGCTCCTTCTTTCGCCGACCTTTTACACGGCTCTGAACGCCGCGAACACGGCTTACGGCCCCGGGCTGGACGCTCATTTCGACGCCCAGGCCGAGGCCCAGTCGAAGAAGGCGGCCAAGGAGGTTCTGAAGGCCAATGCGGTCCGTGAGCTTCGCGCCGTGATCGCCCTGCTCCGGCCCATCCCCGGATTCACCGACGCCATGGCCCTCGCCCTCGGCTTGCAGCTTCTCGACGACATTCTCACCCACATCGAGGCTCCGACCACCGCGCCCGAGCTCGAGCTGGTGGCGTTTGGGCCGCAGGAGGTTCGCTGCCATTTCTGGGATCCTGGCAATCCTTCTCCGGGACGCCGAGGCAAGGCCCCCGGCGCACGATCCTGCCGCCTGATTCATACGATCCTGGCGGTTGGCGCGGGCGCTCCCTCCGTCTCCGACATGACCTTCCTCGCGGACGACACGAACACGCCGAACAACGCGGCCTTCGAGGAAGCGGACATCGGCAAGACGCTCTGGGTTCGCGGCGCGTGGGTGAATCCGACGGGCGATTTGGGCCCGTATTCCGAGCCGAGCAGCATTACGATTCCGGGGTAGGCGACGGGGTCAGAATTCGGGGAGAAAGCGGCGGCGGCACGATCACGGGGATCATCGCCTGGTACCGGATGATGGCGAACCGCATCAAGACCGACCCCCCGGCTGGACGGCCGCGATTGGGCAGGATTTGGGCATCATCGGCACGCCCGATGTGCCGGGGATTGACCCGCCCGTGCTCGACGGTCGCGCGCTTTCGTGTTACAACGTCGAGGTCGGCTGGGCCAGGGACGGGCACGACGGTATCCGGTTCCGCGGGCAAAGGGGGGCGGAGACGGCCTGGACCGACCTCGGAACGGACATGAACCCTCCCTTCGTGGACGCCCGCGCGGATTTGCGACTATGTCGTCGAGCTCGGCTGGCGGCACTGCGGCAAGGGGCATGCCATCGGGAATCTTGATCTCAAGACAACGAACGAAGACCCTGGGGCTGGGCGGCGATGTCGAGAGTGCTGGACTCGACGCGAAGGGGGAGGCCATCCCCGGCAGGGCAAGGCGTCTCATGGAGAGTAGGAGTCGCATCGGTGGACAGAAATTCCCTACCTCTGTAGTGATTGCGGGAAGCAGCTTTAGACTGATCGCACTTCGGTTAAGGAGAAAGGTTGGTGGGAACAGAACTGCGCTGGGGTTCTTGGCTGTGGCGGTGTGATCGTAACCGTTTTGATCATTTGGGCTTCTTGTCCGAGGTAGGCGAGCGCCGGGTCCGGTATTCTGGAAGGCGACTCGCCGGTGGGCAATTACTCGACGGTGGTGACGGTGACGACGGTGCCATGATGATGAGTTTGCGAGGCGACAAAGGAGAAATGAATGAATCGATTGATCATTATCTGTTTGGTTGGAGCTGCGTTTCTTGGCAGCGGAGCGATGGGAGATTCGCAGCAGAAGACGTGGAAGGGAATGCTGGCTGCGAAACCCGCGCGTGACACTCTTTCCATTGATGCCAAGCGGATAGCCCTCACCGGCTTCCGTGAGTGCACGGTGATTGTGGAAGGCTTCTCGGACAAAGATTCACTCACGGTACCAGACATTGAAGGCTGGACTGCGAACCGGCTGAAGAAAATCGGCATAAGAGTTGTCACAGAAGAAGAACAGAGAAAGGCTTTCTTGGCGGCAGACCAAAGCACCGACGAGAAGGCGCTGGAGGCGGTGGACCGCTTCCGGTCGCAAGTGCACGTGAGCCTCAATGCTCTCAAGCAGCCTTCGGGCGCGATTTGCTTGAACCTTACCGTTAAGTGCACGCGCGGGGTTTTCGTGCAGCCCGGTTATTTCAGGAACACCACCGTGTGGGATACAGGGCGGCTGATTTACTTCGGGTCTGTCGCCGACGTGAAAGAGAAGATCAGAAAGCCTCTCGACGAGCTTCTCGACCAACTGGAGCGTGACTGGAAGACGTGCAACCCGTGACGACATGGTGGGGAACTTCTCGGCGGTGGTGACGGTGGCGCGTGGCGCGTGGCCGGGGTGATGTCTTGTGCACCCCGGTTCTCTCGGAACATGTTCATCCGCGATACCTGTCGACCACGAACGGCACGTCCGTCGCTCCTTGATAGAACGCTACGCTCGACCACCGGTAGTCCCAAGGCAACTTGACCATCCCTGCGACCACCGGGTTGCCGTGGACGTAGTCGATCGCCTTCGAGAGCAAGCCGCGCGAGACCAGGTTCCGATCGTGCCCGCCCCCGCTCTTCGACGAAGCGGACATCGGCAAGACGCTCTGGGTTCGCGGCGCGTGGGCGAATCCGACCGGCGAATTGGGCCCCTATTCCGAGCCGAGCAGCATTACGATTCCGGGGTAGGCGAAGGATGACTCCCAAGGATAAACCTATGGTCGCGGTACGGGTCGGACCCCTTTTCTCGGCTAAACTCCGCCCATGCATCGCTTCGCCCACCTTCTGATTTGCCTTACAGCCGCTGGTCAGGCTTGCGCCCAAGTCTCGGTCAAAACGCTACTCCCCCAAATGACCGATCTCGGGCGGCTGGCGCATCGGCCTTCGCCTTGGTACACCACCGCCCAGGCCAGCAGCTACGATCGCGCGAGCAAGGATCCCGCGACGAACTGGTTCGCCAACGGCGACGCGGGACAGTTTATCCGGGTCGAGACTCGCGAGGGACGCAAAGAGTACGTGATGGCTGAACTGAAAGGGCCTGGGGCAGTCGTGCGTATTTGGTCGGCGAATCCGGCTGGCGTCGCGCGGTTTTACTTCGATGGTGAAACTGTGGCCCGGTTCGAGGCCAAACTGACCGACTTGCTGGGCGGCAAGACCGAGCCTTTCCTCGATCCGCTCGCCTACGTTTCATCTCGAGGGTGGAATCTCTACTTCCCCTTCCCGTACTCCCGATCTCTGAAGGTAACGCTAGATGACTCGGAGGGGGACCGGGTCAAGAGTGTTTACTACCATGTCGGTTACCGAACCTACGCGCCGGGGACGATGGTGACGACGTTTAAGCAGCCCGACCTCCTCCCGCTTTTGTCCGAAATCGAGCAGGTTCGTGGCCAATTGGAAAACCCAGCCACCACGGTAGTCGCCGGATGCCTCGTGCCGGCGTCCCCCCCACCCCCAGAGGGCACCGCAAGCCCAACGCCGGCACGAGACATCCGGCGGCTACAGCCTGCAATTACCCACACCGAAGTCATCACTGGCCGGAACCCGACGTTAGTCAGCCTGAAGGGTCCTGCTGAGGTGACCCAATTCGAAATCGAGATCAGCCCTCGAACCCCAGTCGGCAAGAACAGCGTTGACGAATGGCGACTCTATCGAACCCTGATCCTCGAAGCTTGGTTCGACGGCGAAAAATGCATCGAGGTACCCATCGGAGACTTCTTCGGTTCGGCACCCGGCCTTAACGAATACAAGACTTACCCATTCGAAGTGTCCGGCAACAAGATGACTTGTCGATTCGTGATGCCGTTCGCGAGGAGCGCGACCTTCAAAGTTAGGAATCTCGGCTCTCAGCCCGCGATCGTCACCTGCCGCGCGGTAAGCAGGCCGATCGTTTTCGATAAGAACACTTATCATTTCAAGGCCCAGTGGGGCGGCCAAGCCAAATCGACCCGGCCCATGCATGACATGACCGTCCTTGCCGCGACGGGCGAGGGCACTTTCGTGGGTATGAATCTGTTTGTCGAGAACCCCGTGGATGCCTGGTGGGGCGAGGGTGATGAGAAGATCTACATTAATGGCGAGACGTTCCCGAGCACCTTTGGCACGGGCACCGAGGATTACTTTGGCTACGCGTGGTGCTGTCCGGAAGTGTTCCAGCGGCCCTACAACGCTCAACCACGGTGTGATGGCCAAGCTCTCGGTACGAATCGGGGCCACACGCTGGTAGAGCGCTGGCACATTCTCGATTCGATGCCGTTCTCGAAGTCGTTCAAGTTCGACATGGAGTGCTGGCACTGGGCGGATACGCCTTGTACCTTCACGTACACCGCTTATTGGTACGCGCGACCGGGAGGAGCGGCACTGAAGCCTTTCGATGCCAAGCTGCTTCTCCCCCGACCCGTCCCCGGCAAAGAGCCCGTGGCTGGCGCGATCGAAGGCGAGACGCTCAAGATCGTGTCCAAGGCCGGTGGAACGACCGAAGTCCAGGGCTTCGGCGAACTCTCGGGAGGCAAGCAGCTCTGGTGGCGAAATGCCGAGCCGGGTGACAAGCTAACCTTGGCGGTTCCGGTGAAAATTGCAGGACGATACAAAGTCATAGGGAACTTCTGCCAGGCGCGTGACTATGGTATCCAAAGCCTCACCTTGAATGGGCAGCCGTGTGCGGCTGGGCCGATCGACTTTTACGCGGATGGGCTGGCGTGGAAACTACGCGAACTCGGCACCTTCGACCTTCCCTCTGGCGAGGCAACATTGGAAATTGAGGTCACCGGTTCGAACCCCAAAGCCGTCCCGAGCCACATGTTCGGGCTGGATTACCTGCTGCTCAAGGCCAGCTGACTAGATTCGTAACGCCGCCATCCTGGCGGCCCCCAACCGGAAGCTGGAGAAACTTAAACACGAACTGGCGACAGTCAAGGGCCCAAAGTCCGGAAGGCACTGGGGCACCCGGTGCCCTGCATAACCGAGGTAGCGGGGTACGAACTTGCTCAGGGTCACCGCAGACAACCCCGGGGGCACCCGGTGCCCTGCATGACCGAGGTAGCGGGTGCCGCCAGGATGGCGGCGTTACGAATTGCTCAAGGCTTGCGCGTAGAACGCAACGAGGCTGGCGACGTGCGCCTCAAGCGTAGGAGGATCAGACCAGAAATCGTCGTAGGCGGCTACGCTGAGGTCACGAACCGTATCTGACGACTTCAGTCGCTCCAATGCCAAGTCGAGCGCCTGATCGCTATCGAGGGGATACCTATAGCCCGTCACTCCATCCAACACATTCTCGGCACCTGCCATCATCTCGGGAACCACGGAAGGCAGCCCGCGTGCGGCGGAATCGGTCAAGGATAACGGCGATCCTTCATGCCAACGCGAGGTCATCACATTCGCTCGACCCTTATGGAGCCAAGCCGCCACTTCCGCCTGCGTCAGCCATCCGGTGATCGTGGCATTGGGATTGGCGGCGCGAACCTCAGCCTCGAGCGGACCCGAGCCTACGAAGACTACTGGCAAGTCGACTCTTCGAGCGGCGGAGGCAAGCCGGACGGGATCTTTCTCGCTGGTCAAGCGCCCGATGAAGAGCAAGGGCATATTGTTCTCGGCCAGAACACGAGGTTCTTGAGGGCTTTGATAGGGGTTACGGAGGTGATGGATTTGTGCGGAATCCGGGAGAAAGCGCCTCACAATCTCACCATTCCGTCTGCTCACCGCGATGTAATGCTGCACTCGCTTGGTCGCATGGACTCGGTGCTTCATGAGTTCCGCGCGCATCACGAGGGCCGCTTTCGAGAAGTAACTCCGCTTGCTGCACTGGGTGAAGATGCACCGGGCTGAGAGCGGCGTGAGCGGGCAGACGGCGGCTTTTTGGTGATTATAGAGCCCGCTCGTCGGGCAGACGATGCCGTAATCGTGGAGCGTAATCACGCAAGGGAATCCAAGGTCGAGAGCCACATCGAGCACACTGGGCGAGAGTACGTTCAGGTAGGAGTGGAAGTGGACGACGGTGGCTTTGGGATCGAGACCATCCAGCGCAGCGGCCATGAACGAGCCAGCATCCCGGTTCCAGAGCGCGTTTTTGAACGCGGCGACCTTGTTCTTGCTTTGGTGAAACCCTTCCGCTCCGAGGACGGCGACCCTTCGAAAGGGGTACTCGCTTAGCCTGGGGTCGCGGGGTTCTGCGCCTGCCACAAAGGTCACGTCATAACCCGCTTCGACCAGGCCAACCGCGCTCGTGAGAGCCACCATCTCAGCGCCGCCGGTCACCGAAGCATGGTCGGAGACGACGACGACCGAGAGCAAGGCTAAATCGCTCCTTTCTCTTTCAGCGCTGCATAGAGTTCATCCACGCTCGCCACCTTGCGCCCAGCCGCCCGGGCCGGAGGGGCCGAATACAGTTTGGTGCGGGTCTTGGGCGATTGTCCGACGGATACTGCACGTTTTTCCAGGGGCTTGCTGCGCGCTTTGATGATCCCCGGTAGCGCGACGTAACGAGGATCATTCAGGCGAAGATCAGCTGTGACGACGGCTGGCAGTTCGAGTTCCAAAACCTCTTCCCCATCGTCGGTTTCGCGCGTCACCGTCACTTTCCCAGCACCAAGCTCGATCTTGGATGCAAAGGTCGCTTGTGGCCAACCGAGCTTGGCGGCAAGCATCTGTGCGGCCTGGTTGCAGTCGTCGTCGGAGGCTTGCTTTCCCATGAGGACGAGGTCCGGCCGGGTCGCCTCTACAACGGCTGCGAGCTCGACCGCCACTCCCAGCGAGTCGAGCACTTGGGTCGTTTCGACCAGGATCGCGGAATCCGCCCCGATCGCGAGCGCTTTGCGAAGCTGCTCCTCGCACTCCGGCCCGCCGATTGACACGACTACGATTTCGACACTCGGATCGCGCTCTCGCATTCGCACCGCTTCCTCGACCGCGATCTCGTCGAACGGATTAACGTCGAATCTCACACCGGTGGTGTCGATGCCCGAACCGTCAGGCAATGCGCGAACTTTGGCGTAGGGATCGACGACACGCTTGACGGGTACGAGAATTTTCATTCGACTGCACGATTAAACCCCACGGGCTAGTCGCGACGGGGCTCGCGGACGGAGTTGGTAGTCCACGGATGGTTTGAGACCGTCTCATTGTGTTGCGCTGGACCGTCGTGCCGCCTTCCAGCCGTCACAACCCCCGACTGTTGCCTCACATTTGAACTTTAGGTGGCCCGCGGGGGATCGATTCGACCGCCAGATTGTGCCGGCTGGAAGGCGGCACGACGACCGAGGGAACACAATGAGACCGTCTCTTTCGTGCCGTGGTCGGGTCGGTAGTCCGCGCATGGTTCGAGACCGTCTCATTGGGAGCGGTAAGAGCATGTTGCCCAATTTCCAGCGCGTCCGTAACCATCGAGCAGGCTATTCAGGGATTAAAATAGAGGCGAGGTGAATCCGAAATGAAGATTGGTCTGGTCCGCGCTCGCGGAATCGCCCTATTGGGGCTTGGCTTGGTCGTTTTCGGGGGTGCGGTCGGGATCCTATCCGCTCGCGAAGGGGCTGCAAGGGAACAAGACACCTACAAACAAAGAGTTGCTAAGGCATTTAGCCTCGTGGGCCACTGGGACATCATCAAGTCAGACGTGCTCCTTGCCAGCGACGTAAGCACACCGAGCAATGTGCCGGAGGCTTCGGTTGGTAAGGTGTCGATTCTCGTCGCGAGTTCCCTGGGCGCAGGCGGGTCGTTTGACATCGACGCGAACGGTGGCATTACGGGAAGTGGTGACGCAGTCTATCAGTTTCGTGTCGCGGCAGGAACGACCGCCCTTAGCTATGGCGTAGCGGGCGTGGGGCTCTCACTACCAATCGGTGGCGTGGCGATTCTGACCGGCGACAACGTCAGAAAGTTCAGTGTTACCGGTAAGGCCGATCTCGCGGCGCGAACGATCGTGCTCAACCCCCTAATGGTGAACGGCGATTTCACGGGCGCCATT
>Ga0163150_10008226_pt1 | contig 11940 bp, 8 predicted proteins | sample OliLakLV19P2IB_FD_148628 | JGI IMG/M metagenome (GOLD analysis project Ga0163150, IMG submission 148628) | Freshwater microbial mat bacterial communities from Lake Vanda, McMurdo Dry Valleys, Antarctica - Oligotrophic Lake LV.19.P2.IB | ecosystem: Environmental > Aquatic > Freshwater > Lake >...
CTCGCGGACGGTCATCTGGTTTTCCGTCAGCGTGCCCGTCTTGTCCGAGCAGATGACTGTCGTGCTGCCGAGTGTTTCCACGGCGGGCAGCTTGCGGATGATGGCCCGGCGCTTCGCCATGCGCGCAACGCCGATGGCCAACACGATGGTGACGGCGGCGGGCATCCCCTCGGGAATCGCGCCCACCGCGAGCGCCACCGCCGCCATGAACATCTCGGCGGCCTTCTCGCCGCGCGCCACGCCGATGGCAAACGTCGCCGCCGCCAGCGCCAGAATCACCCACAGGAGCAATTTGCTGAGGTGCGCGATTTTCTTGGTCAGTGGGGTCGAGATGTCCACTGCCTCCGAGATGAGTCTCGCGATGTGGCCGGTCTCGGTCTGGTCGCCTGTGGCCCACACGACGCCTTCGGCCTGGCCCGCCGTGACCAGCGTGCCGGTGAAAGCGAGGTTTTTCCGGTCGGCCAGCACCGTGTCGAGCGCGAGGGGGTCGGTGTGTTTTTGGGCGGGGACCGATTCGCCCGTGAGGGCGGATTCGTCCACTTGGAGGTTCTTGACGTGGAACAGCCGCAGGTCGGCGGGCACACGGTCGCCGGACTGGAGCAGCACGACATCACCCGGCACGAGCTGCTCGGAGTGAAAGCGCTGCTGTCGCCCGTCGCGGCGCACGGTGGTATCGGTCGCGACCAGGCTCGCCAGCGAAGAAATGGCTTTCTCCGCCTTGGCCTCCTGGAGGAATCCGACGATGGCGTTGATCAGGACGACGCCAAAGATGACCGAGGAATCCACCCATTCGCCCAGAAACGCCGTCACGCCGACGGCCGCGAGCAGGATGTAAACGAGCGGCGCATGGAACTGCTGGAGAAACTTCACCCACGCCGGCGTGCCGCGCCGGGCCGTGATGCGATTGAGCCCGAACTTCGCCTGGCGGTGTTTGACTTGGCTGCCGACCAGGCCGCTCTTCGTATCCACGTCGAGCAGGCGCAGAACTTCTTCGCCGTGGAGTTGATGGGAGTGGGATTGCGCCGCGGTTTTCATGACTTATTGATAGGAAACTGGATTCACGGGTAGCCCTACGGGAGGGGTTCAAGGAAGGTTGAAGGTCATGAAATCAAACCCCTTGGTTCCTTGGATCAAAATAAGGTTCCTCTCTGGAATGGCGCTTACAGTAATTGGGTTTCAGGATGAGCTTAACTTGGTAAATTTGTAGGCATGGCGATGTCAAAACGAAGCTAACCGGAGTTGGAGGAACGAGCGAGCTTGGCGGCGACGCGGGCGAGCAGCGTGGAGGAATTGAGGGCAGCGCAGGCGGTTTTGCTTCCCGCGCAGCTGGGCCTGACGCCGGCGCAAACTGCACGCGTGCTAAGAGTGGGCGGGCGACGGTGCGAAGACCATAAGCCCGGTTCCTCAAGGAGCCCGGCGCAGCGTAGGCACCGCGAGGCTGGGGAGGTCGGCGCAACGCGCTGCTGTCGCCCGAGGAGGAAGTCGCTTTCCTGGCGCCTTGGCTGGAATCGGCCAAGGCGGGCGGGATGCTGGTGGTCTCGCCGGTTCGGGCGGGGTCGGCCGAGAAGTTTGACCGACCGGTCAAGCCTTCGGTGATCTATCGGTTGCTGTCCCGGCACCACTGGCGCAAAGTGGCTCGGGACACCCGGCATCCCAAGAGCGATCCGGCCGTTCAGGCCGACTGAAAAACTCCCGAAGAAACCGGCGGCCTTACTGACGCAGGAGGCCGTGAAAGGGCGGCACGCGCGAGATCGTCTACGTTTACGGCGCGGTGAGCCCGATCAAAGGCGACATAGATTGGATGCGACTACCTGTTCATCGTGAAGGGCAACCAGCCGGGCATAAGGGCGGCGGTGCAAGCCGCCGACGCCGCCGCCGCCGCCGACCCTTTTGTCCCGCTGAATGCAGACGGCACCCAGGCGCGCCGCTTTACCCGTGAAAAAGGCGGCCTGGTCGCGCGCTCGTTGCAAACCAGTCGGGTGCAGGCTGAAATGATCGGCTTCCCTTTTGTCGCCCAAGCGGCCCGCTTGGAACGCATCTGCGGTGCCAACGCTGCGGTGCTCGTGGAGCTGAGCACCAGCCGCCCCGCCTCCGAGTTAAGCGCCGCCGCGTAGGTTACAGGCCAATAGCGATCACTGGCAGATCGAAACCGGTCTGCATGCCCGGCTGGATGCCTCCAGAGATGATGGCCGTTGTCGGCTTCGCTGCCCCGAGTCGCTGTGGCTGCATGGTATGTTTAACCCGAAATCCGAAATCGGAGTCGGTAAGATGGCGTAAGATGCTGAGGCAGATGGTCGTGAGAGAACCCCGAGGTGCACTTAACCCGAACGCCGAAGTGGAATCGGGTGTGGTCATAGGGAAGCTCTTTGAGGCAAGTAAGTTGGGATGGAAAACAACCAAGAAGAAACCGCCCACAAAACCGCCGCCGCGGCGTTCACGCCGTTATTCGGCGGAATGAAGGTCCTGATGAGCGAAACGCCAAAGGCGGTGACACCCTTCGGAGGCCTGATCAGCTTCGTCGCTTTCTTGGAGCAGATCGGCTTCGGCGTGCGGGTGGCCAAGGCGATGCCGTTTCCCGCCCCTACCTCAAACAATGCGATCCCGCTGGCGTATACTTTGACCGCGTTTTTGCTCGCGGTGGTGACCGGGGCCAGCCGTTTCGCGCATACCGATTGGCTGCGAGGAGATCGTGCGTTGCACGCCATTATTGGCATCAAACGATTTGACGGCGACGACACCGTGCGGGCATTTTCCCGGGGTTTCACGCAGCGCCACATTGAGGCGTTTTGGCGTCCGCTATGGTCCTAGTTACTCACCTTGGTCGTAACCCCGCCAGAGGGCTTCCACCTCGATTTGGATTCGACGATTCTGTGCCGGGAGGGAAAACGAGGAGGTGCTCGCAAGGGCTACAACCCGAAGCGTAAAGGCCGCCTCAGCCATCATCCACTGGTAGCCTTTTGGCCGAGGCTCGGCTTGTGTTACACGGATGGTTGCGCAGCGGCAATTGCAGTTCGGCTCGCGGAGTCGTCGCGTTCCTCACCGAGGCGTTGGCCCTCGCTCCGGCCAGTATGAAGATCGCCTGCGTGAGGGGCTGACAGCGGATTTTTCGCCGACGAGTTACTCACCTATCTGGAGGACAAAAAGCTCCCGTATATCGTGGTCGCACGGCTGACCGCAGCGGTGAAGCGCAGTTGCTCAGGGTTGAAGGAGTGGATTGCGATCAACGACGTCGGATCGATTTGGCAAACGTAGACCGATTAGACCCGACGGGGTCGTCGGGTCTCCAGTGAGAGCTCACTTCTCGGTCATCACGTATTCGCCTTCCCAGCCCTCGAGCGGCGGGGCGATCTGATAACGACCGACGATCTTGATGTAAACGAGCGAGGGGTTGCTGCTCACCCCGGGTGTTATGCCGGGCTGATTGGGTTCTAGTTCCTTGCTCTGGTTGAAGCAGTCGAGGGCGCCCGCCCAGTCGCGTTGGTAGTATAGCGCTAGACCTTGCTCGAAGAGGCCGATGCATTCGCGGGTCTTGTGCGCTAGGTTTTCTTTCAGTCCGACGATCTCAAAGATCGGCACGGCGGTGCTGCGGCCTTTGACCACGATGCGACCCAAGGCGCGGAAGACCACGCGGTCGCCGCCGTCGCGCACGCAGGCGATCTGGGTGGCCTCGGAGCACATGGTGTAAACGCCCCAGCTCTTCGCTCCGGATTCCATGCGGGCGGCGAGGTTCACGTTGTCGCCCATCATGGTGTAGTTGAACCGGGTGCGGCTGCCCATGTTGCCCACGATCACCGGGCCGCTGTTCATGCCGATGCGCGACTGCATCTCGTGCACGATCTGGGGCCACTGGCCCTCTTCGGCTTTCCATTTGGCGCGCAGCTCAAGCAACTTGAGGTGGATACGCTGACTGGCCACGCAGGCGCGGAACGCATGGTCGGTCAATGCAATGGGCGCCCCGAACATCGCGACCACGGCGTCGCCGATGTATTTGTCGAGCGTGCCGCCTTCTTCCTGGATGATGTCTGTGCACACCGAGAGATACTCGTTCATCAGCACCACGAGTTTGTCGGGGGGTAGCTTCTCGGAAAACGACGAGAACGATTGGATGTCGGAGAAGTAGGCGGTAATGGTCTCCTCGTGGCCGCCGAGCTCGGGCGATTGGCCGGATTCGATCATGCGACTGACCAGATCGGGTGAGACGTAGGTTCCGAACATACCTTTGATCTGCTGCTTGGCGCGCTGCTCGCGCACAACCTGGCGCACGATCATAAAAACCTGCACCGAAATGAAGCCGAGCAGCGGCCACAGCATCGGAATCGCGACGCTCTTAAATATCCATAGGGCCATGGCGATGGCTACGTAGCAGACCGGCACCGACAGGGCGTAGGCGCACTTGGTTAAAAATGAACGTTTGGATAATAAGATGAGGCCGGCGAAGCCGAGCACGAGGCCACCGAGTAGGATGGGTGCGCGCGGGCTGACGGTCGCGTAGTCTTCGTTGAGGATGTTGTCTACGACGTTGGCGTGCACGAGCACGAGAGGGGTCTCGGCACCGAAGGGGGTAACGCCCATGTCGCTCAGGCCGGTGGATATCTGGCCGACGATGAGGATGGTGTCCTCAAGGACGGGCAGCTCGCCCTCGAGTTGTATTTTCTTCACGTATTTGTCGTAAAAATCATCCGTGATCGGTGCGAAAGGAAGGGCATTACTACCTTCGAGGGCGTAGCGGTAATTGACGAAGTAGCGGCCGCTGCTGTTGATCGGGATGCGACGGCGGAAAGTTTCACTTTCGAGGTAAATCGCTTCTCCGAGCACGATGCGCACTTGGTCGGGGAGCACCTTGCCGTAGATCATGAGGGTTTGCAGGGAGAGACTTGGATAGACCTTTCCTCCGACGTGTTGGAGCATCGGCACGGTGCGTCGCACGCCGTCTTCGCCAGCCGGTGTGTCCACAAACGCGACCAAACCGGCTTGCTGGAGCGGCGGGACCGGTCGCAGGGCAAATTCCGAGGTAGGCAGCTTGGATACGTCGCCCTCAATGCGCGTCAACGGCAGGTTGGCCTTCTCGACGGGGGCGGGCTGTTTAGGGTCTTTGTCGTTGGTATATGCTCCGAAGATGACCTTGCCGTCCAGCTTCTCAGCGGCCGCTTGGAGCGCGCGATCTTGGGGGTTGTCGAACTGTTTTTCGACCGACGGTTCGGTGAAAAGAATATCCCACACGATCACCGCAGGTTTTGCGTAAGACAGGCCGTGCATGAACTTGGCGTGCTTGTCGCGGCTCCACGGCCAGCGGCCATACATCTCGATGCTGCCGTCATCGATGCCTATCGTTATCACTCGTGCGTCGGCGATCGGTTGGTCTTTGAAGAATTTGTCCCGGATCGTCGGAGAGGCTCGGAACCGGGTGACTTGATCCAAGGTGGTGTTGTCGAGGCGTTGAATCCACTCAGTCGCGCCGAGCGCGAAGGCCAATCCAAAGCATGCCAGCACGGGCAGAACATGTTCTTGGAAAAGGGATGTGCCGCGTTTGTTCATGATAGTTAAAGGGTTTGAGAAAGCGGATACACGGGCAATACTGAAACCCGCCGTCGAAGCCGGGCGAAACCCCCGCTTGCCAGCGAATGGCTCAGGGTTAAGCCTCCACCCCTCCCATGAGCTCCGCCGTTAAAATCTACGATACAACCCTGCGCGATGGCACGCAGGGCGAAGGCATCAGCTTTTCTGTCACCGACAAACTTCTGATTACCGAGAAGCTCGACCAATTCGGCGTAGACTACATCGAGGGTGGTTTCCCCGGCTCCAACCCCCGCGACATCACCTACTTTCAGGAAGCGAAAAAGCTAAAGCTCAAGCACGCCAAGCTCGCCGCCTTCGGCTCGACGCGCCGAGCCGGCGTAAAGGCCTCCGAGGACGCCCAACTCAAGACGCTCCTCGATAGCGGCATGCCCGCCCTGACCATCGTGGGCAAAACCTGGACGCTCCACGTCACCGAAATCCTCCGCACCACACTCGAAGAAAACCTCGCGATGATCGAGGACTCCGCCCGCTACCTCACCGCTCAAGGCCGCGAGGTCATCTACGACGCCGAACACTTTTTTGACGGCTACCGAGCCAATCCTGACTACGCGTTGCAAACCCTCGCCGCGGCCATTCGCGGAGGCGTGAGCAACCTCTCTCTCTGTGACACCAATGGAGGCACGTTGGTTGATGATTTCAAAAGCATCGTTGGTCGCGTCGTGTCCGAGTTTGGCGGCGACAAGGTCGGCGTGCATTGCCACAACGACAGCGGTCTCGGCGTCGCTCTCACGCTGGCCGGCGTCGGTGCCGGCGCGACTCTCGTGCAAGGCACTGCGAACGGATACGGCGAACGCACGGGCAACGCCAATTTATTCACCGTGTTGCCGAGCCTCTTCCTGAAGATGGATCGCACCGCGCGTTGCGCCGCCAATCTCGGCCAACTCCGCGAGCTTTCGCTCTACTTTGACGAACTCGCCAATCTCAAGCCCGACACCAAGGCACCCTACATCGGCGCCTCCGCTTTCGCGCACAAGGGCGGTCTCCACGCCAACGCCGCGCAGAAGGTGAAATCCTCCTACGAGCACATCGACCCGGCGCTGGTGGGCAACCGCACACGCGTGCTCGTTTCCGACATGGCCGGCCGCTCCAGCATCGCCATGAAGGCGAAGGAACTCGGCCTCGATCTCGACGAAAAATCGCCCGCGATGAAGACCCTCATCGACGAACTCAAGGAGCTCGAATTCCGTGGCTACGAATTCGAGGCGGCCGACGCATCGTTAAACCTGCTCATCCGCCGTGCGCTTGGGCAGACCAAGACGTTTTTTGAAGTCGAAGGCTACCGCGTCACCGTTGAACGCCGTCTCGAGGTTTTGATCGCCGAAGCCACGGTGAAATTAAAAATCAACGGCCAATCCACGCACACGGTAGCCGAGTGCACCGGCCCCGTGGGCGCTCTCGACAAGGCGCTGCGGCTGGCGCTCGAAAGCGTTTATCCGCAACTCAAAGAGCTCCAACTACGCGATTACAAGGTGCGCATTCTTGACAGCCGCAGCGGTGCCAACGCTCGCACCCGCGTCTTTATTGAAAGCGGCGACGGCAAGGAAATCTGGAGCACGGTCGGCGTCAGCGACAACGTGATCGACGCTTCGTGGGAAGCGCTCACCGACGCGGTTAACTACAAGCTACTCCAAGGGTGAATTATTGAACGGGCGCGCGGTGCAAGCCGCGCTTCGATCCAATCAAGGCGTTGTGGTTGAGTGAGTAGACGCGGCATCTTGCCGCGTTTCCGAAACCGTCACGCGTAACGCGGAGAGACGCCACGTCTACTTTGTTCACAGCAGCGGCGCGAACAGCCGGCTGATGTCCTCGGCGATGTTACCCAACAGGCGATAACGCGGATGCGTCTCGACCTTCGGCTCCACACAGTGCCGCAACAGCTCGCGTGCCCACTCGCGCATGGCGCGCACGTCGGCGGGCGAATACAAAAATATCCCGATCTCGAAATTAACGAAGAGGCTGCGCAGGTCGAAATTAGCCGAGCCGAGCAGGCCGATGCGTTCGTCGACGATGATCGCTTTGGAATGCATCATTTGGCCGGTGTGCAGTCGCACGCGTCCGCCGGCCTTGAGCAACTCCCGCACGTAGTGGCGGCGCGCGAAGTCGGTGATCGGGTGGTTGGACTTGGCGGGAATAATCAACGTCACGTCGGTGCCTGCGCGTGCCTTTACGATGAGCGAACGCAACAGCACTTCGTCGGGGATGAAGTAAGGGGTGATAATCCAGATGCTGTGCGCGGCCTCTTGAATCATCGAGAGGATGCCCTCGTAAAGCGCATCGCCGGCCACGTCCGGACCGCTGGCGACGACCTGCACCGCACTCTCGCCCACGGGGCGCACCGCAGTCGGGTCGAGTTCAGCGTGGAGCGTGTCGATGGACTGGCGGCTGGCGAAGGCCCAGTCGGCGAGGAACACCTCGTTGAGGAGCGCGGCGGCGGGGCCGGTGATGACTGCGCCGAAATCGGCCCAGCGTTTTTTCCACAGGACGGGGCCCATGTATTCGCGGGCGAGGTTATGGCCGCCAACGAGCGCGGTGTGTTGGTCGAAAACGGCTATTTTGCGGTGGTTGCGCAGATTGGCCCAAGCGCGAGTCGAGAGCGGGATGGCTGGCATGAAGCGCACGACCTCGCCGCCGGCCTTGCGGACGGGGTCGACGAAGTCGCGACTGGAGAAAAAGCAGCCGATCGCGTCGAGTTGCAGGCGCACCTTCACGCCCTCGCGGGCGCGTTTGGCGAGCAGCTTGACGAGGCGTTTGCCGGTGTCGTCGCGGCCGAGGATAAACGCGGCGATGTGGATCGAGTGTTGGGCACCTTTGATGAGCGCTTCGAGTTCGGCGTAGGTTTGTTCGCCGGTCGTGAGGAGCCGCACGGCATTGCCGCCGGAGGGCGCGCCAGCACCGGTTGAGGCGAGGGTGTGGGCGGTGGGTAAGTTGGCGATTTCCGGAGCCACCGCGGGCACGCCGGAAAGCCGGGGTGCGACCGGGCGTTTGCGTTTGGCGAGCCGCTTGATTTTACGTCCGCCGAAAAGCAGGAACAGCGGCACGCCGACGTAGGGGATCAAGATGATCATCAGCAGCCAGGCGACGGTGTTGCTGGGCGGGCGTTTTTCGCCGACGAGGCGGGCGATCGCAAAGATGGCCAAGATAAAGCCGCCGACCGTGAGAAGGTGGGTATGCAGGCTGGTGCCTACGGCTTCGGTGATTTGCGGGTCCATGCGTGAGTCGGTGCGGGAAAGCGGTTGAGGGTTACAGTGTAGCGGACAAAGCCTTAAGCAAGGAGTGCGGCTCTACAGAAATTACCCAAATTGGGACTTGAACTCGTTTCGGGGAAAGGGCTTTTTGTCCGTTCTGTTTGGTGGAATATCCAAGTGGCCAAAGGATGGGGACTGTAAATCCTCCCGCTCACGCGTTCGCTGGTTCGACTCCGGCTTCCACCACCAGTTTACCTTCCTAGGCCGGGAAGGTTTTTTTATGCCCGTTTTCGGCGATGGCATCGAAAGGTAGCCGCGATCACGGACGCGGCCCTACAGCCTCCCGGTAATTCCCCGTGCAGGTAGCGTAGCTTTACCGGGTTACGGAGCGCAACGCGGCCCGATGGGCGCAGGGCTTCCGCGTTGGTAGTATCTGCGGGTGACGAATCCCCTGACCGGTAGCGCCCCGAGCGCTTGAACAAAACGACCTTCCCCCCCGCATCGTTATGTCGAAAACAATTCTTATCACCGGGGGGGCTGGATTCATCGGTTCCCATCTCGCGGATGAAATGCTGCGCCACGGCTATCACGTGCGGGTGCTCGACTCGCTTTCACCCCAAGTTCACGGCGCGGGGGCCGGTCGTCCCGACTACCTCGATCCTGAGGTCGAGCTCAGGATCGGTCAGGTGGAGGACCCCGATGCGGTGAGCTCCGCGCTCGAAGACGTGGACGCCGTTTACCACCTCGCCGCCAAAGTGGGCGTGGGCCAGAGCATGTATCAGATCGCCGACTACACCCGTGCCAACAACGAGGCCACGTCGGTGCTCCTAGAGGCCATCATCCAAAACCCCGTCGAGTGTCTCGTCGTCGCTTCGAGCATGAGCATCTACGGCGAAGGCCTTTATCGTGATCACCTCGGAGCGTTGCTGCCCGGCCAGGCGAGATCTTTAAAACAATTGAAAGCGCGTGAGTGGGAACTCCAGTCGATGACCGGTGAAGTCCTGCTGCCCGTGCCGACTCCCGAGACCAAGGAGCCGTCGCTGGCGTCGATTTACGCGCTCTCCAAGTTTGATCAGGAACGCATGTGCCTGATCGTCGGAAAGGCCTACCAAATGCCGGTGGTGGCCTTGCGTTTTTTTAACGTTTACGGCCCGCGTCAGGCACTCGCAAATCCCTACACGGGTGTTCTGGCGATCTTTGCGTCCCGCTTGATCAACAACCTTCCGCCCGGAATTTTTGAAGACGGTGCGCAACAGCGTGACTTCGTCAATGTGCGCGACGTGGTCCAGGCGTGCCGTCTTGCGTTCGAGGTGCCGGGCGCGGCGGACCAGGTATTCAACATCGGCAGCGGTCAGCATTTCACCGTGTGCGAAGTGGCGGACCGCCTGGCTCGCCTGCTCGACAAGGAGCACATCGGCTCTGAGATCACCCGGCATTACCGGGTCGGCGATATCCGACATTGCTTCGCGGACATCTCGCGCGCGCGGAGCGTTTTGGGCTACACGCCTCACGTCACGTTTGAGGAGGGGTTAAAAGAATTGGCCGGTTGGCTCTACGGGCGGATCGGGAACAACCGTAGTGACGAAGCCCGTCATGAACTCACCGCCCAGGGGCTTACGGTATGAGCGACAAAATCACGCTCATCACCGGTGGCGCGGGTTTCATTGGAACCAATCTCGCCGACCGACTCTTGTCCGAAGGGCACCGTGTGCGGATCTTCGACAACCTTTCGCGCTACGGAGTGGAGCACAACTTGGCGTGGTTACAGGCTAAGCACGGCCCGTCACGCCTGCAGTTTATTCGCGGCGACATTCGCGAAGCCGACGCGGTGACTCACGCGGTTTCCGGAGTGTCACGCGTTTACCATTTCGCCGCGCAGGTTGCCGTGACAACGAGCTTGGTGGAGCCGGTGGAAGATTTTGAAATCAATGCACGCGGCACGCTCAATCTCCTCGAAGCGATCCGCTTGGGGCCGGATCGGCCCAGTCTTGTGTTCACGTCCACGAACAAGGTTTACGGTCACCTCGACGATGTGGTGCTTACCACGATCGGGGGACGTTACCTGCCCGCCGATCCCGCGTGTCGAACTGGCTTCAGCGAAAGACGTGCACCCGATTTTTACAGCCCCTACGGTTGTTCCAAAGGCGCCGCCGACCAATATGTGCTCGATTACGCACGCACGTTTGGCGTGCTCGCGACGGTCTTTCGCATGAGCTGCATCTACGGTCCGCATCAATGCGGCAACGAGGACCAAGGCTGGGTCGCGCATTTCCTGCTCCGCGCCCTATCGGGGCAACCAATCACGATGTATGGCGATGGTTGCCAAGTGCGTGACGTGCTCTACGTCGACGACTTGGTCGATGCGTTGAAACTCGCACAGACCCGGATCGACTCACTGAGCGGCAAGGCCTTCAACATCGGAGGAGGTCCGCAGCGCACAACCAGTTTGCTGGAGCTGATGGACTTGATCGAGGAGCTACATGGCTCCGTGCCGAAGCTGGAGTTTTCCAAATGGCGCGCCGCCGATCAGCGTTACTACGTTTCCGATATATCGCGTTTTGTCCGAGCTGCCGGGTGGTCACCCAAAGTCGGGGTGCACGAAGGAGTCACCCGCCTTTATCAGTGGCTCGCCGAGTCCCAAGGCCGTGCAACGTTCGAACCTGCCGCACGTGTCGCATGAAGTCGACCCACCAGGCCGCAGTGACCACGGCCCGGGAACCGTTACGATGCGCGAGTGCGCCGACGGATTCCTGAAAGCGCTCGTCACCTTAAAATGAATACACATCGCGCCATTACGTTTGAACGACGACCTTCTGCTCCGCGCCGGGTTTTGATGACGACCGATACCATTGGCGGAGTCTGGACGTATTCCTTGGATCTCAGCCGCGGGCTCTTGCGCCACGGCGTCGAGGTGGTCCTCGCAACCATGGGTGCGCCGGTGCAGCCACGACAGCGCGAAGCGGTCATGAAGCTCGGCCCCGGCGTCACCCTGTGCGAAAGCCAGTTCAAGCTCGAGTGGATGGACAATCCTTGGCCCGAAGTCACTGCGGCGGGCGAGTGGTTGCTGGCACTCGAACGTGACCATGCTCCCGACGTTATTCACCTCAACGGTTACACCCATGCCGCGCTTCCGTGGAAAGCACCGACCGCCGTGGTGGCGCATTCCTGTGTATTCTCG
>Ga0163150_10008227_pt1 | contig 11938 bp, 13 predicted proteins | sample OliLakLV19P2IB_FD_148628 | JGI IMG/M metagenome (GOLD analysis project Ga0163150, IMG submission 148628) | Freshwater microbial mat bacterial communities from Lake Vanda, McMurdo Dry Valleys, Antarctica - Oligotrophic Lake LV.19.P2.IB | ecosystem: Environmental > Aquatic > Freshwater > Lake >...
CCTGAAGCAATTCCAATAATTAAACCAAACGTTATCCAAGCCAGTACATTCATAGTGTTATTTTCTATAATTATGCCTGTTTAATATGAGATGGATGTTGATCACAGGTAATAAATATGTAAGGTATTTGGCATATGGAGACTGTAAAAAGGTATAATAAAATGACTGAAATGAAAAAAGTACTTGTTATTATTCTCTGTTTTTTGAGTATCGTGGCTTTAATTATTAGATTTGGTTCAGAACCTTTAATGAACTATATTGGAGCAAATCAACGTGCAGGGGTCCGGATTGAATCAAATAAAAAATCTTCAGTATTCATAAATAACGAGTTAATGGGTGAAACTCCATATCAGAATGAAAATCTTAAAGAGATAGAGTATTTAGTTGGGCTCAAACCAATTGATGCAACAGAAAGTAGTTCGCCTGCGTGGCAAGGGTATGTAAAATTGAATAATGGTACTTTGGGTGTTGTTAATCGAGAACTAGGGGTCCAAAATGTGTCTTCGTCGGGAGAAATTATTACGCTTAAAGAGGGTAGTGGGGTAACTATTGTTTCTACTCCTGTGGCTACACTTGTAACGGTAGATGGTAAGGAGTATGGGCGAACTCCTGTATCGATTGGAAGTTTAGTAGCAGGTGAGCACCAATTTATGTTAAGTAAAGAGAACTATCTCAAAAGAAGTATTCGAGCAACTATTGTTGAGGGATATAGTTTGACACTTTCTGTTGATTTGGCAATTTCTGAAGCTGACTTGTCAAAATCAGTTACTGTTCCTGTATCCGCGGCCAGTGAAGTAACTGTTAAGCGGACTCCAACAGGATTTTTGCGAGTGCGATCAGATGCAACCACTAATGCTGATGAAGTCACACGGGTTTCAGCAGGAGAAGTGCTTTTTCTATTGGAGGAAAAACCTGGTTGGGCAAAAATTCGTTTAAAGGATGGTAAAGAAGGGTGGGTATCTTCAGCGTATATTGAAAAGAAATAATTTTTCTGAACAATATTTTTCAAACTGTTGGAGCCATATAACTACATATAAAGGTAGGATTAAGACCCCAAGAAATAAATGATTGCGATAGTAGTCAAACTATATATGATCACTGTGAATAATAATGGTTTGTCAGTTAGTAACACTCTTTCGGGTGATTCGCCTTCTTTTTTCTCATAAATAATGTAGAGATAGCGCATAACTGCATAGATTACGATTGGAATAGTGGCCATTAAATATTTCGCTTGGGTGAAAGGTAGATTTAGTTCAGAGAATATTCCTATTAACCGTGGTCTTGCATAAATTGGTGGCTGAAGAAATGTAAAAAAGGCATAAGCCAACCATGTTGCATTGGCAAACATAGCAGTTAATATATCTAAGAGATTTTCAGGATAATGTAATAAGGTTTCGCGTGTTTTTGAAGCGTGGGATTGCATGAGTGTTAATTCTGAACGACGTTTCCCAATAGCTAGGAATAGTGAGAAGGAAATGACTGTAAGTAAAAACCAAACATTTAAATGTGCATTGATTGCCCAAATACCTGCATAGACTCGTAGGACAAATCCTGCTGCAATAGTCATTACATCAAGAAGGATGATAGATTTTAAGTAGGCAGAATAGATCAATTGCAGTAATAGGTATAAAATTACTGCTACAAAGAATGCAGGTGAAAGATTATATGCCAAAGGTAGGATTGCTATGATGATTGCTAATGCAATTGCTGTTGCCACAGGTATAGATATCTTTCCTGAGGCAATTGGACGTTTGCTTTTGAATGGATGAAGTTTGTCTCGCTCGATATCGAACACATCGTTGAGTAAATAGGTTGCACTGGATGTGGCGCAAAAAATCAAAAATGCAAACAAAGCTTTTGTAATTGCATCAGGGTTATCAAGTAATCCAGAAAAGAGTAGTCCACCAAGAAGCGCACTATTTTTTATCCATTGTCTTGGTCGGGCTGCTTTAAGGAGGTTGAAAAGAAATGTAACCATAATATTCCTCCTATCACAATGACTCCTACGGCCAGTGCGGTAAAGAGTTTACCTTGTGATGACAGAGTAGTTGCAAGTAATCCTAAGATAGCACACGAAGCAATATAAAACAATGAAATCTGCTGGTGGGACCAGCCTTTTTTATCAAGTAATAAATGGTGTAAATGTTCACGGTCCCCTTTAAATGGAGATTTACCTGAGAGCAATCTGCGTGAGAAGGTGTAGAAGAAATCAATAGAGGGAATAAGTAACACTAAGACGGCTGTTGCCAATTTTGCCCCTGAAAGAATCGATAATACTGCAATCATAAATCCTAGAATTGTGGAGGCTGAAAAGCCGGGTAAAATTTTCGAAGGATACCAATTAAAAGCAAGTAATCCTAAGCTTGCGCCAGCTGTAATAAAACTCAGTATCGCAATTGGCAATTGATTAGGGTCTCCTTGGTTATAAAAACCGAAAGAAACAAAGCCAATTGTTAACGCTGCAATTGCAGTAATACCTGGCATTTGACCGTCTACACCTTTTGCCCAATTAATCATATTCATCATCCAGACAATCCAAAAGAGCGCAAATATATCTGCAATCAGAATAATATTATGAGTTCCAAACAAGTTAATTGGAAACGCAAACGTATCGAGTCTTATTACTCCACCAAACGGGTTGGTAATAAAGGAAATCCCAACTCCAGATGCAACCACAATCCCTGCTGCAATAAATTGTAATAGCCACCTTTTTATTGGACTAAAGTCTTCTAAAACATCATCAAGGAGTCCTACTGAAAGTAGTAATAATGTGGCTAGGATGATGCCTATGATGTGTTTATCAAAAGGGACAAACCAAAAAATTGCTACCATTAGGCCGATAAAAACACTTAAACCACCTGCCCGAGGGATTACTCGATTTTGGAGTTGTTTTGGATGGTTTATTTTTTTAGGATCATTTAATAATTTATATTTTTTGGCAAAGATAATAGCGAGGGGTGTTGTGGCAAGTGTTACCGCTAATGCCACTAAAAATGGAAAAAGTAATTCTAACATTGTATCTATTATACGACGGAACGAGTAGCTTATGTTTATTCTAAATAAATAACCACATAATACGAAGAGCAGCGAGTGTTATGAGCAATGAGAGGGATGCTGAAAATATGGAGATCATTCTTTTGAGTAAAAACTGTGATTCATGCAGGTGCCAAGAAACAAGTAAATTTGTGAGGGTGATAATTACTGTAAGTGATGGTAAAACTACAATTTGGAAGATAGGAACGAGTTGGCCTTCTCCCCAAGGAAGTGAATAGAATAACGGTAATTCTGAAGGGAGTCTTTCGTAGGTAAAGGCGACTGTGCTAAGAATTATGATTACTCCAAACAAGGAGAATGCTGAAGTCCAAAAGACAACAGGATCTTGGCGTTTATTAAAATGGAAGAATTTTGTTAAGAATTTTTTCATGGATACTAATTATTCAATTTCTTTTCGGGCTTTGGTTGTAGTTTTATAGCCTAAGTAATTTCCAAAAAATAATCTTGTTTGGGCATCAATTGCAGGTAGGGTAGAGATTGTAACAAGTACGAGTGGGACAAGTAATGTTTGGATGTATGACCATGCTTTCCGAATAATCGACCATGATTTTGGCCTGGGAGGAACAGTTCTTTCATGAACATAAATGGTTGCAAAAAGTCCAATGAAAGCTGCTGTTAAAATCCACGAGGATACAATCGGGAGATTAATTGCAACTACTGATTCATTATACTGTGGATTTAGGTATGGAATAAGGAGACCTGCAAATGTTACAAAAAATGCTAAAAAGCCCCAACGCAAATTAGCCCATACTACGAATAATAATTTGTCAGTTCTATCCCAGAAATCTATATCACGGTTTTTGAAATATTGACGAAAGATAAATGGTAAGTGTTCAATTCCATACGCCCAACGTTGGAGTTGTTGATATTGTGTTTTAATCGTTTTAATTAAGTTTTCGTCGAGTACACTATCCGCTGTAATTGGCATGTAGTGAGGGAGAACTTTATAGTTACCTTTATAGTGAAAATAGGCTTTCCAATAGAATCCTGAGTCATCATTTACTTTATCTGGGAACCAGCCACCAATATCTATTAATGATTTAAAGTTAATTGAAAGGGATGAAAAGTTTTGATATTTATCACTTCCGACCATTTCAGCAATTTGCCAAAATGCGGTACCTGTTGCGAGTAGTCGCATTGGAGTTGGAGCTTGCCAATAGTTGTTGTAATACAAAAATGCACCAGTGAAGCTTCTGTGCATGCGATCCTTTTCAGGAAGTGAGAGGTAGGCATGTAACATGCCATTTAAAAATTCAGGATGAATAACAAAATCAGTATCTAGTGTTGTGACGATCACCATATCTAAAGGAATTTTTCGTTTTTCGAGCTCTTTTATTGCTTCTTTAACCATCCAATTTCTATTTGTACCTGGTCCTGCAATTTCACCTGGAAGTCCAACTGGGTGAATTGGGGCAAATATACCTCCTAATTTTCCATTGTATGCTTCGACTAAATCTTGCTTTTCTTTAAAGATCTCAGGCATTCTCTGTTTAGCTCGTTCCTCGAGACCAATGGAGAGAAAGATTCTCTCTTTTGGAGTATTGGAATTTGCAATTGCTTCAATAGCTGGTTCTAAAATAAAGGCATTTTCATTATAAGTTGGGAGCAAGATTAAATGATAATATCCTTGCCACTGTCCATCAAAATCACTTTCTAATTTTTTTAGCCAAGGTTGTTTTTTTGCATATTCTATCTTTCTGTATCCTACGATAATTAGTATTGCCATGCGTACGGCACTAATCATCCAATAGATCTGAGCAATTAAGACAAAATAGGCAACAGCAAAAGGCATAGTAAATGAGAGCCAGAACGGTGAAGTTAACCCAATCCAGGTTAACGTTCCAGGCATAATTTCAATTAAACGATCAAACAATCTTGGATGCTGTCTAAAAAATCCATGTTCATGCTTTTGAGAGATAAAATAACTTTGAGAAAGTATGTGATGAAAAGTAAATCCTAAACCTGATCCAATAAGTAACAGACTTAAGAATATATCGAGCGGGGATGGTATAAATCGAAAACCCTGGAAGCCGATAAAGAATCCAAAGACGATAATGAAAAGGCCAACCACTGTGGGAAGGGGTTTTTTAACTATTCTATTAATCACTTCACCGAGGTAAAAGCTGGCTATTAGTCCAATAAAAAATACAATTAGTAAACGCATATATTGTTTGGCAGGTTGGATTGTACTCCTTTTAGTGTAGAAGTTTCAAACCTAGAAAGCAAACATTTATTGAGTTGTGAGAATGGATTTTATAGCGTTTAAAACTTTTGGTATGGCTTTCTCGGTTGTATGGTTTTTAGTATTACTCTGAAGAGATCCTTCGAGGAATGAGTTAAGTGCTGTGGTTAGTTTTTGTGGATCAGTAATAGTTATTGCTGATTGTTTTATTATTGGAGGACTCGAGAGAAGGTCAACTTCTGGATACCTTTCTATTAATTTCGCCAGTTGTAGTTGGATGACGATTTTTTTTCGTAACACTGCACGAATGCCTTCTGTCGAGTTTATACTCATAACTAAGTCGGACATAATGTTAAGCTCGTTTGTTGAAATTGCTTCATTAGGAAATATATGTGATTTTATTGGCGCTAATATTTGATCATGATTATTTGTATCTTTAGGATGGGGACGAAAAGCGAATACATATTCTTCTGAGTTTATTTCTTTTAAGGTTTGGATGATCTGTTTTAACGTATCGTGGCTTAGTTCATTGGCTGCTCCAAAAAAGGTGATCAGTTTGCTTGAAATGTGAAACTTGTGGCTAAGTTTTTGATATAAAGATTTTGTGGATTCTGTGATGAGTTCATCATATGCTGGTTGGCCCGTGACGATTACTTTTTCTGCTGAAATATTGAGGTTGTCAATTTCTTGTTATTTGCCTGCTTGATCAAAAGCGCAGATCAGAGTGGGGAGATAATCTAATTGTTTCAAAAATTGTTTGTACCGAATGAAGTTGCCTGGAAAATCTTCAATTAGTATAATGGGAATATTTTTTTCTTTTGCATTTGTTAGTAAATAATTTTGTATTTCTGAATCTTTTGAATAACCAGTGATGATAAGTGTTGGATTTGGATCTATTTCATGACTTTTAATAAAGTTTGTATTTCTTTTGATAAGCTCTGTTGCAGGATTTTTTGTGATAAGGTCAATGTGATATTCGTTTTCAGCAATTAATGTATTTATTATTGGAAGGAGAGCATTAGTTTCTCCTATATCACAGCATCCAAAAAGGATAGTGATATTTGAAGTGGGTGAGTTTTTTGTTTTAAATCTTGAAAAGTTTTTTTGCATTTTCAGTAGTTTGTTTTGTAACTTCTTCAAATTCTATTTCTTTTAATTCTGCGATGTAGTTGGCTATTTCTCGAATTGATGATGGCTCATTTCTTTTTCCGCGAATTGATTGAGGTGGTAAAAATGGACAATCTGTTTCTAATACAATTTTTTCAAGTGGAATCATCCGGACTGCTTCTTTTAAATATTCATTTTTTTTGTAGGTGATATTTCCTGCAAATGAAATTAAATAGTTTGAACTTATTGCACGTTTTGTGGTTTCTTCAAGTCCAGAATAGCAGTGCAGAATACCAAAATGATCACCTGCCATTTCAAATACTTCTTTCCAACATTCGATTAAATTTGGATCTACTGATCTATCATCACGTATATGTAATAGTAATGGGAGATTAAGTTTTTTGGCCAGATCAATATGGGCTTGGAAAAGTTTTCTTTGAAGATTTTTCATCATTTCTGCTGAAATATTGTCTGGTAAATATCCCTCCCAATTTGCATAAGCAAAATCTAATCCGCATTCACCAACTGCAATTACTTTTTGTGGATTTGAATGGTACATTTCTTCTAATGTTTGCATATCTTTTTCAATTTTAGCTTCATTACTCCAGTATTTAATTGCTTCTTCTGGATGAATGGAAATTGATGAGTAAAAACTTACTTCTGGACTTGTTGATTGAAGTTCTAATGCATCTTTGCTTGATTTAATGTCAACGCCTACATTAATAATTATGGTGATTCCTGCATCTTTGGCGTTTATTACGACCTGGTCAAAATCTTCTTTGAATGAATCCCAAAATAAATGTGCATGAGTGTCAATGAACATCGCTTTATTTTAGAACAAAAAATGTAGCAAAGCGATAATCATTTTCAAGTTTGTGTTCCTCGTATTTGCGATGAGAAAAATATTCAACTGAATGGAATGAACATATTTTTGGATTATGGATATTTTTAACTTCTATTCCGTTTTGATTGAGCCTTTTTTCGGTAAGTCCCCATAAATCAAGTTTTGCGGAAGTGGGTGATTCAATAATGACAAATTCATCATATGATTTTTCTAATGCAGGATCTTTTCCTTGAAACCATGTATAGCAGCAAGGGCCAATTGAAGGACCAATTTCTGCTTTAAGATTTTTAGGATTTGTGTCGAAGTTTTTTGTCATTGTTTGGATTGTGTTTTCGATTATTTCATTTGCATTGTGACGGCTGACGTGGACAAGGGAGATGGTATTTGTTTTTTGATCAAATAATGTAAGTGGTATGCAGTCTGCTGTAACAAGAGAAAGAATTGCACCACGTTTGTTTGTGATTAATGAATCTACAGGAAATGTAGAATCTAGATCTTTTGCCCCATTACCGTAATCGTGAATAGTGACGATATGGATATCTCCTTCATGTGGTGTTTTCATCCAAATACTATTATCTAGTGAAAGATTATTCTTTTTTAGGAAGTTTTTTCGATTGTTTAGTGTTTCTTCATAATCACCGCGAACTAAAGACATATTTCCATCAGAAATTGTGGAATAGAGTAATTGTGTTTTTGGATTATTTTGAATCATTAGACTGGATTCTTGGGAAAAGTGGTGGTGAGGTTTTTATTTCGCCGCTGTATTGAGTTAAGATTTTTTCTGCTGTTTCAGGTAGGAAAGGTTGGAGGTTAAAAGCAATTTGTCGGATTTTTTGACTTAAATCAGATAATACTTCTTTTGCTTTTTCTCCTTCTAGTCCCCATGGTTTTTCTTTATTAATCTTTTTATCTGCTTCAGCAATTTTTGTCCAAATAAATTGAGCTCCTTCATTAAATTTAAATGATTCAATTGCAGTAATTACTTCTGGATAGAATGATAACTCAGTTTTAGGCGCTGAAAGTTGGTTTTTTTGTGCAAGTGCTGCGACACGAGCGATAAGATTTCCTAAGCCATTTGCTAAATGAGAATTATAAACTTCTCTGTATCTTGGCATTGAAAATTCACCATCAGAATCTAATGGGATTTGTGACAAAAGGAAGTATCTAAGATTTTCTAGTCCAAGTTCTTCGGCTGCTTCAATAGGATCGATTACATTGCCTAAAGATTTACTCATTTTTATGCCACCTTCTCCTAAAATGAAGCTATGAATGAGAATCTTTTTAGCGAGAGGTAATTTTGCAGAAAGCAGCATTGCTGGAAAATAGATGGTGTGGAAACGATTGATATCTTTACCTATAATTTGAAGATCTGCTGGCCACCATGATTCAAATTCTTTTTCGTCTTGACCAAATCCAATACCAGTTAAATAAATAGCTAATGCGTCATACCAGACATAAATTACTTGGGAGGGATCGTTTGGTACTGGTACTCCAACACCTTTTGCTCGCTCAAGTGAACGAGAAATTGAGAAGTCTTCTAATCCTGATTTAATAAAGCTTAACGCTTCTTGTCTTTTATTTGCTGGAGTTATCAGTAGTTCATTTGATTCAATTAATTGAACTAATTTGTCTTGATAATTTGAAAGTTTAAAGAAATAATTTTCTTCGTCAACTTTTTCAGGAGCTTTGAGGTGAATTGGACATAAACCGTTTTCTAAATCTTTTGTAGGTTTAAATTCTTCACATCCTACGCAGTAGAGACCAGTGTATGATTTTTTATAAATATCACCATTTGTATCACATAGTTCCCAAAGTTTTTGTACACCTGGCCAATGTTTTTCTTGGTCAGATCCTCTTTGGAATACATCGAGATGAACCCCTAGTGTTTTGAAAGCATCTTTGAAAATTTGAGCACCACGATCTAGAAACTCTTGAGTGGGAATTCCTTCTTTTTCTGCAGCTTGGACATTCTTTAATGCATTTTCATCTGCACCTGAAAGGATCTTTGTTTCAAAATTTTGTAAATCATAGAATCTCCGTACTGTGTCAGCTTGAAAATATTCAAGTGCGTGGCCTATGTGTGGTTTTCCATTTACATAGGGAATTGCAATAGTAATATAAAACTTATTCATTAGCTGCAATTGTAGTATTTTGGGTTCAAGCTTTCAAGGATTAGAACTTTTTTAGCATTTTTTGTTGTTTTTCTTGTTTCTCATTGTGTTTATCGCGAAGTGTCAAGCTATGCTTATCTTTTTGGAGATGTACTATTTTTCTGATTTTGCGGTAGTGGATATATCTTATTGATGGAGTGTAGACAAAAATTATGCCTGCCACAAAGAAGGTAAGTGCTGAAGAAAATGGGGATAGTTGTTTTGCACCTAGGAGTGTGATCATAAATATGATACCTAATCCAGCTACAAAGCTTTTTAAAATGTGGTTGATAAATGTATTAATAAGAAGGGTAATACTCAAAAGGAGTGGAATATAGAAAATGAGTATTTGGCTTGCCGAGGCCTCTGGCCAGGATAGAGGGGGTTCAATATAGTTTAAAACATATAAAAATGAGGAAGTAGAAATAAGAAATAGTAGGATGCGGGTTAGCAGATTCATTAGACTAGTATACAAGGATGAATATCAACAATGGAATCTACTCGGATGTCTGCTAGACATCCTCCGGGGTTGTTTCGGATTTTTGAATGTGCTAAAAATGTTTAAATCCTATGACAACTCAATCTAGCCTCATTTGTCCACACTGCAAAAATTCAGTTTCAATTGATGAAGCACTTGCTCACCAATTTGAGGATGCAATGAAAAAAGAATTTGAAGAAAAGCGCGAAAAAGAGCGAGAGGATGAACGAAAGAAAATGCGTGAATGGCAGGAGAAGATGACTAAGGAGATGGAATCCAGTGTTTCTGATAAAGCAAAAAAACAGGCTGAAGAAGAATTAGAAAAACTTAAATTTAAACTGAAGGAAGAATCTTCGGGTGAATTAAAGTTATTACAAGCTGAACTTGATAAACAAAAAAATGAAGCACAGAAAGCCAAAGATAATGAGCTGGCTTTGATTAAAAGGTCGAATGAATTAGAAGAAAAAGAGAAAAATATGGAACTGGAAACAGCCAGACAAATTCAGGAGGAACGAAAGAAAATTCAAGATCAGACAGCTGAGATGTTGATGAAAGAACACCAGATGAGAGATGCTGAAAAAAATAAGCAGATGGATGATATGCGCAAAAAAATTGAAGAGTTACAGCAGAAAGCTAATTTAACATCACAACAATTACAGGGTGAGGTTCAGGAGTTGGAACTTGAGGAGTTTTTGAAAAAAGAATTTCCGACTGATGAAATTAAACCGGTTGGAAAAGGTGTGAGAGGTGGAGACGTTTTGCAGGTGATTCATGACCAGTTTGGAAGAGTTTGCGGAACTATTATTTGGGAAAGTAAGCGGACGAAATCTTGGGCAGGAGATTGGAGTGATAAGCTAAAGGAAGATATGCGATCTTCAAAAGCTGATGTTGCAATCTTGGTTTCAAGTGTATTGCCTCAGGGAATCAAGTTTTTTGGACCATACGAGGGAATATTTGTAACTACTTGGGATTGTTTGTTGGGAGTTTCTGCACAAATTCGATTGGCTTTAATAAAAGAAAATCAGATTAAATCTTCAGTTGTGGGAAAGAACGAAAAGATGGAGATTATTTGGAATTATTTATCATCAAATCAGTTTGTGCAAAAAGTTGAGGCTATAGTTGAGGCATTTTCGACAATGAAAGATGATTTGGAAAAGGAAAAACGAATGTATACAGGTATTTGGGCAAAAAGGGAAAAGCAGATTGAGCGAGTTATAAATAATACGATTGGGATGCATGGAGACCTACAAGGCCTTATGGGTGCTTCTCTGCCACAGATCACAGGACTTACTATTGAAGAAACAGAATATGAGATAGATGATGTAAAGGTAACAAGTACAAAGACTACGGTTATGACAGATAATTTTACTCAAACTAGTTTGGAAGATTTATTATAATGGCAAATTTTGACACACACTATGGTTTGGTCACTGATGACAAAGCGAGGCACTTTCATAAAACGCGTCGGATGTTTGTTATTAAAGATAATAAAGTAATTATTGCTCCAGAAGACTCAGATTTGTCACATGCTGAATGGTTAAAAGAAATAGGGATTATTTCATTTTCTGATACTTATTTTATGGAACATGGGGTTAGAGGTTACTTTGATAATAAAGATACAATATATTTTTATACAGGGTTTGATTTTCGGATTACACCAGAGGTTGAAAAAGAGTTTTTTGCACATCTTGAGGAACTAAAATCTTTGTTACATTTAACAGTTCCAGTACATATATATGGTGGGACAAAAGATGATGGGACTGGAAATAGGGTTGGCATTAATCAGTATCAACAATAATAATTTATGAATACTCCACAGTTTGAAGAAGCATATACGCGTTTAAATGCTGCACAGAAAGATGCGGTTGATACGATTGAAGGACCGGTCATGGTTATAGCTGGTCCTGGGACTGGAAAGACCCAAATACTTACTCTGAGAATTGCTAATATTTTACTTAAAACTGATACAACGCCATATTCTATTTTGGTGTTAACTTTTTCCGAGTCGGCTGCGTTGCAAGTGCGGAATCGATTAGTATTTATGATTGGTTCGCCTGCATATAGAGTAGACATATCTACTTTTCATGGTTTTTGTAATGAAGTTATTCGAAATAATCTAGAGG
>Ga0163150_10008229_pt1 | contig 11936 bp, 7 predicted proteins | sample OliLakLV19P2IB_FD_148628 | JGI IMG/M metagenome (GOLD analysis project Ga0163150, IMG submission 148628) | Freshwater microbial mat bacterial communities from Lake Vanda, McMurdo Dry Valleys, Antarctica - Oligotrophic Lake LV.19.P2.IB | ecosystem: Environmental > Aquatic > Freshwater > Lake >...
GCCGCGTCGTTCGAGTACGCGCTGCACACGAGGCCGCCGCCGCCCAGGTTCACGATCTCGGCCGCCTGTTGCGCGTCGCCCGAATAGGGCAGCACGACAGCGACCGGCCCGAAGACCTCCTCGCGGTGGAAGGTCGGGTCGCGGCCGTCGCGCGCCACGATCAGCGTCGGCGCGACGAAGAAGCCCTTCGCCCGCACGGGCTGAGTACCGCCACAGGCGATCGTGCCGGCCTTCGCCAGACGCTCGATGCCGGCGCGCACCTCTTCCATCTGCGACCGCGACGCGAGCGGCCCCATGCGTGTGTTCTTGTCGGCCGGGTCACCGACGACGATGCGCGCGAGCTGAGCGACGAGTTCGTCGCGCACCTGCTCCACGCGGTCGCTCGGCACGAGGATCCGCCGCACCGCGGTGCACTTCTGGCCGGTTTTCTGGGTCATGTCGAGCACGACGTTGTTCAGGAACAGGCCGAACGTCTCGGAGCTCGGGTCGACGTCGGGCGCGAGCACGGCCGCGTTGAGCGAATCGGCCTCGATGTTCACGCGCACGCTGTGGCGCACGACCTGCGCGTGACCGCGCAACTTCGCGCCCGTCGCCGAGCTGCCCGTGAACGCCAGCACGTCCTGCGGCCCCAGGTGGTCGAGCGCGTCGCCCAGCGAGCCGACGACGATCTGGTACGCGCCCTCGGGCAACCCGGCCTTCTCGACCAGGGTCTGCGCGATGTGCCAGGCCAGCAGCGCCGTCGGCGTGCCCGGCTTCTCGAGCACGGGGACGCCGGCCAGCAGCGCGCACGTCGCCTTCTCCATCATGCCCCAGGCCGGGAAGTTGAACGCGTTCACGTGCACGGCGACGCCCGAGCGCGGCACGAGCACGTGCTGGCCCCAGAACCGCGGCGTGCGGCCGAGCTGCACGCCTGCGCCGTCGAGCATCCAGGGCTTCGTGCCCAGCTTGTCCGCCAGTCCGGCGTAGTACGTGAGCGTCCCGATCGCGCCGTCGATGTCGAACTTCGCGTCGCCGCGCGTCGTGCCGCCGCTCCGGATCGAGATCTCGATCAGCTCGTCGCGGCGGCCGTGGATCGCGCCGGCCATCGCCGCCAAGAGCTTGCCGCGCTCGGCGAACGTCATGCGCCGCAACGCCGGGCCGCCGCGCGTGCGCGCGAAGTCGAGCACGGCGCGGAAGTCGATGCCACCCGACCCGACCGCGGCCAGCTCGGCCTCCGACGTGGGGTCGACGAGGGTCGTCAGGTCGCCGGCAGCTGGTTGCCAGCGGCCGAGCACGTAGCTGGAGAGGCGTTCCATGGGTTCGTCCGGGTCCCCGGCGGGCGGCTCACGGCCCGACCTGGGGGCGAATACTCTACGGACCCGGCGCGTCCGGGCCGAGGGCCGGCCCCGTCCTCCGCGAGAATCCGCGGTCGCGCGCGGCGTAGGCACAGCTCTCCTCTCGGGTTCCCCCACCTCTCCGGCCACCCCGCTCCATGTACTACTTCGTCATCCTCGCGTTCCTGCTCCTGTGCACGATCCTCGCGGTCGCGATCTGGTTCGCCCTGCGCGGCGCGGCGGATCCCGGGCGCACCCGGGTCAGCGGGCCGGCCGGCTGCGCGATCGGCTGCGCGCTGCTCGTGATCTTCGGCTTCGGCGTCCTCGTCACGGGCGCCGTCGTGATCGCCAACCTCCCGGGCGAGTGGGCGCGCCACGGACCGGTCGAGCGCTTCTCGCTGCGCTGGAAGGAGTCGCCGGGCCCGAATGCGCCCCGAGGCCTGGCACCCATGGATCCGACGCTCGTGGATCCGACGCTGTATGCCGAGATCGAGTTGCGGCCGGGCTACGAGGCCGGCCCCGTGCTGCGCGTCCTGCGCAGCAAGGTTTCCTCCGGCCTCGTCGTCAACGTGCGCCCGCTCGAGCGCGACGGCGTCGTACGCACCGTGATCGGGATCGAGGCGCCGCTGGACGAGCACGATCGCCGCGAGCTGCGCGAATTCCTGCGCGAACTGCGCGTGGAGGACACCGGTGAGCTGCCCGAAGGGATCGTGGTCGACATCCGCGGGCCGAACGACTGACAGCACAACGGTGTCCGACAGCCTTTCCCGTCCTCCGCGCGGCGAGACGACGGGAAAAGGTGTCTGACACCCGTGTCCACCCGCAGAATCGGGGCGCCATGTCTCGTCGTGCGTCCCCGTCCCGTGCGCCGCTCGCGCGTTGCGCGGCCCTGGTCGTCGGGCTGGCGCTGGTCGCGTGCCGCGATGAGGCCGATCCGCGACCGCCGGCTGTGCGCACGACGATCCGCATCGACGGGAAGCGCGCGCTGGGCGACCTCGCGGACCCGGCGCGTCCGCGCTGGGCGATGGACGGAACCTGGGTCGTGCAGGAGACGCGCACGGCGCACGCCGGCACGTGGGATCGCCCGATGACGTTTCCGATCGCGGTCTCGGGCGATCTGGCCGTCACAGCTGCGTTCGCGACGGAAGCGGGGCCGCTGGAGGACCGCGACGACGTGCGCGTCGTGTACGAGCTGCGGCTGCGAGCGCCGGGCCGCGACGAGCTCCTCGCCACCGTCCAGGACACGCTCCACGACAGCGCGCACACCTGGCGCGAGGTCCGCGCGCGCGCGCGCGTCGCTCCGTCGGAACGCGCCGAGCTGGCCGTCGTCGCGCGCCAGATCGGGAACGTGGCTTCGGGCTCGAAGGCGCGGCCGCTGTTCGCGGTGCCCACGGCGGTCGAACGCTCCGGCGAGCGCCGGAACGTGCTGATCGTGTCGGTCGACACGCTGCGCGCCGACCACCTGGGCTTCCACGGCTACGCGCGACCGACGTCGCCGCACCTCGACGCGCTGGTCGCGGGCGGCGCCGTCTTCGAGCACGCGATCTCGACGTCGCCCTGGACGCTGCCGTCCTACGGCACTTTGTTCACGGGCCTGGAGCCGGCGCGCCACCGCGCCGGCATCTCGGCCCGGCGCGAAGCCGCGTTCGGCCAGGATCGCGACGAGGTCAGCGGCGACTACCAGGCGCTCGCCGGCGATGCCGCGACGATGGCCGAGCTGTTCGCGGCGCAGGGCTACGCCACGGCGGCCTTCGTGTCGAATCCGTACCTCGACCCGGGCAGCGGGATCGACCGCGGGTTCGGCACGTTCGCGCAGTACTTGAACCGCGCCGCGGCCGGCGTCGAGCTCGCGACGCGCTGGATTCGCGAGCACGACGACCAACCCTGGTTCGTGTTCCTGCACCTGATGGACCCGCATACGCCGTACACGCCGCCGCCGCCGTACGGCACACGGTTCGCGGGTCGCGAGTTCGCAGCGGTCGAGGGCTGGCCGCCCAGCATCGACGTGTTGCGCGCGCAGGCGCCGGATCCGGCCCTGAAGTCGCTGCTCGTCGACTTCTACGACGGCGAGATCGCCTACACGGACGAGCAGATCGGCCGCCTCCTGCGCGACATCGGATTTCCGGCGCAGCGCGAGCGCACGATCGTCGTGTTCCACTCCGACCACGGCGAGGAGTTCTGGGAACATGGGCTGTTCGAGCACGGCCACGCATTGTTCGAGGAGTCGCTGCACGTGCCGCTCGCGTTCGTCGCGCCGGGCCTCGTCCCGGCCGGCACGCGCGTGGCGCCGCGCATCAGCACGGTCGACGTGTTCCCCACCGTGCTCGAGCTGGCCGGCATCCCGGTTCCTGGCGGGTTGGACGGGCGCAGCCTCGTGCCGGCCTGGGCAGCCGAGCCGTCGGGTGCCGCGCTCGAGCCGCGGGCGTGCTTGTCGGAGGCCACGCTGTACGGCCCGCGCGAGCTGAAGAGCTGGTCGCGGTCGGACGAAAAGCTCGTGACGGACGGCGCGGCGCGGTCGCTCCTCTTCGACCTCGCGACGGACCCGCTCGAGCAGCACGATGTGTCCGCGGCGAACGCGGCGCGGGTGCAGGCGCTGCGCGAGTTGTTCCGCGCGCGCGCCGAGAGGACGCAGCACGCGGCGGCGGCTGGAGCCGGCGCCGCGTTCGACCGCGAGCGCCGTGCGGAGCTGGAACGCCTCGGCTACCCGGGTGGCGAGCCGAAGTGATCGGGCCGCGTCGCCGGAGAGGCCACTGATTTCGCGCCCGCGCGCCGTAGGATCGCGGCGTGCAGTGGCTCCCGCCGGGCGCGTTCCAGGATCAGGTGGCCGTCGTCACGGGCGGCGGCACGGGCCTGGGCCTCGAGATCAGCCGCGGGCTGGCGAGCTCGGGCGCGCGCGTCGTCATCGCGTCGCGCAACGCCGCGCACCACGCCGCGCTGATCGACGAGGCGCGCGAGAAGGGCTGGCGCGTCGAAGCTGAAGTGCTCGACGTGCGCGAGGAACGGCTCGTCCGCGCCTGCGCCGAGCGCGTCGTCGAACGCCACGGCCGCGTCGACCTCCTGGTGAACAACGCGGCCGGCAACTTCGTGTGCCCGGCCGAGCGCCTGAGCGCGAACGCCTGGCGCGCCGTGCTCGGCATCGTGCTCGACGGCACGTTCTTCTGCTCGCAGGCCTTCGGGCGCACGATGATCCGCCAGGGATCAGGGCGGGTCCTGAACGTCGTCGCGACGTACGCCTGGACCGGCATGCCGGGCGTCGTGCACTCGGCCAGCGCGAAGGCCGGCGTGCTGGCGATGACGCGCACGCTGGCCGTCGAATGGGCGCGCCACGGGATCCGCGTGAACGCCATCGCGCCCGGTCCGTTCCAGTCCGACGGCGCGCGCGAGAACCTGTGGCCCGATCCGGAGGTCGAGCGCTCGATCCGCGCGAAGATCCCGCTGGGCCGCTTCGCCACGCGCGAGGAGGTCGCTGGGCACTGCCTGTACCTGCTCTCGAGCGCGTGCGACTACGTCACCGGCGAGTGCCTGGTCGTCGACGGCGGCGCCAGCCTGGGACAGGGCATGTGGCAGCCCGGCGAGCGTTTCACCCGCAAACGAATTCAGGAGCCCGGATGAGCGCGCGGCGCGACCACTTCGACACGGAGCGGGCGAACCCGGCCAGCGAGAACCTCGACCTGCTCTCGGTGGCGGACGCGTTCGACGTGATGAACGCCGAGGATGCGCGTGTCGCCGCCGCCGTCGCGGCCGCCAAGCCGGCGATCGTGCGTGCGGTCGAGCTCGTCGCCGGGCGCCTGTCGGCCGGCGGTCGCCTCGTCTACTTCGGCGCCGGCACGAGCGGCCGACTGGGCGTGCTCGACGCGAGCGAATGTCCGCCGACGTTCCAGAGCGATCCCGCGCAGGTGCAAGGCGTCATCGCCGGCGGCGAGCACGCGCTGACACAGGCGATCGAGGGCGCCGAGGACTCGCGCGCTGGCGGCGCTCGCGATGCCGACACGCGCACGCTGGGCCCGAAGGACGTGGCGTTCGGAATCACGGCCGGGGGAACGACGCCCTACGTGCTCGGCGCGCTGTCACGCGCGCGTGAGCGCGGCGCCGCGACCGTCTTCCTGGCCTGCGTGCCGCGCGAGCAGGCGCCGGACGACGCCGACGTGTCGATCCGCGTCGTCACGGGCCCCGAGGTGCTGGCCGGCAGCACGCGCTTGAAGGCCGGGACGGCGACGAAGATGGTGCTGAACCTCGTGACGACGCTGGCGATGGCGCGACTGGGCAAGGTGCATGGCAACCTGATGGTCGACGTGACCACGCTCGCGAACGCGAAGCTGTGGCAGCGCGGCGTCGCGCTCGTCGAGCGCCTCGTGAGCTGCGACCGCGCGCGCGCCGAGGAGCTGCTCACGGCCGCAGACGGTCGCGTGAAGGTCGCCGCGATCATGGGACTTGCCCGCGTGAGCGCCGACAGCGCCCGCGTGCGGCTCGAACGCGCCGGCGGTTTCCTGCGGCGCGCGCTCGAGCCCTGAGAGGCCGAGAAAAAATCGATCGTACGGCCTCTCCGATCCTGGTGGCGCCGCTCCGCGGCGCGAGAGACTTCGAATTCTTCTCAGTCTCTGAGTCTCCGCGTGTCAGACGGTCCAGGTCACCTCGACGCCGTTGGTCAGGCTGAACACTGGCTAGCTCTTGATCGAGGGAGTGGGTACCCGCCAGGTCTCGAGCTTCGTTTCAGGTCACCGCATGGTGGCCTTCCTTCAAGCACAGGCTTTGCTTGACGCAATCAGGGGCTCCAGGAAACCGTCAGCCCGTTCGTGAGGTTGAACGTCGCCGCGGTGCAGAAAACCGCGGCGTTGCGGTACCAGACCTGGTACGTGCGCGTCCCGGGCGAGGTCACGAGTCCTCGGCTGGAGACCGACGGATCTCCCGCACCCGGGTACTGCGACGCGCCGCCTGCGTTCGACTGCGTCCCCAGGCGCAGCACGCTGCCGCCCGCGCAACGCAGACCGTCGCCGAAGGTGACGCCCAGACCGCCGTTGAGCATCGACGTGCCCTGGAAGTAGAGCGCCGAGCTGTCCGGCATGCCCGCGCCCTGGAGGACGAGGGTGTCGCCCGCGATGCTCGCGAGGCCCGAGCCCCGGAGGTTCGCGCCGCCCGGGTTCAGCGAGTGGGCGCAGCCGTTGCCCGCCGCGCCCTGGTTGCCGCACGGGCAGCTGGCCCCCGATCCGTCTCCGAAGCAGAACGCCGTTCCCGCCGGCGTCTCGGGCGTGAGGAGCAGGAGCCCGCTCTCGCCCGTGGTCGGATTCGTGGCCGGTCCAAGCAGCTGCTGCGCGTTGTTGATGGCGAAGCCCGAGAAGTTGGAGACGTACCAGTGCCCGACGGGCACGTCGATCAGGTCCTCGATCACGAACGTCCCCACCCCGTTCAGCTGCACGACGGGTGTCAGGACCCAGACCATCGTCATGTCACCGTGGTCGTTCATGTCCGCCACGCCGCTCCAGTTGCTGCACGGACCGAAGACCTCCCAGCCCAGGCCCGGCGTATGGCGAGCCGACTGTTGGATGCACGACGTGCTCGTGGCCAGGTACGCCACACCGGACACCTGGCCGGGAGCGTTGATCGAGTAGCCCATCACCGAGGTGTAGTTGGTCGGGAAACCCTGCGGGACGCCCAGGCTAGTCACCTGCATCGTGTTCAGGTCGAGCAGCTTGCCGTCCCACGAGCGGTCGATGAGCACGCGCGAGTCGTTGATCGCCTGCGGATCGAAGACGCCCGTGGACGAGAGGCTCAGCGGAGCGCCGCCGGCGAAGAAGAGCGCCGGGGTGCGGTAGGTTCCGTTCGAGGACCAGCCTACGACGTCGCCCACGTTGTTGAGGGCCGTGGCGTTGCTCGACACGTGGCCCGGCAGGAGCCCCAGCTCCTGGACCGTGTAGCCGCCGCCGACGTTGGGCGTCCACAGCGCGGCGATTCCGGAGAACTCGGGCGAGTAGGAGGAGCCCACCTGCCCCACGATCACGCCTTGATCGTTGATCTCGTTGGCCACGCTGCTGACGCGGCCCGCGGGCAAGGGCAGCGGAGTCAGCGGCTGGCCGTGCGAGGCGATCCAGCCGCGCAGGTTGCCGGCGATCAGCTGGCTCCCGACGGCCACCCCCGCCTGGTTCATGTCCGAGGCCGAGGTCGCCGTCGCGAGGAGCTCCACGCGATAGCGCGGAGGCGTCTGCGCCATCAACGCGCCGGAGGAGAGTACGAGCAGCGCCAGCGCGGCGCGGCACCCAGGTCGAATGGTTTGGTTCATCGGGATCCTCGCGGTCTCGGCGGCGTCCTCTCGGGGTTCTTGGATCGCGGGCAGCCGGTCGGGGCGCGGATCCTCTCCCCGCGCCCTCGACACGACCCCACACAGAGCCTTGCGCCATCTGGGCCCCGTCCCGGTCAGAAATCGTGCCGCGGGCCGGCATCCCGTCCGGAAGGGGCGTTGCGTAGGATCAGTAGCGCTGCCGTGCCGAAAGGCGTGCCTCCGGAACGGCCCCTACCCGGCGGCCGCGCGAGCGTCCGGCTGCCCTGCAATGGCCGATCTCGACCGCATCCTCCGCTCGGCCCAGGAGGGCGATCCCAAGGCCGCCCAGGAGCTCTCCGCGTTGCTCTACAAGGAGCTGCGCGAGCTCGCGCAGCTCCTTGTAGAGTCGGAGCGATCCGGCCACACGCTTCAGCCGACGGCGCTGGTGAACGAGGCCTACCTGCGTCTGGTCGCCGACAAGGAAGGGACCTTCGCGGATCGCGACAGCTTCTTCGCCGCCGCCGCCAACGCGATCCGCCGCGTGCTGGTCGACCACGCGCGCAAGCGGGCTCGCGAGAAGCGCGGCGGCGGGCGCAAGCGCGTGCCGCTCGACGGCCTCGACGTCGCCGAGCCGCTCGCCGACGACGAGCTGCTCGAGCTGGACGAGGCGCTGGCGCGACTCGCGCGCATCGATCCCACCAAGGCACGCATCGTGGAGCTGCGCTTCTTCGCGGGCCTGACGGTCCAGGAGATCGGCACGGTGCTGGGCGCATCCGAGTCGACGGTGCGGCGCGAGTGGCGCATGGCACGCGCGTGGTTGCGCGATCAGATGGACGGTTCCGGTGGAGGCTGAGCGCTGGCGGCGCCTCGAGGAGCTCTTCCACCGCGCCGTGGACCTGGGCCCGGCGGAGCGCGACGTGCTACTGGACGCGGAGTGCGGATCGGACGCCGGGCTGCGCGCTGAGCTCGAGCGCCTCGTGCAGCGCGACGACGGGCAGAGCGACCTGTTCAGCCGCACGGAATCCCGCGCGCGGCCCGACCTCGAGGACCCGATGCTCGGCCGCACCCTCGGTGCCTACAGGCTGACCGCGCGCCTCGCCGCCGGCGGCATGGGCGTCGTCTACCGCGCCGAGCGCTCGGACGGGCTGTTCCAGCAGGAGGTGGCGATCAAGCTGATCCGCGCCGAGCGCGCGACGGAGTGGATGCTGCGGCGATTCGAGTTCGAGCGCCGCACGCTGGCGGCGCTGGAGCACCCGTGCATCGCGCGGCTGTACGACGGCGGGACGACCGAGGACGGCTCTCCGTACTTCGTGATGGAGCTCGTGCGCGGCGAGGCGATCGACCGCTACTGCCAGCGCGAGCGCTTGCCTGTCGCAGCGCGCGTGCGCCTGTTCCTGCAGGTGTGCCGAGCCGTGCAGTTCGCGCACCAGAAGCTGGTGGTGCACTGCGACATCAAGCCCTCGAACATCCTGATCGACGAGCGCGGCGTCCCGCGGCTGCTCGACTTCGGGATCGCGCGCCTGCTCGAGGACGGGTCCGACGAGGCGCGGACGGCCGCGACGCGCACGATCGCGCGCGTGTTCACGCCGGAGTACGCCAGCCCCGAGCAGCTCGCGGGAGGACCGGTGACCACGTCGTTCGACGTCTACGCGCTGGGCGTGGTCCTCTACGAGCTCGCCACCGGCCTGCGACCGTTCCCGGTCGAGAGCCGCAGCCCGGCCGACTGGGAGCGCCTGGTGCGCGAGCAGATGCCCGAGCGTCCCAGCACGCGCGTCAGCCGCGCGGTGCCGACGCGCGATGCGAGCACGATCGCAGCCGGCTTTCACAGCACGCCCGCCGGTCTGCGGCGAGCGCTGCGCGGCGATCTCGACCGCATCGTGATGATGGCGTTGCGCAAGGAGGCCGACCGCCGCTACGCCTCGGTGCAGGAGCTGGCGGACGACCTCGAGCGGCACCTGGCTGGCCAGCCGGTGCGCGCGCGCCCCGATTCCGTCGCGTACCGGGCCACGAAGTTCGTGCGCCGGAACCGCGTGGCCGTCGCGGCCAGCGCGGCGGTGCTCTCGGCCCTCGTGTTCGGGATCGTCGCGGCGCGCAGCGGCCAGAAGGCGGCCGAGATGGAAGCACAGCACGCGCGCATCGAGGCGGACTCGTTCCAGGCCGTCTCGAACTTCCTCATGGACGCATTCCTGCCCGCGCAGCCGTCGCAGGACGCGGCCTGGCAGGAGCGGGCGCGCGGTCTGATCCGGGCGCAAGCCGAACGCGTCCATCGGCAGTACCAGGACCAGGATCACCAGCGCGCGAACCTCCTCGACACGCTGGGGCACGTGAGCCGGCGGCTGGACCTCCTCGACGACGCACACCGCCTGATGCGCGAGGCGCTGGCGATCCGCGAGCAGGCCTTCGGCCCGCGATCGCTGGAGTACGCGCTCTCGCTGCGCAGCCTGGGCCAGCTCGAGTACCAGACCGGAGACTACGCCGAGGCCGCGCGACGGCTCGAGGAAGCCCTCCTGATCCACCGCGCGGCCGGCTCGAGCACGCACTCCGACGTCGCCGCGCTGGCCAACGACCTGGCCGCGTGTCTGCGCAACATCGGTCGCGCGGCGGAGGCCGGGACGCTGCACCGGGAGGCGCTCGTGCTGCGTCGCGAGGCGGGCGACGGCACGCTGCCGGTCGCGGAGAGCCTCAACAACCTCTCCGCCGTGCACATGGGCGGCGGAGAGTTCGCGCTCGCCGTCGCCGAGCTGCGGGAGGCGTTGGCGATCCGCGATTCGATCCTGGGCGGCGAACACCTGCTGACGCTGCAGACGATGTCGAACCTCGCCACGGCGCTGTGGCGCCACGACGAGCGCGCCGAGGCCCGCGACTGGATGCGTCGCGCCGAGTCCGGCTATCGAGCGCTGCGCGGCGACGGCGAGGACGGGCTCGGCCTCGTGCTCGCAAACCTGGCGGCGATGCAGCTCGCCGAGAACGACCAGGACGGCGCGGCGGCCAGCCTCGAGGAGGCGCTCGCGCTGCAGACCAGGCGGCTGGGCGGCGATCACCCGCTCGTCGCCGAGACGCTCGCCAAGCTGGCGGTGTCGAGCCACGCGCGCCGTGACGACGCCGCCGCGCGCGAGTACTGGCAGGAGGCCGTGCGCATCCGTCGCGCTGCGCCATCGTCCGGGCGGGAGCTGGCCGACGCGCTGTACGGCTATGGCGTGTTCCTGTCGGACGTCGACGAATGCGAGCCGGCGGTCCCGCTGCTCGAGGAGGCGATCGGCCTGCACCGATCGGAGGAGGCGGCCGATCCACTGGCCCTGGGACGCGCGCAGCTCGTGCTGGGCCGATGCCTCTGGCGCGCAGGGCGACTGGAGGCGGCCCGGGAACACCTGCTGGAGGCCGCGCGCCTGCTCGACGCCAGCCCGGGCGCGACCGCCGACGAGCGCTCCAAAGCTCGCGGATTCGTGGTCGAGACCGAGCGTCCGGCCGCCGCGAAGTGAGCGCGCGGACCGGCCGATCGGGACGCTAGCGCGTGTAGCCCAACGTCTGCAGCTGCCTGAGCATTTCCGGGTCGAGCGCCCGATCACCGGCTTCGCCGAAGCTCTGCGCGAGTGCTTGGTGCACGTGCCAGTGCTCGGTCAGCGTCTTCGTGTAGTGCTCGACGAGCTCGGGGTGCTCGTCGTTCACCGCGCGCGTGGCGAACGGGTCGTTCCACAGGTCGTAGAGCAGGAGCCGCGACGCTTCGGGGAAGAACGGGTGCACCGCGCCCCAGCGTCCGCCGGCCGGGAACGAATGGCGGCCGCGCGAGCCGTCGGTGCCCGCCGCGATCGGCGCGATCTCGAGGGAAGCGCCCCAGCGCCGGTCGATCATCTCGATGTTGCCGACCATCGCGCCGGTCAGCTCGTCGACACGGAATTCGTCGAGGATCACGGGCCGCGGCTCGAGCTCGCGACCGAGCAGCAGCGGTGCGAGCGAGCGACCCTGCATGACAGGCGGCAGAGGCATTCCGGTCAGCTCGAGGATCGTCGGCAACACGTCGATCATCGACACGGCCTGGGCGACGCGGCGGTCTCCCTGGATCTTGCCCGCCCACACGAAGATCAGCGGCACGCGCGTGCTGTAGGACTCGAAGAGCGCGCCCTGCCAGCCCTCCGGCTGCGGCTCGATCAGGCCGCGGCCGAAGCGCGCGAACGTCCCGGCCGGGTGACCGTGGTCGGAGGCGATCACGAGCAGCGTGTTCTCCCATTCGCCCTCGGCCTTCAGGCGCTCGACCAGGCGCTCGAGCTCGCGGTCCTGGTGCGCCATCGTCTCGTCGTACAAGCCGCGGCGGACATTGAAGTAGGCGCGACGGTCGATCTTCGCCCGTTTCAGCCCGGTGTCGTAGAAGTCGG
>Ga0163150_10008230_pt1 | contig 11934 bp, 17 predicted proteins | sample OliLakLV19P2IB_FD_148628 | JGI IMG/M metagenome (GOLD analysis project Ga0163150, IMG submission 148628) | Freshwater microbial mat bacterial communities from Lake Vanda, McMurdo Dry Valleys, Antarctica - Oligotrophic Lake LV.19.P2.IB | ecosystem: Environmental > Aquatic > Freshwater > Lake >...
GAAAAAATACAGTGTTTTACTATGTATCTTTCTCTCACTTTCGGGTATTTGATTCTTGTATGCGTATGATGTCGAGGATGTAGATAATGCAAATTCTTTGGCCACTTCCGATATCATCGTTGATCATCGTGACAATATTGCGGCCTATCGTCTGGATGAGACTATTTCTCGTCAAGAAGTGGTGGGTATTGCTATGAAAATACTCGGAACTCCTCTCCTAGATAATTATAATTGTCTGGGGTATTTTTCTGATGCTTACTTCCCAGCTAATCATACAGACTCTTGGGTGTGTCGTAGTCTTGAAATGGCAGCAGATAACGAGCTTGTGAGCCGTGCGAATTCAGTATTTCGCCCAAAAGATAGCATAACTCGTGCAGAAGCCCTCGCTATTCTTATGAAAGCAAAAAATTTCGTCTATCCAAAGAATGTCGCTGAAACGCTCAATAATCAACCAATATCAATTTTATATCCGTAGGTACACAACAATGGCACATTGATCTCATAGAAGGAGCTCAAAGGTATGATATTCTCAGGTTTGAGGCGAATGAAAATCCGTATGAGGTTTTTTTACCAAATCGTCTTGCCACACGAGGCGATGTCTTCGACTATGCACAAAAAGTATTACGAGATCTTGCACTCTCTGGTACTTTGGAGTTTAGGACCATCAATTCATCAACGTATATACCGGAGGAGAAGGATTTTGAAATTACCCTCCCAAATGGTTATATAATTGTCGAGGAAAAAATAAAGAGTGAGAGCTTTCACCAACGTCTTTTTAGCGTTAAAAACAAGGATGAAATCGTGGACGTTGCAATAATAGTGTGAGACGAGCCTTGTACTCTTTGTACTGCAAAATCTGAACTCAGTACTATCAAGGTAGGTGTCAAATTTGGTGAGTATGGTATTGTGAAACAAAAAATATCAGATACGCTTTATGTAGCCGATAGTGAGAATGAAATAACAAATGTTCGTCAATACATTCGATTTGTTTTTAATGCAAAAGACAAAACAGCCTACTATGTCATAGCGACTACTTCTCTCGATAATTGGGATACGAATAGTGCAGAACTTTTAACTCTTGTGAATTCATTAAAAGTTTATAAATAGATACAGTATAATTCAAGATTTTCTTCCTTTTTTTTACTTGAAAAATATCAAGAAACTCTATACTTTCTTGGAAGCTAGAGAAATAGCAGAAGCCAAAGAGTGGATTATTAAAAGATTCCTTTCTATGGCTATAGCTGGAGCTATAACTTGTATTATTTAACTTTTCCCCCCGTGTCTCAAGAAAACTACTGAGCGAGTTCGATACAAGTACTCGAAGGACTCGAAGCAGTCCGAAAACGCCCATGAATGTATATCGGCTCGACGGATAGCCGAGGTCTGCATCACTGTGTCAAAGAAATCGTCGATAACTCTATCGATGAAGCATTGGCTGGACACTGTAAGCATATTACTCTGAAGCTTCTCGAAGATGGGAGCTGTCTCGTCGTGGATGATGGACGAGGTATCCCTACTGACGTTCATACGAAAACGGGCGTTTCCGCTCTCGAAACCGTGATGACTGTCCTCCATGCGGGTGGTAAATTCGGTGGTGATAATTCTGGTTACAAAGTCTCTGGTGGTCTGCATGGAGTCGGAGCGTCGGTGGTGAATGCTCTCTCTGAAAAAACTGAAGCAACTGTGTGGAGAGATGGAGTCGAATATTTCCAAGCCTATGCACGAGGAAAACCTGTGAGCCCTGTAGAAAATCGAGGTACAACTGACCATGTTAATGGTACTATGATTCAGTTCTGGCCAGATAGTACTATTTTTGAAGAGGTGGTCTTTGATTTCGGCTATGTCAAAAAGGATTTCCGTGAACGAGCGTATCTCACAAAAGGTATTATTCTCACCGCTATCGATGAACGAGCAGGAAAAGAAGACCGTATTCGATACTTTTTTGAAGGAGGACTTCGGTCATATATTACCTATCTCAATCGACATCATGACACATTGGGTGATATATTCTGGACAGACAAAACGATGGACAATGTCATGGTCGAAATCGCTCTTCAATACCGCAAAGATGACTACAATGAACATCTGACGAGCTTCGTCAACAACGTTATCACACCAGGAGGAGGGACACATATGACAGGGTTTCGCACGGCACTGACTCGTACGATCAACAAATACGCTCGAGAGAAAAATTTCCTCACTGAAAAAGATAGTAATTTGACCAATGAAGACGTGGCAGAAGGGCTGACCGCTATCATTTCTGTCAAAGTCGCTGATCCACAGTTTGAAGGTCAAACAAAAGATAAGCTGGGTAACTCTGAAGTGCGTGGTATTGTCGACAAATCATTTGCTGAGAATTTTCTCGATTTCATGAACGAACAACCCAGATCAGCAAAATTTGTCATCGAAAAATGTCTCCTCGCGAGTCGTGCTCGTATGGCAGCCCGATCAGCGCGTGAAACTATCATCCGAAAAGGCGCTCTCGAAGGTCTCACTTTGCCAGGGAAACTCGCTGATTGTGCGAGCAAAGATCCATCAAAATCTGAAATCTATATCGTCGAGGGAGATTCTGCGGGCGGCTCTGCCAAGCAAGGTCGTAACCGAGAATTCCAAGCTATTCTCCCACTCCGAGGAAAGATCCTCAATACCGAGCAGGCTCGAATTGATAAGATATTTATCAATGAACAGGTCAAGAATCTGATTACGGCGATTGGTTGTGGAATCGGAGACACTTTTGATATAGCGAAAGCTCGCTACCATCGTATCGTCATAATGACCGATGCGGATGTCGATGGGGCACATATTCGTACTCTCCTTCTCACATTTTTCTTCCGATTTATGCGACCACTGATAGACGCCAGCTACCTCTATATCGCTCAGCCACCACTCTACAAGCTCGCAAAAGGGCGGGAGATATGGTATGCATATAACGAAGAAGAAAAACTCGCTCTTATCGAAAAAAATGATATCAAAACAGAAGGTATTCAGCGATATAAGGGTCTCGGTGAGATGAATCCTGAACAACTCTGGGAAACAACTATGGATCCGACCCGACGTGTTATGGCGCGTGTGGCTATCGAGGATGCTGAGGCAGCTGATGAGATATTCCGTGTCCTGATGGGGCCAGAAGTACCTCCACGACGACGATTTATCCAGTCTCGAGCGAAGAGTGTGGCAAATCTGGATATATAAAGTGCAGAAAGAGTATTATTGGTAATACTTTTTAAAAGTTTCATTCAAATGGTTTTTTTATAGCATGATAAATACCGGGAGTTTTTGTTATGTTTCTTTTTTTGTAGGTCACAAAAGGTAAATCTATAGTTCCTACGCTTGCACCACACAGTTTTGCAATTGTTGGAAATCTGAGTTCATTTTGAATACTTTTTTCAAATAAATGATTCCATTTTATATCTGCAACAGCATCAAGCACCCATCTTCTGGTAAACAAAGCTCCAAATGAAATCAATCCAATTGCTGTTTCATTTTCTGGTAATTCTAGCAGAGGAATCTCGTTCCACCACCACCAATACTCTTCTGACCAAAAAGGATTATACATGACTCTCTGTTTCCATTTGTATCTCATCGTTGGATTTTCATGCATCAATTGTTTTCCAGCTAAATCCAGATGATTTGGTAACTTCGGTAGTTCACACCCTACGAGAGTATCCCATTCACAAATGAAGATATCATCATATCTCACTTTTGAAGCATTTTCTCTCCACCATTTTATGAGAGGTACATCGCCATTTTTCCAATTATAGCTCTTTCCAAAAGGAGAATCTTCCCCAACGATAATATGGATATCAGCATTTGGATTTGTTTTTTTGACCCAATGATAGTGAGGAAGCAACGCCTCCTCCTCTACATTATGTGTGAGAATGAGAATGGAAGTATTCATGGGTAAATTGTTGTCTTGATTTTTTGTGATCAGATTCCTTATGGAGACTTTTTCCTTGTTCAGAAAGATTTCAGAGTCGTTTGAGAAGAAAGCTAGGAATTATTTTTGTCTCTAAAAAAGAAGAAATAATGATATCATCTTCTATTCTGTTTTTGTCTTCAAACCTTTTTGGCAGAAAAGGTATATCTTTGAGATATGCCTTTTTGGTAAAAATAAATCTTCCTTTGAGAATATCGACAGAAATATCTCTATTTTTCTCGGGTTTTCCTATATGTTCTGATTTCCAATAGTCTTTGTGGTCATTGAGAATAACTCCGATATATCCGAGAGAACAATCATTTTTTTCACAATAGTTCAGGCAATCCTCTATGACGTAATCATCTTTTATAATGAAATCATCATCGAGAGTGAATATACAGTCTGAATTGGCGAGACTGGCCAGAGTCCATCGAGGCCAACACATTAGATTCTTACCAGAATCAATCTGTAAATCAACATCATACTGTATAGTATCATTTGCATTGTTCCATAAAAATATCTCAATATTACATGTCTGTGATTTCAATTTTTTGATTATTTTTATGAGGTTTTCGGACCTTCTCCAATTCAATAATAAAGCAGTACATGCATATTTCATAGAGTTTTTTTATCGAGGGTAGAGAGGATTGATTAGATATCCTGTGGAGTGGGTATGAGGTCAATAATCCTCTGATAATAGAGACCATTTCCAGACAGCCCATCTCAAATGACAACAGCATTGAGGTCTGGAACCTTCTTGTTAGATATGAGCTGGAAATCTATAGATTCAGTGGTATTTTTGAGAAAAAGAGTCAGACTACAGATACTAGCATTTGTACAGTTCACAGAAGTGGACAATACTCATGCTGGAGGAGAGATAGCAGCTCAGCTTTTTCTTAGGAATTCACTCAGAGTGGCACCAGAGAGAGTGAAGACAGAGTCATTACTCGTGATAAATTGAATATTTCAAGTAATCGATAGGTCTAATAAATTAGTGGGAGTATTTGCTGTAAAAGTAGTAATAGGATAATCTATTGTAAATGTTTGCATAGGAGCAGTTGCATCAGGTAAATACTGTATCTTGAGGGTTATTATGGTAAGGGCCCCTGGTAGAGGAGATGAGGGATTAAATCGTAATAAAAAATCATTGCCAGACATATCTACTCCTCGTAAATCAAATCTCAGACCTCCAGCATTACGAGAGGACAGAGTGTGAAATGCGAGATTTTTTTTGCTCGTGCCAAATTGTTTCGTTGCAAGATCTGTAGGAAAGAGCTTTATCTGAAGAGGTGTTTGCTCATTTGCGCTTATGATTACTTTGTTTGTGGTTTCATTCAATTGCCTAAAAGGAAGCCTCAGATTCGGAGTGAAGGTGCCATCGGCGTTCTGATAAAAAAACAATGCATCGTTTGCAGTATTCACAGATGTATCATAAATATTTATTCTTTTTCAGGAAGATGAGAGAGTAGTTAGGGAAGTGTTATATGTTTGACTGAGAAGTCAAAAAAGAAATGGTGATGGGAGAAATGCTGTTGGAGGAGGCCAATCATAGATAAACTCAAGTCGTGCCATATCTACTTGTCCACGAGCGACATAGTATGCCTGAGATGCATCATGGATTGAGCGGACACTTTTTGCATAGGGGACAATCCGTTGTAAGAGTATGAGCGCTGTAGCAAGTAATACACTCACAAGAAGCATTGTGACGAGTAATGCGGATCATCTCTGAGATGTCAGGGAATTATTCTGAGAGGTCATAGGTTGTGATTAGAGTACGAGGGTAATTCATATTTGTACGAACAAAAGATTTATTTCTCAGTAAGGTACTGAGTTGTACTTCTAAATACACAGAGACACGAGGTGATTGTGCGGTATCTTCAGCGCCAGCCATGAGAGCGGGTATTTTGAGGGGGCTAGGTAAAAAAGTAGCACGAATAACATTCATATCAGGAGCTGTCAGATCGACCCAGGTGAGATTTGCAGAAGTAATACTAGGTAGTAAAACGCCTTCATGAGCAGCCATGAAAATATTTTCAGTCAATGTCGGGCACGTGACATTTCAAACACGAAAGTCTACTGCTGGTATCCATGCTTCTATAATTCCGTCAACTCATCAGATACTATCACAGCTTTCGAGTTGTGTCATCTGTATTTTCCCGAGACAGCCTTCAAGAGAGATTGTCGGATTACATATTGTTGAGCCAGGGAATGAATCTTGGGCATACACATGACGAAAATAGGTACGAGTGTAGGAGTTATCGAGATTTTTTTTGATGAGATAGAGCTCTGGGAGTCATACGTCAGTAACGGTATTGGGTGCAAATGTGATATCACCATTTACATCTCTTGTTGCTATACTGACAGTATCACTTGCTGTGAAAATTGGTGGCAGTTTGATGGGCACAGGGTATCAAACAGGATCATCATAATTAAGTGCAAGAGCTGAGTATTGACCGTAGGCTTGCTGGACATCTATGGGGTAGGGAGTGCTAAATGTAGCGGCATTCTTATCTGTGTTTACATAAACTGGCGTCGTCGTAGACAAACACATATCGGCATCAGCTTGAGGAGGAGCGAAACCACAATAATATATCGGAGTCTGACCAGTTCACTCATCGTTTCCATTTCCAAAGTGAGAATAATTCGTAAAGGTAAAGACGCCATCGACGGTTCGTTTGGCTTGTACATATCCGAGGATGCTCCGATTAAAATATTCTTCATAATCAATCGTGCCTCCATCACGAATGAGTGCGGCAAGTTTTTCGTTGGTATAGAAGAGATTTTTCTGGACATCAATAGCAGCTCAGAGGCGTCATTGAGCTTGTATTATTTGCTGAAAAGCACTATAACCCGTCAAAAGTATCATCCCTGTCAATGTGACAGCAACGAGAATTTCGATAAGAGTAAAACCAGTATTTTTTCGCATATACAGATATTGTAGATTTTACGTATAAAAAGCAAGAAAAAGAAAGGTATAATAGCACTATATGCGATGTATCCAAATAGAGACGAGAAAGAAGTCTATTTCTTTTCTTTTTTCGGATAGACGATTACTTCTATCAATGTTGCGAGACTCCTCGTCGCATGGTACCATGACGGTGATTGCCAGAATCTGCGAGGTCCATCTAGAATAGCCCAATGCCATATTCGCAGCAATCGAGTCTGTCGAAGAGGCTTGATATTACCTGTAATGAGCGCGAGTCATCCCTTGTAAATAGCTTCAAAAAAGGTCACAAAAAGACTCAAAATGAGTAAAATGAGAATCACAATAATATTGGGCCTCTCTGGAGTCATAGTTTCTGTAGTATACGATGAAACCATTTTGTAGTCAATGCAATCCTCTTTACTCTTGATACCTTATCAGTATAAAATTGCATACCTATGTCTTATCATTTTCGTTCTCGTCGAGGTATTCATCATATGATGATTATACGAATTCTCCATCGTGTGTGGAATTTCTTTTGGCACTCTTCTCTGAGTCTCAAGTTGGTGTTTCTCGGAGCTGTATGTGTTGCTATTGGATTGATACTTCCCTGGGCTCAAATCAACACACCATTGACGTCAATCAGCGCATTTTCTTTTGTCTCATGAGGTGTAGGCTGGATTATTGGTGTGATATTGTGAGCGGTATTGATCACACTCTTTTCGTATGACCTTCATGAAAAAACAAAGAAACATTTTGGCATTGTGCTCGATCCGAGAAGTATGTATTTACGGAGTGGTTTTTTGGTAGTCTTGCTGACAGTTATTGTCAGTCTGACCTTTATTGGTTCAGCTCGCACAGGGGCTAAAATTACGACACTTTCAGGAATTACAATGACATTACTCGGTGGGATATGTCTCGCAGTCGGAGGCAAGCTCGTGCAGATAGCAGAAGAAAAACAATCCTATAAACATATTTTTGTCCAAGGCGTGGAACATGATGAGGATATCGCATACAAAAAAATACTCTGAAATGATGAAGAGGATAATATGAAATTACCTGTTTAGAAAAGAAGAAAACCGTGTAAAAAATATAAATTGCACATCATAAATTATACAATAAAAGAAATAATTGTTCAGAACCTTCATGAAAAAACAGTAAAATAGGCTGTTTTTTTTGACTTTTATCAGTTTTTTTATACCATACAGCTCATATTTTCTAGAGTTAAAAATTTTTATGGCGAGTCCTTCTTCTGGTGATGATTATTATGCTTCTCTTGGTAATGAACCTGCTCAAATAGGCAGTGGTTCCGAGAAGAAAAAAATCATCAAAATAGTTGCAAAAAAAGCATCAATCGCTCCAACAGAAACTCTTTCTCCAAAAACATCTCAGCAATCAGTGTCGCCACAGGATACCACGCCTATCTCAAACACTGAATACGAGACAACGAACCGGCCAGCAGAAAAACTACCAGAAGTACAACCATATGTATCTCGTATTGTCAAACTTCCAGAAAGTGGTACCCTCGACTTATGAGGCAAGTTTTCTACGGGTCCATCGGTTGTGTTTCATACACACAAGCCACTCCCAAAACCACTTGGATCAAATAAAATGTGATCAAATGCTCCTCTTTCACGAGGTCAAGGTCAAGGCACTTGAAATGGAGCCTCTCGTAGTCCATTTCGTCCAGTAGGTTCATGAACTCCATGACAGGGGACGAGTCGTCCTCAGGGGGGTGGATGATTTGCTGCATCTCGCCCAGGCCAAGGGGGCGGAAATAGTCCTTCAAAACCAAATTTTCGTAAACCTGATGCGCCAAAGAAAAATTTCAAAACAGCAAAACGCGGTACAAAACATAAACTCGCATTTACCGAAGAAAGTGCTGTGGATCCTGATACATTTCGTCGCCAAAAAAATATTTCTCTTGAGAAAAAAGAAGGGAAAAATATCGAAGATATTCGCCAGACTCTTGTCGATAAGGCTGGACAAGAAGTGGAAATTGGGAATTTTATCTCTGTAAAAGAATTCTCTGATAAAGTCGGTATTCCGATTGTGAAAATCATGGGAGAACTCATGAAAAACGGGATAATCGTGAATCTCAATTCTCAGATAGACTTTGATACCTGTTTTCTCATCGCTGAAACATTTGATGTTACGATCAAAAGAGCACTCTCCAACGACAGTAGCCTGACGGACCTGATGGATGGGAATATTGAGGCTATTCTCGCAACAGATGATGTGAGTGAGCAGACTATCCGAGCACCAATTATCTCTGTGATGGGTCATGTCGATCACGGTAAAACGTCTATTCTCGATGCTTTTCGGAAATCGGATGTCGCTATTCATGAAGCGGGAGGAATTACTCAAAAAATAGGTGCATACCAGATTCATAGAAATAATCGCGATATTACACTTATCGATACTCCATGACATGAAGCTTTTGCCCTCATGCGTTCTCGATGAGCACGATTGACGGATATCATCATCCTCGTCGTAGCCGCTGATGAAGGTCTCAAGCCTCAAACAATAGAATCAATCAACCTCGCAAAAGAAGCAGGAGTACCGGTCGTCGTCGCGATGAACAAGATAGATAAGCCAGGAGCAGATGTCGACATGGTCAAGCGAGCCCTCTCGGATAATGGTCTTGTACCAGAAGACTGGGGAGGTGAAACGATTTGTGTCCCATGTTCTGCGAAGACAGGCGTCGGTATCGATACGTTGCTTGATATGGTCCTCCTCGTCGCTGATTTGAAGCAATTTAAATCTCATCCTACACGACCAGGTGTTGGTACAGTCATCGAATCCTATCTCGATCCTGGGCAAGGAGTCGTCGCAAATGTCCTGGTAAATGCGGGTATTCTCAATCGTGGTGACGCTGTTCTCTGTGGTGGTGCATGTGGTAAGATTCGTACGATGAAAAATGCCTTTGGAAAAAATATTTCTGAAGCTAATAGTAGTATGCCAGTCCAGATTACAGGTCTTGATGTTGTCCCAGAAGGATGACAAATATTTCAGGTCATGCCGAGTCTCGATGTGGCTCGTGAAAAAGCACAAGAATACCGATTGGCATCAAGCAGTAAAAGTATCAACAAATTTGAGCAAGCCTCTCTCAGTAATCTGATGAATCGTCTCAAAACCTGAACACTGCAATATCTCAAAGTGGTAATCAAGGCAGATACAAATGGAAGCATGGAAGCAATCAAGGCTTCTCTCTCAAAAATACAAGCAAAGGATGTCGCGGTCAAAATTATTCATGCAGGTATTGGTGCGATCAATGAATCCGATGTTCTCATGGCGGGGACGAGTTCTGCGCTGATTGTCGCCTTTAATGTACCAGTAGGAACCAATGCTCTCTCAACACTCTCAAAATCAAAAATCGAGGTTATCTCAGAAAAAGTCATCTATCGTATTATTGAAAAAGTAGAAAGTATTGCTACAGGTATGATCGATATCAAATATGATCAGCTCCTCATCGGTGAAGGGAAGGCACTCAAGATATTTTATACAGGGGAAAAAATGCAAATTGTGGGTCTCTCAGTGGATTCTGGAAACGTCCAAAAGAAAGCTCAGGTAAAGATTATCAGAAATGAACGAGTCGTTGGTACAGGTCTCGTCGAAAACCTCAAACAGGTCGGGGAAGAAGTCTCTCAAGTAGAAGAAGGGAATGAATGTGGTATTCAGTATAAATGAGATGTACGCGTGGAAGCAGGCGATCATCTTGAGTTTTATATGACAGTAGAGAGGAAATAGATACGAGAGACAGGCGGTTGAAAAAGAGACATGAAGGAATTCTATTATTTTTTCTCTCATCCATGAACATCTCCTCTCTCTTTATCGTCGCTGCCGGCATCTGCTGGTGACTCGATGGATTATTACGTTCGCATATTCAGTGACTATCGCCACTAGTAATCGTCACGCTCGAACACGCTATTGGTTTTCTCATACTGGTGGTCATCGGTTGGTCGCATTTTAGCTTTCCAAAACTTTCGCAAAAAGCATGGCTCTGCTTGATCGGTGTAGCGCTTTTCTCTGGACTCATCGGTACCTATGCTTTTACGTGGGCACTCGCAAATGTCCATTATAGTTCTTTTGGGGTTCTTTTTCTTCTCCAGAAATTGCAACCTATTTTTGCTATCACAGCCGCGCTTATATTTCTCGGAGAACGCCCACGAAAGAGCTTTTATTTCCTCGCATTATGAGCTCTCTCCGCGAGTTATTTTTTGAGCTTTGGAAAAACTGGATTTGATTTCTCTTTTGGAAGTGATGCTTTTCGGTCAGCGATGGCGAGTATCATAGCGGCCGTTTGTTGGTGATCGGCAACCGTCTTTTCTCGCTATCTGTCTCATCAGGGATACAAGGCGCGTACGATGACTGCTTACCGTCTCGGTATGGTAGCTATTCTCGGTACCATCACTCTGTGAATCTTTACTCTCTTCGGAGTGAATCTCTTTACTTTCCCCGCTGATATCTACCAGTTTAGTGCTATTATGGTAGGTATAGCCCTGCTTTCTGGGGTTATCGGTACGACATTGTATTATCGGGGTATTCGACATACTCCCGCCTCACAGGCGACCATTTTTGAGCTTTCTTTTCCTCTCACGGGATTTCTCCTTGATATATTTTTAACACACAAGACGCCGGATATTTGGCAAATATGATGAGGTGTTATTCTCGTACTTATCATGGTTATGATTGCGAGGAACTCTCATAAAACAGAATAAAGCACAAAGCAAAGAGCACAAAGTAGGAATGGCGAAACAAAAAAGTCTTTGAACGAGTCGGACGTAATTTCTATCAACCAAAGAAGAAATAATTATTACAATTTTTCTGTAAAACCCTCTGTAAAAAGAGGGTTTTTTGTATCACACATATTTTCCCAGATTGGTCTATTGGAAATATAGTATGTATTGTTGACTTTCCCTGAAGAAATCATTATTATAATCACAATATTCCCTACCCCCCCCAATGAAAAAATAATCCGGTTTCACCCTCATAGAACTGATGGTTGTGATGGCTATCATAGCCATCCTCGCCACAGCAGGTCTCTCAGCATACACTGGCTACATCAAGAAAGCTCGTGATACAGTAAGACTCG
>Ga0163150_10008231_pt1 | contig 11934 bp, 7 predicted proteins | sample OliLakLV19P2IB_FD_148628 | JGI IMG/M metagenome (GOLD analysis project Ga0163150, IMG submission 148628) | Freshwater microbial mat bacterial communities from Lake Vanda, McMurdo Dry Valleys, Antarctica - Oligotrophic Lake LV.19.P2.IB | ecosystem: Environmental > Aquatic > Freshwater > Lake >...
GTACTCCGTTGAACTTGATCGAGCGAAGGCCATCTTAGCACCAGCGATGTGCACTCACGATCCCGACCAATGCCGCACCTGAACGACATCTCCGCACCGTTGGCGTTGACACCCCCAAGGCCCGCAGCCGGCCGGCGGCTGCTCGCGCTGGCACTGGCCGTGACAATGGCCGGCGCGCCGATGTCCCCGCTGCCGGTCGTCGCCCAGGCACCCGCACAAGGATTGCCGGAACTGGGCGATTCGTCGCAGGTGGCGCTCTCACCCGCGCAGGAACGCAAGATCGGTGAACAGATCATGCGGCAGATCCGTGCACAGGGCGGCTATCTCAACGACCCAGAGGTCAACGACTACCTCAATGAACTCGGCTACCGGATGGTGGCCAGCACGCCCGATGTGAAGCAGGATTTCGAGTTTTTCGCGGTCCCGGACCCGCAGATCAACGCCTTCGCGCTGCCGGGGGGCTTCATCGGATTTCATACCGGCCTCATCCTGCTTGCCCAGAACGAATCCGAACTGGCCAGCGTGATGGCCCACGAAATCTCGCACGTCACCCAACGCCACATGTCGCGGATGGTGGCCAGCCAGAAAGATTCGATGCTGGTGTCGCTGGCCGGCCTGGCGCTGGCCATCCTCGCGGCCCGAGCCGGCGGCGTCAATTCGCGCGACGGCGTGTCGGCGGCCATCGCGGGCTCCCAGGCATTGATGATCCAGAACCAGCTCAACTTCACGCGCGAGAACGAATACGAAGCCGATCGCGTGGGTTTCCAGCGCCTGGTGGCGGCGGGTTTCGACCCCAACGGCGCGGCGGCCTTCATGCAGCGCCTGCAACGGTCCACGCGGTTCGTCGAAGGCAACACGCCGTCGTACCTGCGCACCCACCCGATCTCCTACGAACGGATCGCCGAAGCCCAGGCGCGCGCGCAGGATGTGCCATACAAGCAAGTGCCCGATCCGCTCGACTTCCACCTGGTCCGCGCGTTGCTCAAGAGCTACCAGGGCAGCTCGCGCGAGACGGTCGTGACGTTTGAAGTGGCGCTGCGTGACAAGCAATACAACAACGAGATCGCCGAACGCTACGGACTGGTCGCCGCGTTGCTGCGTGACAAGAAGATCGCGCGTGCCAAGATCGAGATGGCGAAGCTCGAGAAGATCGCCCCGCCGCATCCGATGTTCGAGGCGATGGCCGGGCAGCTCCTGATGGCCGCGGAAGACTATCCGGCGGCGGCGGCGCGCTTCGAGGCTGCGCTGCTGCGCTATCCCAACAAGAAGCAGCTGATCTACGACTTCCCGGAGGCCCTGCTGAAGGCCAAGCGCCCGGCCGAGGCCACCGCGTTTCTCGACCTGCAGTTGAAGCGCTTCCCGGAAGACGGGCTGCTGCATCGCATCGCCGCGCGCGCCTACGCCGACCAGAACATGCGGTTGAAGCAGCACGAGCATCAGGGCGAGTACTACGCGTGGGCCGGCAACCTGCCGCTGGCGGTCGACCAGTTCGAACTGGCGATCAAGGCCGGCGATGGCGACTTCTACCAGATCTCCGTGGTCGAGACGCGGTTGCGCAAAGTGCGCTCGGACATGGCCGAGCTGCAGCGCAACGGCTACGGTCGCTCCGGTTGATCCCCCTGCCTTCTTCCGGTGATGCGTCCCGTGACCGACGCAGCACCACACTCGTCTCGAACGAAAGACCAAGGTAACGCGGTTGGCAAATTCTCCTGTTTCTGCATGGCGCCGCTTCGGCCTGCCGCTGCTCATCCTGCTCGTGCTGGCTGGCGCGGGGTACGCCGCGTGGCGCCAGTTCGGCCCCGCGTCCAAGGCGGTCGAATTCCGTTTCGCGAAGATCGAGCGTGGCGCCATCACGTCCGTCGTCTCCGCCTCGGGCACGCTCAATGCCGTCACCACGGTGCTGGTCGGCTCGCAGATCTCGGGCCAGATCAAGGAACTGAAAGTCGACTTCAATTCCGTCGTCAAGCAGGGCGACCTGCTCGCGCGCATTGATCCCGAGACCTACGAGATCCGCGTGCGCCAGGCCGAGGCCGACCTCGAAGCCGCGCGCACGTCGATGCTGCAGAAGCAGAGCGATGCCGCTGCGCAGCGGTCGCAGGCCTTGCGGGCGCGCATCACCTACGACGACGCCAAGCGCGACCTCGACCGCAAGCAGTCGCTGGTTGAAAAGGGCTTCATCTCCGGCGCGGAAGTCGACAAGGCCCGCTTCACCGAGCAAGGCACAAACGAGGCCATCCGCACCGCAGATGCGCAGACCAAGTCGGCCGAAGCCCAGATCGCCAACGCCGCGGCCGTGGTGAAGCAGCGCGAGGCCGCGCTGGCCGCCGCGCGCAACGATCTCGCCAAGACCGCCATCACGGCGCCGGTGGATGGCATCGTCATCTCGCGGCAGATCGACGCGGGCCAGACCGTAGCCGCGAGCCTCAACACGCCCACACTCTTTACGATCGCCCGCGACCTGCGCGAAATGCAGGTGGAAGTGGCGATCGACGAGTCGGACATCGGCAAGCTGAAGGCCGAGCAGCGCGTCACGTTCACCGTCGATGCGTTTGCCGGCCGCACGTTCGAAGGCCGCGTGCGCCAGATCCGCAAGGCGGCGCAGACGGTGCAGAACGTCGTCACCTATACGGTGGTCGTGGACACGCCCAACGCCAACCTGCTGCTGGTTCCGGGCATGACCGCCAACGTGCGGATCATCGCCGACAGCCGCGACAACGTGCTGAAGGTGCCCAATGCCGCGTTGCGCTGGCGTCCCGCGGGCGCGGCAGCCGCCAGAGACGACGCCGCCCCTGCCGGTGGAGGCGGCGGTCCGGCGGGCGGCGGCGATGCGCAGGCGCGCCGGCAGAAGCTCGTCACGGATTTGAAGCTCGACGCCAGCCAGCAGGCGCGCCTCGACGAAATCTTCAGTGAACTGCGCGGCCGGATGATGGAACTGCGCGAGGTGCCGGAGGCCGACCGCCGCGGGCGCGGCGAGCGCATCCGCGCCGATGTGCGCCAGAAGATCAACTCGATGCTCAACGACGAGCAGAAGAAGCAGTATGCAGATATCGTCGCCTCGGAAACGGGCCGCGCGGCCACGGGAAGTGGTCGTGTATTCGTCACTGCGGAGGCGAAGCCGGTGGAAGTACGGCTGCGCCTCGGCCTCACCGACGGCAACGCCACCGAAGTCGTCAGCGGCGATGTCAAGGAAGGCACCGAAGTCATCGTCGGCACGGTCGCCACCGGCGGCGCGGCCAGGTCCGGTCCGGCCGGCGGCGCGCCGCGCCTGCCCTTCTGACCGGACGTGCGATGGCACTGATCGAGACACGACAACTCACCAAGGTCTATCACTTGGGCGAGACAGAGGTCCGCGCGCTGGCCGGCGTATCGATCGATGTGGCCGAGGGCGAGTTCGTTGCCGTGATGGGGCCCTCTGGTTCAGGCAAGTCCACATTCATGAATCTGGTCGGCTGCCTCGATGTGCCGACATCGGGTGAATACCGCTTCAACGGCGAGGACGTCGCGGGCCTGTCCACCGATGCGCTGGCCGGCATCCGCAACCGGTCGATCGGCTTCGTGTTCCAGCAGTTCAACCTGTTGCCGCGCACCAGCGCGCTGGCCAACGTGGAATTGCCATTGCTGTATGGCGGCGTGCCGCCGGCGGAGCGCCGCGAACGGGCACAACGCACGCTGGAACAGGTGGGCCTCGCCAATCGCGCCGATCATCATCCGGCGCAGTTGTCTGGCGGCCAGCAGCAACGCGTGGCCATTGCGCGTGCACTCGTCAACGACCCGAAATTGATCCTGGCCGACGAGCCCACTGGCGCCCTCGATTCGATGACCAGCCTTGAAGTGATGGCTCTGCTGCAGCAATTGAACCGCGACGACGGCATTACGATCGTGCTGGTGACGCACGAACATGACGTCGCCAAGTTCACATCGCGCCTCCTCACTTTCCGCGACGGCAAACTGGTGTCGGACACGCGCAATCCGCCCGCGGATGCCGCCGCCGCACTGGCCGCGCGACGTGCTGAAGACGCGACGGTGCCCGCATGAATTTCCTGGCCACCCTGCGTGTCGCCTTGGCCGCACTGCGTGTGAACAAGCTGCGCTCGGCGTTGACCATGCTCGGAATCATCATCGGCGTGGGTGCGGTCATCACGATGGTCGCCGTCGGTGCCGGCGCGCAGGCGCGCGTCGAGGACCAGATCAAGAGCCTCGGTTCCAACCTCATCATCGTGCTGTCGGGCAACTTCATGGCAGGCGGCGCGCGCCACGGTTCCGGCACGCAACTGACGATCACCGAGGATGACGCCTACGCGATGATGCGCGAGGTTGAGGGCATTCAAGTGGCAGCGCCCATTTTGCGTGGCAGCGGCCAGGTGGTGTTCGGCAACAGCAACTGGGCGACGCAGATCCAGGGCACGTCGCCGGAGTATCTCGAGACGCGGCAGTGGGAAGTGGGGAGCGGCAAGGCCTTTGACCAATCGCATGTCGACGCCGCCGCCAAGGTCGTGCTGCTGGGGCAGACGGTGGCGCGCTCGCTCTTTGGCGAGGCCGATCCGGTCGGCGAGACCGTGCGCATCCGCCGCGTGCCGCACACGGTGATCGGCGTGCTCGAAAGGAAAGGCCAGAGCATGGTTGGCCAGGACCAGGACGACACGGTGCTGATCCCGATCACCACGGCGCGCAAGCGGGTGCTGGGCGGACAGCAAGTCAAGAGCCGCAACGTGGGCTCCATTACCGTGCGTGTGCGTGATGGCGCCGATATGGCCGTCACCGAACAGGAGATGCGCGACCTGATGCGGCAGCGGCACAAGCTGGCTGCCAACCAGGAGGATGACTTCTTCCTGCGCAACCTGTCCGAAGTGCTGGCGGCGCAGGAAGCATCGTCAAAGGTGCTCGCCTATTTGCTGGCCGCCATCGCGTCGGTGTCGCTGGTGGTCGGCGGCATCGGCATCATGAACATCATGCTGGTCTCCGTCACTGAGCGCACGCGCGAGATCGGCTTGCGGATGGCCGTGGGCGCGCGCGGCCGCGACATCCTGACGCAGTTCCTCGTCGAAGCCGTCACGCTGGCGTTGATCGGCGGCCTGATCGGCATCGTCATCGGTGCCATTGCGTCGATGGCGGTCGGCCAATTTGCCGGATGGCGCACCGAAGTCAGTATCGCGTCCGTGGTGCTGGCGGTCGGGTTCTCCGGCGCCATCGGCGTGTTCTTCGGGTTCTACCCCGCGCGCACCGCATCGCGGCTGGCGCCGATCGACGCGTTGCGGCACGAATAGTGCGATCGCGTCGGCCTTTCCTGTTCCTGTAGGCGGGGCTTCAGCCTCGCGGGGTCAATGCCGCGACATACCCGCGAGGCTGAAGCCTCGCCTACATGGCCCTTATCCGGCAGTCGTTCCTACCTGTCGTTTCCGACAGTAGTTTCGCGTCAGGCTTCACCGCATAGTCGAGTCGCCAGCCATCGCGCGCTGGCGCCGATCCCCGCGGAGGCCCCATGAAGATTCTCGTCGTCGATGATCACCCGCTGATCCTGCACGCGCTGGCGGAAGTGCTGCCAAGCCTCGATTCGGCGCTCGAGATTCTGGGTGCCGCCGATCGCCAGCAGACGCTGATCGCACTGGCACGCCATCCGGACTGCGCGCTGGTGTTGCTCGACCTCGCGCTGCCGGGTGCGCACGGACTCGACCTGCTGGGCGAATTGCGGCGCGATCATCCACGCCTGCCGGTGGTGGTGCTCTCGGCCACGCACGACCGTGCGACGGTCGGCGCGGCGCTGGCGGCAGGCGCCCGGGGCTTCATCGCCAAGACGGCGCATCCGCGCCTGTTGCTCGATGCCGTGCGCACCGTGCTGGCAGGCGGCGAGCATGTGACGCGCGACATCGCACGGGCACCGCAAATCCGCGCCGACGGCATCAACATCGACCTCCTCGGCCTCACGCAGCGCCAGGGCGACGTGATGCTGCTGCTTGTGCAGGGCAAGCCCAACAAGATGATCTGCCGCGACCTGCGCCTGTCCGAGGGCACCGTCAAGGTCCACGTTTCCGCGATCCTCAAGGCCTTGAATGTGCATTCGCGCTCGCAGGCCATCGTCGAGCTCGCGCGACGCGGCATCGACGTTCAGTCCACCCGTCCGCAGCGCTGACCGCATCGGCCATCTCCAGGCTTGACTCGTGACCGCGCTCGCCCTGCCGGCGCCCATCCTGGCGCGCGCGCATGCGGACCAGGTGGCGCAGCTCTATGCCGGCTGGCACCGCACGTCGTTGTCGATGCTGCTGGGCGCCGCGCTGCTGTGCATCGTGATGTGGGGCCAGGTTTCACCGTGGTGGATGGCGGTCTGGATGGTGCTGATCGTGCTGAACCAGGCGTGGCGCGGCGTGCTGGCCTGCGCGTGGCGGCGCGCTCAGCCGGGTGTGGATGCCACCCGGCGCTGGGGCCGCTACTGGGCGGCCGGATCCACATTGGCGGGCGCACTGTGGGGCGTGGCCGGCATCGCCATGTATCCATCGTCGGCGCCGCATCAGGCGCTGCTGATCGTCTGCATCTTCGGCGTCGTACTGGGCGGACTCAACCTCACCGCGGTCTACCGTCCGTCGTTCTACGGGTTCGTGTTGCCGGCACTGGTGCCGCTCATCATTCGCGTCGCGCTCGAGACCGACCAGGTGCATCTCTACACCGCGGTGGTGATGAGCGTGGTCGGCGCGTTCATCCTGCTGTTCGGCCATCAGCTAAACGACGTGCTGACACGTTCGCTCGCCACGCGGTACGAGAACATCGACCTGATCGTCGAGTTGAAGGCCAAGTCGCGCGTTGCGGACGAGGCGCGGGCCGCGGCGGAAACCGCCAATCGCGGCAAGAGCCAGTTGCTGGCCGCGGCCAGTCACGACCTGCGCCAGCCGCTGCATGCGCTGGGGCTCTATACCGCAGCATTGGCCGCGCGCGCCAGTGCCACCGAGCTGCAGCCGCTGGTGCGCAGCGTGCAAGGTGCGGTCAACGCGCTGGAGGGCCAGTTCGAGCAGCTGCTGGACCTGTCGCGGCTCGAGGTGGGCGGATTCGCGCCGGCCTGGACGCGCGTGCCGCTCGCACCGCTCTTCGCGCGGATCGCCGGCGACCTGCAGCCGCAGGCTGCGCTGCGCGCCCTGGTGCTGCGCGCCGTACCCACGCCGCTGGCGGTGGTCAGCGATCCCGCGCTGCTCGAGCGCATAGTGCGCAACCTGTGCTGCAACGCGATCCGCTACACCGAGCGTGGTGGCGTACTGCTGACTGCGCGCCGCCGGGGCGATGCCGTCGCGATCGACATCGTCGATACCGGCATCGGCATCGCGCCGGACGATTGCACGAAGATTTTCGACGAGTTCTACCAGGTGCGCGCCGCGGGCCGGTCGGCGCACACTGGCATGGGGCTCGGTCTTGCGATCGTGCGGCGGCTCGCGGTGCTGCTGCAGCACGAGGTGAATGTCATCTCACGCGTCGGGCGCGGGTCGCGCTTTCGGGTCATCGCACCGGCGGCGCCGGTATCACGCCGCGCGGCGATCGGCGACGGTTGTCCGCGCGCATCACGCACCCCGGGCGCCTTCGCCCTTGCGGACAGCGTGGTGGCCGTGATCGATGACGATGCGGCGGCGCTGGATGCGATGCGCGTCCTGTTCGAGACGTGGGGTGCGAAAGTCGTCGGCGCCAGTGACCTGCCGACCTTGCTGGCGCGCGTCGGCGCGTGCGACCGCTATCCGGACCTGGTCGTCGCGGACCTGCGGCTGGCCGACGGCCGCAGCGGCGTCGAGGCCGTCCTCCGGCTGCGCGACGCGCTGGAAGCGTGGATCCCCGGATTGATGATCTCGGGCGATACCACCGCCGAGGCCGATGCGCTGGCGCGGGCGGCGGGACTGAGGCTGCTGCAAAAGCCCGTGGTGCCCGACCTTCTGCACGCCCACGCCACGGCGCTGCTTGCCCGGCATGCGGCGCAACCGCATTGACGAATCGCCGCCGGGCCGCCCCAAGGCGATTGCCCCCTGGGGGAGCGACGCGCAGCGTCGTTCGGGGGCGCAGTTTACGCGGACAAAAAACTGCCGGACCGGCTGCATTGCGTGCAGGCGGTCCGGCGGCGGGAGGAGGATCGAAGTCGCGCGAACGCGCCGCGCATCAGGCCATGAAGCCGAGATCCTTGGTCGTGAAGTTCGCGAGGTTCGGGAACACCTGCGCGATATCGGTTCCGGGCATGCCCAGCCACTTGCCGAGCGTGGCGCCGACCTGGTCCACCGCAATGCCGGGGATCCACGAGCCGTTGCTGCCCGAGTCCTGGTTGCCCTTTACCACGAGGTCGGTGAACGAACCATACATGTCGCCGCCCTTGACGCCACCGCCCATCACGATCTGGTGGCCGCCCCACGCGTGGTCGACGCCCTGGTTGGCGTTGCCGATGAAGGTCCGGTTGAAGTCGGACATCGTGACCTGGGTCACATCGTTGGCGACGCCGGCGAGGTTCGTATAGTCGTAGAACGCCTTCATCGCCGGGAACAGCTGGTTGAAGAGGTTGGTCTGGTTGATGATGGTGTTCGAGTGCGTGTCGTAGCCACCCACGCCGACGAAGAAGAACTGGCGCTTCACGCCGGTGGCAGCACGTCCGTCGATGAGACGCGCCACCTGCCGCAACTGCTGCGCGATGCCGGTGTTGAGCAACGTGCCGCCGACGGTGAACGCGGTGGTGATGTTCGCCGACGTCGTGCTGAGCAGCGGGTTGGCTGTGGCATTGGCCAAAAGTGCCCGGTCCAGGACGTCCGCCGCAGCTTTGACGACGGTGCTGCCTGGATCAGCGGTCTTGAGCATGGCCTGCAACGCGGCGTAGCCGGCTCCGCCTGCGTTGCCCTGCCCCAAGATATTGACGGTACTGTTTTGCGGCACGACCAACGGCGCGGTCAAGTCGCCTCTCGTGAAAATCTGCGACCCCGTCACCGAAATAGTGCTGGGTACGAGCTGCCCGGTATTCGCGGCGATCAGATGATCCGACATGCGGCCGCCCCAGCCGGAGCGCGACGGCGAGCCGAACACCAGGCCCTGCCAGGCATCCGTCTGGTCGGAGTGCGAGAACAGATTCGGCGGCCGGTTGATGCGCGCCTGATAATCCGCCTTGGTGATCGGCGCAATCAGCGTCCCCGAGTTGGCAATCACGGCCATCTTGCCGGCCGCGAACACTGGGGCCACCGACGCCATGCTCGGATGGAAACCGTACACCTTGCCTGCGCTGGGCGGCGTGAACCGCAGCAGGCTGGACTGCGGGATGCCCACCGCGGAGGCCGCCGAACGGACCGTCTCGTACGCGCCGTAATCCGCGTGCGGGATGATCATGTTGTTCGAGTCACTACCCCCGAACAGGAACACGCACACGATGGCCTTGTACCCGGAGACGGCCTGGGCATTGGCGCTTTCGACGCCCCAGGAGCCGAGGTTGGCGGCAAGTGCGCTGGCGGTCAGCGCGCTCGTGGAGGTAAGGAACTTCCGGCGATTGTTATTCATGTTAGCGCTGCACCTGGTAGTCGTAGGACGAAGCCATCAGGTAGACGGCCATTCTGGCCCGGTCCATCCGCTGTTGTGCCGTAGGGGTTGCCGAGAGCGTGATGGCATTCACCGCCGTCACGATCGTGGCTTCCTGCGCGACCGGGAACTGGCCGCCGGCAAGTACCTTGTTGATCTGCGACACCATCGCCGCCGGATTGTCGGCAAGCGGCTCGAACTGCGCGAGGAAGAGCTTGGTGCCCGTTGCCGACGGGATCGTCGTGTCCGGACCGTACCCCCCGTAGACCAGCGTGTAGACGAGGTTGGTTCGGTTCACGGCGGTCTGCGTCGTATGGATCGCGAACTCCGGTCCCAGCACCATCGTGCCCGGAATCGTTGCATCCGGCGGGAAGTAATTGAAAACCGTCGGCGAGTAGTACGGACGCTGGCCGAGATTGCTCACCGCTCCTTCGAGACGGTGGCCGTCGGACACGCCCGACAACGCGCGGATCATGTTCGTCACCATCAGTACCGGCTCCTTCAGCTGGCCGAAGTCCGCCGCGGACTTGACGCCACCGCGGGCTTCGGGGTCCATCAGGATCGCCTTGACGACCGTGGCCAAGTCGCCGCGAACGCCGGACCCATTGTTGTCGAACTTGGCGGCGATGCGCTGCACGTAAGGCGGCGACGGATTGCCGGTCACCAGGCGCTGGATCAGCTGCCTGCTGACGAAGACACCGGTGTTGGCATGCAGGAACGCGGTGCGGACGGCGGCGTCGATGTCCTGCTTGCCGGTCTGGCCTGCGGGCAGCGTGACACCGTTCAGCAGCGTCTTCGCGTCGGGATCGTGACCCGTCGTGGTGGTGGTCGGGTACGGCACCATCGGCGCGCCGTAATAGCGGCCCTGCTTGCCCAGAGCCGGGCCGGCGGGGTTGGCTGCGCTGGAGTACGTGTACCCGGTAAACACCCGTGCGAATTCCGCGATGTCGGCCTGGTCGTAGGTCGCGACCGGCATGCCGTTGGCGTCGAGGATCTTCGTCCCATTCGCGTTCAGTTCATCAAGGCCGATCGTGAAGAGCTGCAGGATCTCGCGAGCGTAGTTCTCGTTCGGGACCCGCGTGCCGCTCGGACGATCATTGTTGACGCTGTCGAGATAGTTGCCCATCGCCGGGTTGTACGTGACTTTCTGCAGCAGGGACTCGTAGTTGCCGAACGCCTCCTGGAACATCAGGCTCTGGTAGCGCGACATCACGTGCGCATACGAGAGGTCCTGTTCGTTGCCGGACGTCACCAGGATCTGCGACAGGGCCCACGCCACGCGTTGGCGCAACTGGTCCTGGCCGCTGATGGCGTTGGTGAAGAAGTCGCGCTGGATGCCGGCAAGCGTCAGCTGGTCACGGTTGCAGATCGCCTGCGGCGAGTCGCCCGGATAGTTGCCGCCACCAGGCATCGCGGTGGTGCAATCCGCGCTCGTGCTGAGCTGGATCTTGTTGTACTTCGCATCCGCGTAGCCCGAGATCGGCTTCGTCATCTGGTCGTCGATCCACCCGCTGATGCCAAGCGAGTTGACCCGCGCGGCTTCGGCTTGCGTCGCGCCGAAGGTGGCCTGGTTCAGCAAGCGCCACGTGTCGGCGCTGGTGGTGTTGATGGTCGACGGTACTCCGGCGGTGACCACCTGCGTCAGCGTGCTGACCGTGCTGCCCAGCGAGTCGGTGACCGTGGCGTAGAACGTGTAAGTCCCCGGGTTGTTGATGGTGACCGGGAACGAGTACGGCGACGTCGTGATGTCGGTCAACTTGGCGCCGTTCATGTAGAACGAAACACGCGTAACGGTCGCGCCCGTGGCGGTGGCCGTCGCGGTGCCAGTCAGCGTGAACGTGGCCGGCGCCGCAACCAGCGTTACGACCCCCCCGAGGGAGATCCGCGGCAGGCCCGAGGTGACCGTCGCCGTGCTGGCCGTCACCGTCACGGCGGTTGACGTAGTCTTCGCACCCAGGTTATCCGTGGCGACGGCCGTCAGCGAATACGTGCCTGCTGCCGCCGGTGTCCAGACAAACGAGTATGGCGACAGGGTGTCCGTGCTGAGGACCGTGGTGCCATTCATGAACGCGACGCTAGCGATCGTTCCATCCGAGTCGGCCGCCATGGCGGTCAACGTCGTGGACGAACCGACCGTGACCGTCGTGGGTGACGCGGCGAGCGACACCGTGGGTGCGTTGTTCGCGCCGCCGCTGCCTTGCATGACCAGGATAGTGACCTTACTGGACGTCGTCTGCGCATTCTCGTTGTCGAAGGCCACCGCAGTCAGCGTATAGGTGCCCGCCGTGATGGAAGTGAAATCGTAGGTATAGGGTGACTTGGTGACCTCGCCCAAAAGGGTGGCGCCGTTGTAGAACGCCACCTTCGCAATCGTGCCATCCGAATCTGCTGCAGTTGCGGTCAGTTTCGACACGGCTCCCGTGC